>Ga0302275_10000636_pt1 | contig 39176 bp, 24 predicted proteins | sample III_Bog_N2_2_FD_200229 | JGI IMG/M metagenome (GOLD analysis project Ga0302275, IMG submission 200229) | Peat permafrost microbial communities from Stordalen Mire near Abisko, Sweden - III_Bog_N2_2 | ecosystem: Environmental > Terrestrial > Soil > Wetlands > Peat | place: Sweden: Abisko... | reverse complement strand
TGCGGCACTTGCTGGCTCTCGATGTGCTGTTGCGCAATAACGACTTCGACTTTCTCTGGAATTAAAAAATACGCCATCTCAATCCAGGGTATTAACCGTCTGTCTGTCCTCATTCGCAGATGCGCCCACTTGTTTTCGCCGCGGGCGGAAAGCGGATTTGGGCAGCCAACAAAGGGCTTGCAATTCCACAATATCTCGGGCACTTTAATGCCCGTTCAACTGATGTGGCCGTTGAACCTCAAGCCCACGTGGCGGAATTGGCAGACGCGCTAGATTCAGGTTCTAGTGAGTAACATCGTACAGGTTCAAGTCCTGTCGTGGGCACCATTCCCCGGTTTTTGACCCGGTGACACAAGGTGTCAAAAGGGAAATCTTCACCTGTGTTTACAGTCGTTTTATCATTTTTAGCCCCCATAGGCAGTGACAGGCAGTGAGGGTAAAAGCCCGTCGGGGACTAAAACTTGTGAGTCGCCTTGTGCGGCATTTTTGCGGCGCGACAAGAGGTATCAGAGTCGCGTCTCGGCCTTGCGGACCAATTCCATTTCCTCGGGCAAGAGCTTGGCGGTCTGGGCGAGCTTGAGCGCATCTTTGGCGGCGTTTTTGTGGCCGGTTTCGGCTTCCACCACCCCATAGTAGGCGGCGATGGAAGGGACTTTCAAAATATCGGCGTTCAGCGTGCCGACCACTTTGGCCGCCTCGTCGGGCTTGGACTGGAGCAGGAGGGAATAGGCGTAGGTGCAGGCAAAGAACGGGTTGTTGGTGGAACTGGTGTAGGATTCCAAGGCCAGGCGGCTGGCTCTTGGCGGGTCCGATTTCAGCAACATCATGACGGTGGCAAGATTGTTCTTGATGCGCAGGTTGGAGGGGTCGGCCAAATAGAGCTTGTCCAGCAGGCTGGCCAAGGCATGGGTATTCCCCTCGGCATGGTAGAGGGCAACCAATTCATCGCCCGCCCAAGTTTCTTTGGGAAAGGCGGTGACGATTTCTTCCAGCACCTCGCTCCGTTCCTTGGGCCATCCCCAGGACATGGTCAATTGGTCGAGCTTCTGGAGGCGATCCAAGCGTGAGGAAGACATGATAAACGCTCTGCGCCAGGCGCTATTCTCCGCGACGGAGTCCCCGATATTCCGGCTGGCCAAAGCCTCGAGCGAAAGCCGGAAATAGTTGAATTCATCCCAATCCGCCTTGCGGACGAAGGCCAGCAAGGCCGGCCAATCTTTCAAGGCGATTTGGCAGTCGGTCACGGCGAACGGCACGGGGAGGTTCGTTTGCATGGTTGCGGGCAGGCTTTGAATCCATTTCAGGGTGGCGGCGGGGCTTCGTTCCTTCTCCATCCAATGGGCCAGGATGTAGGCATGTTGCGAGGAATGAGCCGCGTCGGCTTCGAGCGACGCCAGCCAGGCATCCAATCCCTGACTTTTTGCCTCGGAAAGGATCTGGAGTTGCACGAGCTTGTCCGCATAAGCGGCCTTGGGATCATTCACCACCTGCTGGGAGAAGCGCAACGCGCGATCGTAGAGTTTGTGGCCCATGGCATCTTCGGTGAGAAAACGGGCGGCGGCCAGGTGCAGGGGGGAGTTCGTGGGAATGGTTTCGAGGGATTGCCGGGCTTGCTCCACGACGGCGGGGTTGGTGGAAGCCAAGCCAATGGTGGCCAGATTCAGGGCGACGATCTGGTTGGTGGGTTCCAAGCGCAGCGCCTCGGTGTATTCCTTCTGGGCTTCGGCGGGAACGTGCAAGCTCCAGGCCAGAGCCCCGCGCAGTTTGTGATATTCCGCCAGGGAACGGTGCTTTTCGTCAATGCCGGCCAGGGCCTGGGCCGCGCTGGTGAAATCGCTTGTTTTCAGGGCGCTTTGGGCCCAGGCGAAACGATATTCAATGTTATTGGTCTCCAGTTGGGCGGTACGGACGCGCCAACCGAGCGCGGCGGGGGAACCGGCTTGTTCCAGCATGTCCGCCATCAGTTTGTTGGCGGTGACATTGACGGAGTTAAGGCTGAGCGCCTGGCGAAGGCACAAACTGGCCGATTTGAAGTCCCGCTTCTCGATATATTGACCGGCTTCCGCGAGCACCCGATGCATGGTGGCGCGAAGGTAGGCCTTCCTGCCGGCCCAACCGGCCACCGCCACGAACGCCATGACCAAGATAATAATCAGAGTCTTTCTTGCAAACGAATTCATAAGCCAGAGTGGTTAAGGCCTGCCCGTCCACCGGAATGATGGGGAGCCGGACCGCCAAGTTAAATATCGTGACCGCCCCCATTGTAGCAGGGGGAGGCGCGCGAACAAGTGACGTTATCGACAGGCAGGTGACGTTATGGTGACGGAAGACCCGGCTCAGTAGTTGAACGTCTTGGTGGGAACATAGATAATGTCGAATGGCCGCAAGTAAAAGGGGGTGGTTTCCTTGCCGGCGAGCACCCGTTTGAGGTTGACGTGATAGGCGTGTTGCTGGCCGTGTTCGAGGCGCAATATGCTGACGGACGACAACTGGGCGCGGCTGACATCGAAGCCGCCGGCGGCCATGACGGCCTCGATGACGGTCAGCGGATGGTTCAATTCCACGGATCCGGGCTTCAGGACCGCCCCGGAAACATAGATGATGGCGGTGGAGGCGAGCACCCGGTTTACGGTGATCACGTCATCTTTGGCCAGCGTCTGGTAAACTTTGGCCAATTCGCGCTGAAGTTCAACGACGGTCCGGCCCGCCGCGCGGACCGGTCCCACGGGATTCAAATTCAGCGTGCCATCCAAGGCGATGCGCTGCAACGCATTATAATTGGTGGAGTACTGAAAGGTAATATCCACCACGTCACCCTCGTGCAACTCGTTGGTGGAGTAAAAGACGGCGGCTGGATCCGCGTCTGAACTCAGGGCGTCAGGATTGGGCGTGGATTGACAGCCGGTCAAGGCCAGCATCACCGCCGCTGTGGCCAAAAAAGTCAGCCACAGGGTATGGGGAGTCCGGCCAGCGGCCATGGCTTGGAGAATTTTTGGGTGCATGCGCATAATGTTTACATCTAATCAAGTTTCCAATGGCCAGCAAGCCGCAAAGCGGCCAGCACGCCAAAGTCACCGATTTGTGACACGGAACGGGATGGTGGGCAGGGGGACATCTTGGGGATCAGAACGCGTAATTAATTTGTCCGCCAAAGGCGTTGTCGGTGTAATTGCGTCCCGACTGGTTTGAATTCCGGAGCGAATGGCCAAAGTTCACGCTCGCCGCAAAGTGGTCGGTGCATTGCCAGGTCAACTGCAGGCCGCCCGCGTATTGCTGATAGTCTTCCGTGACGGCCGTAAGGATGAGCGGGTTGTTCGGCGCGGCCAGGGTCAGCGGCTGCTGCCCGTCCACATAGCTTGCGGAGGCAACGACGGAGATCCGCTGGGTAAGGCTCCACGATAGCGTATAGGCGATGCTGAGTTGCTCGATATAGCTGCTGCCTTGGTTCAATCCGGCCTGCAGACTACGGTCGAGGCTCAAACTGTGTGAAAGATAATCCGTGAGTTGATGGGTGATTTGCACGCTGGCGTAATACGAGTTGACGGATGAACCGGGGGAACTGGGGGAATTGGTTGGACCGGGTGGGCCAATGATGATAATCGTGCGGGAAGAACCGGGTGGGCTGGGTGAATCGGGCTCGAAAAAAACCAGGCCGCCGCGCAGGTTCAGCGTCAACGATGGCCGGGCTTTCCAATCCAGGTAGCCGCCCAGGCTCGCGTTTTGGTTGTTGTTCTGGGTGTCCAACTCGTAGTCGGTGATGCTGTCGCTGGCTTCCAAGCCCATTTGGGTGGCGGCGGCGAACCGCCAACCGGCACGGACCACAAGATATTCGGACGACCGGTTCAAATATTCATGAGCGGCGTCCGACCAAAAATTGTCGTGGCTGTAGCTGGCCAACCACACCCAATGACCGGGATCCCATTCGGCACGGAGCCCCACGTTGTTATCCAACTGGGGGAGGGTGGTCACGTTGGCCAGGGCGGCCTCGGTGCGCACCTGCCGGGTGTAGCTGAGCTGATCGAACAAGGTGACGACGACCTCCGCGAGCGAAACGGAGTAGGTCAGGGCCGAGTCGGGGCTGATTTCCAGGCCGTTGTTGCCAGTATATCGCAGGTACTCGTCATAACCAATGCTGGTTCCGAATTGGAGCTGAGATTGATCCGTGGCGGGCCAGAAACCGTCCAAGCTGATCCCCGCCCGGGTGACGACATCGGATTGGGGATCGACCTCCGAACCGTTGAGGTTGTCGTCATAGGAAAACCCGGTGGACGCCCCCGCAGAGAACTGCACGGGGCCCCAATGTGCCTGGGCGGCCGACTGGTTGACCAACTGGGTCGATCTGTCGGCGGTGGATTGGTCCAGCGACAGGGAATTGAACAAGGCGTCCTGCCCGTGGGCGGCGAACATGAACACGAACACGAACAAGAAGGCTAAAGGTGGGAAGCAAAGCGACACCCTGGGTAAAATGTCCCCAATGGCAGAACCTGACCTTGAGGATGAGGATGAGAATGACGATGACGATGAAATACGCTTCACGGCTCCAAAAGTGTTTTCAAAGGTACTACCCACTACTACTTGGTACGACTCCGCCGGCGGGAGAACCTTGACGCCAGTACGCAAAGACGCAGAGACGGTGTCACGGTTGCATCTTTGCGTCTTTGCGTCTTTGCGATCAAGCAGCCGGCATCCGGGTGGACCGTCGCGGATGTTCAGGCGGCCAATTTTGCCAAGGTGGGTTTGCATGCAATTTATCTGTTTGGCTTTAGCTTGACCGGAGACCTTGGACAAGGGCGGTCCAAGGTGCTTGTTTTATGCAAAATCATTAATGGCGCGTGTTTCGTTACCGAAAAGGTCGGCGAATGGTATTCGCTGAAAGTGACGGTCTTACGGCGCGACGGTTACGTCATGGTGACGAAGCCAACCGCAGCTGAGCGTCGCCGCCTTACGGCGTTCGGAGCCGATTGAGGGCGTTTCGGGCCGCCGCAAAATCCGGTTTGAGATCAAGGGCTCGCGACAATTGTGTGGCCGCCTCATTGGTGTGGCCTTGCTGATACAAGGCCATGCCGAGATTATAAAACGTCAGCGGATCATCGTTCTGCAGGCGCGCCGCTTCCCGGAGTTGCGCGATGGCCTCTTCCACCTTGCCCTGCTTGCCATAGGCAGCTCCTAAATTGCTGTGGGCTGGCGCGTAGGAGGGTTGCAACCGAATGGCTTCCTGATATTCCCGAATGGCCTCGTCCGCCTGGCCTTTGCCGTCCAAGGCGTTGCCCAGATCATTGTGGGCGCTGGCATCGTCGGGCTTGGAATGGAGCGCAGCGCGCAAGTGGAAAATCGCTTCGTCGCTGTTTCCCAGGGTCAAGAGGTCCGCCCCGAGAACGGCATGCAGAGCGACCAGTTCAGGTTGGAGGCGCAACGCTGTTTCGTATTCCCGTACGGCTTCAGCCGTCAGGTCTTGTTTATCCAAAAGGGCTCCAAGCCGTTCGTGATACGCGGCGTCGCCAGGCTTCAAGCGCACGGCCGCCTTAAAATGGTCGATGGCCGGATCAATTTTTCCCTGCTGTTCGAGGGCCAGGCCGAGGTTTCCATGGGTGGCCGCATCGTCCGGGTCGGAACGCAGGGCGGTCTCCAATTCCAGGACCGCCTCGTCCAGCCTCCCCTGGTTGCCAAGGAGGACCCCGAGGTAGCTGTGCGCGGGGGCGTTGGTGGGTTGCAAGCGGATGGCGGTCTGGTATTCCCGAACGGCATCATTGGTCTGGCCCTGGTCCGCCAGCGCAAGGCCGAGGAAGGCATGAGTGTTGGCGGCGTCCGGTTTCAAAGCGAGCGCCGTTTGCAGATGTTCGATCGCCTGGCTATAGCTGCCCGCTTTCACCAGGGCCGCTCCCCAAGCGCCTTGGATTTCCGGCGAGCCAGGTTTGAGCCGCCCGGCCGTTTCGAATTCCTGCAGGGCCTGGTCATGCCGGTCCTTGCGGTCATAGGCGAGTCCGAGGTTTTTGTGGCACTCGCCGTAATTAGGCCGGATGCGCAAGGCCTCCACGTATTGGCTGATCGCTTCATCCAGACGGCTTTCGGCCGCCAGCGCCAAACCCAGGCTGTTGCAGGCAACCGCGTTATCGACGGTGACCGCCACGGTATGTTGAAACAGCGTCACGCCATTGCGCCAGTATCCAATCTGACGGAAGGTCACCGCCGAAAAAGCAACCAAATACAGCCCGGCCGCCGCCAGCAAGGGCACGAGCAGAAAACGGCGGGTGACTGCCAGTTGAGCGAGGCTCCAGACCACCAAAATGTAGAATCCAAGCGAGGGCAGGTAAGTATAGCGGTCGGCCATGGCCTGAGTGCCCACTTGGACCAAGCCGATGGCGGGAACCAAGGTGCCGCAGTACCAAAGCCACCCCATCAGCCCATACGGCCGCCGGTGGCGTCCCCACCAGACCGCCAGAGTTATCGCCGCCAGCAACATGCCGGCCCCAATTATTTGGATCAGCGGATACGAATCGGATAACGGAAAAGGATAAATCACCGCCAAATCGGATGGCCAAAACAGCTTCCCCAGATAACGGCAATACGAAAGCACCGCGTTCTCGCACTCCAAGCCCGCCGGGAGTTTATGGGCCCCCCCCATGGCCCCCTCACGCTGCTGCACGTAATAAGTGACCAGGCTTCCCGCGAGCGTGAGCGCAAAGAACGGAATTTTCTCCCCCACCAGCGTTTTGAAATTCCGCAAGAAATTCCGCGCTCCGCCTTCCGCGCTCCCCATCCGATCCAGCGGCCAATAATCGAGCAACAGCATTACAAAGGGCCAGGTCACGAGCATGGGCTTGCTCAGCAAACCCAGCGCGAGAAAGAAGAGCGCCAGCGCATAGTTCCACCCTCCGGGCCGGGCCGTGAGCGCCGGCACTGGCCGCGTGGCCGACCGGAGTCCCGCGCTGCGCCCCTGGGCGAATCGGACGTAAAATATCAATGCCAGCAGGCCCAAAAAGCCGCTCAACACGTCCTTCCGCTCCGACACCCAGACGACGGACTCCACGCGCAACGGGCTCACCGCAAAGAACGCCGCCACGAACCAACTGGGCCAAAAAGCACCGGTCATCCGCTTCAACAGCACAAAAACCAGGATGGCATTGAGGCTGTGCAACAAAATACTGGTGAAATGATGGCCCCAGGGGTTCAACCCATAGAGCTGGCAGTCCAAAGTGTGCGAGAGCATCGTGACGGGATGCCAATTCGCCGCGATATTGTCGGTGAAGGCCGATCGCATGGCATCCATCGTCAGTCCCTTTTGCACCTGCGGGTTGGAGGTCACATAATCTGGATCGTCATAGTTGATGAAATCACACTGGGTCGCCCGCCAAAAGAGGGCCAGGGTGGTCAGCCCCAGCAAAGCCGCAGCCACCCAGGCCTTGAAATCCCATCGGGACGAATCCTGGCCAGAGGCTGATCGGGGAGCTGGAATGGTGGTTGCCACGTGATCCTTCAAGCGCAAGAACAGTGCAGCCGGATTACCCCGAAAACCGGAGTTGAGACGAGGGAACTTGGAAAATGCCCAGATCGGCAGCGGTTTGGAAATACGACGCTCGGGATCATTTGCTCATGCTGGTTGCAGGCGCGGCGCGCACGGAGTGACGCGCCCTACCAAGATGGGCGTGCGAAAAGGCTGGCTGCCGTCGGGCAACCAGCCTTAGCCCTGGCTATCCCAAGTCTCCTCACGGGGAAACTAATTTGAAAAAGGCGCCCGGACCGGCCAACGAACTGTTCGTGTAGGAAAAGGCGCCGCCGCTCGAAAACAGGTTGGTGTAAACCCCCGTCCACACCCCGGAAGCCAAGTTGGTGGAGGTCAACACCCGATATTGCGTGCTGGGGGTACCATTGGTGCCGCTGAGCACGAGCTGGCCGCCGACAATGGCCAGGCCGCTGAACTTCGGAGTTGAGGTCGCGGCGGCGGAAACCACGATGTAGCCGCTCTGGGTCAGCGTATTGCTTCCGCCGGATCCGGAAACCGTCAGGCTAACGGAATAACTCCCGGCACTCGTATACGTATGACTGACGTTGGCGTTGCTGGTATTGGTCACGGAAATGCCGTCGCCAAAGCGCCAAAGCCAATTGGTGAAGGAGCCGGTGGACGCGTCCGTGAAGGTGACGGCCAAGGGCGCACTGCCAGTGGTCGGCGAGCCCGAGAAGCCGGCCAAGCCGGAGGAGCGGGTGAAGGTCAGCGTGCCGTTAGGGTTGAGTTGAAAATAGCCCACATAAAACCCGGCACCAGTGGTCAGACCCGAATTGGGATCGGCATATCCGGTGGGAACCAACTGATAGAAATCGGAAATGTTGGGGCTCGTAAACGGGGCCACGGTTATGTTTTCAAGGTTAATGGGACCATCGCCATTGATATCTTGCGGTCCATATCCTTTGAGGTCGCTGGTCGAATCATTACCCGGCTCTGCCATCCACAGGCTATAATTGTAAGGGGCATCGGTCGCAGACGAATCCTCTTGAACGGCGGTGGTGGTATTGTCCTTACCTGAGGCCAAGTTGCTGGAAATATGGACCGCACCCCCAAAAATATCGTCGATCTCATTCTGTGAGTTGTGCTGGTTAATTTTCGCGGCGCGAGCCGGGATGGGACCCGCAACCCCACCCACCCGGGGGTCCGTCACCCAGAGCGTGTAAACGGGATAATTCGTGGCGGTGGGTGCGCTATACCCCACCACGGCCCATTGGAGGTTTGTCCAGTTGGCAAACGAATCCGGAACTATTAGAGAAGCGGCGTACTGCGTGATCGTGACCGTTGTTCCGGCCGCCTGATTCACATAGTTGATCCCCGGGCCGATGTCCACCACGATTTCATAGGCCCCCTTGTACGCGCCGGTCTTGCGGCAAACGAAGGCCAAGTCACCGCCGCTATAAACAAACGGCAGCGCGCCGGCGGAGTCCACCAGCGTGAACAGGCCCAACAGCGCCAACAACAATTTCCAAGAATCACACAATTGCTTGATCATAATAACATTCACAGAATTTCTAGGTTGATTGCTTGCGACCCCCCATCGCAAAAATTGAAGGCTAGAACTTAGTGTTTTCGCCAACCGACATCAATAGATTTTTCCAGCCCTGACTCCTGTTCCATGACGCTGTTGTTTAAAGTCACAATATATTGTATTCCAATGTTTTAAGCTTATGCAGACCGCTCGCGTTGAAGCCGGAAATGGTCCATGTAACCCAATCGTTACAATTGAGTTATTTCGTAACTCAATCGTAACTTTTAGTGATATTTTGTAACATGACTCTGGGGCCCGGTTTGTCTAAAAGATACACACCAAATATGTACCGGAAATTATTCATCGTCAGCCTCGTCCTGACCGCCGTGATCTCGGGCTGCGCCACGCGCGAATTCACGATTGAAACGGCCCGGGCGGGCGCGGAGCGGGGCGATGCCAGGGCCGAGTTTTTCCTGGGCAAACGCTGCGCGCGCGGAGAGGGAGTGCCCCAGGATTATGCCAAAGCCGCCGAATACTTCCGGCAAGCGGCGGCCCAGGGTTACGCGCCGGCGGAAAATGGTCTGGGCGCTCTTTACGTTCAAGGAACCGGGGTGTCCCAGGATTACACCGAAGCGGTCAAGTGGTTCCAGCAGGCGGCCGCCAAAGGCGATCCGCGCGGCGAGTTGAATTTGGGCAGGGCGTTGGAAGCGGGACGCGGGGTGGTCACCAACATGGCGGAGGCCATGGAATGGTATCGGCGGGCGGCTGCGCAAGGCCTGTTGGAGGCCGAATTGGAACTGGGCGGCATCTATTTGGGAGGCCGGGGCTGGCCGGCCGATTACAACATGGCGCGGACCTGGTATGAAAAAGCCGCCCAGCAACACTCTGCCATTGCGATCAACGCCTTGGGGGTTATTTTTGAGGAGGGCGGACCGGGTGTGCCAAAAGACCTGCCGAAAGCGGTGGGCTGCTTTCGGCAGGCAGCCCTGGCGGGAGACGGCAAGGGCTTGATGAATTTGGGGCGCATGTATCTTCAAGGATCGGGCGTGCCCAAAGATCCGGTGGAAGCGTACAAGTGGTTCTATCTGGCCACCCGAAAGAGCGGGGGCGCGGGGGCCAGACACTATCTTGAGCAGTTGGAAGGCAAAGTCCACCTGGATTTGGATGTGCCGGAATTGACGGCCGAGCAACGGCAGGAGGCGATCCATCGGGTCAATGAGTTCCAGGCGAGCAACCGGAAATCGGCCGAGGATGGACGATAGGAGCTGGGGTAATACCGATTCGCTTTCAAGATGAGACGAAGCGCGTGCCGGGCGGTTGGCCTGGTCAGCGCGGCCCGGTCAAACCCGAACTCTGGAGTTGGGGCGATGGAACACGAGAAAACGCTGATCGGCAACGGGTTGGGAAGACGACGCTGGGGATATTTTGTCCATTCCGGTGGCAGGCGCGGCGCGCACGGAGTGACGCGCCCTACCGCGCTGGGTACGCGGCAGGTTCTTTCGATTTCGTTGCCCATTTTGGAGTTCGGGTTGAAAGCGAGTTGGAACAAGCGTGGAATCCAAACCAGCAAGCCGCTGGGGTCGATCAGTTGCTTTCCTGCGTGGCGGGCGAGGCCGATGCGTTAGCGTCCGGTGAGGCTTGGGTGTGGGCAAAGGCGCTAAGTTGATAATCCTGGTAGGCCCGCCGGCCAATCATGCCGCGCAGCATGTTATCCGTTTCGGCCTGGGCGGCCCGCCAGCGGGCCTGGTAGGCCGGATCGCTGGGATCCTGCCCGGAACCGCCAATCTTTTCCAGAAAGTCCTTTTGTAAATCCTTGACCGCCTGCAACTGCCCCCGGTCCAGATTCAACGCCGCCAAGTCAACTGGCTGCGCGATCAACGGCGGCATAATCGGCACGGATTGCCTGGCTGGGTTGCCTTCCGCCTGGGCGTCGGTCAGATTGTTTTGGGGGGGAATCGCCGCCACGGAAAGGGCTCGTGGCTCGCCCAAGTAATCGGCGAGCATGGCCGCCTCTTCCTCGGGGAGATTCAATATCTCGGCTCGCACTGCTGCATTCGTGTTCCAGCCGGCCAGCTGGCCGGACCAGGAATTCGTGGCCAGAGCGGACAGTGCTTTTTCCAATTCCTGCTCCCGTTGCTGAATGACTTGGTGGACATCCGCCACCACAATGGCGCGGAGCGTTGGCGCCGGGCAACCGCTCGCCCGCAGATTGGCGACATAAGCATGATAATCGTTGCCGTAAAGCTGGTTCCAAAGGAACGGCTGGGTGCGAACGGACGCAACCTTGGGTACCATGGCCGGCACCGTCGTGGCCTCAGCCACCTTGGGTGTGTCCAACGCGACCGCGCTGGGCGGCGGGGTGCCGGCGGGTTTGGTTTCCCTGGACCGGACCAGCGGCCAGCTCAGCCAGCCGAGCAAGAGTAAATTAAGGAGAACAGAAATTTTGGCCGCCGTCTTCATGGTTTCATTATCCAATCCGTTTCCGGGTTGTCAAACTAGTGCAAGTTGCCAAGGAAAAAACCGGCGCGAACTTTCGTTCGCACCGGTGTGAAGATTCTCAAACAGAATCAGTAAGTGGGAGGGGTCGTGGGGCCCGAACGGGTCACATGCAGCAAGCTCTGGGAGATTTCAAACCCAGAAGTGTTGTTCTTGAGGCTCGCGATAACCTTGCCGTTAACCCAGGTGGCCGGAGCAGAGGGAGCATTGCGCAGGAACGTGTATTCCTTGCCCCAGAACGTGTACGTTCCTTCTTCAACAGCGGTCGCGTTGTAGGCGACGCCGTTATAGCTCAGTTGGACGGCATTGAAGGGCGCGGCGGTGGCGGTGCCGGCATCGGAGAGACCGAGGTAGGCAACGGCGATCAAGCCAACCGTGGCGCCGCTGGGATCCTGGATGAGATCCTTAGTGGCGGAGGTATCACCCAAGGATTTGGCCAAGGTGCCACCGGAAGACTGGCCTTCGGTGGTGTAATAGGGACTGCCGAGAGTCGGGTCGTTGATGGCGACCAATTGGCCGGCAGCGAGTTCGATCTGGTTGGGCAAGGAGGTGATGCCGAAGCCAGTGATACCAAACGTGTTGACGCGCGTGCCGGAATTGTCATCGCGACCAGTCAGGTAAGCGAAGAAGCCAGCATCCGCGTCATTGCCGGTGAACAGGGGCAACTGGTCGCCGCCGTTGGCCAGGTTTTGGAAGCTGTCAGCCGTGATGTTGTTGAAGCTGGCGAGATCAGGCGCAAACGGGGCGCTGTTGGCGGTGGTGCGCACAAACACAAACGGAATCGCCAGGTTGTCATAAGCCGAGGACGCCGTGGTGGCGGGCTCCTTGGAGTAATTCTTGGCGTTGTCGGCTTGCGCGAGATCAACGGTGTGCTGCACGGTGGCGGGTTGGGTGCCAGGCGTGGTGACGGAACCAGCAGCGCCGAAGGCGGTCGAGTCGTCCACATTGAAGCCCTCGGTGCCGGTGCCGGAAACGTCCTGAATGCCGGCTTCGGAACCGGACCAATCGGTGGTGATGAGGAGGGTCTGGCCGGTGTGGGCGTCCGTGCCGTAGAATTCCATAAAGGTCGCCTTGCTGGCAGTGGCGGCAGTGGATCCGTAGGCAATAATGGCGGGCGCGGCAGTAAAGATGCCGGTGGTGCCGTTGGCCACGGTGTTATAGAAGGCACCACGGGCAGCCGTGGAACCGGTCACATAGACGACTTCCTGGGGAGCGGCAGCACTGGCACTGACCACGGAGGCCAGGCCGAGGGCGGCCAAGAGGATATTACGATTGATTTTCATATTAATTATATAGGTTGCTTGTTTTGTGGTTGCTGGTTTGCGAAGGAAATCAGGCCTGCTTGCGGCTGAGCTTGTTGCGGAGCGAAACGACCAGGAGACCGGCACCGGCGATCAGGCCGTAGGTGGTGGGTTCGGGAACCGTGGTGTAGGTCAACACATCGGTTTGATAGTTGAACGCGAAGGAGCCATCCGCCACGCCAGCGTCGCCAGTGGCGTCGAAAGCATACAGCGTCACCGGCGAAGCGGAAACGTTCTGGTTCACTTCGAAGCCGAGCGATGCGCCGAAAGTTTTGTTGCCGGCCGGATTAGCTTCTTGATCCCAACCGCTCGCGGTGCCAGCGGTTTGCGTGCCCAAGACGATTTTCTTGAAATCCACATTGGAGGCATTGGCGGCCGGGACGCTGGCAACCGAGAAGCCAGAGATATCGCCCGCCGCTCCGGTGACGTAGGTGAAATGGGTGGCAGCGACCGAGGCGGCCAAGCCAAACACGGTGTTGGCATCCAAGGTGCCGGCGGCCAGAGTCCAAGACTCGCCGTTGGCCAGGGAAGTCACCGCGCCGAGGTCCTGGACGTAGGTGGTGGAGAGACTACCACCGACATCGGCGGAGTCATCGATACCGATGATGAGGTCGCCATTCGGGGCAGTGGCGGCTTGGGCAGTAACGCTTGCCAGACCGAGGACGGCCAGCAAAGCTAATTTGTATGAGTTCTTCATGTTTCTTGTGTTTTGATGAGTTGTTGGTTGATTTGCTTTTTACGTATCACGCCCCCCAATGGGTTGCGTTACGGTGATGACTATACCAAGAAAAACCAAAAAAAAAATCATGCCAGCGGACATGTTGTGAGCGTTTTTGGACGTGATCAATTTATTTATAAAGTGTTTACGTTTAGGTTGATACGAATATAATCTTCCGCGCATTTCCCCGGACCGCCGAGTTGTTGCAAAAAGGTCACAAAGGGCAATTGAAATTCGAGCCGATATATCCGATAGAGGGGGCGCATTTTTCCGGAGTCCGGGTTCAGTTGGCGTGCGCGGCGGCCAATCGTGCGAGCTGCTGCCTGGCGGCGGAAAAGTTTGGGTTCAATTGCAGGGTCAGCTGCAATTCCTTGCGTTCGGCGTCCGGCTTGCCTTCCAAGCCCAGCATGACGGCCAAGTTGTAGTGCAATCCGGCACTGGCCGGATCGGCCTTAAGGGCGTCACGAAAGCAGGTTTCCGCCCCGGAGTAATTGGTTTGAAAGGCATAAGCGTTGCCCAAGCCCAGCAGCAGGCTGGTGTCGGCAGGAGCAAACTGAAGCCCCCGCTGATACGTGGCGACGGCTTGATCGGCGTGACCGGCGGTGGAAAGGGCGGTGGCCAGCCGGTGCCAAGCCACCGCCTGGGTCGGGCATTGGGTGGTGACCTGGCGGTAACATTGAATGGCTTCGTCCAACTTGCCCAGGCGCTCCTGAACACTGCCGAAATTCATCAAAGTGCCTGGCGAGTTGGTGAGTTGCAGAGCCAGTGCGAAATGCGCGGCGGCCTGGTCCAGTTCACCGGCTTTCGCATAGGCCAGCGCCAAGTCATTTTGTGCCGCAAAGAGCTTGGGATTCACGGTCAAGGCGGCTTGGAGATGGGGGATGGCCTCGGCAATGCGCCCCTCCAGCAGGAGGGTGCCCCCCAAATCTCCCTGCTCCACATCACCGCCGGGATGCAGCGCCACCGATGCCTGGTATTCCTGCAATGCCTGGTCGGTCTTGCCTTGCAAAGAGAGTTCTATGCCCAGATTGTGATGGGCCATCCACGAAGCCGGGTTTTTGGCCACCGTATCCCGCCAGAGGGTTTCGAAATTCTGGTAGGCACCGCATTGCTGCCAGGTCAGTCCGCCCAAAACCAGCAGGAGCACGCCGGACACCACCGGCACAAAGCCGGTGCCAGCCAGCATCCGGACGAGCACCGCGGCGGCAATGGCCAGCAGTCCAATCGAGGCATTGTACTGATAATGATCGGCCACATAGCTATAGCGGAAGGTATATTCCATGAAGAATCCCAGAAGCGGTGACAGCGCCGCCACGAAAAACACCAGGCCGGCCACGGGAGCACGTCCGATCTTGAGCCGGCAGCGCCAGATCAAGCCCGCCAACGCAACACATCCAGCCACCGGCAGGTATTGCCAGGGATCCGTCAAGTTGATGTCCCAATGGGGATAGCTGAAAGCAAGATTGGCCGGCCAAACCAGCTTGCCGGCATAAAACCACAGGGCGCGCCCGGCCAAAAGCGCGCGTTGCCAGAGGTTGAGAGAAACGTCAAAATCCTGGTTGAAATTACCCAAATGCCCCTCCCACCAGACCGCCAAGGCACCCAAGCCGATACCGAGGAACAGGAACGGGAGAATCTGGGGAATCCAGGCCCAGGAGAACCGCCGGTTTCGCAGCCAGAACACCAGCACCAAGGCCGCTGGCAGGGTGCAGGCGGTACTCTTGGCGAACAACGCTGGCAGATAGGCCGCGAGCGCGAGCGCATAGTAAAACCATCGCGCGGGCGCGGGCAATTCATCGAACTTGATCCAAGCCAGCACCGCCAGCAGGTAGAAGAGCAGCGATTCGATGTTCTTCAGCTCGGTGACCCAAGCCACGGATTCGACCTGGACGGGGTGCAGTGCAAAAATGGCCGCCGCCAGCCAGGCGGCGGGGATTTGGAGGCGCTTCAAGACGAGCCAGACCAGAACCGCATTCAACGAATGCAACAGCACGTTGACCAAGTGATAGCCGAGCGGGTTGAAGCCCCACAGGGCGTGTTCCAGCCGGAACGTGGTGTAAACCAGCGGGAAATACTGCGACTGTTTGTGGGTGGAAAACCAGATTTCGCGAAGTCCGTGGGGGTCCGTGAGCATCGGATTCTGGGTGACATAGGCGTCATCATCCCAGATAAAGCCGGCGCGCAAGGCGGGCAGATAAGCGGCCACGACCAGCAAGATGAGCAGAGCAGCCAGGGTGGCGGGATGGCACCACCAGTCCGAGGATTCACTTCCGCGCTTCGGCAGCGGTTGGGAGGGAGATGCCATATCAGCGCCTTGCGGGGAGCGATTGAGAATTCCTGGAAACAGGTTGCACCTTGCCCCCCGGAACCGGAGCGCGCCCGGTGAGGGCATCGGGCCGGCAATACCGGTGATGTTGGTCTAACCGTTCCACGCTAGGCTTTGGGCGGCAGGATGACCGTGACGCGTTTGACGCGCTGCAGGAGCACCGGCGCCTTCTTCTTTTTATCGTCGTCTCCGGGATTGTTGCTGGCGACTTCCGTCTTGGCGTCGTTGACGGCGGTGCTGGCGGCCGAAGCGGCGGTGGCGGAAGTGGTGGCGTTGCCGAGCGAATTCTGGTCGGCGCCGCCATTGGCCGAGGTGCTGGTCGAATACAAGGCGGCGGTGATGTCACCGCCCGAGACGTTGAGTGCGCCGTTGGCAATCAATGTGCCCTCCAGCGTGCCGACGGCGGAAACGTCGGCCGAACCGCCGGCAAGGACGGTGACATTGAGGTTACGGCCAGAGACGGTGGTGTTTTGGCGCGAAACGATTAAACCCGCGATGTCTCCCTGGGCGGCCACGTTGACCGTGCCGCCAACGACGCCGCCCTGGCCCAGATTGATGTTGCCCTGAGAACTGGTGGCCGCAACCCCGGCCGTGCCGGCGATCAAATTAACGGAGGGGCCGCCGCCAACGTTGGCATCCAAGGCAAACTGCGCAATGCCGCCCAAGGTGGAAACAATATTTCCATTCGGAGTCTCCACCGTGATGTTGCCGGGAAGTTCGCCGGGGGACACCTGATGATCCAAGCTGGGAACAAGGGCCAGGATGCCACTACCGTAAAGCGGAGGGTCTGCGATGAGGCCTGAGGAGGCAGTCCCGGTCCTGGGATCGTACAAATAGAACGGCACCTGCAAGTCCAGGTTGGCGCCATTGCCGGCGTTGATGTCGCCGTTGTACGATTCCACAATAATATTGCCGCCATTAAAAGTGGCGATGCGGGCGGTATCAATGTTGATGTCGCCATTGGCGGTGACGTTGACATCCCCGGCACCTGCGGTGTAAATGCCGTAGGCAATATTGCCAGCGTTGGATGGCTGGAAGGGAACACCCGCGAGACCGAGATTGATCGCGCCCCCCGAACTGATGGTCACGTTACCGCCATTAAAGGTGGCGATCGTGGAAGTCAACATGCGGAGGTCGCCCGTCACATTCACATTGATCGCTGCCCCGGCGTTATCCGTCAGGTTGGCGAGTGCGGAATAGTCGAGTCCACCCGACGATTGACCAAAAGAACTGCCCCAAGAAACGATGCCTTGGGACGCACCCAAATCCATCGAGCTGGCGTTGATAGTGAACTGGCCGGGACCGCCGATTTGAAACCCGAGCGGCAGATCCGTAGGATCATGCACCGACGTCAGGCTCTGCTGATAGAGGGTTTCAATGACGGACGCGGAAACAAAGCTCACGGGAGTGGTGACGAAATAATAGTTCCCATCCGCCGCCTTGTAGATATCAGGAACGCCGGGTTGGTTGGGTTGGTAAACGATGGCGGTTAATGGCCCTTCCAAGATGCCACGAACGAAGGAATTCATCTGGTATTGATAACCGAGCAACCCGGTGGCCGGGTCGTAAACAAAGCCGGGGTTGGGATCGTTGACAGGAAACAACAGGTCGGCGGCAAGCAGGTTTTTGAGGGCAGTAGTCGCATCTTTTACGGCAGTAGGGTCTTTGGCGGTATTGAGCGCCAGAAGGGGATTGTCCTGAGCGGGAATCGGTTTGGCCACCGAATTGACGTCGTTTGGATTCGCATCCACCAACAACGAGAAGAAAGAATCCCACCCGGCCCCCAGCGACTGGCTCAGGGTGGTGAACGCATAGATCGGAGAAAACGAAATACTGCCGGCAACGTTGATCGTGGTCGCGTCGCTGGCATGCAGGTTTTGGCCCAAAAAAGCGGAATTGAAGAGGTTGCCGTCAATGGTGACGTTCGCTTCCTTGGTAACATACACGTTGACCTCGCTCATGTTTCCAGAAATGTTGAGCGCGACCGGATTTGGATTGTTTGCTTCCACCGCCGCCGTGGTTGATCGGTCACTGGGAGTAAAAGACGTCCCCGGGTCGGCCCACTGTTGGGAATCGCTGGCGGACATTTCCAAGTAATAGGAATTCACATCCACCGTGTCATTGGGGTTTTGACGGCTCTCAAAATTCCCGCCATTCAAGGTGGTGATACTCAGATTCCCATCGGCCGAGGGAAACAAGCTAACATTGCAGTCCAAAGTCAATCCGCCCGCGCCGGTGACGATGCTGAGCGATGGCGGCAGGAGGACGGGCAAACTCACCTCCCCCGGCCCCAGCGCCGATTGCGATTTTGGTATCAGCGGAACTTCGGCCCCGGTGATTTCAACCGCATTCGCCGCGTTGAGTGCCACCGAGGCCGCCGCATCATAATCGAAGGTATGGGTGCCGGCGTAAACGGTCGTGCTGTCGTTGAATACGCCATTGGGATTGATGACGTCGTCCAGATAGATGTTCTGGGCGTTGACGGTCCAACTGCCTTTCACGAGACTCAAAGCGAAATCCGCGTTGAGGTCCGACAGGTCCACTGTTTTCCCGGCATTCCCACCGGCGTTGATGACGCCGGTGCCGTTGGCCACCACATAGTTGCCATAGACCGAGCCGCCGGCGGTAATGGTGACATTGCCCGCCTCCGGCCCGAAGGCGCCAATGCCCGCATCATGCTTGGAAGGATTGAGATTGGAGTCGTAATCATTCTGGGTGGGCAGGTAGCTGGTGACATCGCCACCGGCGGTGATCGTGACATTGCCGCCGGCACCCGTGCTGATGCCACCGAGTTGCGCATCCACCGCATAATACAATTCCTCATAATTCCGGTTTGGCTTGGCCGAAAAATCATATCCCGAGATGTTGTTGCCCGCATTCACATCGCCATATTGAGCGGTGACATTGATGTTGCCACCGGCCATGGTGCGAACGGCACCACTGAGGATTAGACTGCTGATGCTGAGGTCCACGGTGGGGATAATCACTTCGTTGGCAGCCCAAATGTTGATGTTGCCATTCTGGGTTTGAATGTAACCGCCGGGTCCTTGTCCGTCGCCCAAGTAAACACCGTATTCGTAGTCGCCGCCAGCGGGATTGCCCGGGGAAGGCGGTTGCCCGCCGCTGGGCAGGAAGCTGGTGCCGGCCGTCAAATTGACATTCCAATTTTTGCCGGCAACGATGCCACATTCATTCACAGTTCCATTCTTATTCAAACTTCCATCATTCACAATGATGCTGTTGCCAGCGGACAGGTTTAGTGTGGAGGGAACGCCAGCGTCGGCCAAATTCAAAAGGGTATTAGCGGTGATGTTGATATTGTCGCCCGCCACGAAGTTCAATTCCGTGAGGCCACGGGGGGTGGTCCAACTGGAATTGACGACAATCTCATCCGCCGACACGGTGAAGCTCGCCAGGCCGCCACTCGTGATCAGGCCGTTGTACGTACTTTCCGCAGCGGCATTCAGCGTGATGGCTGAGGTATCAATGGTCATGGCTCCGCCCTGAAAACCAGGTGCGGCATGGCCGTCGACTTGCGACTGGATGCTGCCGAGGTTGGCGGCGGAAACTTCGAGGGCACCTCCGTTGCCGCCTTGCGCGCCGCCCGCAACGCTGATGGTGGAGCCCGCCTGATCCGCGAAGGTGTTGCCGGACTGGATGGTCACCGAGCCGCCGGAACTGGCCCCCGTGCTGTCACCCTGCGCCGAGATGACGGAACTGGCACCCAACTGGACGAGGTCGCCCGCCACCAATTCGATGGCACCGTTGTTATCCTGGATGGAGTTGGCCTGAATAAGGCCGTTGTTGTTGACCGTCTGGGCGAGGGCGGCGATGGTGCCGCCGTCGGCAATCAAATTGCCTGCGTTGTCAACCGAGCCTTGGGGCAGGGTGACTTTGGCCGCCAAGCCCTGGCCGGTGGGACTGGTGGAGACCAATACCTCCTGGCCCGCGTAGAGGCCGATTTGGCCTTGGTGGGCGGAAATGGTGCCGTCGTTTTCAATATCGGCGGCGATCAAATAGGCCGGGCCGCCCGCGACGGTGATCTGGCCGTAATTGATGATTTTAGCCGCCGGCGGCGGGGCATCGAACTGCCAGGCTCCGCCATTGGCGAGCGTCGGGGGCGGCGTGGGCGAAGTGGTCATGACCAGGCCCGCCGCCTTGATGGCGGCGTTGCCGCCGACCACGAAGCCATTCTGGTTCTGGAGCACCACGTAGCCGTTGGCATTGATGCTGCCGAGGATCGAGGAGGGGTTGGCGTCGGTGATGTGGTTCCAGACCACGGAGGAACTGGTGGGCTCGACGAACGTGGTGGTTTCACCCGCGCCAACGTTGAAGGTCTGCCAATTGATGACGGTGCCAGCGGTGGCGGTATGGATGGTCAACTGGCTGCCCGCAGCGTTAAACGTGGCCGAGCCTTGGGCGACGGTGCCGCCGGTCGGATTGGCGGCGGCCGGGAGCGCGCCAAAGTTCCACGCCAACAAGGACAAAGTCACGAGGGAGGCGTCGCGAACGGGCCCGTTACAAGGATTGGTCTTCATAGCAAATCAAATCAGCGGGAGGTTACCATAGCCGCCATTTTCTTTTTGTGACGTTTCAGTAACAAATGGGGCAGATTACGATTGACGATATGGTGGCTTGGAACGCCGTTCCGACATTGCTTCAGCTGTGTTTATCTGGGTCCATCCGTGGTTGAATCAATCCTTTACTGCATGGATACGGCTTGGAGCGGCCCGGCTGCCCCGCCCACGACAACAGATTTAGCTCTCACTTTGCCGCCAGACCTGCTAGGCTGTCCAGACTGGCAGTATAAATTTACATGACACCAAAGTTATTTTCCGAATTGGGACTTTCCGCTGAAGTGCTGAAAGCCATTGATAAACTGGGCTTCGAGCAGGCGGCCCCCATCCAGGCCGCCGCCATCCCTGAAATGATGGCGGGCAAGGATATTGTGGGCCAATCCCAGACCGGCTCGGGCAAGACCTGCGCGTTTGGCATCCCGGCGGTGGAAAAGGTGGACCCCAACCTGCGCGCCGTCCAAATCCTCATCCTGTGCCCCACGCGGGAACTGGCCATGCAGGTGTCGGAGGAAATCCACAAGCTGGCCTTCTTCAAGCGCGGCATCATCGCCCTGCCCATTTACGGCGGCCAATCCTATGACCGCCAGCTTTACGGCCTGCGCCAGGGCGCGCAAATTGTCATCGGCACCCCCGGACGCGTGATGGATCACATGCGGCGCGGCACGCTGCGCTTTGAGTCGCTCAAGATGGTGATTCTGGATGAGGCGGACGTGATGCTGAACATGGGGTTCCGCGACGACATTGAGTTGATTTTACAGGCCACCCCGCCGGCGCGCCAGACGGTTTTCTTCTCGGCCACCATGCCCAAACCCATCCGCGATCTGATTGAGAAATACGCCCACAGTCCGCAGAACGTGAAGATCGAGCAAAAGGCCCTCACGGTGCCGACGGTGGAGCAGGTCTATTTCGAGGTGGACCGCCGCTACAAGCTGGAGCTGCTGACGCGGCTGATTGACATTTACGATCTGAAGCTCGGCATTGTTTTCTGCAATACGAAGCGGATGGTGGACGACTTGGTGGATCATCTCGAGGCCCAGGGCTATCAAGCCGACCGGCTGCACGGGGACATGACGCAGAACATGCGCGACCGGGTGATGAACAAGTTCCGCAAATCGGGCCTGGAATTCCTGGTGGCCACGGATGTGGCGGCGCGCGGCATTGACGTGGACGACGTGGAGGTGGTGTTCAATTATGACCTGCCCTATGATCCGGAAGATTATGTGCACCGCATCGGGCGCACCGGGCGCGCGGGCAAGAGCGGCCGGGCGATTTCCCTGGTGCCGGGCCGCGAGTTGTTTCAGATCCGCAACATTGAGCGCTTCACGAATGTGCGCATTCAGCGCGGACGCATTCCCACCGAGCATGAGGTCGAAGAGGCGCGCGCGAACACTTTCCTGGACAAGCTCCGCTCGCTGCTCACCAGCGGTGAATTTGAGAAAAAGGATCATCTGGTGGAACGCCTGCTGGCAGAGGGGTTCACCGCCAATGACATCGCCTCGGCCCTGATTCAGCAGTTGCAAAGCGGCGAGGCCGCCCGCCCCGCGAAGACGGAGTTTTATGACCGCCCGGAGCGCGAGGAGCGCCCGCCGGGACGTTTCGACGACCGCCGCGAGCGCGGCGGTTATGGAGCTGACCGGGGCCAGCGGGAGGATCGCCGTCCAAGTTACGATCAACGGCGGGAGGAGCGCCCGCGATTTGACGACCGGCGGCGGGAGGATCGTCCGGCCCGCGCGGTGGCACCAGTGGCACCGGCCCGGCCCAGGAGTGTTTTGCCCGCCCGGGTGATTGGCAAGCCCAAGCCCGCGCCCGCCGCCTCTGCCCCGGCAACGGTTCCGGCCACAGCGCCGACCCCGCAACCCGCTGAGATGAAACCAGCCCCAGTCCCGCCATCGCCCGAAGTCAAACCGGCCCCGGTCCAGACTTTTTCTGATGCCGAGATTATGGCCTCGGTGAAAACCCCGGAGCCCAAAAGCGGTTCCAAATTGTTCATCAAGTCCAAGGCCGCCCCCGCCCCGCCCCGGCCCAAAGCCAGCCGGGCGACGCCCGAAGGCCAGACGCGTCTCTGGATGAGCCTGGGCGAGGAACAAGGCGTGGTCCCCATTGACATTGTCAACGCGGTCGCGGGCGAAACCGGCCTGCCCGGCAAGGTGGTGGGCACCGTGGACGTGCGCGAGCGGCATTCCTTTGTGGACGTGGCCAGCGAGCACGCCAACGGCATCATCGCCAAGCTGAATCGCGCCGAGGTCAAAGGCCACAAGGTCAAGGTCAAGCTGGCCTGAGGTGCCACCTACGGATAAGTTACCACCACACGGAAATAGGACTGCGTTGTCCCCGTAAGTGATGAGTTGGTAAAAGTGATGGGCTGGTTGTCGGCGGTGGCGGTTTGCGTCGCCCCGACGTTGCTCCAGGAGATCAATGCCGGGTCCAGACTGGGGGTTTCTTGCAGGGTATAGTGGTGCCCATTCAGGCCGTTCACCGTGATGGTCATGGTGTCCCCACCGGCGCTGAGACTGGTGGAGGTGATGACAAAGTTAGTGGTGCCGGCAACAATGGTTGCAAGCACCGAGCTGCTGTTCGTGCTGAGCCAAAGGACATGCTGGCCTGAGCCCACGCCGGCAACCGTGAGCCAGTTGCTCGACACGGTGCTGGCCACGATCTGGCCATCCAGGATGGCAACTGGATTGGTGGCGCTGAAGGTGGGCACCAGGATGGAAGCCGTCACGTTGCCGGGAATCGTGACCGCAAGCTGATACACCGCGCCATTGGTCACCGCCACGCTGACCGGACCGCGAATTGTGGGCACCGTGCCTTGCACAAAAGAAAGCGTCTTACCCAGTTGTGGCTGGATCAGAATCTGGCCATACCCTGCCGTCAGCGGCCGCACCCCCAGCACAAAGCGGGGAATGAGATTGCCGGGAGCCGCGCCCCACGCGTGGTTCAAATCTTCATTGCTCTTGTCGGCAACACTCCAGGCCTCGGCGGTAATGGTGGACCCCAGGTTGATCATGGTCATCCAACTACGCGTATTATTGGTGGTGAGCAAGCCCAGCGAGGTATCGGCGTCGCCCGCCTCAAAGAGGCCTTCCAGCAGGTATTGCGCGCCATAGACGCCCGCCGGCATGGCTTTGATGGCGGCAATCCGGGAATGCAGGTAATTGACGACGGCCACCTGGTTGCTGGCCGGCACCAACCCGAATGCGAGCGGATAAAAATTGGCATCGGCGGACGAATGGGTCGAATCCATGCAGTCGTTGTAACTCTGCGAACTGCCGTTCCAAAAAATGCTGTTGTAATTGCTGTAAACCAGGGCGGCCCGCGCGGCGAAATTGGCGGCATCCGCCGGGTGACCGGTCAATTGGGCCACGTTGGTCATGATCGTCAGGCACCGGTAATAAAAGGCGTTGATGACGGAGTTGGTGCCCCCCGCCACATAACCGTCCACGTTGCCAATACCGTCCCCGGAAATCCGGTACCAGTCAATGATGTCTGACGGCGTCCCATGATTATTGCCGGTGGACGGATAGCTCCAGACCAACCCATTGGCCCTGGCATTCCCGTACAACATGCACTTATTGGTGAGAAACCCGTAATATTTGGACAACAAATAAGTGTCCCCGGTCTGCTGGTAGTCCGCCCAGGCGATGAATACCATGTGCATGGGCCATTCCGTCGGCCAGGTCAGATTGCCGGTCAGATATTCAAACGAGCATCGAACCTGGGTGAAATCGTTGTTGGCCCCGGCCGAGCTGAGCATGTGGATGTAACTGTCCGCCTCGTAAGGCGTGCGCTCGCGGTCGCCGTCCACATAAATGCCGTCGAAACTGAGCGCCTTCATGGAATAGTGGCACAGGTTCCAGACCTGGTTCAAAGCGGTGCTGGAACTGCTGAACGTGGCGGCGTTGTCGTTGAATTCCGTCTGCAACCGCATTTGAGTGACGTTGCTCGCATTCAGCGTCACGCCCGCAGGCAAGCCGCTCAATTCCAGATAGCGGAACGGCGAGACGATGCCGTAGCTGGCAGTGGGCGGGCTGATACCCGAAATGGCCGTGGTGGAACGATTGGTGTAAATCCCATTGCCATTTTGCAGGGTGAAGTTGCCGGACCAATAGCGGATGGTGGCGCCGGGGCTGGTATTGACGATGTTATTGGCCGCCAATTCACCGAGGCCGTATGCCACATTGGCCCCGGCATAGTTGCCGTTGATCTGCACTGTGGCATAACCAAACGCATCGTTGCCGAAATCAATGAACACATGGCCGAGACTGTTGGTGGTGACCAGCACCGGCGTGACCGGCACATAGCGCAACGGATAACAATTGATGGAGCCGGCGGCGGGTTGCTGATAAACCACCCCGCCCGTGGTCACGGCATTGAACAACTGGCTGGCGGTGTTGAATTGCTGGATCGCGGAAAAAGCCCCCCAGTCATTGACGCTGTTCCGCGTTTGCACCCGCCAGAAATAATTGGTGCTGGCCTGCAACGGGCTGCCGGCATAGACCACGTTCAGCGAATTCGCGCTGGCAACCTGGCCGGAATCCCAAAGATCGCCGGTGCCTGCGCTGGCCAGCGTCAGCGATGAGGACACGATGATCCGATAACCGGTCTGGGAATCATTGTTGAAGGCCGGGAGGTAATTCCATCCAAATTTGGGATTGCTCGCGGTGATCTGGGTCTGCTCCGGATGCTCCAGCAGCTCGCAATACAGGCCCGACTCCGAACTGGATACCGGCAGCACCGTCAACGTGGCCGGAGTGCTGAACGAGCTTTGCGCGCCCAGGCCGGGCGGATTATTGGCTGCCACCAAATAATAACCGCCGCTGCTGCCGGGTTGCAAACCGGTCAGAGTATAGGTCGCGTTCGTGGCCCCGGTCAGGGGCGTCGCCACTCCATTGCTGGTGAAAAACCACTGGTAGGTCATGGGCCTGGTGCCGGTAAACGCGGCGGAGAGAGTCGCGGACCCGCCGGCAAAAAGGATGGCGGAGGGATTGATGCTGGTATTTGAGACCAGCACCGGCCCCGAGGCCGCCAGCAAGTCCAGCGTGACCGGCGCGCTGGCCAGGCTGCCGCTTGAACCCGACACCACCAACCGATACTCATAAAGCCCCGCCGCCATGCCGGTGGTGTCCAGCGGGTAGGAATTGGTGGTGGAATTGGCGAGATTGGTCCAAGTCACCCCGCTGGTGCCACCATCGCATTGCCAGGCATACGTCAACGCTGTCGCACCGCTGACCGTGGCGGCAAAGGTGACCACCGTGCCCGCATAGACCGGATTGGCGGGCGCAAGCGTGGCGGGAGAAACCGAAAAGGCATTGGATGAGAAAAACATCTGCGTGGCGGCGCGCGCCACATTGCTGATGCGGACCTCGTCAATTTTCCCCTGGAAGGTTTCGGTGGCGGCCCCGCGGGTCCGGTTGCCAATGCCCAGCGGCCCCATCACGCCACCAAACGTGGCCCCCACGGCCACGGTGTTGGTGCTGATGGCATTGGCGACGCCAGTCGAGGGGGTCATTTTGGTCCAATACAACACCACATTGGTGCCATCGTAGGTCGCGGCAACGTGATACCAGGTGTTGGCGACATAGCCATTGGTGGGATCACTGGCGAGCGTGGGAATCGCCGCTTTGAAATCGGCCGATGCCACCGAAATCAGATTCAGTTCGAGCTGGCCGGCGGTATCGAGGCGGAACTGAAAACCGCGATTGCCGGAGGAGGAATCCGTGGTGATGATTTCCTGATTGGCGTTGGTGATGGTGGGACAAATGGCAGCCTCAAGGGTCCAGGGCGTTGGCCCGCCGTTACCCATGTTCAAAAGGCTCATCGGAAAAGCATCGGCGCTGGGCTCCGAAGAACTGACATCCGCGTCAAAATAACCATTCCGGTTATAATCGTAGCCCAGCAGTTCACTGGTGGTAAACGCGGCGGCGGTGCCGAAGTTGGTCGTATAGGCGGTGGCCCCGAGGATATTGGTCACGGTCGGTGGCACGGCCACGTCGGTGCTGTTGCTGACACAGTAGGCATTGCCACCCAAGGTGCCCCAATTCGTGGTGACGGAGCCGCCGGTTTCGTCGCAATGAAACAGCATCAAGGTGTTGGCATCCGCGGCATAGGGCTGCAGCGGGGGCGGCCCAAAGATCTGGCATTCGTAAAAGGCCGCATAACCGCTGGACGCCGTGCAACCCGTCACATAAATCCGGACGTACCGGGCCGGGGCAAAAAAGCTGTTGGTGGTATTGCCATAAGTCGCGTTGCTGGTGTTGTCCGCCAGAACCGCATAGTTCGTGCCATCCAGGCTGGATTGCACCTGATACTGATAGGCGCGGCTGGTGCTGTCATACCAATCAATGACCGCCTGGCTGACCGTCTGGGTGCTGCCCAAATCGACCTGCCACCACTGCGGATAGGTGGCACCGGAAGCGGTCCAGCGGGTGGTCAGATTGCCATCGTTGCCATTCGCAGCGACGTTGCCGGTCTGGTAACTGCTTGCCGTGACCGGTTGATTTTGCGACAGAAGGGTCTGTCCCCAGACGGTTGGGGCCAAAATTCCCATGACAAAAAGGAGGGCGATGGTTTTCATTGTTTCCAAGGAAAAGCAGTATAACCCAGGAACCAGCCCAAAACCATCCCCCATTCGGGGTGGAGTGTGAAACAAACTTATTGCGAGTTGTCGCCGCGTCTTTCCGATGGTTGTCTCCCGCCAGCGGGGAGATGTCGCTCCATGGCGGCGAGCGTTTCGGGGCTCACATGATGCTCGATGCCTTCGGCGTCCAGTTCCGCAATTTTCCGGGGCACGCCGAGCGAGCGCAGAAAGGCGGCCACCGTTTGATGCCGCTGCTTGGATTCCAGGGCGAGCTGGCGGCCGGCGTCGGTCAGAAAAATGGCGCGGTAGGGTTTGGTATTCACATAGCCCGCCGAGCGCAGCCGCGCCAGGGTGCGGTTCACGGTCACATGAGTGACCCCCAACTGCCGGGCCAGATCCGTCACGCGCGCCTCGCCCACGGCGTCCGTGAGATCCGCGATGGCCTCCACGTAATCCTGGGCAATCTCCCCGGCGCGGTCACGGCGCGAACGCTGAAAGCTTTCGGCGGGCGGCAAGGCGGGCCGGGCGGGGCGGGCAGGTTTGCTGGCGGCGGTGGTCATGCGGCCAGTGAAGCGGAAGCCCCACTCCGAGTCGAGCAGATTGATATTTTGTAACCCCGGCTACATTTGACGTTGACAGCGCGACGGGAGAATGTAACCTAAGCTACATTGAGAACCAAGACTGCCGATGAACGAAGCTGAACCATCCCTGGAAGCCGCCGCGCGCCCGCCCGTGCGGAACGCCTCCCTGCCGGAGGTGAATCGGAGCGTGGTGGTGCCGGTGACCGCCTCGTTCTGGCGGAAATTGTTCGCGTTTTCCGGGCCGGGCTTCCTGATCGCGGTGGGTTACATGGATCCCGGCAACTGGGCCACGGACCTGGCGGGCGGGGCGCAATTCGGCTACACCCTGATGTTCGTCGTCCTGCTGTCCAACTTCATGGCCATCCTGCTGCAACACCTGAGCATCAAGCTGGGCGTGGCCACGGGACGCGATCTGGCGCAAGCCTGCCGCGACCATTATTCCACGCCCACGGTGTGGTTTCTCTGGATTCTCTGCGAAATCGCCATCGCCGCCTGCGATTTGGCGGAGGTGGTCGGCTCGGCCATCGCCCTCCAACTGCTCTTCGGCCTGCCGCTGGTCTGGGGGTGCATCATCACCGCCGTGGATGTGGTGGCGGTGCTGTTTTTGCAATCCAAAGGATTTCGCTATATTGAAACCCTGGTGATCACGCTGATTGCCACGATTGCCGGGGCGTTCACGCTGGAACTGATCTTTTCCCGGCCGCAACTGGGGCCGCTGCTGCTCGGCTTTCTGCCCAGCCCCGAAATCATCCAGAACCCGAACATGCTCTATGTGGCCATCGGCATCATTGGGGCCACGGTCATGCCGCACAATTTGTATTTGCACTCCTCCATCGTGCAGACGCGCAAATACGAGCAGACGGCCGGCGGCAAGCGCGAGGCCATCAAATTTGCCACGATTGATTCCACGGTGGCGCTGATGTTCGCGCTGCTGGTCAACGGCGGCATTCTGGCGCTGGCGGCGGCGGCCTTTCACTGGTCCGGGCACCGGGACGTGGCGGCCATCCAGGACGCCTACACGTTGTTGAGCCCGCTGCTGGGCGTGGGCGGGGCGGGCATTTTGTTCGCGGTCGCCCTGCTGGCCTCCGGCCAGAACTCCACCCTCACGGGCACGCTCGCGGGCCAGGTGGTCATGGAGGGATTCGTGGAAGTGCGGTTGCGCCCCTGGCTGCGCCGCCTGCTGACCCGCCTGCTCGCCATCGTGCCGGCGGTCTGCGTGATCGGCTATTTTGGCGAAAGCAAGACCACGCAGCTGCTGGTCGCCAGCCAGGTGGTGCTCTCCATGCAACTGGGCTTTGCCGTGTGGCCCCTGATGCGGTTCACCAACGACCCCGTCAAGATGAGTGGCTTTGCCAACCGGCGCTGGCTTAAAATTCTCGGCTGGACGACGACCGCCATCATCATCATCCTGAACGTAAAGCTGCTGTTTGACACCTTCCTGCCCGCGACGGCATTGAAGGCGTTTTACGGGCATCTGGGATTGCCGGTGCCCACACCGTAGGCCGACCGGCAGGAAAATTGCAGGCACCATGTATCAGCATATTCTCATACCGCTGGAGAACAGCGCGACCGACCGCGCGATTCTTGATCATTTGCGTCCGTTGGTGAAACTGACGGGAGCCACCGTGCGGCTGCTGCATGTGGCGGATGGCTGGGTGGCGCGCAATTTCAACAAGCTGGAGCTGGCCGAATCCGAGGAGATGAAGACCGACCGGCTCTATTTGGACACGGTCGCGGCCGAACTGCAGGCGCAAGGCCTCACGGTGACCACCGAATTGGCGCTCGGGGATCCCCCGGTGGAAATCGTCAAAGCCGCCGAGGCGAGCCGCTGCGATTTGATTGCCATGGCCGGGCATGGGCACCGCTGGTTTGGGGATTTGTTTCACGGCAGCACCATCACCGAAGTGCGCCACCGGACGGCCATCCCCATCCTCGTGGTGCGCGGGCCAAAGAAATGAACTCAACGGCAAACCCCCAATACCAGCAGGAAATTTCCCAATGAAACCCACGAACCGCCTACTCCATCCTAAATTGATCGCCCTGTTTTTGAGCCTGCTGTCATGGTGCGCTGGCTCGACCGCAAAAGCGGATTCCCCCCAACTCCCGGCGGAAATCGCCATCAACCCGGAGGCCGGGCGCGATGGCTGGCTGATAGTGCCGGTCCAACTCGGGAGCGAGAACGGCGAAACCGTCTGGATGATGGTGGATACGGGTGGCGGCAGCACTGAGTTGGCCGAGGCATTGGAATCGAAATTGGGGAATCCTGTCGGCACGATAAACATTAAACGCTGGAACGTCGTCACCCCCCACAAACTCTTCGCTGCGCCCAAACTCTATTTGGGCGGGGCACTGTTGCAAATGACTGGTTCAAGTATTTCCACCGTTGATTTCCATGATTCCGAGGCCGGACATCCGGTCGCGGGAATTCTGGGCATTGATGTGCTGGAGCATTATTGCATCCAACTGGATTTTGCCGCCGGCAAAATGCGTTTCTTGGACAGCCAGCGGGCAGACAAACAAACGTGGGGCAAAGCCTACCCCATCGTGCCGCTCAATGACCGCGACCACCGTCCAGCGTTAAGCCAGAACTTGCTGGGAATGCAGGGGCCGCATTCACTGATTGACAGCGGCTATCTGCCGGGTGACGGCTGGCTGATGACCAATTATTATCGGCAATGGACGAACCAAGCGGTTCCCGCAAGCGGCGAAGCGCGCTGGCCCGATGGACAATTTGATGGGGAGACCTACCCGTTTGTTTCGTTGCAGGAAAAGGCTGTGGAGTCGGATGGCATCGGGCTGGGCTTTCTAGCCCGGCATCTGGTCACGCTGGATTTTCCCGGACACACGCTTTATCTCAAGCGGCAATCCGATGGGCCGTTGCTGGACCCACTGCAGCAATCCGGCCGGATGAAAGCCCTGGAGCCCTTGGTGCGCGACCTCCTTCGCAACAATGCGCCCGCCGTACAGCAAGACCTGCTTCAAATCCAGCAAAGCCACGCCACGAAACTAGAGCAGACTGTCGCCCAAAAACTGGCGGCGACTCTGGACCAGAAACCCAGGCCTGCGCCGGCCGACCTGCCCACTGATATCACCGAGCAACCGTTGGGCGATTGCCATCCGGAGCAGGCCGGGGTGGGCTGGCTCCAGCCATCCGCCAACCGGATTCCCCTGAGCGACGAGGTTTTCTCGCCCCTGCTGGATGCGGGCACAATCCATGCCACCGGGCTGTTTGCACATTCGCCGTCGCGCTACGTGTATCAGCTTGGCGGAAAATGGACGCGGTTGCGCGGCGACGCCGGACTGCACACGGCGTTTCAATTGAGTGCCTACGGGGTGGTTTTCGTTATCAAAGCCGACGGCAAGGAAGTGTTCCGGTCCTCCGCCATCCGCGGGGCCAGCCAAGCCCATTACGATTTGAATGTCACTGGTGTGAACACGTTGGAGCTGGTGGTGGAAAAGGCCCAAGATGGCAACGGTGGCAATTGGGCGCTCTGGCTGGATCCGACACTGTTCCGGGCAGCGGCTAAAAATTGAACGGGTTTAACCCGGATATTTCATAGTGAAGTCGGCCAAAACCACGCACTTGTAGCGCAGGCTTCCCAGCCTGCCGTATCGCAGGTTTCCAAACCTGCGTGCCGTGTCTTTTCAACCACGCATTCAAACGCGTTAGTAGCGCCCCTCTTTTCATGTGGTGATTCACGTCTCTTTCCAAATGGGCTATGAAATATCCAGGTTAACCGTTTTGCCCGGCTTGGCTCTTTTTGCTAAAAACCATGGCCAGCCGATGACGCACCCAGCGCAGGTGACAAAGCGGATACAAATTTGCAACCAACTGAAGCACCAGCAACCCCAGGACAACACCCCACCGAGAATGAATGGCGGCTAACAGCACGTAGGGCATCAGTACCAGTGCCGCCCAGAAATGCACCGCTTCGGCCCCTTCGACTTGTGCCAGCACCGCTGCCATTTCGCCGGGCCGGCGGTGCAAATAGACGAGCGGCTGCAGGTAACGCAACGGGGTCCGGCGAAGCATCACCCCAAACCGCACAACTCCCGTGCGGCGATAAACCACACCGCGCCTCTCCCAGGCATGCAAGGCCCGCCAACCAAACGGCATCTTTAGCAGGAACAACTTGCGACCGAAAGCCCCAAAACCGAAAACGGCAGACATCACGAGCAATCCGTAACCCGGCGAAGTCACATCCCAAGCATGGCGCGCCATGGTCAAACTGAGGGCGAACGCAGCCATGGCGGCAAAAAACTGGAGCCATTGCAACCAGGATCTCCCGTTCGGGTTGTTCATGGCCCGAAATTATCTTCCCCTGCCGGGACACGCAAGCCGCTTCACGACTTTCAAACGGTGGGGGCTTGGTCGTTCACTCTCCCCATATCCCCACCAGCGGCGTCGGGGCTGCCAAATTCCTTGATGTTGCGGCAAAAATCCGCTTGCGTGCAACCTCCCGCTTGTTGAACCTATGACCTTCTTATGAAAACCGTAATTGTGACCGGGGCGGCCGGGCTGATTGGCTCGGAAAGCGTCAAACGTTTTGCCCGCGAGGGCTTCAAAATCGTGGGCATTGACAATGACCTGCGGCAGTGGTTTTTCGGCAAGGAAGCCTCCACGCTGGGCAACCGCCAGAAACTGATCAAGGCCTTTCCCAATTACGAGCATCACGATTTCGACATCCGGGACCGCGCGGCTGTGGAAAATTTGTTCAAACAACTGGGGCACGACATCGCGCTCATCATCCACACCGCCGCCCAGCCGTCCCATGATTGGGCCGCCCGCGATCCCCATGCGGATTTCAGCGTCAACGCCATCGGCACGCTGAACCTCCTGCAAGCCACACGCGAATTCTGCCCGGAAGCGGTGTTCATCTTCACCTCCACCAACAAGGTCTATGGCGACACGCCCAACCGGCTGCCCCTGGTGGAATTGGAAAAACGCTGGGAAATCAACCCCGGCCATGAATACGAGCCCGGCATTTCCGAGACGATGAGCATTGACCAGACCAAGCACTCGCTCTTTGGCGCCAGCAAGGTGGCAGCCGACGTCCTGGTGCAGGAATACGGCAACTATTTTGGCATGAAGACCGCCTGCTTCCGGGGCGGCTGCCTGACCGGACCCTCGCATGCCGGCACGGAATTGCACGGCTTTCTCGCCTACCTCATGCGCTGCACCGTCACCGGCACGCCCTACCGCGTGTTCGGGTACAAAGGCAAGCAGGTGCGCGACAACATCCACAGCCACGATCTGGTGGAGGCCTTCTGGCAATTTTACCAAAAGCCCCGCGCCGGCGAAGTCTATAACCTGGGTGGCAGCCGCCACTCGAATTGCTCCATGCTGGAAGCCATTGACGAGTGCGAGCGCATCAGCGGCCAGAAATTGAAATGGACCTACGTGGAAGACAACCGCATCGGCGACCATATCTGGTGGGTCAGCGATGTCCGCAAGTTTCAAGGCCATTACCCCGGCTGGAAATTCCGCTACGGTTTGACCGAGATTTTGACGGAAATTCACGCCGCCTGCATTGGATGACATGAGCGTCGCAAGTATCTTGATCACCGGCGGCGCGGGGTTCGTGGGCAGCAGTTTGGCGCTGCACCTCAAAGCCCGGTTTCCAGCCACCCGCGTGGCATGCATGGATAACCTGTACCGGCGGGGGTCCGAGCTCAATCTGCCGCGGCTGCAAGCCGCCGGCATCGATTTTGTCAAGGGTGACATCCGTAATACCGGCGAATTTCCCGCCGGCCCCTTTGAGTTTGTCATCGAATGCTCGGCCGAACCCTCGGTGCTGGCGGGGTACGGCGGTTCGCCGGATTATCTGATGGAAACCAATTTGATGGGCACCTACCGCTGTCTGGAGCAGGCCCGTCAATGGCAAAGCAAAACCATCTTCCTCTCCACCAGCCGGGTGTATCCGATTTCCGTGTTGGAACAGCATCCGTGGACGGAGGAACCCACGCGCTTTGCCTGGAACGAGGTTCCCGGCGCGGCGATTTCCCCCCGGGGCGTCAGCGAACAATGCCCCATGCACGCCGCACGCTCCTTGTACGGCTGGACCAAGTTTGCCAGTGAAAGCCTGATTGAGGAATACCGGGCGGGCTTCGGCCTGCGCGCGGTGACCAACCGTTGCAGCGTCCTCGCCGGCCCGTGGCAGATGGGCAAAGTGGACCAGGGCGTGGTCGCGCTCTGGGTGTTCCGCCATTATTTCGGCAAGCCGCTCAAATACATCGGCTACGGCGGCACCGGCAAACAGGTGCGCGACATGCTCCATGTGGCCGACCTTTGCGACCTGGTCACCGACCAAATTGCGCACTTCGACACTTGGGAAGGCTGGCTGGGCAACGTCGGCGGCGGACGGGAAATTTCTGCGTCCTTGCTGGAATTGACCGGCATCTGTCAAAAGGTCATCGGCCGCGAAGTCCCCATCACCGCCGAAACGGAAAACCGCCAGGCGGACCTGCGCATTTTCCTGGCGGACAGCTCCAAGTTATTCGCCCGCACCCATTGGCGGCCGAAACGCAAGGTGGAACAGATCGTGGCGGACGTGGTGGACTGGGTGCGTGCCAACGAGGAGGCTTTGCGTCCGCTCGTATGAAAAGTGGCTCCCGCACCCTGAAACTGCTGGAAAGCGGCGTCATCTTCGCGGCGATCGGCTTTCTGGCGACGATCATCCACAACCTATTTCAGATTGTCCTGAGCCGGCTGTTCGTCAACACCCCGGGCGAATTCGGGCTCATGAACAGCACGGTGAACCTGATCGGTTATTTGGGCATGCCGCTGGCCATCGCCACGCAGGCCGTCACCCATTACGTCGCCCGGTTTCATTTCAGCGGCGACGACGCCCGGCTGCATGGATTGCTGGCGGGTTGCCGCAAATTTCTCCTGCACATCACCATCGCCGGGTCGGTCATCGCCATCATCCTGGTGAAGCCCCTGGGGGATTTTTTCCATCTGCCGCGCATGGCGCTCACCCTCATCGTGCTGGCGTGTGTGCTGGGCAATTTGTGGAGTTCCTACATCACCGCGCTCTGCCAGGGGCTGGGCTGGTTCAAGCGACTGGCCCTCATCGGCCTGCTGGCCGCCATCGCGCGGCTCGCCTTTGGCTGGCCCACCGCCTACCTCTGGCCGATGGCCGAATGGGGGGTGCTCGCCTCCGTCGTGATGGTGCTGCCCAACCTGATCCTGCTTTTCTGGCGCCATGACTTTCCCAAGCGCACGCAAACCTCCATTTCGCCGTGGACCCCCGAATTCGTGCAGTTCATCATTGTCGCCTCGGCCTATACCATCGGGGCGAACATCTTCAACACCGGGGACACGTTGGTGTCGCAAAAATATTTTTCCGAAGCCAACCGGGACGCCTATTCCGCCGCGGAAAAGCTCGCCGTGGGCCTGGTGACCGCCGTGGGACCGCTCCTGACCGTGTTGTTCATCCACCGCTCCAGCCGCCAGCACCACCATGGGGATGAGTTGTGGGACCAGTTGAAATTACTGGGCCTTTATGCATTCGGCTTGGTCTGTGGCGGCCTCTGTCTTTATGTGTTGCGCGGCTTCTGCCTGAAATTATTCCATCGCTCCACGCCGGAAGCGATGGCAATGATTGGCCGGCTCACCATCAGCATGGTCTTTGTCGGCCTGTTGCAGGCCATTGGCACCTGGTCGCTGGCCAGCCGGTGGACCAAAATCTCCCTGCTTTACGGCGGGCTGGGCCTGGGCTATTGGGCGGTGCTGCTCGCGTTGGGCAGGACCCCCGCCGCCCTGCTCCAAATCATGCCGCTGGCCACCGGGAGCGCGTTTGCCATCCTGTTCGTCTTCTGGATCGTGAACCTCCGCCACCACAAGACGGCGGCACCCGTGGAACCCGCCGGCTGAGTCAATCGGAGCAAAAGTTGGAGCGCCGGTCTCCGACCCGGCGCGTTTCAACCCGCAATCCGAACTCCGAAGTTGGCGATAAAATCGAAAAAACATGTCGCAAACCCAACGTGGTAGGGCGCGTCACTCCGTGCGCGCCGCGCCTGCAACCAGACTGTGCAAATTGTCCCCGGCATTGTATTTCTTGCGTAATCATCTGGCCTTCGGGGCGCGGAGATGACACAACCGCGTTCGCCTTCGGGTGTGATTTTTTTGCGGACAACATGACTGCCTCGCTGGCGGTCAAAGAAAGATGTCGCAGGATTGGAAATCCGTGCCAACTCGTGAAATCCGCCGATAACCCCTATCAATGGCAAGCCTTGACAGACCCTGCCAACGATTTATTTTGAGGACATGAAAGCCGAGACCATCAACATTTCATTGAACCCGGAACTGGCGGATTTCGCCCGGTCGGATGCGGAGGCGCACGCCTTTGGCTCCATGAGCGAATATATGCGCGACCTGATCCGCAACCGGCGGCAGGAACAAATCAAGCAGGACGCGTCCTTTCTGGAAAAGGCCATGGAGGGCGCGCCGTTGGGCGATCCTGCCGACGCTGAAATGCGCGAGATCGTAAAAACCCAGCACCGCCTCCGGGTGGAGAGGAGAAAAAGTGCGCGTCGTGCTTGATGCCAACGTCGTTTTTGCCGGCGTCGGTTGGCGCGGTGAAGCCCACCATTGCCTGTTGGCGATGGCCAAGAGACGGATCACGGTTTTTGCCACTGCGGAAATTCTGGAAGAAATCCGGGCGCTGACGGTGGCAAGGGGAGGCAAATTCAAACACCCGACGAACACGCTGCTGGCTTGGTATTATGACCGGGTGAAACGGGTTGAACCCGCGCCGCTCGGCAAACAGCGCAGCCGGGATGCAAAAGACGATCCCTACCTGGCCTGCGCCCTGGCTGCCGGGGCCAAAATCATAGTGACGCGTGATGAGGATCTGCTGGCGCTGCAAACACCGTTTGGAATTCAGATTATCACGCCGCGCGAACTTCTGACGGAATTGGCAAAGACGTTTTGACCGCCGTCCCGAAATCGAAATGCCGCGCCTTGCGGCGGTGGGGCGAGTCACTTGTGCGGGTTGAACGTGCGGAGAAATCTGGCCCTCCCCCGCAACCCGGCTTACGCCTTCAGCACCTCGATGAACGCCTCCTGCGGAATGTTCACGTTGCCGATGGATTTCATGCGCTTCTTGCCCTCTTTCTGCTTTTCGAGCAGCTTGCGTTTGCGCGAAACGTCGCCGCCATAGCACTTGGCCGTCACGTCCTTGCGGAACGCGCTGATCACTTCCGAGGCCACAATCTTGCCGCCAATGGCCGCCTGGATCTTGACCTGGAATTGCTGGCGGGGAATCACTTCCTTCAGCTTTTCCGCCAGCGTGCGCCCCCGCCCCTCCGCCTTGGTGCGGTGGACAATGCACGAAAACGCATCCATCGGCTCGCTGTTCACCAGCATGTCCAGCTTCACCATGTCGCTTTCCATGTAATCGGCCGGCTCGTAATCCATGGAGCCAAAACCGCGCGTGATGCTCTTGATGCGGTCGTGGAAATCAATCAGGATCTCGCTCATGGGGATCAACGAGGTCAGCATCACGCGCTTCGCGTCGAGCGTTTCCGTGTGATCCACATTGCCGCGCTTTTCGGAAATCAGCGCCATCATGTCGCCAATGTTCTCATTCGGACAAATCACGAACGCCTTCACCATCGGCTCCTCGATTTTCGCGATGTAGGTCACATCCGGCATGAACGCCGGGTTGTCCACGTCCTTGCGGGTGCCGTCGGTCAAAAAGACCTTGTACACCACGCTCGGATAGGTGGCAATGATATCCATGTCATACTCGCGCCGGAGCCGCTCCTGCACGATCTCCAGGTGCAGCAACCCCAGGAAGCCGCACCGGAACCCAAACCCCAGCGCCACGGAAGTCTCCGCCGAATACACAAACGCCGAGTCGTTCAGCTTCAGCTTGCCGATGTTCACCTTGAGATGCTCGTAATCCGCCGTGTTGATCGGATAAATCCCGCTGAACACCATCGGGTGAATCTCCTTGAACCCCGGCAGCACCCCGGAGGGATTCCGCGCGTCAGAGATGGTGTCGCCCATCTTCACTTCGCTGGCGCTCTTGATGTTGGCCGTCATGTAGCCCGTCTCGCCGACCTCCAATTTATCGCGCGTGTATGGCTTGGGATTGAAGCTGCCCACCTCTTTAACTTCGTAGCTCTTGCCCGAATGCAACAGCTTGATCATCATCCCCGGTTTGATCGTACCGTTGAAAACGCGCACATGCGTCACCACCCCCTTGTAGGTGTCGAAATACGAGTCAAACGCCAGCGCCTGCAGGCTCGGCTCGCCCGTCGGCGTGGGCGGCGGCACGCGCGCCACGATCGCCTCCAGAATGTCCTCAATGCCAATGCCCTCCTTGGCGCTGCACGGAATCGCCCATTCCGCCGGGAGGGCCAGGACCTCCTCCAGCTGCTGTTTGGCCTGGGCAATATTGGCGTGCGGCAGGTCAATCTTGTTGATGACCGGGATGATTTGCAGGTTCAGTTTGGCGGCCAGATGGTAATTCGCCACCGTCTGCGCCTCCACGCCCTGCGCCGCGTCAATCACCAGCAGCGCGCCTTCGCAGGCGCTCAAACTGCGGGAAACCTCGTAGGCAAAATCCACGTGCCCGGGCGTGTCAATCAGGTTCAGCTCGTAGGTCTCCCCGTTGCGCGCCGTGTACGACATCGTCACCGGGTGCGCCTTGATCGTGATGCCGCGCTCGCGCTCCAAATCCATGGCATCCAGCAACTGGTCCTCCATGTCGCGCGTGGCAATCGTGCCGGTGCGGTGAAGCAGGCGGTCGGAAAGCGTCGTCTTGCCGTGATCAATATGGGCAATGATGCTGAAATTTCTTATATGTGCGGCGTCCATTTACAAATCTCGGATGTCAAACTCAAACAACTACTCGAGCGGGTCAGAATAGCAGGAATTCTTCTGAAGAAAAGGAAATTTGACAATGAATGTGCCGTCAATTGCCTGCAATCGGAGTGTTACAATTCACGATTCGCGAGGGTTTTGGCGGGTGAGAACGCCCGCCGGGAAGGTTCTCCGCCCGTTTCCGGGATAGGTGGAAGCGGAATAAACCCGATCAACCCGCAATTGCGCGACAAATGGTATTGCCATCGGCTTTGAGACTTGCGTAGTATGTGGCGTCCAGACGTACCAGACTGGCGCAGTGCTGGCTGGGTTCTGGTCGTTGATGGAGAGATGGCCGAGTGGCTGAAGGCGCTGGTTTGCTAAACCGGTATACGGTCAAAAGCCGTATCGGGGGTTCGAATCCCCCTCTCTCCGCCACTTTTATTTCATTGGGTTTATTTCAAAATCATGGTTCAGTGGCAACATCTAGTGGCAACAAATCCACCCTTGTTTGGGTTTATTTGCCGGTGTCATTTATGTCTGATTTCGCTTATTTTCCCCGCCAATAAATGAATGCCAGAATGGCTGGTTAAACCTTCACCCATGAGCAAATCAACCGTAGATCAGATTCGAGAACGCTTCGACGGCGACGTTGAGCGGTTTTCCAACCTTGAGACCGGGCAATCCGCCACCATTGACGCCCCATTGTCGCTGTCGCTGATCGCTGAGGCAGCCGCGCGAGTCACACCCCGCGCGAAATCGCTACTGGATGTTGGCTGCGGTGCTGGCAACTATACATTGAAGGTGTTGGAGCGGTT
>Ga0302275_10000635_pt1 | contig 39234 bp, 43 predicted proteins | sample III_Bog_N2_2_FD_200229 | JGI IMG/M metagenome (GOLD analysis project Ga0302275, IMG submission 200229) | Peat permafrost microbial communities from Stordalen Mire near Abisko, Sweden - III_Bog_N2_2 | ecosystem: Environmental > Terrestrial > Soil > Wetlands > Peat | place: Sweden: Abisko... | reverse complement strand
TTTCATCAGTTGTCTGGGGCGTGAGTCCCACAACTTGTGGCTCGGCACCGTTCACGCGGTGCAACCCATGTTTAACTCGGAGAGCAGACACCTTTTTCACTTTCATCGCCAGCCATACTGTCTAGGCGACTTCACCTATGATGCTCAACGTGCAAAGCGACAATCTAGACGGCTTCAGTTTGACCGAGCTTTTGGTTGTCATTGCCATTATCGGAATTCTGGCGGCATTTCTATTGGTGTCAGTTTCCCAAACCAAAGCAAAAGCCCAGCGGATTCAGTGTGTTGGCAATTTGCAACAACTGGGTCTTGGTTTGCAGGTAGTGCTCTCGAATGATGGTTATCCTTTGTATGTTGAAAATAGATTTAGCAGTTGGATAAATCAGATGGAAATTGAAGGGCTTGGTATAGCCAAGCCAGATGCGCGCTTTGCGGAGATGGGTGTATGGCGTTGCCCGTCCGCGAGATGGCATAATGTCGGAAAAGATGAGATTTCCATGTCGTATGGCTACAACGCGTATGGCTGTATGCCAATTGGAATCAAAACGAATGCGTTGGGACTGCTCGGCCATTTTAATCCAAGCACTTTCACATCCACACCAATTGGTGATTCGGAAGTGGCTGTTCCAAGCGACATGATAGCGATAGCCGATAATTTTGGCGGAGGAATTGCAGTTATGCGTGGACATTTAGATTTCGACGAAAAAAACTGGCAAGCCTCTTCGCGCCATCAAGGCAAAGCAAACGCGTTATTTTGTGACGGCCACGTTGAGTCTCCAACGCTGCAATTTCTTTTTGCAGATACCAGTGATTATGCTTTGAAGCGCTGGAACCGAGACAACCAGCCACATCAAGAATTACTACAGCCATGACCGATTAAAATACGAATGACTCGCGAAGCCCATCACCTTATGCAACCCATCCTCCTCATCCTGACAGCGAGTTTGCTGTTGACCGGTTGCTCCAAGAAACCGTCGGCTTCCGTAAATCAAACCGTTGATGTAGCCACAAACCCGGCTGGCGCGCAAAACGCCGGTTCGCCAACCAACGCTAGCCCGTCCGCTGCGCCGGTGGACATGACCCAGACGATCAACCAATATGGCACACGAGCGGCTTACTTTGATAAAATCACCCAGTTTCCGGTCTGGAAGACGGTTCCACGCGGAGCGCAGGTGTTCGACAACGTGCCAATCCAGATTGACGGGATGATCTGCCTTTGGGGCAGTGAGAATACGAGAATCAATATCGTATTTCCCGAACAGGTGCTGGGGATTCCGTGGAACCAGAAGTTCGAGACGCTTTATGTTTACCATGCGACGTTCTACCGGGCACCCGACCAGACCCCGGTATATGACCTAGTGTTCCGCTATGCTGACGGCTCCTCGGTGACCAACGAAATCAAATTCGGCGTGGATGTCGTTGACTGGTATGCCAACACCAGCCAGTCCATGACGGCCCCGCCATCCAGCCCCAATGCCAAAATAGCTTGGACGGGCGGATCGTTTCTGCCCGATGGATTACAACCGTTGCGCTTCTGCCTGACCGCATTGGACAACCCGCATCCGTCGCTCAAAGTCACCACGATTGATTTGTATTCCTGCAAAAACCAACCGGCAGCCTGCATCATGGCGATGACCGCCGGCCAGTCGGGATTACTGAAGTGAACCGGAAAAATCTGTAGCGCGGTTCGCTTCGCGAGTTGGTGGTGACTTAAATTTTTTCGTTAGCCGTATCACCACAACTGGTGACAAGCCAAACCGCCGGCGCATGGTATTCTAATCTCGTTGTTGGACGGCGAGTGCAATCAACCGTTGTGAAGTTGATTGCGGCAAACGTCAAAAATGTTTGGAGCGCCAGTTCTCATTGAGGCCGGAGTAGTGTCCGGCCTCTTTTCTTTTGTCAGGCCAGCAGACGCCCTGTTCCAACGCAAATCGCGTTGGCTTTTAGCAACGCGCCTGCTAATTTCCGCGCTCATGTCCGCACCCGCCGCCGCCACGCCGTCCAAAGCGCAGGTTTTCCTGCGCCGGCTGCTGTCCACGGTGGTGCTGTGGACGGTGATCCTCGCGGCGATGTTTTCCGGCAACCATATCATTTCGGACGGCGTATTTTTGCTGCTCATCGCTTTTCTGGCGCTGGCCGGGCTGGTGGAATTTTACGCGCTGGCAGAAAAGTGCGGGCTGGCGTGCTTCAAGATTTCCGGCGTCATCGGCGGCGGGTTGCTGATGGTCGGAACGTTTTTGCAACTGAAAGACAAGCTGGGCATCAATAATTCGCCTGCGCGTGTGAACGATTTTGAAACGGGTTTCCTCATTCTGTTCGTGCTCGGTTTGTGCGTGCGGCAGCTTTTTTCCAAAAGCAATTCAACTGGGCTCACCGCCATCGCCACGACGCTGTTTGGTTTGATGTATGTGCCGTGGCTGTTGAATTTCATCCAGAAGATAAATTTTTTCCCGTTCGCGCCCGGCAGTCCGGCGGACGCGGGGAAATTTTTCCTGCTTTATTTCATTCTCATCACCAAGTTCAGCGACATGGGCGCGTATGCCGTCGGCTCGCTCATCGGCCGACATAAAATGATCCCGCGCATCAGTCCGGGGAAGACGTGGGAGGGATTTGCCGGCGGGATTCTGGTTTCCACCGGCGCAAGCGTGGCGTTTGTGCATTATTTTGGCGCGAAAATGGTCGGGATGGATTATCGTCATGCCGTCATCCTCGGCGTCATTTTGAGCATCACGGCGGTCATCGGCGACTTGATTGAATCGCTGTTCAAGCGCGAGGCGGGACTGAAAGATTCCGGCGCATTTTTCCCCGGCATCGGCGGCATTTTGGATTTGCTGGACAGCCTGTTGTTCAACGCACCGATCATGTATTTGTATTTGCGGCATGTTCTAACGCACCCTTGATTTTGGCCACAGATGGACACAGATGAAACACAGATAAAGACCAGGGAAAAAGATTTCTCGCTCCAGCCCGTGACAAAATTGAATAATTTTTGAAATGAAAAACGTCGTTCTCCTCGGCAGCACGGGCAGCATCGGCACCAGCACCGTCAAGGTCGCGGAAGATTTGCCGGATCAAATCCGTTTGATTGGTCTCGCAGCGGGCGGCAATGCCGACTTGCTGCTCGAACAGGCGCGCAAGCATAAGCCATCCGTAATTTCCATCAGCGACCCGGCGAAGGCGAAGCAACTTCAGAATGCGCTCGGAACCTCCGCGCAAGTTTTCTGCGGCAGCGAAGGCTTGTTGCAACTTGCCACTTTGCCGGCGGCGGACATCGTTTTGATTGCGATTGTCGGCACGGCGGGATTGCAGCCAGCGTTGGCGGCAATTCGCGCGGGCAAGGACATCGCCGTCGCGTCGAAAGAAATTTTGGTGATGGCCGGCGAAATCGTGATGAACGAAGCGCGCAAACATGGCGTGCGCGTGCTGGCCGTGGACAGCGAACACTCCGCGATTTTTCAATGTCTCGAAGGCAAGCCGGCAAGTTCCGTGCGCAAATTGATTTTGACTGCGAGCGGCGGACCGTTCCGCGACAAAACGATTTGGCCGAAGGAAAAATTTTCCGAGATCACCGTCGAGCGTGCGCTAAAACATCCGTCGTGGGTCATGGGAAAAAAAATCACGATTGATTCGGCGACGCTGTTCAACAAAGGTCTCGAAATGATCGAGGCGCGCTGGCTCTTCGACATCGAGATGGCGCGTGTCGGCGTGGTGGTGCATCCGCAGAGCATCGTGCATTCGATGGTGGAGTTCGTGGACGGCTCGCTGCTCGCGCAACTTTCCACGCCCGATATGTGTTTGCCGATCCAATATGCGCTGACGTATCCCGAACGCGCCGCGAGCGAACGCGTGCAAACGAATTTTCCAAAAATTGGCACACTCACTTTTGAAGAACCGGATGTCGAAAGATTTCCGGCGATAGAACTCGCACGCCGGGCCGGGGAGGTTGGTGGGACTTTGCCCGCCGTGCTGAACGCAGCGAATGAAATCGCGGTCGAAGCCTTCGTGAACCGCAAAATTAATTTTCCGCAGATCACCGAAATGGTGCGGTGCACGATGGACGCGCACGAAACGATTTCGCAGCCGACGCTCGAACAAATCCTCGAAGCCGACGCGTGGGCGCGGCGGACGGCGGCAAAATAATTTTTCTTCCTGACCGCCGAAGCCGGTGCGTCAATACGTGATCATCTCCAGTTCGCGTTGGCCTTTTTCAGTCAACTCCCAGCGGCTGCCGTGCTGGATGACGAGGCGGCGGCACGGATGCGCGTGGTATTCCGCCTCGTTGACGGAGAGCAACTGGAATTTCGCCGCGCCCTTGATTTCCGACGCGGCGCGTGGCATGAGCGCGAAAGGAACGGCGTTGTAGTTCAGTGCGATCTCGTAACCGGCGATGCCTTCCTTGTCGGCCTTGGGATTTTTCAGGACGAGCGCGGCGTAGCGTTTGAGATACGGAAAATTCGTCGCGCGCACGAGCACGCGGCAGAGTTCGTTCTGGCTGCGGAGAAAGGTCAGCAGGCTGAACGGCTTCACCGGATTGTGTTCACCGAGCAAAATTTCGCGCACATCGAGGCCGTCAAGGTTCTGGCCGTTCCATTCGCCATGGTCGTTGCGCTCGCCGGCGGAATTCCGCTTGAACCACGCGGCGTAGTTGTCGTTCACCAGCACGTTCAATTCAAAATGGACGTGCGCGCGGTTCTTATCAATGCGTTCGCTGGTGTTCGATGTGCGGCCCATGATGGCGATGACCTGGCCGGCGCGGACTGTTTGTCCCGCCGTCACGCTGGCCATGCTCAAATGCGCATAGAGCGAATAAATCTCGATACCCTCGATGACATGGCGGATGACGATGTATCTGCCGTAATTGGACAGGCTAGCCTTGTTGTTGACATACATCACCGTGCCGTCGGCGGTGGCCATGACGGGGTCGGTCGGTTCGCCGGCGCGGTCGGTGTGCAGATGCAGTATGTCGAGGCCTTCGTGCATCTGCCAGCCGTCGCTGCGCACGCAGCCGAAACTGCCGGTTGTCCACGGTTTGTCGGGCGCGGTGGGGGCGAAGAATTTCAATTCATTGCCGACTTCATAAAGCGCGTGGTTGGCCGTGGGAAACTGGAACGGCGTTTGCGCGAACAAATTGAAATTGAGGGCGCTGTAAAAAATTCCACCCAGCGCGAGCAGGCAAATACGGGGCAACTTCATTTCATTTTCCTTTGGCGATCTTCTCGGCCATGTTGTTCAAACCGATGACGAGCTGGCGGGCTTCCTCATGCGAGGCGTCGGGGGTGAAGGCGAAGACGCCGTTCGCGATGCGGTGGACGATGATCGGCGCGGCCAGCCAGCGGCTGTCGGCGACCTTGTCGCTCCACTGGCCGTGGATGACAAAATGTTTTCCTGCATAAGCCGACGTGTATTGCTCCAGTAGATAAGTCCCCGTCTCATCAAACTTGACCTCGACTGCGTAGCCGACCGGCGAATCAAGCAGTTTGGCGTTGATGATGTTGGCCTCGGTCAAGGCTGGTTCCGTATTGATCGTCACCAGCACCGGATTCGCGCGGATGACGGACACAGTTTCGCCGCCATCGGGCAACTGGCCACTATTCTCGACGTAGAAGTGCAGGGCGGAGACATGCTTGGCGGCCTTGTCCTTGTCCGACTGGCAGCCGCACGCCGCCGTCAGGGAAACGGCAGCGAGCAGTAAATAAAGATTGAAACTGCGTGCATAAAAATTCATAGTGGCGCACACAAAATCGCAACCAACGAAAAAAAGTAAAGACGATATGGGACAACAATCCAATAAAACCCAGCACAAGAAACGCCGCAAGGCCTACATCAAACGCAAGAAGGCCGTCATCAAGGCCAAAGTCGCCACGAAGAAAAAGGGCTGATTCCCTTGCTCAATTATCAAAGGCCGTCTGCAGACGGCCTTTTTTCTTTTCACGCCGTCGTTCGCGGCACGCTCGTTGTGTAAAGCAGCCGGCCTTGGTCGTCAATCATCCTCACGTCCAGCTTTTCGGCGGACAGTGCCACGGCGGTGAAGCCGGAGCAGGCGCGTGCAAATTTTGTGTGCGGCGTGTTGACCGTCGGGCGGAACTGCGAGCCAGCACCGGAGCAAAAAAGGTTCACCTTGCCCGCCTGCAAATGCTGGAGGTCGTGGTCATGGCCGTTGAAATACGCCTGCACCTGATATTGTTGCAGCAGCGGCAAAATGGTCTCCACCAGTTCCGCCGTGTCGCCGTGGCCGCCGCCGGAATAAATCGGATGATGGCCGATGACGATTTTCCATTTGGCGGTGGAGGCCGCGAGCACCGCCTTGAACCACGCCAGTTGTTTCGGCACGTCCTGTGTCATCACGTTGTCGCGGGTCTTCTCGGGGTTCCAAATCGAGTAATAGCTTTTGATCATCGGCGTCGTGTCGAGGTAGAAAAAATCTGCCGTTGTCGTCGCGTCCACTTGCAACGACTGCACGAAATAACGCGCAGGCATATTCCAGCGCGGACTGGTTTTGGCGTAAGCCAGTTGTGCGTCGCAGTTGCCGTGATAATCATGGTTTCCGAGGATCGCGTGCCACGGTACTTGCAGCGACGGCGCGGCATAGACTTTTTCAAACGAAGTCTGCCACTGCGGGTCTTCTGCGGACTGGACGCCGTTTTCGTAAAAATTATCGCCGACGGAGATGATGAACTTCGCGTCCATGTCGTGCGCGGCAATGCTCATCTGCGCGGCGACCGCGCGCTGGTCGGGTTCGCCGTTCCGCCCCCAATCGCCGAAGACAATGAAGTTCAATCCGCCCGCTCTGGCGTCAGCGGCGAACAAATTGCGCGGTAAAATCGAGCCGATGGCGGTGGCCTGCGCGGTGGCGACAAACAACGTGCGGACGAACTGGCGGCGAGTCTGTTTCATAAGTGTGTGCATAAATTACATCGTCGTCGCCCGGCTTGAAACAAATTTTTCCGAACAACCAGATGACGATGACCGGTCAGTGCGGCTATCTTTCCGCTTGAATTTTCCCGCTAAGCCAGTCCAGCATATTCGCGATATGAATAAAGCCGAAATCGCCGCTGCAATGCGGCTTGAAGTCGGAGAACTTGAAGTGCTGATCAAAAAACTTCAGGCCCGCCTGGAACGTTCCAAGCTTCTGGTGCTCGACATCGAGGAAGAACTTGCCGGCCCGCCGGTGCATAAAACTGAAGCGGACAGCAAATTCAGAAAAGCAATCGACAAAGTTTTTGGTGAAAAACCCAAACCGCGCAAACGCTGAAGCCACGCTGAAAAGCCGGGCAGGATTTAGTGTCGCGCTCAATGCAGGATCAGCCGGTAGAACCGCGAGGTGAAGGCGCTGGCATTCGTGTCGGTGAACTGAACCCAGGCGTTGGTCGTGGCGACGGATGTCTGCCAGATGGTGCTCCAAGATTGAAGGTCGGAAGTGGCCTGGACTTCATACCAGTGATCAGGCTCGACGGGAAATTGGATCAGCGGTGCGCCGCCGCCGGCGTTCGCGCCATTGCTCATGGTCAGGATGCCGGGGACAATGAAACTGCTCACGTTCGAAAAACCGCTTTCGTTCGCATTGATGTCAACGGCGGTGACGGTGAAATAATAGGTGAGACCAGCGCACAGGTTGGAAATCGTGGCGGTCGTCACGTTGCCGATGCTGGTTTTGTTTGTGTAAATGCCGCTGGTCGTCCCGTAATAGACATTGTAGTTCGTCACGCCGGGGCTGGCGCTCGCGGTCCAGCTAAAAGTCAGGTTGCGGGCCGCCGCGCGGTCGAGGCCGGCGAGCAACGCCATCATCACGAACAGGGCTTGAAATATTTTCTTCACACCTGTTCCCTTTGCATGACGAATGCCAAGTGAACATTGACGGAAATGCGTGACGCGCCGCGTCACTTAAACCCGGCGGAATAGAAACCAGCGTGAAGAATTTGGGAATGGAGGACGCGTCCGGCGCGTTAGTTGCCGGCGGAAGGGGCAGATTTCAACAGCGCCCATTGCAGGCTCAATTGCAGCGTCATCGCGCTGAAATTCTGGAAGTTCACCGGCTTGGCGATGAACGTTTCCGCGCCCAGCCGCTTGCAGGTGGCGATCGCCGCATCGTCCCTCGACGCGGTCAGCACGACCACCGGGATGGCGCGCGTCCGCGCATCCGCCTTCACCCGGCGCAGCACTTCCAACCCGTCAATCTTGGGCAGGTTCAAGTCCAGCAGGATCACCTGCGGCTGATCGTTGAGTCGGCGGTAGGCGAATTCGCCCGTGCAAAAAAGATAATTCAGTGCCGCCGCGCCGTCGCGCACCACAAAAATCCGGTTCGTGAGGTTGGCTTTCTTCAACGCCTGCATCGTCAGGAACATGTCGTTTTCATTGTCCTCCACGAGCAGGATGTCCACCATTTCATCCGTGCGGAGCGGCGTGGAGGCCGACTTGCTGTCCACATCGGCAAAGAGCGTCTGGATGGAAATGCCCAGCGCCTCCGAAAGTTTTTCGATGCCTTTGAGCGAGACATTGCGCGCCCCGCGCTCCACATCGGAAATATAGCTCCGGTGAAAGCCTGAGCGCCGCGCCAGCTCGTCCTGCGGAATCGCCAGTTGCGTCCGCCAGTTTTTCACCGAAATGCCCAGCCGTTTTTCAATCGCAATTTTTTCCATGATGCCTCCCGCCGATGATTGTCTGATCCGATGGTAGCCAGACCGTAGTTTACAAGTGTCATTTTTACAAATGATTTTCCGAAGGAGGTGTCCGTCCCTGTCTTGTTTTATAAACAAAAAATGAATTGTGGGACAATGCGGCGCAGTCTGTCCGGCATTTTGGCGAGGCAAAATTCTCTGAACCAGTCGTCAGCCGGTTTCGTCGGAATCCAGCAGCCGCGCGAAATAAAAACAGCCGCCCGCAATCAGCGCCGCCGCCACGACGATGATGATCGCCTGCGTGCCCGGTTGTTTCAGGTCGTTCGACCAGTCCTCGATGAGTTCGCCCTGCTTGCCGTAAAGGATTTCCATTTGCCGCTCGGCGGCCCGGTCATAGCCGGCCATTGAAAGGTCGTCGCTCACGTCCGGCGAACGCGTTCCCAGCCAGTAAATAATTCCCGCCCCGGCAAATCCCAGCGCCAGCACGATGACGCCGGTTATCCGAAGCTTTCGGGCGCGCCGTCTGGCTGATGAAACCGGCTCAAGCACATTATCGCTTTCCGCGTTGAAGCAATGAAACGATGAACACGATCAGGAAGATGACGAACAAAACCCGTGCGATGGTCATCGCAATGCCGGCGATGCCGAACAACCCGAGCGCGCCGGCCAGCAACGCGATGAGCAGAAAAATCAAGGTGTAATAAAGCATATATCAGGGTTTGTTTTTTTAACTGCGGTTATCTAAACACGTTTGTACTTTTTGGCAACGGGTAAAATCTTCCGTTTTGATTCCAGTTTGGCCGGTTTCTTTTTGTTTTTGCTTGAGGCGATTTCGATGGCCTTGCGCGCCCACGACGTGAGTTCCGGCGCATTTTCCAGCACCTCCGGCGGCATTTCGTGATACGCCATCGTCAGCCGCTTGCCCTTCGACTCGTAAGTGAACGCGCCCATGCCGCGCGCCGTGTAATCTGCCACGCTTGCCGCGTCCGTTTTGAAGAACAACCGCCCCTCGTCCAGAATCCCGAAGAATTTATCGCCGCAATAAATTCCATGCGCGCCGAACATCGCCCGCGCGCGCAACTCCGGCAACGCGCCCAGCTGGTCGAGCACAAATTCTTTGAACGAATCATTCGCCATTGATTGATATTCCCTTGAACAAATGTTGCAAGCCCGTGGCCGCGATCTGGAGGCCGACGCAAAAAACCAGAAACGCGCTCAGACGGTTCACGATTTGTTCGCCGCGTGCGCCCAATTTGCCCAGAATGGTCGGGGTGAACGCGTAGCAGAAATAAATCAAAAGGCTCATCACCACCACCGCCAGAAAAATGGCTGACAGATTGAGCAGATGCGACCACAAGTCCGCTTCGCTCGTATGCGCGCTCAAGGTGAGCAGCACCGAAATCGTACCCGCCCCCGTCGTCATCGGAAACGCCATCGGATAAAATAGAATATCTTCCACGTCCCGGTGCTGGCCGGGGCTGGAAGTCTCGGCAGAACTTTGCGATACATCATCGGGCGAAAGCAATTGCCAGCCCGCGCGGCAGATCAAGATGCCACCGGCGATCCGCACCACTGGCAAGGAAATGCCGAACAATTTGAACAGCCAGCTGCCCACGAGTAACGTCACCGTGCAGATGAGAAAACAATAAACCGCGATTTTTGCCGCCGCGATTTTGCGTTCCGCCCGCTTCAATTGATGCAAAAACGGATCCAGCACGAGCGCCGTGCCGATGGGATTGACCAGCGGAAACAGCGCGACGAAACCCAGAAAGGCCAGATCCAAAAAGGATGAAACGGTTTCCATGTCCCCGACAAAATATGCCGCCAACCGGAAAAATCCAATTCAAAAGCCGGCATAAAGGCCATGCGCGCCGAACATCACCCGCGCGCGCAACTCCGGCAACGCGCCCAACTGGTCGAGCACAAATTCTTTGAACGTGTCGTCAGGCATGACTAGAACAAACCCTCCTTTTTCTTAATTGCCAGTTTGATTTTTGACAATGGACGTGGTGGTCAGCGACCTGATAAATTATTCGTAAATAAGCCAGATGTACCGGTGAATTCATTTATCCAATCAAACGTGTTCCATACAGGTTCCCAAATTTTAATTGGGTCTGTTTGGGTTTTCCACGGGTTCTACAGCAAGATTCTCAACGGCATTCCCCGACATCGCCTGATTATCGGCAAAATTTTTGGAGCAACTAACGCAGGAGTTTTCACCAAGGTGATTGGTCTATTGGAAGTGTTGCTCGGTATCTGGGCATTCACCGGATTGCAGTCGGTGGGATGCGCCGCTCTGCAGACGTCAGCGCTTGTAGCCATGAACACGTTGGAAATTATCTTGGCCGAGGAGCTGTTGATTTCCGCCGTCGGGATGGTAATCTTGAATCTGGGTTTCGTGACGTTAATTTGGCATTGGGCGCTTTTCACTCCGAAGCCGTGAGGCATTATTTCAGCCAACCCACCTGCCAAAAGCCGCAAGCGGTGAATAGTGCGGATAACGTTATCCACAGAATCGAAAAACCAATGTGCGCAAAGGTTTCCATCCGATTGCCTCGCCAAAGCTTTTTTGGAAATACAAACCACTGAACAAAAAGTCGCGTGGTCCAGAAAGCTGAAAACGACCACGCCAGCCACGCGCCAGCGTGAGATTTCTCTAGCAGAACTGAAGGTTCCAATAAACAAGGCAGTCCCATCATCACCAGCACGAAGCAAATGAAGAACGTATGCACATGAAAGATGGTCGCATTGGCTGGACTTAGCCGTGCGCTTTCTTCACGCCATTTGAGGTGGCGTCCAATCGGCACATGCAATGCCGCCAGCATGATGAGAATCGCCCCAGCAATTCGCACCAGCATGTTCAATGTTTCGATCATGGTTTGCTCAAGACAAAAATCCGGACAAACGGAGTTACACGAAATTCATCAGCGAGATGAAAACCCGCAGTTTCCCAACACCGCCGCCAACTCGCCGGCGAATGGAAATGGACAAATCCCGGACCGAACGCGAAAAAATTTGCCGCGTCACGCACATGCTCAACGAGCACGACACGTCCGCCGGGGCGCAGGCACCGCTTCGACTCTTTGAACCAAAGACTCCGTTCGGCTTCACTTCTCAATTCATGGATGGCTAGTAACCCAAGCACCAAGTCGGCTGATTCTACAGCCATGGGCCAGACATCGTAACGTGCAGGCAATGTTCCTAAAGTCGGTGGAAACAATGCTCGCGCCCGACGAATGGATGCCTCGGTCATTTGTTTTTCGTCAAAGTGGTCAAGAATTTGCCATGACACTTTACTGAACTTTTCCCTCAGCTCCGCCGAGGTTTCATCAAAACCAGAATGACAGAAAATCGCCTGTCGTATATTCAAGCCACGGAATGCTCGATCAAGCCAGCCCCACTGATACAAATCCGAGCGGTCATAAACCAAATGCGAAACTCCCAAAGAACCCAACACAAAATAAGCGGCACCCGCCAGCGCGACCCCGCAAATAATTTTATTAGCGAATGCAGAAAGCAAAAGTAGCCCACAGATCGTGGCAAGCAAAACCAAAACCGCAGCGACGTAAAACGGCCAGTTAAATCGAGCGATGGTCATCATGCCTTGCCAATGGCTGCGTGCTTTCATGCGTTGCCTCCGGGACGGACAATCCGTCCTTTTTTCCAGTGATAGGAGACGTCTTGAGTTGAAAACGCATTGGCGAGGATTGGCTTTGTGCTGAGGAAAGTTGGCTCGTTGAACAGACCGACTTGCCAATGTTTTATCGTGACAGGTCGCGGCACCCAGCTTTGTCGGCTTCCTTCGATCACGACAAAAGTTTCATCATCTTCGGCGCTGAAGGTGAACGGCATCGGCCCGGCGAACTGTCTGGCGGTGTGCCAATCGCCGAACGGAGATCCCGCAGGTAAGGTGGACGTATCGGAAGAAGATTCAAAGGTAATGTCTAGCGTCGGTTTATCGTTGAACGAAGTTTCAACGCGTGTTTCTGCGCCGGACTTCACTATCTTTACATTCACCTGACGATAACGGTAGCTGGTGAATAGATTGCCGGCTCGCGCCATGCGGTGCTTGTCGGTTTCGCTGCGCATGATGTAAAGTCCGCGTAGCCGTCGCCCGGAGTCGTCGCGCAGGCAGGTGAACACGCGATATCCAACGAGAAAAAAATCTTGTCCTAGAAAAGTCGGGAATCCTGCGGGTCGCAGCTTTCGGGTCCACACCATCGCGGTCGTCACGAAACCAAACCCCAAGTGGGTATCAATCTCCAACTCTTTAGGAACCAAAGGTCGGAGGACAGTTTCGGGAAAAGCAAATGAAACAGCGACTACCTTGTCAAAATAGGCATCAACGGCAAAGGGATGACGTCTTAAATATTTTAGGAATGACGCCATAGCTTTTTTAGCCGTTATCCCTTCTGCACTTCCTTCGCCCAAGTGTCTTTCAACGTGATTGTCCGGTTGAAAATTATTTTTTGCGAATTGGAATCTTTGTCTAACGTGAAATAGCCGATGCGCTCGAATTGATAGCGCAATTCCGGTTTCGCATCTTTCAAACTTGGTTCCAGCTTGGCGGTGATGACTTCGAGCGAGCGCGGGTTGAGGACGGATTTGAAATCGCGTCCGTCCCTTTCCGGCTCGGCTTCGGTGAAGAGGCGGTCGTAAAGGCGCACCTCGGCATCCAGCGCATGCGCGGCGCTCACCCAATGGATCGTGCCCTTGACCTTGCGCGCGGAGGTCGCGCCGCCGGTCTTGCTGTTGAGGTCGGCGGTGCAGCGCAGTTCGGTGAGGTTACCGCTGGCGTCTTTCACCACTTCGTCGCACTTGATAATGTAGGCGTATTTCAAGCGCACTTCGCCGCCGGGTTTCAGTCGGAAAAATTTCGGCGGCGGAATTTCCTGAAAGTCGTCGCGCTCGATAAAAATTTCGCGGCTGAACGGAATTTTCCGGCGTCCCGCGCTTTCGTCTTCGGGATTGTTGACGGCGTCGAGTTCCTCGTCTTTGCCTTCGGGAAAATTCGTGATGACAATTTTCAACGGTCGCAACACGGCGAGCCGGCGCAACGCGCGCTTGTTCAAGTCTTCGCGAATGGCGTGTTCCAAAACGGCCACGTCCGTAAGTCCGTTGAATTTTGTGATGCCAATATTATACGCAAAGTTGCGCAACGCTTCCGCCGTCACGCCGCGACGACGGATGCCGCAAATCGTCGGCATGCGCGGATCGTCCCAGCCGGTGACGATTTTTTCTTCGACGAGCTGGAGCAGCTTGCGTTTGCTCAACAGCGTGTAACTTAAATTGAGCCGCGCGAATTCATATTGTTTCGGCAACGCGCGCGGCAGGCCGAGCGATTCGAGAATCCAGTCGTAAAGCGGACGATGCACCTCAAATTCCAAAGTGCAGATGCTGTGCGTAACGCCTTCGATGTAATCGCTCAAGCCGTGCGCGAAATCATACATCGGATAAATTTTCCATTTCGCGCCGGTGTGATGATGCTCGGCGTGCTTGATGCGATAAATGATCGGGTCGCGCAGCCAGATGTTCGGCGATGCCATGTCAATCTTCGCGCGGAGCGTGCGCGCACCGTCGGGAAATTCGCCGTCGCGCATGCGGCGGAACAGATCGAGATTTTCTTCCGGCGTGCGATTGCGGAACGGCGAATCTTTGCCCGGCCGATCCGGCGCGCCGCGATAAAATTCCATGTCCGCCGGCGACAGATCGCAGACGAAGGCTTGGCCGCGTTCGATCAACTGTTCCGCGTAATCGTAAATCTGGTCGAAATAATCGCTCGCGTAAAATGGCTCAAAGATTTCCGATTTCCGATTTCCGATTTCCGATTTTGTGACCGCCGGCAGAAAAAAATCGCGTTTGCCTTCTTCGGCGATGACATCCGGCGTCTTGCCTTTTGGTTTCAAGCCAAGTTCTTTGTCCGCCCAATCACCGATGAGCCAGTTCACGTCTGCTTGGATCGAATCCACATATTCGACGTCTTCCTTCGCGGGATTCGTGTCGTCCATGCGGAGATTGCAGACGCCGCCGAACTCGCGTGCGATGCCGAAGTTCAAGCAGATGCTTTTCGCGTGGCCGAGGTGCAGATAACCGTTCGGCTCCGGCGGAAAGCGCGTGTGGATGCGCGGATATTTCTGTTCGGCGACGTGTTTCGCCACGATGTCGCGGATGAAATCAGACGGCGCGGGCGCGGTGGTTTCTTTGTTTTCCAAACTCATAAAATGGTTCGGAGGCTAACAAACGAAAACCGTTTTGTCCAAACGAAGCACGCTGAACTTGGTGGGGCGAGCGTGCTCGCAAGGACGCTCACCTCACCGTTTTTTATTTTTCCGTTCCGAGCGGCAAAAATTGTTTCGTTTCCGGGTCGTAGGCGAAAAGTTCCGCCGTGGCGATTTTGAAGAACCAGCCGTGTAATCGCAGCGAGCCGTCCATCAGCCGTTCCTGCACGCAATGATAGCTGTGCAGATTTTCGAGGCCGAACAAAACATTTTCCTCGCCGGCGGTATTGATGCGCACGGCTTCGTCGCTGAGGTGCGCGTATTGCGACTGGATGATTTCGCGAACCGGCGTGGCGAGCTTCAACCACTCGCGCAGATGCGGCATGGACTGGCCATTTGGCAGGTTGCCGAGCAGCGCGGCCATCGCGCCGCATTGCGAATGGCCGCAGACCACGATGTCGCTGACGCGCAACGTCTCGACGGCAAACTCAATCGCGGCGGCGGTCGAATTGGTGCTGCCCGTCACATTGGACTGCGGAATGATGTTGCCGACGTTTTTCACGACGAACAAATCGCCCGGCTTGCTCTGCGTGATGAGTTCCGCCAGCACGCGCGAATCTGAGCAAGTGATGAAGAGTGTGTGCGGATTCTGTCCTTCCTGCGACAGCTTGCGGAAAAGTTTCTGGTAATTCCCAAACTGGTCGGTCTGGAATTTGTGGACGCCTTCGATGAGTCGTTGCATTTTTATTTGATCGTAATTGGTTGAACCGGAAAATTGCCTCTGGGCCAATTTATAATTCAACGACCTAACGCTTCAACTTTTTTTCAAAGTTTTTTCACACGTGGCAAAAAGGCTAAATTCAATTCGTGCCAAACCTTGAAATTCCTGCCAAATTTTTTCGCCGATGGGTCTGAAGAACATTTCTGAATTTCTTGCGCTACGACGGAACACGTCGCTGCTGCTTGTCGCGCTGCTGCTCGCGGGCACGGGCGAAAAACTGTGGCTCGGCTTCGCGCCAAAATATATCGAGACGCTCGGCGGCAGTATTTTTATCATCGGACTGTTTGACGCGCTGCAAACATTGCTCGGCGCGGTTTACGCATATCCTGGTGGCTGGCTGACCGATCATTGGGGACAAAGAAAATCACTGTTGCTCTTCAGTCTGATTTCCATCGTCGGTTATATTTTGGTTTTGGTCTGGCAAAGCTGGCTCGCGTTGCTGCTCGGCTCATTTTTATTTCTGGCGTGGAGCGCGTTGTCGTTGCCCGCGACACTTTCCGTCATCGCCACGTCGCTGCAAAGCCATCGGCATACGATGGGCGTCGGCGTGCAATCCATGATTCGGCGCGTGCCGATGATGCTCGGCCCGCTCCTCGGCGGCTGGCTGCTGACGCGCTACGGCTGGACGGATGGCGTACATTACGCACTCGCGCTCTGCATCATGATGAGCCTGCTGACGCTGGCGTTTCAATGGTTCATGTTCGAGCCGGATGGAAAAACTTCTGCGAAAAATAATAATGCAAACGGCACGGCCATTTCATTTCTTGGTGTCTTCAAAACCTTCACGCCCGCGCTGCGCGAACTGCTCGTCAGCGATATATTGATCCGCTTCTGCGAACGCATTCCATATGCGTTCATCATTTTATGGGCGATGGATTCCGGCGGCGTCACCGCGCAGCAATTCGGTTATCTCGTCACGTTTGAAATGGTCACGGCGATGCTCTGTTATATTCCTGTCGCACATCTCGCGGACAAATATGGTCGCCGGCCGTTCGTGCTGATCACGTTCGTCTTCTTCACGCTGTTTCCGGTGACGCTGCTGTTCGCGCACGATTTCAAATGGCTCGCACTGGCGTTCGTCGTGCGCGGGTTGAAGGAATTCGGCGAACCGGCGCGCAAGGCGCTCATCATCGGCGAGGCCGCGCCGGAACTGCGCGCGCGAACTTACGGCGCGTATTATCTCATCCGTGATTGCACGGTGACGAGCGGTTCGTTTCTCGGCGCATGGCTGTGGAGCGTGAGTCCGCAGGCGAATTTTCTCGGCGCGGCCAGCTGCGGTGCGCTGGGGACGATCTGGTTCTGGTGGTTTATTTACCGGAAGAAAAATAATTAAATGCGAATGCATAGCGTGTCGCGCGCAGGCCACGAAGTTGGGAAGAAAAATAATTTTTCAACCTTCGCTGCCCTTGCGGCCTTCGTACGACATTCGATCCGTGCCAATCCGTTAAATTCATGTCAAACTTTCTGTGACATGACCACTGCCAACAAAATCACCATCCTGCGGATTCTGCTGATTCCGGTGTTTATCGTCGAAACGCTTTATTACGTCAAAACTGGCAACGAAGTGCATCGGCTGGTGGCGATTCTTGCCTTCGCCATCACGGCGATTTTGGACGGTGTGGACGGCTACATCGCGCGTCACTATAATCAAATCAGCGAGCTGGGAAAAATCCTCGATCCGCTCGCGGATAAATTGCTGCTCGTCTCGGCCATCGTGATTTTGAGTTTCGATAATTCGCCGCGCCTCGGCCAAATTCCGCTCTGGCTCACCGGCACGATCATCGGGCGCGATCTGATTATTTTGATCGGCGTCATCATCGTTCGTTCCACGGTCGGCAAGCTCACCGTGCATCCGCGCCTCACCGGGAAAATCGCGACCGTGTACCAAATGATCGCGGTTGTTTGGATTTTGCTGCGCTGGGATTTTATTTTTCACAGGCACTACCTGAAAATCTGGATCGTCGGTGCCGGCATATTCACCGCCGCCTCCGGATTGCTGTATGTCTGGGACGGCATGAAGCAGCTTGGCTCGCATCCATCCAGTTCGCCGGCGAAGAAAGGTGAAACTTGCAGTTGAAATTTTTCAAACTGCGTGTTTATTGAAGGACATTTATGGCCAAACCAATTGAACTGAAATTAAAAGAAGGCAGTGTCGCCCCGAAATTTATCGTGGCGACGAGCGGCGGCGGAAAAATTTCGCTCGCCGATTACAAAGGCCAGAACGTTATTTTGTATTTTTACCCGAAAGACGACACGCCGGGCTGCACGAAGGAAGCCTGCGCGTTCCGCGACTACTTCGCCGACTTCAAAAAAGCTGGCGCGGTCGTCTTTGGCGTCAGCACGGATTCGGTGAAGTCGCACGACAAGTTCGTGGAAAAATTCAAGCTGCCGTTCACGCTGCTCGCGGACGAGGACAAAAAAATCGTCGAGGCTTACGGCGTGTGGGGCGAGAAAAGTTTCATGGGCCGGAAATACATGGGCACGAACCGCGTCACGTTTCTCATCGCGCCGGACGGAAAGATTAAAAAAATCTGGCCGACGGTGAAACCGGAGGAGCACGCGGCGGAAGTTTTGGCAGCATTGTAGAATTTATTTGCCACATGCGTGTCCAACGAACAAAATTCTGTGCAGCAGATTTAACCATTAAAATTCAAACTCAAAAAAACTATGCCCATTCCCGTCGGTTCCAAAGCCCCTGATTTCACGCTCAAATCCAAGACCGCGACCGGCCTCGCGGACGTGAAGTTGAGCAACAACTTCGGCAAAACCAATACCGTAGTTTTGTTTTTCCCGCTTGCTTACACGAGCGTCTGCACCACGGAATTGTGCGACGTGTCCAACGGGCTCAACGCCTTCACCGGTGCGGACGTCATCGCCATCAGCGTGGATAGCCCGTTCGCGCAGGAGGCGTGGGCCAAGGCGAACAACATCAAACTCACGCTTGCCAGCGATTTGAACAAAGTTGTGACCAAGCAATACGACGTGGTGTTCCCGATGCTCGCAGGCGTGGGTGACACTTCCGCGCGCGCGGCCTTCGTCATTGATAAAAACGGCGTGGTGCAATACAGCGAACAAACGCCGACGCCGAAAGATTTGCCGAACTTCGAGGCGATCAAGGCGGTGCTGGCGAAGTTGAAGTAGGCTGGTAAGAAAGTTTCTGCAAGGGCGAAAGGTTTTTCCTTTCGCCCTTTTTCTTTGGCGCTTAATTTACATTTGTAAATTAAGCGCTTGACATTATTTACGATTGTAGAGATTCTGGGCGCATGTCCAAGCCAACCGTGGAACTGACCGAGTCCGAATGGTCTGTCATCAAGGCCGTTTGGGAAACTGAACCCTGCACCGCGCCCGTCATTCAGGAAAAACTTTTTAAACCGACCGGCTGGCATTACTCGACCGTCCGCACGCTGATGGATCGCATGGTAATCAAGGGCGTGCTCAAGGCGAAAAAGGAAGGCAAACTGACCATCTACCAGTCCGCCGTCACGCGCGCGCAGGCGCAGAGCGGCGAACTTTTTTACGCGCTCAAACATGCTTTCAACGGCGCGCTCACGCCGATGGTGCAATGCCTTTTGGAGAGCCGAGACTTGAACGCAGCGGAACTGGCGGAACTGGAAACGCTTATCAAGGCAAAGAAAAAATCCGCCAAGAAATAAACAAATCTAAAAAGGCGTGATATGCATTCCTTCATCGAAAGCACGAACCAGTGGGGCGCAAACTTTTTGAAATTCGCGTGGCCGATGCTTTGGCAGTCAAGCCTGCTCATCACGGCCCTGTTTGCGCTTGAATTTTTGTTCCTACGCAAGTTGCGGGCATCCATTCGCTACGCGCTGTGGCTGGTCGTGCTGGTGAAACTATGCGTGCCACCGACGCTGGCGCTGCCGACGAGTCCGGCTTGGTGGCTGCATCAAACTCCGCCGCCAGTCGTTGCGAAACCTGCGATGCATTATACCGTTACCTACGACAGCGTACCTTTACCGAGCATTCCGCAAACGCCGCTGCCGGTTTTTGTTCCGCCAACGCCGGTGATAAATTTAACCGCGTGGTTGTTGATTTCTTGCGTTTCTATCAGTTCGGCCTTGTTTCTTTGGCTGCTGGTGCGTTGGTGGCAAATCACACGGCAAGATCACCGCGCAAAATCATCCGGACGACTTACTGCGCTGGTTGACGAAGCGCAAAAAATCGTCGGCACGAAATTCAAGGTCCAAGCGAAGCTGACGACCAACACGATGTCGCCCGCGGTTTGTGGATTGTTCCGTCCGGTGATTTTGATTCCGCAATCGCTCACGGATAATTTTTCAGACGAGCAACTGCGCGCGGTGCTGCTGCACGAACTGATCCATCTGCGTCGCCGCGATGTGCGGGTGAATTTTTTACAGGCGCTGCTCCAGATTTTTTACTGGTGGCATCCGCTGGTTTGGCTGGCGAACGCGCGCATCCGCCGCGTGCGCGAGGAGGCGGTGGACGACGCGGTGATGCTTGCGTTGCGTGACCAGGCGGATTCCTACGCGCCGACGCTGCTGGAAGTGGCGAAGCTTGCGTTGAACCGTCCGCTGGCCAGTTTGGGTTTGGTGGGAATCATGGAGTCGCGCCACGCGCTGCGGCAGCGCATCGAGCGGCTGGTAGATTTCCACCCGCCACGCCACGCGGGGGTGACGCTGGTTTCGCTGCTGGGCATTCTTGCCTTCACCGCCGTCGCCGTGCCGATGGGCAGTGCGCCGGGTTTAGCGGAGAATCAAACTTTGCCAGTGCTGGCCGTTCCGCCAGTCGTTGCGGTGCAGAATACAAATGCTGACACAACCACGGTCACAGGCATCTTGACCAATCCAAATTTCAGTGAGGTGATGCGGGCATTGCAACAGCGCACCCGCGCTGAATCTTTGGCTGAACCAGAGGTGACAACCATGAGCAGTTACCGTGGCATCAATACAATGACGATGATCAATCTTCGGGTGCCGATTTCCAACACCAATATTTCCCAATCAGTTCAGGGTGGTAGGCAGGAAATTGTTCGGATGTTGTCCGTCATCCGCTTGGAGCGTGTCGCCTTTATCGCGACGCCGTTGCAAGAGGTGTTGCGTTATTTGTCGCAGCAAGCCAAACAGCGCGACCCGGAGGGGAAAGGGATTAATTTTATGATCAATAACCTTTCTGATGGAACGAATGAAGTCGCCATATTACCAATCACAGTCAATCTAACATCAACCAACCTCACTTTGGGGGACGTTTTGGATACAATTGTCTTAACCGCAGAAAAGCCCATCAAGTATTCCATCCAGGATTTTGGAATCGTTTTTGCGGAAGAAAGCCCTGCTGACATTGCGGCCACGAATACGCTTTTTACGCGGACATTCCGGGTTGATCTCACAACGCTCCGTGCCGGTTTGGAAAGTGTTTGTTCGTTCCATGGAATCCCCACCTTCACCAATACCCTTGCATTTTCTCCCAGCGAAATGGCCAGTAATTTTTTTACATGGTTGGGAGTGAACTGGGAATCACCCAAAGGCAAAGCGGTTTTCTATATTGACCGGACGGGAGTATTGATTGTCAAAGCGACGGAATCCGATTTGGATACAATTGAGCGCGCCATCCAAGCGCTCAGCTTGGTCGCGCCGCAAATCCACATCAAGGCGCGGTTTCTGGAAGTGCCGATGGGAACCGTGGCCAGTTTTGGGAGTTTTCTGAACTTAACCAATTCCACAACCACTAACCAGTTCACGGGAATTCTCAACGAAACGAACGCGAAAATGATTTTGAAAGCGCTGGAGTCGCGCGATGATGTTGAAACTCTGGCCGAGCCGGAGGTAACCACGACTAGCGGACGGCATACGCAAATGCGGGGAACCCAAGTTATCACCGTGGTCACGAATTTTGCGTGGCAGGAAAGTCTCAGCAACCGGTGGGGGGCGGTCTATCCGCAGATGGGTCAATTTGAAACCGGACCGGTTTTGGATTTGGTTCCTTACATCTTGGCCGACGGCTATACGATCAATCTGACAATCATTCCATCGTTGACGGAATTTTGGGGCTATGCCACGCCGCCAAACATTCCGAATGTCGTAGGGGCAAATGATCGCGTGCAATTGCCGGTGATTTTGCCGCAGTTTAGCACGCGACAGATGATGGCGAACTTGAATCTATGGGATGGTCAGACGGTGGTGGTGGGTGGAATGAGCGTGAAAAGCATCGTCAAAGGCAGCACACCGGTCCTCGGCAGCGTGCCGTTGCTGGGGCGGATGTTTCACAGACAGCATACGAATGAAACGGAAATCCTTGTCTTCGTCACCGCTGAAATCGTTGACCCGGCGGGCAAACGTGTTCATTCCGACGATGACTTGCCTTTTGCGCAAAAAGGCGCTCCGCCGCAGCCGCAGCCGCCACCGCCGCACCAGCCGCCGCCGTTCACTTTATGAAAACATTCGCCACCATTCTCTTTCTGGCCGCAGTTTTATCTATCACACACACGGCGCTAGCTGCCGATAGTTCTTTAGAGCTTGTTTTGAGTGATGACCATGGCGTGTTCACCACCGCCTCCAACATTTCGATGGAGGTGATTTTTCGGAATGTTGGCGAGACAAATATGGAATGTTTAGATTTACTGACAGGTTTGTCCGTCGTCGTGGATGGCAAGGAGTATCAGCAAGAAGCCAATGCTTTGCGCTTGCGTTCCGCCGCAGCCGCCGCAAGCCAAATGAAATTTCGTTTCCCGTTTGTCACACAGATTTAACCCGGCTGTCTTTGTGATTGGCGCAAGGTAAGCTAGGTTGTCAGCATGGTGCCGCGTATTTTGATCGTGGATGACGAGGGCGATTTTATCGAACTGGTGAAGTTCCGCCTCGCCAAACTGGGCTGCGAATTTCTGGTGGCGAGCGACGGGGTTCACGCGTTGAGTCAGGCGCGGGAAAACAAGCCGGATTTGATCCTGCTCGACATTTTGCTGCCGGATCTTGACGGCCTCTCTGTCTGTGAGATTTTGCGCCGTCAGCCGGCCACAAAAAAAATCCCAATCATTTTCATGAGTGCGCTGTCCAGTGACGTGACCAAACGCACCGCATCCATGCACGCGGAGGATTTTTTCACCAAGCCGCTCGACCTGAGCCGGCTCATGAAACGCATCAGCGAACTGCTTCACCCGGAATTTGCCGCCAACTGACCGTCGCCAAATTACCCCGCGCTTCGCTTGACAGCGACGCGCGTAGTGTTCATTTTTACCCTGTTACTTTTAAGGAATTAAATGAGCACCTCACATAATCTTTTCGGAACTTTGCAAACCTTTGAACTGGGCAACGGCCAGCTGGGGAAATTTTATTCGTTGCCCGCGCTCGAAAAAGCCGGCGTCGGCCCGATCTCCAAACTGCCCGTGTCCATCCGGCTCGTGCTGGAATCAGTGCTGCGCAATTGCGACGGCAAGAAAGTCCACGAAGCGAACATCAGGGAACTCGCCAACTGGCAAGCGAACGAGACGCGCACGGCGGAAATCCCGTTTGTCGTCGCGCGCATCGTGTTGCAAGATTTCACCGGTGTGCCGCTACTTGTGGACTTGGCCGCGATGCGGACCGCCGTCGCGAAAATCGGCAAGAATCCAAAAATCATCGAGCCGCTCGTGCCGGTGGACCTGGTCGTGGACCATTCTGTGCAGGTGGATTTTGCCGGCGGCGCGGATTCGCTCGCGAAAAATCTGGATCTGGAATTCACGCGCAACCGCGAGCGCTATCAATTTCTCAAATGGGGCATGCAGGCGTTCGATACGTTCAAGGTCGTCCCGCCCGGCATCGGCATCGTGCACCAGGTGAATTTGGAATACTTGGCGAAGGGCGTCTTGAACGCGGGCGACGTTTATTATCCCGACACACTGGTCGGCACGGACTCGCACACGACGATGATCAACGGCCTAGGCATCGTCGGCTGGGGCGTTGGCGGCATTGAAGCGGAAGCGGGCATGCTCGGCCAGCCGGTTTATTTTCTGACGCCGGATGTCGTGGGCGTTCACATGACCGGCGCGATTCGTGAAGGTGTCACCGCCACGGACGTGGCGCTCACGGTCACCCAAATTCTTCGCAAGGCCAAAGTCGTCGGCAAGTTTGTCGAGTTCTTCGGTCCTGGTGCGGCGGCATTGCCCCTCGTAGATCGCGCGACCATCGCGAACATGGCACCCGAATACGGCGCGACGATGGGCTTCTTCCCGATTGATGCCGAGTGCTCGAATTATCTGCGTGCCACCGGCCGCAGTGACGAAGCCGTCAAGACCTACGAAAATTATTACAAGGCGCAAGGCCTCTGGGGTATACCGAAGAAAGGCGAAGTCGTCTATTCGCAGGAAATCGAATTGGATCTCGGCACTGTGTTGCCCAGCGTCGCAGGCCCAAAACGTCCGCAAGACCGCATTGAATTACCGAAACTGAAAAACGAATTCACCACCGCATTCTCCAAGCCCGTCACCGAAAATGGTTTTGGCATGAAGGCCGAAGAGCTTGGCAAAACCAAAGCCGACGTGTCACTCACCAGCGGCAAATCCACCATCGGTCACGGCTCTGTTCTGATCGCCGCCATCACGAGCTGCACGAACACGAGCAACCCAAGCGTCATGCTCGCCGCCGGTTTGCTTGCGAAGAAGGCGGTTGAAAAAGGTTTGACCGTGAATGCTTCGGTCAAGGCGTCGCTTGCGCCCGGATCACGCGTGGTCACGGATTACTTGGACAAGACCGGTCTTCAGCCTTATCTCGACAAGCTTGGTTTCAATCTCGTCGGCTACGGTTGCACGACGTGCATCGGTAACTCCGGCCCGTTGAATCCGGCCATTGAAGACGCCGTCATCAAAAATAATTTGGTCGCCGCCGCCGTGCTTTCCGGCAACCGCAATTTCGAGGCGCGCGTGCACCAGAACATCAAGGCGAACTTTCTCATGTCGCCGCCGCTCGTCGTCGCGTTCGCGCTCGCAGGCAGCGTGGATATTGACCTCGCCAACGACGCGCTCGGCACCGGCAAAGACGGCAGGCCCGTTCACCTGCGCGACATCTGGCCGAGCCTCAAGGAAGTTCGCGACCTCATGCAAGCCGCGTTGCAACCGGAAGTGTTCCGCAAGCTCTACAAAGATTTCGCCGCGCAGAATCCGAAGTGGAATGAAATTTCCTCCAGCACCGGAAATGTTTATGAATGGGATCGCAAGTCCACTTATATCCAAGAGCCGCCGTTCTTCGAAAATTTCTCGCTCACGCCCGGCAGCATCAAGCCCATCACCGGTGCGCGTGCGCTCGGCATTTTCGGCGACAGCGTGACGACCGACCACATTTCGCCCGCTGGCTCGTTCAAGAAGAGCACACCCGCCGGCAAATACCTCGTTGAGAACGGCGTCGCCGCGGAAGATTTCAACAGCTACGGTTCGCGCCGCGGCAACGACCGCGTGATGACGCGCGGCACGTTTGCGAACGTCCGCATCAAAAACCTCATGGTTCCTGGCGTGGAAGGCGGCGTGACCAAATTGCAGCCGTCCGGCGAACAAGTCAGCATTTACGACGCGTCTATCGCGTATCAAAAAACCGGCACACCGCTCATCATCTTAGCCGGACAGGAATACGGCACTGGCTCGTCGCGCGACTGGGCGGCGAAAGGCACGAACCTCCTCGGCGTCAAAGCTGTCGTGGCACAGAGCTTCGAGCGCATCCACCGCAGCAACCTCGTTGGCATGGGCGTGCTGCCGTTGCAATTCAAGGACGGCACGACCGCGCAGACCTTGAAGCTCGACGGCACGGAGACCTACGACATTGTAGGCCTCGACGCGAACATCAAGCCGCAGCAAGATTTGACACTGAAGATCACCCGCAAAGACGGTTCCGTAGAAAACGTGAACGTCCGCTGCCGCATTGATACGCCCATCGAAATTGACTATTACCAGCACGGCGGCATTTTGCCGTATGTATTGCGGCAACTCGTCGCGAGAGCATAAGGCAAATTCACCGCAAAAAATTTACGGCGGTTTAGCCAGGGCAAGAACCATGAGTTATGGCGTTCGGCATCTATGAATTTTACAGTTTTTTCCAGCCGGGATTCCGACGGCGGCGCATTGAGCTGTTCATAAAACTGTTCCAGCCGGGCGTGACGACGCGCATCCTCGATGTGGGCGGATTCCCCTCGGATTGGGACGGCGTCGTGCCGATTGAATCGCAAATCACCCTGTTGAACCCCGACCAAAAGGGCGCCGCGTCGCCCTGGCCCAAAAGATACGTCGAAGAGTTGGGCGATGGTTGCGCGTTGAGATATGCGGACAAAAGTTTCGACATCGGTTACAGCAACAGCGTCATCGAGCATCTGCACACATTTGAAAATCAAAAACGCTTTGCGGCGGAAATCCGGCGGGTGGGGAAAAATCTGTTTGTGCAGACGCCCAACCGCTGGTTTCCCATCGAGCCGCATTTCGTGACGGCATTTGTCCATTTTTTACCATTGAGCCTCGCCAGAAAATTGCTGCCGGTCTTTTCATTTCGCGGATTGTTTCGCAGCGGCGACAACATTGAACTCAAGCAACTGGCCGGGGAATTGCGCCTGTTAAGCCTGCGCGAGGTCAGGGAACTTTTTCCCGATTGCGAGATTCACCGGGAGAAATGGTTCGGGCTCACCAAAAGTTTTATCGCGGTGCGCCAGAACGAATGAACGGTATGCTCTACGGCAACTCGTCGCGAAAGTTTAAGACAAGGTTGGCGTTGTAAAATGCCGCCCTAGTTTCCTGCCTGATCAGGCGGGCTGATCCAGACTGTTCCGGACGGCTTGCGCGAGCTTGACGGCCTGAAATGGCTTGGTGAGGAAATTGACGCCTTCTTTTAATGGAAAATCCTTGCCGACCACCTCGGCGCTGTAACCGCTCATGAAAATCACTTTCAGCTTGGGATTTTCCTGCAGGATGTGTTGCGCCAGATTTTTTCCGGTCATCCCGTCGGGCATTACCAAATCTGTCAGCAGCAAACTGATTTTATTGCGGTTTTCATGCCAGACTTCCAAAGCTTTGACTCCGGTCGGGGCTTCAAGGATGCGATAGCCAAGTTGGGAAAGCGCCATGTTCACGGACAAGCGCAACGGCGGGTCGTCTTCCACCAGCAAAATCGTCTCATGGCCGCCGCGCAAGGTTGCCAGTGTTGGTTGCGCGGACTTTTGGCCGCCATTTTTGGCGAGTCGCGGGAGATAAATGCGGAAGGTCGTCCCGTGATTCATTTCGCTATACACGTTGATCCAGCCTTGATGTTGTTTCACGATGCCAAAGACGGTCGCCAGTCCGAGGCCGGTGCCCTTGCCGACATCCTTGGTGGTGAAGAACGGTTCAAAAATCTTGGGCAGGATTTCCGGCGGAATGCCGCAGCCGCTGTCGCTCACGCTCAAGCGCACATAGGAACCAATGCGCGCCTGGGCAGATTGCGCCGCGGCAAATTGGTCGAATTCCGCGCCGGAAGTCTCAATGACTAGTTGCCCGCCGTTGGGCATGGCGTCGCGGGCGTTGACCGTGAGGTTCAACAAGATTTGATCGATCATGCCGGCGTCGGCGTGGATGAACATCGGCTGCGCCGCGAGCTTGAGTTGCATCTGGATATTTTCGCCAAGGATGCGCCCCAACATTTTTGCGGTGCTGGTGATGGATGTGCTCAAGTCCAGATCGAGCGGCTGAAACACTTCGCGGCGGCTGAACAAGAGCAACTGGCGCGTGAGCGCGGCGGCGCGCTGGACGGTGTGGCCGATCTCGTCGGCGAATTCCGCTTGGCTGGCGGAAAGGCCGCCGCTGCTTTTCATCAGTTCAGACTGCATCTGGATGATGGCCAGAATATTGTTGAAGTCGTGCGCCACGCCGCCGGCCAAGTTGCCCGATGCCTTCCATTTTCTGCGACTGGCGGAATTGCGCCTCGAGTTTTTTGCGTTCGGTGATGTCGCGCTGCGTGGCCACGAAGTGCGTGATTTTCCCGCTGGCGTCGCGCAGGGGCGCGATCTGCCATTCCATGTCAAATTCTTTTCCGCCTTTCCGGTGGTTGATGACCTCGCCTTCAAACGCTTCACCCCGTTCGAGATTTTCTCGGAGGCGTTTCAAAACCGTGCGGTCCGTGCCCAGCCCCTGTAAAATCCTAGGCGTCTTGCCGATGACTTCCTCCGTCGTGTAGCCAGTCATCTGCGTGAAGGCGGGATTCACAAAGATGATTTTGGGCCCGGGCAAATCGAGGTTGGCCTCCGTGATCATAACGGACTCTTTGGTCTGTTTGATCGCGGATTCAAGCAATCGCAACGACGCTTCCGCCCTCTTGCTTTCGGTGATGTCCCGAAACGCCCAGATTCTTCCGTAATAATTCCCAGCCTCGTCCAGCACAGGCGATGAGTAACGGTCTAAAGTCATCCCGTTGGCCAGTTCAATTTCGTCCCGGCCAATCTTATCCGGGTGCGCATACAGTTGCTCCACCCGCTTAAAAAACTGCTCCGGGTTTTTCATCTGGGCGGTGACGTGCCGCAACATCTTGGAGTCATCATCGTCTTCAGCAATTTCTTTGGGAACGTGAAACAACTCGATGAGCCGTTGGTTTTGCAAGATTCTTTTATTGTGTCTGTCCACCACCAGAATGCCGTCGGGTGAGGCACTGACCTGCGCCTCAAGGAAGGCCGTTTTCCAGCGCAATTCCGTCTCCGACTGTTTGCGGGCGCTGATATCTTCGGAAAAGATGATGATGCCGCCAATCACGCCGTTCGGCCGCCGCCAAGGCCGGACTTCCCAGCGAATCCAGTTGGTCGTGCCATCCGCGCGCCTAAAGGGTTCTTCGTCGCATTTCTCGACCGCGCCCGCCAGGCAGCGCCGGTGAACTTCTTTCCAGTGCTGCGGGATTTCCGGAAAAACCTCGTAATGACTTAGCCCGATGATGGATTGGTCGCCGAGATTGAAATCTCTCTTCCAACGTTGGCTGACGACCAGATACTTCATGTTCTGGTCGAACATGGCGATGGCCGCCGGGCTGTGCTCCGCGAAGAGGCGTAGTTGCTGCTCACGCTCCAGCAGTAACGCTTCTCCAAGTTTGCGTTCCGTGATGTCCTGTACAAGGCCGGATATATGTGCGGCTTTGCCAGCGGAGTCGAGTTCATGGCCGCCGGCCACCCAGATCCACCGCGTTTCGCCATCGGCGCGGCGGATGCGGCATTCAAAGTTTAAGTTTCCGCATATGGCCGCCGCCGCGTGGAAACTCTCATTCACTTTCGGACGGTCCTCCGGAAGGACGTGTTCAAGAAATTTCCCGCGAGTCCAGACCGACTCCAACGTGTCATAACCAAAAATATTTGCATGAATTAGCGTGCGATGCGCGGTCTTGTCCGTCAAGGAGAGTTCCCAGGCTCCGATATGGCTTGTTTGCAAAACAAAATTTAGCCGCGCTTCGCTCTGCAGCAACGCCCGTTCCGTGAGCTTGCGTTCGGTGATGTCGCGCGCAATCTTGGACGCGCCGATGACTTGGCCGGTGGCGTCCTTGATGGGCGAGGCGCAGACCGAGACATCAATCAGGCGTCCGTCCTTAGTCTGACGCCGCGTCTCGAAGTGATCCACCTTTTCACCGCTCCGGATTTTTCCCAGAATAAAACTTTCTTCGGTCTGCCGGTCTGCGGGAATCAATCGCATGATGGAAGTCCCCACCATCTCGGCGGACGTGTAGCCAAAAATCTTTTCCGCGCCGTGGTTCCAACTGGTGATGATGCCGTTGAGGTCTTTGCCGATGATGGCGTCGTCCGAAGAATCTACGATTGCCGCCAACCGACTGGAAATTATGTCCGACTGTTTCAGAGAAAGCGTAGCCTTGAGTTCGTTAATTTCATTTAACGCGGCTTCGAGTTGTTTATTCTCCATAAACTTAAGCCTTTCCAACGGGGTTATGACACATAGTAGACACGCTTGTGTCAGAATACCAGAGAAATCATGAAAATTTCCCGCCACCGCGCTGTTAATGGTATTCCCTTTGGCCGCAAAATTTGTTTGCCGCCTGCTTTTCGCCGGATGCCGCGTTGTGCTTCCGCCGCATAATTGCGTATGCTGCGGACGATGATTCAACCTGTTCATGAGATTGCGGCGGAAGTCATCCGCCAAACCGGCAAGGACAAGCCGGCAGACGCCGCGTTGCGTCAGGTGCTCAAGTCGCTGCGTGACCTCGCGCCGTTTGACGCCACGGAAGTCGCCCGGACGGTTTTCATTTATTACCGCTGGCACGTCTGGCTGCGCGAGGAGCGCGGCGTGGAATCCAAGCTGCGGCTGGCGCTGCGGTTGAACGACCGGTTTCGCGCGGACGAGACGAGCGTGCCGTTTTCGGAACTACGCGCAAAAGCCGTTCCCGCATGGACGGTGGCGGAAATGGACGTCACCGACGACTGGCTGCTCTCCTTGCAGCGCGAACCGAAATTGTGGCTGCGCGCCAAACGCGGCACGGCGGAGTCGCTGGCAAAAATTTTATCCGGCGCGGAAGTCAGTCCGCTGTTGCCGGACGCTTTGTTGTATCGCGGCGAAGAGGATTTGTTCAAGACGCCGGAATTTCACGCGGGCGAATTTGAGATCCAGGACATCGCGTCGCAGGTCGTCGGTTTGCTGTGCGATCCGCAGCCGGGCGAAACGTGGTGGGACACTTGTGCGGGTGAAGGCGGAAAAACATTGCACCTGTCAGATTTGATGCAGAACAAAGGAATGCTCTGGGCCAGCGACCGCGCGGAATGGCGTTTGACCAAGCTCAAGCGCCGGGCAGGCCGGGCGAAGGTGTTCAACTACCGCTCGGCTCATTGGGACGGTGGCGCAAAACTGCCGACGAAAACTAAACTTGATGGCGTGCTGGTGGACGCGCCGTGCAGCGGCATCGGAACTTGGCAGCGCAATCCGCAGGCGCGCTGGACCACCGAGCCAAACGACGTGCGCGAGCTTTCGGCAATTCAAAAAAACTTGCTGGCAAATGTTGCGCCGAGCGTGAAGCCGGGCGGCAAATTGATTTTCTCGGTTTGCACGTTGACGTGTGCGGAGACGACAGAGGTGGTCAAACATTTCAACGCGAGCCAGCCAGATTTTGAGCCGCTAACTTGGGATGCCATTAAGTTCGAAGAACGCATCGTGGAAAAGTTTTCGCAGGTGATGGTCTGGCCTCAGGATTTAAACGGCAACGGCATGTTAATCGCCGGTTGGCGACGGAAAAAGGTTCGGTAAAATTTGGACGAGAGGCGATTTTGTGCGGCTCTTCCAAAAAAGCTGGAAAATAATGTTGCCACAACGAGCGCGTTTGATATATTCCGCGCTCCGTTTCTCCAAAAGCTGAAACGGTAATTTTACCGCGAATTTAACGCAAATGCCGACAATCAACCAACTGGTCCGTAAGGGCCGCAATAAAGTTAAGTATAAATCCAAGTCGCCTGCCTTGGAAAATTCACCGTTTCGTCGTGGCGTGTGCATCCAAGTGATGACGCGCACGCCGAAGAAGCCCAACTCGGCGATGCGTAAAGTCGCGAAGGTTCGTTTGACGAACGGCTACGAGATTATCGCCTACATCCCGGACGAAGGTCACAATTTGCAGGAACACAGCATCGTGCTCGTGCGCGGTGGTCGTGTGAAAGATTTGCCTGGTGTGCGTTATCACATTGTGCGCGGCACGTTGGACGCCGCCGGCGTGGAAAAACGCCGCGTGAGCCGTTCCAAATACGGCGTGAAGAAACCGAAGGCCGCAAAAGCCGCCGCGCCCGCGAAATAAATTTAAGAAATAAATAATTATGTCCCGCAGACATTCAGCAACCAAACGGCCTTTGGCCAAGGACGGTAAATACCAGAACACGCTGGTCAGCCGCCTCGTGAACACAGTGATGGTTTCCGGCAAAAAGAGCACGGCGCAACGCATCGTCTACGGCGCGTTCGACTCCATCTCGGAAAAAAATCCGGCGAGCAACCCGATTGAAATTTTGCAGCGCGCGGTGGACAACGCCAAGCCGCGCATTGAAACGAAGGCCCGCCGCGTTGGCGGCGCGACATATCAAGTGCCGCTGGAAATCCCGGCGGAACGCCAGAACGCGCTCGCCTTGCGCTGGATCGTGGATTTTGCGGACGCCAAAAAAGGCGTGCCGATGAAGGCCGCGCTCGCGGCGGAAATCCTCGAAGCCTTTCAAGGGCAGGGGAACGCCATTCGCAAGCGGGACGAGGTTCACAAGATGGCGCAGGCCAACAAGGCATTCGCGCATTTCCGTTGGTAGAAAGTTTTTCAAAACACGCCCCGACGGAAATCGCCGGGGCGTTTTTTGTTCCCAGAACAGATTGTGTTATAATTTAAGTTTGAAACCATGAGCACTATGAGCGCTGAAGTCAAATCCCCCAATTCGCCCAACCGTGAATACACGCTGGAACGCACCCGCAACATCGGCATCGCCGCGCACATTGACGCCGGCAAGACGACGACGACGGAACGTATTTTGTTTTACACCGGTCTCATCCACAAAATCGGTGACGTGGATGACGGCAACACTGTGACCGACTGGATGGAACAGGAAAAGGAACGCGGCATCACGATCACGTCCGCCGCCGTCACCTGTTTCTGGACGCAGAAGACCGCCAAGCCGGGCGAAGACAAAATCTTCAAGGCGTTCAACAACGTACCGCATCGCATCAACATCATTGATACGCCCGGCCACGTTGATTTCACGGCCGAGGTCGAACGCTCCATGCGCGTGCTCGACGGCGCAGTCGCCGTGTTCTGCGGCGTGGCCGGCGTGCAGCCGCAGTCCGAAACCGTCTGGCGGCAGGCGACCAAATATAATGTTCCGCGCATCGCGTTCGTCAACAAGATGGATCGCACGGGCGCGAATTTTGAAAACGCGTTGAACGATATGCGCACGAAGCTCAAGGCGTATGCGTTCCCGGTTTTTCTACCGCTCGGCCAAGGTCCGACCGAAGCTGAAGGCAAACCGGTCACGGGCGGTTTTGAAGGCGTCATTGACGTCGTCAACCAGAAGACGATTTATTGGGGTCCGGGCGAGGCGAATGAAGGTCTTAATTATGAGATCAAGGAAATCGCGCCGGAAGATCAGGAACGTGCCAAGGCCGCGCTCGCGGAATTGATTGACGCCGTCTCGAACAAGGACGACGCCATTGCGGAATTGGTTTTGGAAGAAAAACCGATCACGCCCGAAGTTTTGAAGGCGGCGATCCGCCGACTCACTTGCAAGATTGAACTGGTTCCCGTGCTGTGCGGTTCCGCGTTCAAGAAAAAAGGCGTCCAAGTTTTGGTGGACGCCGTCATTGATTATCTGCCCAGTCCGCTGGACATTCCCGGCGCGGAAGGTCACGAACTTGGCACGGATGTCGTGGTCAAAGTGCCGACGGACGACAATGAAAAATTCTGTTCGCTCGCATTCAAGCTCTGGACTGATCCTTACGCGGGCAAATTGGTTTTCTTCCGCGTTTATTCCGGTCACCTCAAAAAAGGCGACACGATTTACAATCCGCGCACGCGCAAACGCGAACGCGTCAGCCGCCTCATGGTTATCCAAGGCAGCGAACGCAAGGACATCAACGAAGTTTATGCCGGCGACATCGCCGCGCTCGTCGGTCTGCGCAACATCACGACCGGTGACACATTGTGCAATGAGGATTACGACGTGACGCTCGAACCGCCGACGTTCCCGGAACCGGTCATCAGCATGGCCGTCGAACCAAAGACCAAGGCCGACCGCGACAAATTGTCCGAAGGTTTGCAGCGCCTCGCGGAAGAAGATCCGACGTTCCGCTGTTTTACGAATGAAGAAACCGGCCAGCTCATCATCGCGGGCATGGGTGAACTCCATTTGGAAATCATCATTGACCGCCTCAAGCGCGAATTCAAAGTCGAGGCCAACACCGGCGCGCCGCAGATCGCGTATCGCGAAACCATCACGAAGCCGGCGGAAGGCGAAGGCAAGTTCATCCGTCAGTCCGGCGGCAAGGGCCAATACGGCCACGCGTGCATCACCGTCGCGCCGAATGAAACCGGCAAGGGCGTGGAAGTCGTTGACGAAATTGTCGGCGGCACGATCCCGAAGGAATATATTCCAGCGGTCATCAGCGGCATCGAAGAGGCCATCAAGGGCGGCGTGTATTGCGGCTACCAAGTCATTGACATCAAGGTCGAGGTCGTGGATGGCAGCTTCCACGAAGTGGACTCGAATGAACTCGCGTTCCGTATGGCCGGCATTTTCGCCTTGAAAGATGCGTTCAAAAAAGCCGGTCCCATCCTGCTCGAACCGCTGATGAAAGTGGAATGCACGACGCCCGACGAGTATCAGGGAGATTTGCTCGGCGACATCAACCGTCGTCGCGGCACGATTGTCAGCATCGAAGCGAAGAACGGTCAGACCGTGCTCAACGCGCAGGTGCCGCTCGCGGAAATGTTCGGTTACGCCACGGCGATCCGTTCGCTTTCGAAAGGCCGTGCATCGTATTCGATGGAGCCGTTGAGCTTCGCGCAAGTGCCGAACAGCGTGCTGACGACAATTCTGGATCAGGCCGCTAAGAAGCCCGCCGCGCGCACCTAAAGATTTGTTTTTCCAACACGAGCCGGAACGAAAGTTCCGGCTCTTTTAATTTCATCGCGACAACCAAGATTTTTGAAAAAAGTTATTGCGCCGGGAACCGCAGTTGCTATTATCCGCGTCCGCTTTTCGTTGGACGAGGGCGGCAATAGTTAAACCAAAACCAGACAATCGTTCTTTATATGGCACAACGTATTCGCATCCGCCTCAAGGCTTATGACTATCGCGTCATAGACCAGTCGGCCAAGGAAATCGCCGACACCGTTAAGCGCACGGGCGCCCGCGTGGCCGGCCCGATTCCGCTCCCGACCCGCATCGAACGCTACACCGTTCAACGCTCACCGCACTCCGACAAGAAGTCGCAGGAAACTTTTGAACAACGCACCCACAAGCGGCTGATTGACATTCTCGAACCGACCGCCAAGACCGTAGACGAATTGAAGAAGCTCAATTTGCCCGCCGGCGTGGACATCACCATTAAGATTTGAAGGTGTAACAATTCAAACATTTAACCATTCAAGAATTTTATGCCACTAGGACTTTTAGGAAAAAAACTCGGCCACACGCGCGTCTATACGGCGACGGGAACGCTGGTTCCCGTGACCGTTGTGCTCGCCGGACCGAACCGCGTTCTCCAAGTTAAAACGCAGGCCGGCAAGGATGGATATAATTCCGTCCAGCTCGGCTTCGACGACCAGAAGGAACAGCGCCTGACGAAGGCGTTGCTCGGCCACATCAAGAAACAGAATGGCGTCGCCGTGAAGCGCATCCGCGAGTTCCGTGATTTCTCCAAAGACGTGAAGCCCGGCGACATCGTCGGACCGACATTGTTTGCGCCCGGCGATTTCATTGACGCCATCGGCACGACCAAGGGTCGTGGCTTTGAAGGTGTCGTAAAACGCCATCGTTTCGCCGGTGGTGATTCCACGCACGGTGCGAAGGGCTGGCATCGTCGTGCTGGCGCGATCGGCCAGCGTTTGTTTCCCGGCACGGTCATGCGCGGCATGAAGATGCCCGGCCACATGGGCCAGGACACGCGCACAACGCAGAACCTCGAAGTCATTCAGGTGCTCGAAGCGGATAATTTAATTCTCATCAAAGGTTCCATTCCGGGCGCGGAAGGCGATTACGTCGTCATCCGTGAATCCAAGAAACGTCCGAAGGGCTGGAAAGCTCCCGTGGCGACCGTCAGCAAGAAAAAGGCCGAAGCCGCCAAGGCCGCGCCCAAGAAATAATTAGCCATGAAAATTTCCATCAAAAATCTTTCCGGCAAAGCCGCCGGCGAACTCGAAGTGAAGTTCGCGCTGATCGAAAACGGTCGCGGCACGCAGGCCGTTCACGACACCGTGACCGCGTATCGCGCGGCGCAGCGCAGCGGCACCGCCAAGGCCAAGAACGCTGGCGAAGTCGCGGGCACGAACAAGAAACCATGGAAGCAAAAAGGCACGGGTCGCGCCCGCGCCGGTTCCTTCCAGTCGCCCATCTGGGTCGGCGGCGGTGTGACCTTTGGTCCGCGCCCGCGCGATTACACGAAGAAAATCTCCAAGAGCACCAAAGCGCTCGCGTTGCGCAAGGCTTTGACCGAGCGTCTCAAGGCTGGCGACGTCGTTGTTGTGGACGACTTGAAATTAGCTTCCGCGAAGACGAAGGATTTCGTCAACGTCATCAACGCGCTGGAATTGACAGGCACCACGCTCATCGTTTCCGGCGGCGAAGAGAACGCCAATCTCACGCGCGCCTCGCGGAACATCGTTGGCGTAACGCTCACCACCGGCGACTCGCTCAACACCTACGACGTGTTGCGCCCGGACAAACTGCTGTTCAGCAAGAGCGCGTTTGAAAAAGTCGAAGCCCGTTTGAATAAGGAATAACATGAACGCTTTCGAAATCATCAAGACCGTCCGCCTGACGGAAAAAGGCACGCGCCAGGGCGAAAAGTATAACCAATACACCGTCGTGGCCGATCCGCGCGCGAACAAGACCCAGATCCGGCAGGCCGTGCAGGAACTGTTCAAGGTCAAGGTCACCCGCGTGAATACCCTGAACGTCCGTGGCAAAGCCCGCCGCAAGCGCACCGCGCAGGCCGGCGTCACGAACGCTTGGAAGAAGGCCATCGTCACGTTGAAAGACGGCGACAAGATCAGCCTGACCTGAAATTAATTCAATCAACATGAACGGCGCGGGATTATTTCCGCGCCGTTTTTTGTTTCAACCGTTAAAATTTATTTTGATCCTAATTTTGAAATTTCTGCGGAAGCATCTAATAAGCAAGGCTTCCCCGGCTTAAAACTTACCTTTTAGACTTGCCGCGTAGCCGGTGAGTTCCATGTAGGCGCGGCCAATCTCTTTTTTATTTTCGTCCAGCACGCGGCACGCGCCTTCCCAATAACCCACGCCGCCGACTCTGCCGACCAGTTCCTGATCCGCCGTGAACGGTTGAATGATAAAATTTTCCGTTTTGCTAGTGACCAGATTTTCTGCTGACAATTCCACAAGCGAAGGATATTTCGAACCCGATTTTGGACTGCGCCAATGCTGCAAAATAATCCAGGAAAATTTGTCCGGTCCAATCTGCCGCACGATACTTTGCGCATCAATCCACGCGACGGTGGAAAACGGATCCGTCGAGCCATCGCTGCGGCGCATGCGGTAAGCCATCAATTCACGACCGTCAAACAGTTGCAGGCTCAACCAATCCCAGCCGACCTGGCCCGCGCCCAACTGGCTACTGCTGAATTCGTGATCCATCCACGCCTCGCCCGTCACCGTGAGATTGGTTTCGTCGAGCGTGAGCGTGCCGGCAACGGCGAGCCGGGGAAAAGTCAGATAATGACTGGACGCCTGCACATCGGCGGCCTTGCGCGAAACGCCGTTCGTGCCAAAAATCACCATCGGTTTTTTCGGCCATAAATTCAAAACGAACGCCGCATCCGCGCCGACGCTGCCTTGCAGTTCAAAAATGTCGCGCCCGCCAATTTTTTTCGGCGCGAGCCGCAGCGACCAATTTCCGTTATGAACGTCGAGCGTATTGGTCGAGGAATCCGCGTCCCAGCCCGCCCGATTTAATTTTTCCTGATAAATAAATTTGCCCGACGTTTTGTCCACGAGCGCCATGTGCGCGAGATAAATCTGGTCGTTGCCAAACGCGGCGGAAGTCGAATGATTGGTCGCCCCGGGCGGCATGAGCGCGCGGCGAAAAAACGTGGCTTGAAAACCAAACTGCGCGCCGTTCGTCGCAAACAAATGGCCGGTGATATACCACCATTCAATCGCAAAATCTGGATGGCTGCCGTGGTCGCGTGGAAAAACGAATTGTTTTCCATACTGCGGAATCGCGTAGCCTTCGGCGGTTGTGGCGGGAAATTCCGCCGCGCTCGCATGGCTGAAAAACGTGATTAAAAGCAGCGCACAAACGCCGCGCGAATTTCGTTTGTTTAAAATGGTTCTGGAAATTTTCATTCTTCACGTTCCGCTGGCAGTCGCACCGCCCATCGTCCGACAAACCAGCCGGCGATGCTCGCGCTGGCCAGCACCAGCAATGCCAGCGCGGACAGTTGCAGCCACGGCCAGTCAGTTTGCAGTGTCCAGCCGAAAGTTTGTTTGTTGATGCGGAAAATCAGCAGCCAGCCCAGCGCAAAACTCACGGCGATGCCGAGCACCAGTCCAGCCGCCGCCGTCAGCGCGCCTTCGAGGGCCGCCGCAGTTGCGAGTTCTTTTCGGCGCAGGCCGAGCGCACGCAGCGTGTTCAAATCCGCGCGCCGTTCCCACAACAAACTCGCCATCGTGAACGCGAGGCCGATGACCGCGACAAAAACGCCGATCAATTCCAGCGCATAAGTGACGGCAAATGTCTGGCGAAAAATTCGCAGCGCCTCGCCGCGCAGAAAGCCACTTGTGAAAACGCCGAGACCCGGATGCGCCGTGCGCAATTCCGCGCGCAAGGTTTCCGGGTCATAACCGGGTTTCAGCGCGAGAATCAAACTCGCGGCAAGTTCGTTGCCGAACCAGTTTTTGAACTGCTGGCTTTCGATCAGCAAGGAGCCGCGTTCGTTGCCGTAATCGGAAAATATTCCCGCGATGGTCACGGTGCGGAAACCGTCGGGCGTGGGGATGTTTATTTCGTCGCCGCGCTGCACGCGAAATCTTTCGGCAAACGCTTCGCTGACGAGCGCGAGCGCGGCGTTGCGATTCGTGTCAAAAATGTCGTCGTTCAGCGGCGCACTCAGCCACGCGGGTTTAGCGTAGTCGCGAAAAAAAGCGACATGATTGCCGACGAGCAGCGTCGTGGCGTCGCCGAGTTTGATTTCCAAAAATTGAATGACATTCGCTTCTTTCACCGCCGGATTCGCCACGACCGCTTTCCACGTCGCGGGCGAAATACGGCTGGAGGAGGATGCGGTTTGCGCGCCGTCGCTGGAAATGTAAAGGTCGGCTTGAAACGTGCGCGCAATCCAACCGCGCATCGTCTTGTCAAAACTGCCGACGAGAATCGCCATGCCCGCCGTCATGCCGACCGCGCACACGAGGCCCGCGACCGCTAGCCGATGACGCCCGCTCGGCGCGCGCAGATGACTGCTCGCCAGCCGCATCGTGACGGAATTGATTTTTAATTTGTGAAAAAATATTCCAAGGCCGGCGAGCGTCTGGCCGGCGAAAATTCCCGCGCCAAAAATCCAGCACAACGCGGTGGCGTAAGCGGCCACGGGCAAACGCGTGCCGCCGGCCAAGCGCAGCGGCGGCAGCCACGTTAAAATAATTCCGAAGGCGATGAGCGCGAGGCCGAGGCCGGCATTGCTCAATAATTTTCCGCCAGGATAATTGGTCATGCCCGCGCGCGACGCGACTTGCGCGGGCGGCGTGTTGGCGGCGACTTGCGCGGGCCGCCAGCCGGCGAGCGTGCTGGCGACGACCGCGAGAATCAAGGCGACGGCGGCTTCGGAAAAATTGAACGCGGCGGAGTCCACGGAGTTGGCGTAATAAACCCATATTTCCCAAATAAGCTTCACAAGCTGATGTTATTGACTTACACTGAAGCCGCATAAACAAAGGCTTTCATCTATGTCCAACCAACAAAAAACGGCGAATCCAACGGGTGCAGGTAAAA
>Ga0302275_10000632_pt1 | contig 39296 bp, 27 predicted proteins | sample III_Bog_N2_2_FD_200229 | JGI IMG/M metagenome (GOLD analysis project Ga0302275, IMG submission 200229) | Peat permafrost microbial communities from Stordalen Mire near Abisko, Sweden - III_Bog_N2_2 | ecosystem: Environmental > Terrestrial > Soil > Wetlands > Peat | place: Sweden: Abisko... | reverse complement strand
CAGTAGTCCGCCAAGCAGCAATCCGGTGATAAAACCGCCGAGGTGGGCGACGACATCCGCTTCCGGGCTCACGCCCACCAGCACGAACAAAAGCACACCGGCGAACAGGCCACTGGCAAACAGCCTAAACGAATTGGGGCGCTGCCGCTGCCAGAGGGTAGCCGACTGGACTGCCACCAGACCCACGGCGCCCATCACCACGCCCGAAGCTCCCAGACCGCGGTGGCTTTCACCATAAACCGCCCAAGCGGTAAGGTTGCCGCCCACGCCGGCAAGATAGGCGGCCAGTAAACCCAGGCCCGGCCCGTAACGGCCCATGGCCAACCCCGGAAATAGTAAGCCGAGATGCCAGATGACAAATCAGGGAACGAGGGGAAATGAAATTTCCTGGTTTGTTTCGCTGTCTTCTGTCCAGTCTCATACCGGTTACCACGAATAATGGACGGAGTAGGTCACGGTCTTTTCCTCGTCGGGCTTGACGGGGATGCGGAACTCGATGGTTTGCGAATCTTTCTTCACGAAGTCGTCGGACTTGGCGGTAATGGTCCAGTTGCTCCAGCGGTAGAGGTGCTCGACGACGCGGATTTCTACGGCATCGGTCTTTTTGCGGTTGCGCAGTTTGATCTCGAAGGATTCATCAATCCATTTCTCGCTGGTGTCCACGTGGAAATTGGTCTGCTTGCGTTCGCCCACAAGGTCGAAGGCATTGCCGGTGGTCACGCGGACGGTTTCATTGCGCGGGGTATGGTCAATGGTGTTCTCGCCGACGAATTGCAATTGCCCATCGTCATCGCGGCGGTAAAAGCGGAGCTTGCCGGCGGGCAGGGCGATGCCGAGCTGGTTGGTCTCGGCGTTCTTGAACTCGCGCTGGACGATGATCTTCTTGTTGTCGCTCTGGCCGTAGCCTTGGTTGTAGTTCAAGCCGTAAAACCGGTAGCCTTCCGCGCCGTCATAGACGTAGATGGTGGGCGCATACATCTTCTCGGCGTGAACGAATTCGACCTGCTTGGTCTCATGGTCGTGCAGCGTGGTCGGCCGGGCGATGCTGTAGAGATGAAATTCGTCGAAGGCTTTCTCGGAGACGGCGGGGGCTTCGGCTTCGGCCATCGCTCCGTTAATGGCTTTCATTCGCATCATTCCGCCGATTGCGTAAGTGCCGGGCGGCTGGATTTTGTTCACGTCGCCGGCCATGAGCTTGATCTTGGCATTCTCAAAGGTCTTGCCGCTGGTGTTGTTCATGGTGATCCAGCCGACGAGGTCCACGAGATCGCCTTTCTCCGGGGAGACGAGGTTGTAGCTGGCGCTCCAGTCGAAGCCGCCGGTGACGTAGCCAACCTCGGCGTCGAACGCGCCGGGGGTGTCGGATTGCAGCAGCCAGTTGAAGGCGGGCTTGAGGATGGTGTCGCTGCCGAGATCGGGGAACAATGGCTGGCCGGGCAGGGTGAACTGAAGCTTGCCGTTGACCTCGATGATGGGCGACTGCGCTTCACCGCCGGGCACGTAGCCGCTGCGGACGATTTTGCCGGAAATGGTTTCGGAAACCTGCGTGTTGTCCTTGGTGCGGATGTTTTGAAAATCAATCGTCTTGCCTTCGAAGAGCGAGAGGAGCAGGGGTTCGCTCACCGGATCGTTGCGGTAGTTTTGTTCGAGGATTTGCAGGGAATGTTGGCCCGCCGGATCGCGCAGAATCACGGAGTCCGGCTCCACCTGCGCGGTGGCGCCGGAGTAAAGCACGGCGTTCGCGCCGGCTTTCAGGTCGAGCGGCATGGTATCGCGCACGACGGCGAAGTTCTGGTTGTAAATGGTGAGCGCCGGCTCAGCGGCGACGGTGAGCGCCAGCGTGGACAAGGCGAGGAAAACGGGGATGGATTTCATAATGGTTGTTTTGGCATCAAAGCATAAGACACCCGGGATGGGAAGTTATTAGACTGAATAGAAAGCAGTGCGACCTTGCGGATGATTTGGGTGGTTGACCGACCTGCGCCTTTCCCGGTCGAATTAGGGCTGCAATGCCGGCGAAACGACTTTCAGCCACACCACCATGACCAGCTAGCTTCAATAGCAGTGAAGATCCCTCCCATGGCGCGGGTGCGTGAATCAAAGACCGGTTGAAACATTTCCTGCTGGCTGACGGAATATCGTTCCACTGGGTCATCGGGTCTGATTTAATCTAAGCATGGATTCAGCCTCCGACCCAGTTCAACGTCCCTATGCGGCTCGGGTATGCGGCTCAATCATGAGTTCGGATTTGTCGCCGGGGATGTCATCATCACTCAGTGCTGTCGTGCATAATTTGATGGCCTTTAGCCGCGCGCGGGTAGTTTGATCTTAGTAGAACCGTTGGCCGCATGGGAATCATAGATCGAAACCTTCCATGCCCGTGGCGCGGGTTCGGCCAAACGAAATTGCCCTTTATTTATGTTACGGGGCTGTTAAGAAAGCAGATTTTATGAAATAGTTCTTGAAACTTTTCAGAATGGGTGTAAAAAAGAAACCGTTACCCCCGAATTGTTGTTGGGATGGAATTGATGGAGTTGTGGCAGTGGCGTCCGCAGGTGAAAACAACCTGGAAAATCGATTGCAGGGTGAACGGCCAAGGTAAAATCAGGGCTGGCGCGCTTCATATTGCCTCAAGGGGTCCAATTTCCGGGCGGTCTTCTAACTAATTTCCAGACTATGAAAACAAACGCGCGTGCCTGGCTTTTTCTTTTGGTGACCGGATTCAGTTTGACTGCCAGCCCGCTACGGGCGCAGCAATTCATCGCCTACAATGTGCCGGCGGGAACCGTGGGTAATCAAACGGATGCTGGCTGGGTTTTCGCGAATGATTTTGAGGTGATGAACCCGATTCTCATTTCCCAACTGGGGGTGTTCAATAGCGGAACAAACGGCATTCAAGGCGGGGCCACCCTGACGGTGCAACTTTATGAACGGAGCGGGGACGGTGAAGGCACCCTGTTGGAGACAATGAATTTTGATGCCGCCAACCCCGGCACCCTGATTGGAGGGACGCTCTTCAAGCCACTGTCCCGGCCCGTGACCTTGCTGCCAGGCAATTACACCATAACGGCCTATGGTTTTGATACCAACAATCCGGAAGGTAATGCCGGGCTTCCCCCTTACAAGCTGCCTAAGAATTCAAAATTACAAGCAAGCCCGGTGCCTTGGACTATGAATGATGGCGGGGGATTGATCCAATTTGAAGGCCGGGGCCGTGACAGTAAGAGTCTGGGCACCTTCCCATCGCATGCCAACCAAGGTCCAGCCAACCGTTATGCAGCCGGCAACTTCATGTTTTCAGCGACGACCCTGCCCAGTCCGCCGTATGCGGCGGATTACGCCACCCTGACTGCCGGTGTCACACCCCTAAAACTGGGCGATACCCGGCACATGGGCAGCATTGCAGTGATAAATCCCGGGGCTTTCCCAGTCTTGGTGGAACCGGGCGGCAACCGGCAGGTGATGGAGGCTGCCGGCACTTACAACGGTGATCCCAACGGCGGCCGAGCCGTCGTCTTCGCCCATAGCCAATGGGAATATTCATATAACGACACCCGCGTGCAACTGTTTGAAAACGCCCTTCAATGGACTGCCCGTAAAACCAATCCGGCGGACATCGTGCTGGGGATTCCGACGAATGTGGTGCCCGGTCACATGCCCGACATCAATCCCAACTATTTTGCCAGCCAGGGTTATCAGGTACTGCCGCTGAATTTTTCGGCCATGGACCCGGCGGCGGGTTTGCCACCGATGGACGTGCTGGTGCTGGATGGCGGGCATGTGGCTTACAATGAAGCCTGGGCCCAGCAGATTGAAAAATTCACAGCCGGCGGGGGCGGGCTGGTTTTGAGCATGATCCCCGAGTATCAGATTTATACCGAAGTTCGCCCGGCCTTCAATCTGGCCAATGAAATTCTGACCCCCTACGGTCTGGCCTATCGCAACAGCCTGGAAGTGCCGGCGGTGCAAAGTCATTATCCACAACCGGTCATTCAAACCATTCCGTACCCCATCTATTTCATCGCCTTCCCGGCGGCGGCGTTGCTGTATGAAGACCGGGTCGGCCAGCTACAGCTGGACAGCCAGCAAAAGGCCATCGCCCTGAATACCATCGCGTATGCCTCATTTGGCAACCCTGGCTTACTATCGGAACTGACCGCCGTTTACGCCGGCACGACCAACGGCGTCATCCAATATCCCGGCAGTGCGGGGGACACGGTGAATGTGGTCACGATGACGGGTTCACAAGCCTCAACCAACGGTTCGGGGAAATGGATCGTTGACGGGACTGATTTGGTGGCCAAAGGTCGTCGGGGAGTCGTGGAATTTGATTTCAGCCTGCCGGCACCAGACATGTATCAATTGCAAATCACCGGGGCACAGGATCTGAAATACAATTTGAGCAACGATTTTCCCTTGGTGCTGACCCTCGATGGCGTCAGCTTGGGACAATACGATTTGAACGTTGGCGCCAACGGTGGGGTATTGCAATGCTTGACCCCCTACTTGACCGCTGGGGCGCATACCCTGCGTATCCTGTGGGAAAACGCCGCCCCTGCTACCGAACTGCGTTTGAAATCAATGTGTGTCCAGACCCGGTTGGGTCCCGACAACAATGGCAATGGCATCAAGGACTGGGTGGATCAGATGTTGCAACAGGAGTCCGGCTTGGACAACACAAACCTCACAATAGGCAGCTATACTTCGCCCGTGTGCTTGGAAGGACGTGATCCGTATCTTCCGCTGATGAACACCTCTGTGGTCGGGGCGGACAACAAGACGGCAAGCCTCAATCCGCAAGCTTCCCCCAATGATCGTTGGTATCTCAATGTGCCGCTATCAGCCTATGTCAATGCGCAGACCTTGCTCCATGTCACCTATCAAAATGGCGGGTTGTCCGAGACGCGGACGCTTCAGTGGCTCCCGCTCAATCTGCTGACCGCCGGCAACCAGACCATCCGGCAGGGCGACAGCCTTTTATTCAATGCCCAGCCCGCCAATGCATCCACCGGTAAACTGACCATCAATGTCGGCACCAATCAATACACCGGCAAGACCACCCAGCCCATTGCCTGTAAATTCACGACCCCAGGCACCTTTGCTGTGACCGGCACTTACAGTCCCGCAACCGGCCAACCGAAAAGCGCCACGATCACCGTGAATGTAGTGGGCCAAAGTTTTGCCAATAATCCAGATGCCTGGGTGGGACGGGAACGGGAATGGGACATTACCACCCTGCCGGCCTCGGTGGTACTGGACGCAGACACCCGGCTTTTCTTCGAACAAGGGCAGGCCACCAGCACCAATTTGGAGCAAACCACCCTGATCACTGATCAAAACAAGCCACGACGAATAGTATCGCGACTGGGAAGCGGTGGTCCGATTTTGGATTCGGCCAAGGTTATGGGCTTTCAGATCTGGTCAGCCGGCACCACGGGCGCAAAAGTTATTCAGGTATATTCGGACGGCAGCCAATTGGTGGAAACCCGGGAAGTGTTAAGCCCGGTGCTGCCCGACCTGACCGTGCGGCTGGATGTGTTGGTGGGCGGCGTCACATTTGATGACGGGACCACCAGCAAAACCCTGGCCCCGAGTGATTTTGATGGCACGGGCCAATGCTTGATTCACTTCATCCGGCCGGCCAGCGCCCGGACCTCCACCTGTTATTCCATCAGTGTGTTTCAAAACGGAACCTTGATTGCCTACACCCGCTGACCATGAAGATCCGGTTATCCATCTGGTTGATGATGGCGGCGGCAACGGCCGTCATGGTTTTGGCCATCTGGCAGCATCACTCGCACTCGACATTGACCGGGCAGCCCTTGGTGCAAACAAGCCATCAAGAGTCAATGTCACCAGTGGTGGTTGTCAAACAGGCACCGACAACTCCGGTGAAGACCGCTCCAATCCGAATCGCGGCTCCGGCACAAATTTCAGCCAGCATTCAGATGATCGTCAGTGGCAGTGCAAGTTTTCAAGCGCGCGAAGGAGCCATCAAGAAATTGGCTGGCCGGCTGCCGGATGATGACTTGAAAAGCCTTTACGATTTTCTTCGTCAACCCGGTTTGGCGGATGGACAACAGCCCAGCCAGGTCTTGAAGAATGAACTGATGGACGCCTTGTGTGAACTTCAGCCACCACCGCAAGGTTTGCGGGATTTGCTAACCCAAATCTATCAGAACACGAGCCAGGATTTGGTTTTGCGCGACTATGCCGTGCAGCATCTGGCCGCCTTTTACCGGCAGATGAGCAGTGCCGTGGGCATGGATGGCCAGATGCAGGCGAACGAGTTGCAACAGACTAGGCAAACTTTGTTGGACGCATTGAACCAAACCGACAGCAGTATTGCCGGCACCGCCCTGCTGGGGTTGAGCCAGCTGGCGCAGGCGCACTGGCCGGGATTGAATCCGGATCAAATCAGTGACGCCGCCTTGAAACTGGCGGGTGATGCCAGTGTCGGGGAATTGAGCAAGATCACGGCGTTTCAGGTCTGCGCCAGCCTGAATACGAAGGACGCCGTGCCATTAGTCCAGTATGCCGCAGAAAAAGGCCAGACCGTGCCGGTGCAAATATCGGCGATTGCGGCCTTGGGTGCGTTGGGCGATGCCAGCCAGATACCCTTGCTCAACAGTCTGATCCAGGGTGACAACGACCGGCTGCGGCTGCCGGCACAACACGCCTTAAGCCAGATCAACGGGCGCTTGAAACACAGTTGAATATTTGAAAGGCAACCATGAATACTGGGAAGATAAAACTACGAGGATTGCTGGCCACAATAACCCTTCTGGCCGGTATCGGCCACGCCGACAATGCTTGCATTGAACACGGTCCATATACCAATCTGGTGGGCTGTGTTCAGTCCGGCACCTTGGTTTCGGGTGTATTGACGCCCACCAACATCAGCGCGACGGTTGGTCAGACGATTGTCCCGCCTTCAGCCTATGGCTATGCTGTTACCAATGGGGCCGGACAGTATTATGTCAATAACGACTGCCCCAACACCGGGCCAAATTATTACTTCACCAATCAAATTGCCTATTCATTCACCACCTATTTCGTCCCGGCCATTCCCAATGTCTTCTGGACATCTGGAAGCTATACTTACACCGGCATGGTGGTGGCCACCGGCAGCCCGTGCTCACCGCTCACCAATTCTTTGTGCACGGTGATAGTCAACATCGGCAGCAACAATCCGGATGTTCTGCTGGATGTAGATTTTGGCGGACGCACCAACAGTGTCAAGGTGGGCTATGCCGTGATTGGTGATGGAGTTGGAGATTATTGGAATGGCTACTCCAAGACCAATCAAGCTTACAGTTCTTTAGCCAATTTAAAAACCGCCGAAGGTTTGGTTTCGCCAGTGGGCCTGCTGGTAACCAACCTCCCTACCCTCGGCACCAACGGTTCAGGCGATGCCATGTATAACGATTACCTTAAAACAAATTCAGCGACGGCTTCCATAACCATCACCAATCTGCCGGGAGGAACTTGGAACATATTTCTTTATTCCCAAGACGGAAACTTCACGCTTTCTGTTGGAACCACCAGCTACGGAACGCAAACTTGTTATGACGGTTCACCCAGCGCGGCTCCGTTGGCCTGGCAGCCGGGTGTGCAGTATGTCGAGTTTCAAAATGTGATGGTGACCAACGGTCAACCTTTAACCGTCACGATCAATCCGGGAATCAACGGCGTGGCCATGATTTCGGGCCTGCAGATCGCCTCGCTGAATCACCAGCCACCGCCGCAGTTTGTGGCACCATCCGGCATGGTTTCCTGGTGGCGAGGCGAAAACAACGGACTGGACAGTTTCGGCACAAACAATGGAACTTTGCAGGGTGGGATTGGTTTTGCCGCCGGAAAAGTGGGCCAAGCTTTCAGTTTTAACAATACCAATAATGATGTGATGATACCGGCGAGTTCGAGCTTGAATGTGGGTGCCGGTGGTGGCTTTACCATTGAAGGCTGGATCAATCCATCGGAGATTTCTCAAACCCATCCGATTGCGGAATGGAATCCCGGCGACGGTACTACATGGGGGGTTCACTTCCATATTATTTCCACGGCGGCGTTTGGAACCACACCAGGAACGCTTTATGCCAATATCATTTCTAGCAGCGCAAATAATGAATTCTATACCGCCGGCGGCGTGCTGACCAGTAATGTGTTTCAACATGTGGCGCTGACTTATGATAAAACTTCAGGTCAGGCCAGAATTTATCGCAACGGGGCGGTGGTGGCACAGCAAAACCTGGGCAGTTTCACTCCCGCCACAACCTTTAATCTTTTTCTTGGCAGACGGCCGCCTACCCTCGGAGACACCGAGACGTTTGCCGGCTTGTTGGATGAAATGACCCTTTATAATCGTGCTCTTTTAACGAACGAAATTGCAGCCATATACAATGTCGGTTCCCAGGGAAAATTCATCAGTCCGATGCAGGATTCGGATTATGACGGCGTCAGCGACCTGCAGGAACTGGCCGATCGGACCAACCCAAATGATGCCAACAGTAATCCGCATATTCGGTTGGCATATTTTCAATTTGATAACACCAACACCTGGGTGGGCAGCGCCGGACAGTTGCCGCTGCTGGCCACCAATGTGGTTGGCGTACCCAGTTGGGCCACCAACGCGGTGCTAATTGACAGTCCCACCAATACCATCCTGACCTACCGCGATGTCGAGACCAACGGCAATGCCAACATCAATCTCCGCAGTGGGACGATCCGCTTCTGGTTCAAGCCGGACTGGAGCAGCGTGTCGGCGGGTGGTATCGGGCCCCAGGATCAAGGTCGCTTGATTGAAATGGGCCGGACGGGAACCAACACCGGCTGGTGGACGTTCCTGCTGGACACTAACGGCAGTACGCTGAATTTGATCACCCAGACCAACGGGGTTGGTCAGACCAATCTTACCACCGGCGTTGTGTGGGCTTCCAATGTATGGCATCAGGTCGTGCTGACATATGGCGTCAGTAACACGGCAATCTATTTGGACGGTCAGGCCATTGCCACCAATGGTTTCGGCGTCCACTACTGGCCGAATGCCACCGAGCGGTCAGCAGGTTTCAGCGTGGGCAGTGATACGACTGGTAATAACCAGGCCCGGGGCGCCATTGACGAGCTGGAGACGTTCAATTATCCGCTCGCGGCCGCCGACATCTGGGCAAATTATTTGGCCGCAACGCTGCTGGACAGCGACGGGGACGGCATTCCCAACATTTTGGAAAATCAACTGGGACTCAACCCCCATGGGTATAATTCCGCCAATGGGCTGCTTTCACCCAATGCGTTGCAGGTGTTCACGCCGTTGAAACCGTAAACCAGACAATTGAGCAAACAAATAATTCATGGAAACCGCCAATTAAGACATATGAAAGTGACACACATACTTCTCCCATCCGGCTGCTGGTCGACGGGACTGATCCTGTTTATCCTTGCCATTCTGACTCTAACGCCGGCCGAAAAAAGCCAGGCTCAATGTGCCGTTGCGATTTTGGAAACAATGACGGTTCCGGCCAGCACGAACAAGGTAGGTTGGCCGGAATTTAAAACAAATAATCCGCCCATAGTGCATTATTATCTAAAAAATACGTATACCGCCAGCCTCACAGCTTCAGCTCTAGGGTCTTGCGGCGGACTCGATTCCGCCTGTTTCTGGTTTGATGTAGATGATTATTCTTATAATGAAAACGATGTGTTTACAATGGACGCCCATTCCGGATTAGTTAGTTATAAATATACCGGTGCGCAAAAGATTATAGGCAGAGAATACGTGACTAATGTCTTGCAATCGACCACTATTCGTGCTGGAAGCATAACAAATTCCAGCACGGGAGAGTGGGATTATAATTTTTGGGATTTTGAAAGTAGTCCGTTGGATATGCTGCCTGTGTGGGACGCGACAAACACAGTACCAACATGGACCTCTACCACTTTGGGTTATACGTCCTGGGGATCGTATGCCGGCGATCCGACGATTTGTTATAATAAAAGTTATACAATCACAGGAACCGGACTGAATAGTCTGTCCAGCGAATACACGGACCAACTGCTTAATAGTAACCTAAATAGCGAATTACCTGATTTTCCAGACGTGTCTATAGACAGCAACTGGAACGGCAATGATGCGGCATTTTATACTTTGGATTGTACCCACTATTACTGTTCTGGCTGCAAAATGAAATACCGTTTTCATGTTTGCGGTGGCGTCAGTTCTCAAAAAGGTTTGAATTTTAAGATATCGTGGACGCAAGTGACAACTTTTCCGCCTAGTTGTTCAAGCACGGGCACCAATCAACCTCCAACAATTGATAAATTAAGCGAAGTAATAACCGCAAACGGTGACCAGACTGGACAGTATGGCACTAACCATGACGTTTGTATGCCCACAACTCCCTGCTTTATAACCGAGACCGGCGTTCTGCCAGTTCAGCTCGATAACTCGTCCGGTGGCGGCGGACCCGGCGGACCCGGCGGACCTCACGGCGGACCCGGTGGTGGTGGTCCGACAACATCACAGTAATGTCTAATCAAATTACAAATTTATGAAAACGGCATTATGCTTTCTGGGTCTTCTGGTGTGTGGCTTGATTCAAAACAACGCACACGGCGCGTGTGCCACTTGTGGCGGGGGCGGCGGTGGCAACCAAGGGGGTGATGTTGGCCCTGATTTTAGCCTGTCACTGGGAACCACTCAATATGGGCAATCCGCCGGTGACCTGACATTCAGCAGCAGCCGGCCGGACATCAGCCTGTTCACGCCGGCGGCATTGCAATACGATTCCCCCACCCGGACGGATGTGCTGGTTGTGACCACGAATATGGCCATTACCACGCTGGCAACTAACATCGAAACGGATGCGGTTGTAACCACCAACCTGGTTGTCTACACCAATGTAGTCGAAATTGTGACGACCAATGTCCAGTATGTCTCCACGGATACAATTTTTACCAACGTAATTGCCACACCGGGAAACAATATTGTAATCCGCCAGGTGTTGACCCCGCAAATACTGGCTGATGTTCCGATGCCCCCGACAGCCAATGGCTATGCCGTCAATTTTTATTACGCGACCAATGTCGGCAGCCAAAACTCGGATGGCACGTATCAGGTTTCCGGAGCACCATTCATAACCTGGCTGGTCACCAATTCCAATCCCTCGATGAACTTTCAGCTTCAGGTCTCCGAATATGGCGTCAATACAACAAATTATGGCCTGATAAAGCAGTGGACCTACAGTTATTCCACCAGCACGGGTGGCTGGGTGAAGCAAACACTGGGCGGAATTCAAGAAACCATGGTCACCCTGAATCTGGCCACCAACATCTATCAAGTCATTGACACTTTGCAATACTCCAACGGCCCGGTAGTGCAGCAGGTGGCCAACACCTACCAGATTCTGAATTGGAGCGCCTGCACCACGGTGGCGCTGGTCACCAACACCGTTGGGACGGGGGCTTCCGCTAAAACGACCACTTACACCTATTATGATCCGGCGATGTTTAGTGCCGGTCCGCTGAATCTGCCGCACACGGTGATGCATCCAGATGGCTCATGGGAATATTATAACAGCTACGACAGTCTCGGACGGGCGACACAGGTATTTTCCTCACTGGGGGATACAACAGTAGATGAATGGGAGTACGGACGGGAGGCAGTCTACACCTATGGTGGGGTGTCAGGTACCAGTGATGACGGAACCCTCAACCCCTATACTCCGCGTCAAATTGTCAACTATGCGTCAGACGAGGTGTCATGCCAAAATAACTTGTTTCCCTCAGAGGGTGTCGGCCTGAATATTCAAGTCACTACTGCCGGCAACTTGGTCACCACAAATATTTATTATACAAGTGGCCCAAATCAGTTTGCATTGCAGGCGGTGATCCGGCCGGACGGGACGATGACGACTTACAATTACCTTACCAACGGGATGTATCAAACCAACATCACTGTCACCGGCCAGCCGGATTCAACTTATTCCTACATCGTGGATGGTGTGTCGAATGTGACCGTGCTCAATTTTTACGGTTACCTGGTTTCTGCGGCCAGTTACGATGTGCTTTCGCAAGCCACCCTGTCGGCCGACACTTACGGCAATTTTGACGGCTTTGGCCGGCCGCAACAAGTCACTCACTTGGACAGCACCACGGAATCCTGGCAATATGCTTGCTGCGGATTGGATAGCACCATGGATCGTGATGGCGTCAGCACCGCTTATTTGTATGATTTCGACCGGCGGCAGGATGGCTATGAAAAGTATTATAACAACGGCACCGGTAGCCCCGTGACTTACGAAAATAAACTGGATGCCGCCGGCCGATCCGTCCAATCTTTGCGCCAGGGCACGGATGGTTCGATCATTTTGTTTAGCCAGTCAGCCTATGATACAGCGGGACGGCTGATTTTACAGACCAACGCGCTGGCCGGGGTCACGACGTATGTGGAAACGAACGACCCGGTGACGGGCGGCCTGATTCGCATCACCACGTATCCAGATCTGGGCACACGCATCGAAGCCTATTATTTGGATGGCACGTTGAAATCCGTCACTGGGACGGCGGTGCATGGCAAGGCTTATAGTTACGGAACAGGCCGTGATGATCTGGGGAATACGTGTTCATTCACGTTGGAAACCGACCTGACCAATGGAATTCCTAGTGCTGAATGGATCAAAACCTTTACCGACATGGCGGGGCGGACAACTGAAATACTTTATCCCGGCAATTTTTATTATAACGGTAACCGCAGCATTTCCTTTAACGGCCCAAATAATTCTTCGTTCTATAACAATCTGGGCCAGCTCACCAACACAATTGATCCAGATGGTGTCTCGACCATTTACGCCTATAATGCCAAGGGTGAACTGGCCTATTCCGTGGTTGACCTGAACCAGGATGGAAACATTGATTATGGTTCTGACCGCATCACGCAAACAACCAACGATGTGATGTTTGACTCCACCTATGGCACTTTTGTGCGGCGCACTCGTAATTATGAGTGGTTGGACACCCAGACCACTGGCACGCTGGTTTCCGCCACCGAAACCTCGGCCGCCGGCTTGGACACCTGGCAAATGCAATATCTGGATAATGGCTCGGCGGTGACCACCCACAGCCAGACGGTTCCGGGAACTACACGCACAATGACAAACACGGCTCCGGACGGTTCCTTCACCGTCAATGCCTATTCGTATAGCCGGTTGGTTTCCAGCACGCGCTATGATTCAAACCATGCTCAAATTGGTGGCACCAGCTATGGTTATGATGCGCAGGGCCGCCAAAACACCATCACCGATGCACGCAATCGCAAGACGACATTGAGCTTTAACAATGCCGACTTGGTGGTGAAAAGCGTTACGCCCAATCCCGGCAACGGTTTGCCGGAGACCACGACGACGCTTTACGACAGCCTGCTGCGTCCCTACAGCGTCACCCAACCGGATGGCACCACGGTCAGTAGCATTTATCTCCTGACCGGCGAGTTGGGATTGCAATTCGGGTCACGGACTTATCCGGTCGGTTACGGTTACGACTACGCCGGGCGGATGCAGACCATGACAAATTGGAGCGGATTCAGCACCGGCAGCGGCCCTCGGATGACGACCTGGATTTATGACGGTCAGCGCGGTTGGCTTACCAACAAGGTGTATGCTGATGGCACCGGCCCGGCTTATTCATACACTCCTGCCGGACGGCTACAATCGCGCACTTGGATGCGTTCGGATACCAATGGCAATCCGATCTCCACCGCCTATTTGTATGACACCGCAGGCAGTTTGACAAACATTTATTATTCAGACGGCACGCCTGCCGTCACCAACAGCTACGACCGGCTTGGCCGGTTGAATTCCGTGGTCTGCAACGGCATGACCGAGACGTTGACCTACAATCTGGCGAATGAATTGTTGGCTGATTCATTTAGCGGCGGCCCGTTGGATGGCTTGTCCGTGACCAACGGCTATGACGCGGATCTGCGGCGCACCCTCGTTTCCGCCTTGGCGGGCGGCAATCAATTCCAGTCGGCCAGCTACGGTTACGACTACGCATCCCGCCTCGCCTCCGTGACCGACAACAATAACAATTCGGCCAACTACAGCTACCTTGCAAATTCGCCTTTGGTGAGCCAGATTGTGTTCAAGCAAAGCAGCACGACGCGGATGACAACCAAAAAGCAATACGATTATCTGAACCGGTTGACACAGATGTCCTCTGCGCCAAGCGCCAGTAGCACCCTGCCGCTGACCTTCAATTATAACTATAACCCGGCCAACCAGCGGACGAAAGACACGCTGACGGATGGCAGCTACTGGGTTTATGGCTATGATTCGCTGGGGCAGGTGACGAATGCCTGCAAGTATTTCGCCGATGGCAAGCCGGTGGCCGGCGAGCAGTTTGACTACGTTTTCGACACGATTGGCAACCGCACCAAAACCCTTTCCGGCGGCGACACCAATGGGCTGAACCTTCGCGTTGCCAATTATTACGCAAACAACCTCAACCAAATTACGAACCGGGATGTGCCGGGAACCAACGATGTGGTGGGGGTGGCCTGGGCGACGAACAAGGTGAGTGTGAACGGGGTGACGGCCTTCCGGAAGGTGGAATATTTTCAAGGCACGGTGGGAACGAACAATGCCGGGTCTCCCGCCTGGCTCACGGCGATTGTCACCAACGGCACTGGCAGCAGCATCACCGGCCACGTTTATGTGGCGCAGTCACCGGAACAATTCAGCTACGATCCCGATGGGAATCTGACCAATGACGGGCGCTGGGCCTACACTTGGGATGCGGAGAACCGGCTGGTTCAGATGACCGTCAACACGAACGTCGGGCCGCAGTATCAACTGACATTTGGATATGATGCCAAAGGGCGGCGGATTCAGAAAATCGTCACAACGAATGGCGTGACCTTCACCACGAATAATTTCCTGTATGACGGGTGGAACCTGGTGGCGGAGTTGAAGCCGAACAATTCACTGATAAGAAGCTATGTTTGGGGAACAGATTTATCTGGCACAAGTCAAGGTGCTGGCGGTGTGGGTGGATTGCTGGAAATAAGTTATTATGGTTCTTCAACCACAAATTGCTTTCCCGCGTATGATGGCAATGGAAATATAATGGCCTTGGTGAATGCAGCCGATGGAACAGTGGCCGCTAACTATGATTATGCCGCGTTTGGTGAACCAATTCGGACAACAGGTGTGATGGCTAAAAACAATCCATTCAGGTTCTCGACCAAATACGCTGACGACGAATCCGATCTGCTTTACTACGGCTACCGCTATTATAAACCGTCCACGGGGACTTGGCCAAATAGAGACCCAAAGGGAGAGCTTGGATTTATTCTATTAAAAGATGGATGGATAAAACGGTATAGGAGTAGTTCAAACCATAATTACTGTCCGTCATGTAAAAATTACGCAAACACAAACGCGAATATGAACATAGGCGATGGAAATACCTTTGCTTTTGTAAATAATGACCCGCTTGACAATATGGATTATTTAGGGCTTTTAAGTCCATCGGAGGCATTGGAGGCGGCTTGGGAAGCGGCTAAGGCTGGCGCTGATTACGTTGGAGAAGAAGCATCTTTATTAGAAATTTTCGGTGGCTGCGGCGGTCTGGGTGTGGCTCTTGCTTATGCTGAAACGCAAGAACAAGACTGCATGGGTGCCGCTATAATGGGGCCACCTAGTCAAGACGCTGCTGCTGAAGCTGCGTGCCAAAAGCAATGGTCAGGTAAAATTGCCATGATGCAGGACATCCAAAATAAAGAATGTAAATGCACTGTTCAGCCGGAAAAGAAACATTGGTGGTGGCCGTTTTGAATGGGAAAAATTCTTTAGATTCCATTATCTCACCAATGCAATTAATCTGTGTTCATTGTGAATTGTAAAACATTAACGATAGCCATTATTGTGGCAGTTGGAGGAATAGTGTGGATTGGACTAGACTTGCACAGGCCAAAGAATGGCGAAAAACACTCGTCACCACTTGGGCTTAAATTAGTTGCAAAATATGAACCTCTCCACCTATACATTTATGCTGACACTGCTTCAACCAATAGTCATCCTGATTACCTGATTTGTGAAGGTAATGATGATGTGGTCTCAAGGGAAAATGCCGGATCCAACACAATTGAAACGACATTCTTCGAAAATGGTTATCAAGTCCTACGAACAAAGCGTGACCAGAATGGAAAAATGTTGAGGAGAATGGTGTCTTATAACGACGATTCAGGGAGAGTGCAATGCACATACATAGACAACAGCGGTGGTGGTTTATGGGACGTTTTTTTGGATCGCAACCGAGATATGTTTTATGTGCAAAGTAATCTTTGTTGGGTATTAAAATATCAAGGCACCAACCAGTCGCAAGGCAGCATCGGCCATTCTAATGGTTCTGAAAATTAAGCCGATTTGAGACGGCAAGCTCTACCCCTTAACCTCGTAAGTTTTCCGTGTCCGCATGATGGACGTGGAATGGACGCACAATGTCCGGCAGTGTCCTCGGTCAGTCCACGATCACGGCCAGTCCATGAACAGTCTGTGTCTAGTCCAGAGCCACGGCCACGACCACGGACAGTCCATGACCAATTGGCTACGTTCACGGCGACCGGGAAATGCTGATGCAGCGGACACTTTGGAAACCTGTTTTGCGGATAGACACCATCCCCTTACGTCAGTAGCGGCGGTGCAGGTGCGACGGCCAAGCAGCGTTGAAATGCGTTGAAGGGTGTTGACGAGTTCAACGGCATTCAACACCCCGGATCAACACAACTCAACACCGTTCAACGTCAGCCATTGCCGCAAAAAACGGCGGCCTCACAAATGGTTGATCTTCGGCCTTGTTCAGGCTATTTCGGGATTTTTCAGCCATGACACTTACCCCGCCTCTGACGGTGAATCTGGCTGCCGGGAAAAAGTCTGTGGCGTGCGTCAAACGCCGCCGGTGAAAACGCCGCAAGGTTGCGCTGGTGAAGTGACGCACCGACGACCAAATGAAACCTGATTTGATGCTGGACGCCTTACCTCTAACGTTGTTAGTTGATTTTGCGTTCGAGGATTATCCGAAAGCTGGCCGAGACCCGGACGAAATCCGTTCGAGACTTGGATGATTTTTGTCCGGGATTTGGCGCATCGGCTGGACGGAGAACGGGCGGCTTTGGCAAAACAAGCCTTACCCCTTAACTGGAGTAATGGTTCTGTGCTTCGCGTGAAGTTGCGTCAGGTGCTTCGCTGGTTTGCCAACGCCGGTGCTTCGGATGTTGCCTCGTTTGGTGACAACATCATTGCACACAGCAGATGCGCGCGTGTGAACCGGCCAATTTTCCGTCAGACATCTTCCCTTAACACAGCTTGAGGTGGTGAGCGCCGCCGCAAATGTTGCGCAAAATTAGCGCAAAATGTGGCGGCGGATTTGCCACCGCTGGCAGGCTTTAAGGGAGGGACGCCCTACTCCTAACGGGGTTGGAGGATTTTTCCACCGCAGTTGGCAACGCCGGTGACACATTTGGTGGCAACGCACCGGCAACGCAGATGGCAACACCACGGCAACGCGGACGGCAACGGTGTTCAACGCGGTTCCACGCCCGCCGCCCGGCGAATCTTTTCCTGCCGCAGGCGGTCACGCTCGGCGCGTTCCCGGAGTTCGGCCAGCGTCCAAGTCCGGCGTTTGCGAATCTCATGGAGGCGGGACTTGTCTTGCACGCTGACGACCAAAACCCCACGCGCGATCAAAGTGAGCAGGCGCCGCCAAGACGGTTGCCGTTGTAAAAGCATTCGCAATCTGCGGCCACATGCTCTAGGGCGTGCCAATAGGCGTCATCCATCTCGGTTGACTTGCGCTTGAGTGCCATAAACCTAGCTAGGTTGTTTGAGATGTTAATAAGAGACAAGGAAGGGGGCAAGGCACACCGGGCTGCGCCCGGCGCGCCCGCCCCCGACCCGATGCTTTTAGGGTGGCGGATTTGAAATGTCCACGCCGGAGCGAACCTTTGATGCTGCCGCTGGCTGGCCTTGGTTGCCGTCCTGCTTTTTAGTCGCTCTGGCTGCCGCGACGGGCAGCAGCTAAAAATCAGGCGTCCCCGTTGGCGTGCTGGCGGACGAACGGTTCGAGGATGTCCAAAATCTTTTCCTGCTGGCGGCGGGGCATCTTGGAGACGGCTTCAAATAGCTGGCGGGAGCGACCGCCGGGCGAAACGACGCGCTTGGGGCGCGACTCGCCCAGCAGTTCCTCGACGGTGACGCCGAGCGCCTTGGCCATCGGCACCAGCACATTGGAACGCGGCAGGTTGCCGCTTTGTTCCCAATAACGGATGTTGGAATGTTCTTCGCCGATCTGCTTGGCCAAGTCCCGCAGGCTCAATCCGGCGGCTTCACGCAGTTGTCGCAATCGAGAATCGTTCGCCATGTCGTCAGCGTAGGCGATTGAAGAAAAAAGTTCTTGCATGTGTGCAGCATACTACCCACTATCGGGCAATGCAATTTATCTTGACGCCTTTTTCCAGAATGGAGGTTGCTTATGCCCTGGCGCATTCCTGAAGGCGACTTGGAACAGGTCAAACGCCAGACCGACTTGCGGGCGCTGGTGCAGAGCCGTGGCATCGAGCTGAAGAAACACGGCACGAAGGACTTCATCGGGCGGTGTCCGTTCCACGACGACAAGAATAATCCCAACTTCATCGTGTCACCGCAGAAGGGGCTGTGGCATTGCATGGCGTGCGGGAAGGCGGGCAATGCGATCCAGTTCGTGCAGCAGCACGACGGCGTTTCGTTCCGGCACGCCTTTGATTTATTGAAACAGGGCAGCCCGGCGGTGTTCAGCGCGCAGCCGATGCAAAAGCAATCCACCGTGCCGAAGCTGCCGTGTCCGCTCGATGCCGAGGCCGACGACGCGACGCTGTTCCGGCAAGTCGTGGGCTACTATCACGAGCGGTTAAAACAAACGCCCACGGCACGCGCGTATCTGGCGAGCCGTGGACTCGACGACGACCGGCTCATTGAACATTTTCAAATCGGATTTGCCGACCGCTCGCTGGGGTTGCGGTTGCCGGAGAAAAATCGCGTGGAGGGCGAGCGGTTGCGTTCACGGCTGACGCAGCTTGGGTTGTGGCGTGAGAGCGGCCACGAACATTTTAACGGCTGCATCGTCGTGCCGTTGCTTGACGAGCACGGCCACGCCGTCAGTTTTTACGGACGGCGGGCGCAGAAGGGCGAGATGAAGCACCTGTATCCGCCCGGCGCGCATCGCGGGCTTTTTAACCGGCAGTGTTTGAACCAGCCGGAAATTATTTTGTGTGAAGCCGTCCTCGATGCGCTGACGTTTTGGGCGAACGGGTTTAAGAACGTGACGTGCCTGTTTGGCACGGAAGGCTTCACGGATGAATTATGGGACGAACTGCGGAAGGTGCAGCGCGTGCGTATCGCCTATGACGCGGACGACGCCGGCGAGCGGGCGGCGCAGCGGGACACGGAGCGTTTTCAAAAGCACGGCATTGAAGTTTTTCGGGTGAAGTTCCCGCACGGCATGGACGCCAACGAGTATGCGTGCAAAGTGAAACCCGCCGACAAATCGCTGGCGTTGCTGATGAACGCGGCGCAATGGACAGGCACACGGCCACCAGCACCGCCAGCGCCACGGAAGCACGTCGCAATGGTCGTTGATGAAATCACCGGTGAGCCGTTGCCCATCGTGGATAAAGAGTCGCTGGAAACCGGCGTGGGTTGGGTGCCGGAGCCGTTTGTTCCCGCCCCTTACGCGGAGGTGCAGGCGCAGTCTTCTTTATTAGCTGCTTCTGTTAGCAGCCCGGAACCGGCGACTAAAAAAGAAAAAGCGGTCGGGCTGGAACAACGCGGGGACGCTTGGTTCATGGACATTGAAGGCCGCGAGTATCGCGTGGCCGGTTTGGAAAAAACCGTCGGGACGGACGCGCTGAAAATCGCGTTGCGTTTGCGTCACGGCGAACGCTTTCATCTGGATCAGGTGGACTTGTGCCGGGACATGGAACGCCGCCGGTTCGTGGAGCGCGCCGCCGAGGAAACCGGACTCACGGCTGATCTGTTGAAACGCGATTTGGGAAAACTTTTGCTCGCGGTGGAACAGGCGCAGGCGGAATTATCAAAGCCGCAGGAGCAGACCGGCCACGTCGTCACGCTGACGCCGGAGGAACGCGAGGCGGCGTTGACCTGGTTGCGCGAGCCGAACCTGATTGGCCGTTTGCGGGCGGCGTTCCACCAGGCGGGCATCATCGGTGAGGAAACCAACACGCTCGTTGCGTATCTGGCGGGCGTGTCGCGCAAGTTGGAGCGGCCGCTGGCGATCATCATCCAGAGCGCGAGCGCAGCGGGCAAGACCACGCTCATGGACGCGGTGTTAAGTTTTTTCCCCGAAGAGGAGCGCGTCAAATACTCGGCGATGACCGGCCAATCGCTCTACTATCTGGGCGAGACGAGCCTGAAAAATAAAATCCTCGCGGTGGTGGAGGAGGCCGGAGCCGAGAAAGCGAGTTACGCTTTGAAGCTGCTGCAATCGGAAGGCGAGCTAACGATAGCCAGCACCGGCAAAGACCCGGCCACCGGCAAAATGGTGACGCAGGAATATCACGTCGAAGGCCCGGTGATGATTTTTTTGACGACGACGGCGATTGATCTCGATGAGGAGTTGCAAAATCGTTGCCTGACGCTGGCGGTGGACGAGAGCGCCGAGCAGACCGGGCGCATCCACCGGCTGCAACGGGAACGGCGCACGCTGGCGGGACTCATCGCCAAGGCGGAACGGCAGGACGTTCTGAAAAAACTCCGCAACGCGCAGCGGTTGTTGTCGTTGGTGGACGTGCTCAATCCGTTTGCGCCGAGCCTGACGTTCGCCACGGCGCGCACGCGGAACCGGCGCGACCATGAAAAGTATCTGACGCTCATTGACGCCATCGCGTTGCTTCACCAGCACCAGCGGGAAACGCGAACACTTCCAAACGGGCAACGCTTCATTGAAGTCACGCTCGATGACATCGCCTTGGCGAACGAGCTTGCGCCGGAAATTTTGGGACGTTCGCTCGACGAGTTGCCGCCGCAGACGCGCCGCCTGTTGGATTACATCCGCAAACTGGTTAAAAAGAAATCAGGCGATGGTGGCCGTGCGCAAGCACCTTCCACTTTTAGCCGCAAGGAACTCCGGGAAATATGCGGCTGGAGTCTGACGCAAGTGCGCGTGCATCTGGAGCGATTGGTGGAACTGGAATGTCTGGCCATCCGGCATGGACGTTTGGGCAGCCAGTTTGTTTATGAAATGCTCCTTGATGCTGACACGGAGGAGGCCGTCGCCCTCATCGGTTTGATTGATACCGCGAAGTTACGCCACGACTACAAAACCAACCTGACGGGTTTTATACCGGGGGTGGCGGGGCAAAACGGCCACCTGACGGGAGGTGACGAAATGCCCCCGCCACCAAAAAACGGCACGCCTGCTTCATCAAAATCACAACCTGACGGCCTGACGCAAACGCACATCAGGACACGCGCCGTCCAACTGGCGTCGTAATCATGGCCGCACCCAAAGGCATCAAGGCGGTGGAATGGCTCGCCCGCCGCACGAAAACGCAACGCGGCGGCAACGACCGGCGACCGGACAACTTCGACCGCAGCGCGCCCGACGCGCTCGCCCTGTGGCGTGACGGCTACCTTGAATCGCTCGCGTCCCGAAACTACGCCGAAGGCACGCTGGAAGGCCGGGGCGATGCCCTGAAAGTTTTTTTGGCGTGGGCGGCGGAGCGCGACCTGACACGCGCCGGGCAGATCACGCGCCCGATTTTGGAAAGTTACCAGCGCTGGCTCTGGCGTTGCACCAAGGCCAACGGGCAACGGCTGGGCTGGAGCACGCAGCGCAACCGCTTGAGCATCCTCAAGGATTTTTGCCGCTGGCTCACCCGACAAAATATCATCCTGCACAATCCGGCCAGCGAACTGGAACTGCCCCGGATGGAAAAGCGGCTGCCCAAGGAAGTGTTCTCCCTGACGGAAATCGAAAAACTGCTGGCCGTGCCGAACGTGGCCGATGCCCTCGGCATCCGCGACCGGGCGATGCTGGAACTTTTTTACTCGACGGGCATCCGGCGCACCGAGCTTTGCCGCTTGGAACTGGCCGACCTGAACACTGAACGGCGCACGCTCCATGTGCGTTTGGGCAAGGGCAAAAAAGATCGCGTCGTGCCCGTCGGCGCACGCGCCGTTTACTGGCTCGAACACTACTTGCAGGCCGTGCGTCCGCGTCTGTCCCTGGACACGCGCACGCAGGCGTTGTTCCTGACCGGCTACGGCGGCGCGTTCAATCCCGATGTCGTGTCGCGCATGGTGGCCGCGTGGATCAAACAGGTGACGGGGCGCGTGGCCTCGTGCCATCTGCTGCGGCACACCTGCGCGACGCACATGCTGGAAAACGGGGCGGACATCCGGTTCATCCAGCAGTTGCTCGGCCATGAAAAACTCGACACCACGGCAATTTACACCGAGGTCAGCATCAAACAGCTTCAGGAAGTTCACGCCCGCTGCCATCCGTCCGCGAGGCTGCAAAATGAGGCTTCCATCGCCGACGCAGAAAAGCTAATCTGACGGCATGGTTGCCGACCGTCAAAGTCGCGTCACTTTTTTAGCTGCTGATCTTCTGTCAGCGGCGCAGCCATCGCCGACTTCATCCCCAAAAACTCGCGTCGGGGGTTTTCGCCGCCGCCCATCGGGTCGCCTTTCGCGGCGAGCCCGCAGTCGTTCAATGTTCACGCCGGGTTCGCGGACGTGCGCTTACAAAACCGCATCGGGTCTGGGTAAATGGCTAAATAAAGACCCAATGGATGAAGAAGGCGGATTGAACCTTTATGCCTTTGTCGGAAACAACCCATTAAATCTCATTGATACAGACGGTAAAGCTCCAGCACCGAGCGCACCACCGACTACTGCTTTGCCACAGCGCGCCACTCGAACTGTAACGTCAACCACTATTAAGTCTTTGCTTTGCTGCCTGACGATCGTTGACGTTGAATTCGAGATTCATATTACCGATACAACAGGAGCCCCGCTTGTGGGAGCATATACCACCGAAGCGGTTTCGATCCTGGCACAAGAAAATGTGTTTTCTCAACATTTAGTTACGGGTGCAGCCCCAACTCATCCCGGAGGTATACTTTACGATACATGCCAAGTTACTTTTTGGACCTGTTCTAAGCCCGATTTCGTCGATATTAAGCAGGACCTAATTATTGGGACACGTAGAGCGACTTTTTATACAGATGTGAATCCCAGCGGTCTGGGTTTGGCAACTTTGACTGCAACATTCTATTAAATATTATGAGAATGATTTTTCAAAGACGCTTAGCATGGACATTGTTATTGACGGTTGCATTCATTTGCATTTTGTCACACTTATTTCAAACCAATTGGACTCTTAATGCACGGCTCAATTTGCTTTTAGACGGTTATGCATTCTCTCATTTGGAACCGGTGGACAAAATTAAAGAGTTTCCAACCCCTGCGCCAATTGAGTTTAGCACCTTCCTTGTCTACGACGGTAAAAAATATGTTGGGTATCTGAATAATTCAGGAGACTTTAAGCCAATATCAGGAAACAATCCAGAAAAGATAGGGTCAATAAGCCAGCAAAAAATAATCAAGCTTGAGGTATTGTTTTATTCACAGTGGATATGTCTATTTTTTTCCTTCACGATTGGTCTCTGGATGTTTTGGCCTGTTTGGAAGGATGGTCTTAATTCAAAGGCGCAACATATTCATTAGCCTCGTAGCTGGGGCAACATCCATCAGTCACCGCAAGCCTTACCCCTCAACCGGGTAAGGTTTTTTTGTCCGCCGGAAGGCCGGTGGAAATGCCAGCGGCTGTCCGGCGGATGACCGCTGCAACGTCCGGGAAACTTCTCGTCAATGTCCGGTCAGTGAACCGGCAACGTCCCGGCAGCATCCCGGCAACAGCAAGTCCGCGAGCAGTCCGTGTCTAGTTGTTACCGATTTAATTGGCGTCATATTTTTTGCCGAACTGGCATCATAGCGATTTGAGGCGATTTGCCGAGCTGGCGTCCACATTTGCGGCCAAATTACCGCGTTGCGATCATAGCGTTGTGACGCGGCTGGTGTTTTTTCATTTTTCAACTGTGCGCCGGGATTTTGCCGAACTGGCATCATAAGAGGTGGATTTTTCACTTTCCACCGGCTTCGACCGAACTGGCGTCATAACCTTGTGACGCCAGCAGTCGTTTTATGTGCTGGTGATCTGTATGCGTCAACCGAACCACCTCTTGACAGAGCAATGAGCGGGGTTTCGTAAGTGTGAGAGGTATTCTGCTACGACGGTTATGATGCCCGCATTGGCACAGAGTTGCGCGCCTTGGCCCAGGCGGCGGGAGTCAGCGATTTGATTTCGGAAGTTTTGGCCTTGGGCAACCGCTCAAAAACATCTTGCAGATATTCGAGTGTGTTGATGCCCGCACGACGACAGCTCCCCAGCACTGAATAGATTATGGCACTGCGCTGGCCGGCCTCCGGATGTCCGATGAACAAAAAATTCTTTCGCCCTATAGCAGTTGGCCGAATGGCGTTCTCAACGTTGTTGTTATCGATCAGCAGATGTCCATCGTCCACGTAACGGGTCAACGGTTCCCAGCGGCCCAACGCATAGTCTATGGCCTGGCCCAACAAGCTTTGCGGCAGGACACGTCGCCGGACCAATTCCATCGCCCGATGTAACCGTGTCAGCACTGGCCGGCTTTGCCAGGCGCGCACCGCGGCGCGCAGTTGCGGCCCGGCCTTTTGTTGGCGCAGTTGTTTTTCCACACCGTAAAGTGATCCGATCTGGCCCACGATCCACGCGGCCAAACGCCCTTCAGGCAAGGCTTCATGGAACGCCCGGCGCACGTGCGCCATGCAACCGACCAAAATTAACTCGCCGTTGCGTTCGCGTGCCAGAGATGCATAGACCCCATAGCCATCAGTCTGGAGTTTGCCTTTAAAATCTTTGAGGAACTGTCGCGGCCCTTCGCGAGAACGGCTGATGTTCCACTCAAAAATGACATCTCCCTGCGGGTGACTGTAAGTCCAGAGCCAGCCTGGTTGGCTTTTGCCTTTGATGTCCGGGTCCAGATAGCGGATCGGGGTCTCGTCCACTTGCAAATAGTTTTGCGCCAGCAATCCCGCCTTCATCTCCCGGTAAATGGGACTCAACCAGTCGGCCCCGGCGGCCACCCAGCCGCACAAGGTTTGACGCGACAACTCCACGCCGTGGCGCTGGCGGTAAATCTGTGCCTGCCGGTAGAGCGGCAGATGATCTTCATACTTGCTGAGGATGACTTGCGTGAGCAGGCCGGCCCCGGGCAGTCCCTTCTCGATCAATCGCGCGGGCAGCGGCGCGATCACAATTCGTTCGGCATTGGCATACTTGGGCCGGATGTAAAGGCGCTTGATAAATTTCGCCGGCTTCCAATCCAACTCTTCGGTGACTTCCTCGCCCAGTTTGCGCCAGCCGGTGGGTTGCTGTTTGACTTCCTCCGGTTCCAACACCACGCGCTCGGTCTCCAGATGCGCCGGCAACCGCGGCCGTTCGCTCCGAATGACGCGTTGGGCGCGGGCGGGAACTTTCTTCTCTGCTATCGGCGCGGCCGCAGTCACTGACGCCAATCCAGCCAGCAATAGTTCCAACTGTTTTGGATCGAGGCTTTCATTCTTGCTGCCGCCAAAGTAGCGTTGGATGAAATACGCCAGCTTCTGCCGCAGCAATCGGATCTCTACTTCCTTTTGTTGAAGCTGTTGTTGATACTCTCCCTTGAGGGTTCCCACCGTGGCTTGCAACGTGGACACCAACTCACGCAGCGCATTGAGTTCGTTGGAAAGGGTGGCGTCCATCTAAGGTTGCGCTATCAGACGCACGCGCCGCAAAAAGGTTTACACGAAATGAAGTTTTTTGGGTGGCCCTCCGCAAGGAGTTTACTCGCGCTCATACCACGGACGCAACTTGGCACCGCGCAGGTCCACGCCATCGGTCAGCATCGCCAGCGCCTGTGGCGTCAGTTTGAGCTTGGTCGTTTCGGGCGAAAGATTTTGTGGCCAGGCGAAGGTTCCGACCTCAAGTCGTTTTGTCAGCAGCCAAATTCCAGTGCCGTCAAAACAAAGGATTTTTATTCTCGTGTGCCGCCGGTTGCTAAAGACAAACAACGCGCCGCTCTTCAAGTCTTCCCCCAAGCGATCGGTCACCAGCGCGCTCAGACCATTGAAGCCTCGGCGCATGTCGCAGGCCTCTACGGCCACGAATACCTTTAAGCTGCCGGAAAAACTCAGCATGGTTTTTCCAGGGCGCGTAACAGCGTGGCCACCAATGGCACCTGCTTGGCATCGTTGAGTTCCAATCGCACCCCACCGGGCAACGACAAGCGCACCACCGTCGCATCGGCTTGGCCGGACGTCTGGGCCGTCGTCACCACCGCCTCCAACCAGCGCACCGGATCCGCCGTGGGCGTGGCGGCGGTGCGTCCAGATTGTTGCCGCCGCTTTTGCGCCCAGGTCGCGAAGGTCTGATATTTGATGCCCGCCAACGCCGCAAACTTTTTCCCACTCAGCCCGCTGCGCTCAAACTCATCGAGTATCTGTTCCCGACGCGCCGCCGGCACTTTCACCCGCCCCAAGCCATCTTGCTTCAAAACGACCACCTCATTTGCCTTAGTCGTATCTTTCGTATTCGTCATACCAGAAGCCTACGACGCTTCTGATCCTTCTGTATAGGGGCACTTGGGCTGACGCTTACGGTGATCTGGCACATGGCCTCGTGGAAGGAATGGCCGAGGACTTGGACGTGGAAGTCAATGGCGTTGCCGGCGAGGTTGCGTTCGGGTCAGCGCCAGTAACCGTCTTTGACGATGAGGCCGGGATAGGCGGGCAAAATAAAATTGCCCGCCTCGCGGGCGACGAGCTGGAGTCCGTGTTGCTGCAACAACGGCGCCAGCGGTGCGAGCCGGGCGGCGCGGATTTGTTCGCGCGACCACCGGGGGCCTTGCGCACGACTATGAGGCGATGGGCTGGTCACAGTCTTTTCTCCAATGCGGTTGAATGAGGACGCGGTTGACCTGCTTGAGATCCACGATGCGGGTCTGGTCACGGACGGTTTCGATGAGCGCGCCCAGACATAGGTTGCGGGTGCGGCGCAGCAGCCCTTCGCCGGAACGGACGATCAGGGCCAGCGCTTCGGGCGTGAAGGCATTGTGGCCGAGTCCGGCACGATCCAGTTGATCCAGGATAAACTGCTCCACCGTTTCGGGAGCCAGCCGCGAGAGCAGTGCCGAGTAAGTGACGCGGGAGCGGATTTCCTCGTTGATGGACAATGAGAGCGATTGCAACAGTGGCGGCTGGCCGATGAGCACCAAGTTATGCGAACGTGGGAAGTCCTCGCACAGCAGGCGGAGTTTGCGCAGACAGTCCGGGGGCATGAGGTGGGCGTCGTCAATGATGGGCACGAGCATTTTGCCGGCGCGATGGACACTGAAGGCTTGCTGCACCAGCAGGCGTTCACAGTGATGGTCGCGACCCTCGAACTCGATTTGGAACGCTTCGCAGAGGATGCGCAGCGTGTTGTGATATGTGTGTAGCGTGCGGTTGACCACGGGAGTGATCATGCGTTTTGGGTCGTGCGTCAGGAGTGTTTGTTTCAAAACGCTTTTGCCGGTGCCGGGTTCGCCGAGCACCAGCAGTTGCTCGGCCATGCGAAACTCGACACGACCGCGATTTACACGGAAGTCAGCATCAAACAGCTTCAGGAGGTTCACGCCCGCTTCCATTCGTCCGCCAGGCCGCAAAATACGCTTCCCACGGTTCCGGCAAAGGCGTAATCTTGGTGCATGGTTGCAGGCATTCAAAGTCGCTTTCCTGCTTTAGCTGCTGACCGGGCGTCAGCGGACGCCGACTGGCTGACCTCCGCCCTCAAAACTCGCGTCGGGGTTTTTCGCCGCCGCCCATCGGGTCGGTGTAACTGGCCAGGAACAATCCGTTCCGATTCTCGACCAAATACGCTGACGACGAATCCGATCTGCTTTGCTACGGCTACCGCTATTACAAGCCGTCATTGCGCTGGCAAGTTTCAGTCTCGCATACACACTCGTCCCGACATGGAGATGCAATCAGCCCGAATCCGCTTCAACCAGCCCCGCGAAACCCGTTTCAAACACCATGAAAACTGCAAAATCAATCATCGTTGTTCTGTTTGTGCTGCTGACGGCACAAATCGCTTCTGCTTACTACTGCCCGTCAACGGGGCGCTGGCTGTCGCGTGATCCGATTGGCGAACCGGGGTTTGAAAATCTGCGCGCTGCAAGCGTGACGCCGAAGGTTGGAAAAGTCGTAAGTTCTGTCTCTTTGCGGTCAAGTCGTTGGATCAACCGTGATTCGGTCGAAACACAAAAGGAACCTAATCGCTATGTTTTTGTAAAAAACAACCCAGAATTAAATGTAGATTTACTTGGATTAAATAGTGAGCCAGATGTCTCATGGGCTCCGGCTCCTTGTCCGAACGGGCAAAGCACAATTTATATCCAAGTCCTCTATGGTGGGATTGGGCCTTATAGTGGCCCGCGAGTGGACGATGGCAACGCTGGCTATGGCACCTCTGGTGGGAGTAAAGGTTGTCCAGATTATAAAGGTATTGCAGCAAATGCGCCAGGCGTTTTTCAGGATACTCCAAGTGGGCTAACTGGTCCGGTGGAATTTAATGTCTGCCGTGTTTGCACTAAACCTTGTTGTGCTGGTATCAAAAATATTAATGGTATTAACGGTCCCAATGGTAGTTACCCGATTAGTGGTTATTCAATTGTAAGCGTTGGCCCTTGCGTCCATTGGAAGAAGGGCGACACGGGCGATCTGAGCCACGCGAACACCTTTCAAACTTTTCCTGGGGCAACTCAAGCTTGGCAAGATGCGATGCAAAGAGAATATCCCAAAGCTGCAAGCGGCGGATGCACTCCAAGTTGCGGAAACTGAATGAAACCTAAATGTCACAATTTCAGATTAAAACACGCTTTGATGATGTTCACAGCGATTACTCTCGTCACGGGATGTTCGCCATCGGAAGTCAAGACGGGAGCACGAATCACAAGTTATTCTAACTTGTATGAAATTGGCCTAGCTATAAGACAATTCAAAGATGAAAATGGCGCATTACCGATGCACCTATCGGATATCGTTCCGAGAAACATACCATTAAATAAAATTGGAATATTTTATGTGACGAACAAGTTTGCCTATCAACAAGTATTGCCTTCAGATTGGAGTGTCAATCCAAGACGGATTGACGTTTATTCATCTTACAATTACGTCGGAACAAGCAATATAAATGGTATTATAGCATTTGAAAAATCCAACCTCTGGAGACCATCAACGGTAAATGCTGATAAAGTCGCTGTGCTTTTTTCTGATTTTCATGTCGAATATGTTTCGATTGCAAAAATGCAAACATATATTAGTCCCAAACAATGATATAGAAGCGAGTCTGCCTCTCGCCGACAAATTGTGAATCGCCGCCAAACATTGAATGGACAAAAGAACAAAACCGAAAAGGTGGCGAGGAAAGTGTTTCTTCGACGCAAGCTCGCAATCCGCACTTTCATCGTTCTCTTGATAGGAATTTCATCTTCACTGACTTGGATTCAGTTTCATCAAAAGCAGCCAATGCCAAACGCGACTGCCGCGGTTGAACCACCAGCATTTAAGCAGCCGGGAACGCTCAATGGACTTTTGGCCTTGTCGCCCGCCAAACTTGAACACTGCGACATTGCCCGGATGAATCTGCTCTGCGCCGAAGCATTGCCTGGCGCGGAAAATCTGAACGTGGAAGAATGCCAGGCCACGCTCGACCAGTGGGCGCAGCATATCAAAGCGGAGACCGATCGGAATCATCACCATTTCAAGGAAGACCCGGCCACCTACTCCGACTCCGAAGCCTTCTACAAGATGCTGATGATGGCCGTGGTGCTGTATGAGGATTATGGCGTCCGCTACAATCCCAAGCTGATCACGTCGCCGGAAGCGACCGCAGCCGACGACCATTTCTTCGCCGATTCGCGCGACATTTTAATTCACGGACTGGTCGGGCCGCAACATCTGGGGACGTGCAGTTCGATGCCGATTCTCTACATCGCCTTGGGTCGGCGGCTGAATTATCCGTTGAAGCTGGTAAAAGCCAAAGGCCATCTTTTCATGCGCTGGGACAGCCCAACCGAAAAGTTCGACATGGATGCGACGGGCAAGGGCTTGGACATGGAGATTGACGAGTTTTACAAAAAATGGCCGTTTCCATTGAGCGAAGCGGACATCCAAGCGGAAGATTATCTCAAATCGCTTTCGGCCAAAGAGGAGTTGTCCGTTTTCCTGTCCATTCGTGGACAATGTCAGACGGACAACGGACAACTCGGTGACGCGCTGGCGAGTTTCAGTCTGGCCTACAAACTCGTTCCTTCGTGGAAAGGCAACCAAGTGATGTTTGCTCAAGCTCGACAAAGATTGGCTCGTCCGGTTATGCTGGCTCAACAGCAACAGACGATGAATTTGAACATTCCAACAGATCCGAACCCAATGCAACAAAGCCCGCGAAATTCATTTCAGACGCCATGAAGACTGTAAAATCACTCATCGTTCTTTTGTTTATGCTGTTGATGGCACAAATCGCTTCTGCCTACTACTGCCCTTCGACAGGGCGATGGTTGGCGCGGGATCCGATTAGTGAACCGGGTTTTCAAACCACGCAAATGGCAGCACGAATGCCTGCTAGCACATCAAGCAGATGGCTAAATAGGGATCCTTTAAGTGAACCGGGATTTGAAGCAGCGAGCGGCTCCAAATCTAACCAGAATACTGGAGCAAACGCATATCTTTTTGTGGGTAATTCCCCAGAAACAATTGTTGACCCATATGGGCTTTCGGTCTGGTCAACCATCAAGGGATATTGCTGCAAAAAAGCTATTGATAAGGGGAAAGACTATATATCTGATAAACTGAAGGAATGGCTTACAAATCAGTTGGGGGGCGAATCGGTCGACGATGCAAAAAAGGACTGTGATTATGTGAAGTGTCACGATTCCAGTGACTTGCCTGGCAAGTGGACTGGTGCTTGCATAACCTGTGCTATATACAAATGCGCAGTCGGCGCGGCAACTGTAGAGGCGGCTCAGCAGTGTTTGAAAACCAAATTGATCGATTGCAATTCAGGTGATGCGCCATGAGGGCTTCAATACCTACGTGGATATCTTTTCTCGCGGGCGTGATGCTTGCGTCAATGTGTTTTATTCTTTGGAATGCACAAGCTGACGCGAAATCCGGAGATAAATGTGACCGGTTGATAGATCTCGCAATCGGAAAGGCTGATGTCGACAGCGTTCCCATGTTGGAGAGGGCGCTGCTGTTAGGCTCCACCAATCAGTTCGAGCAGGAACAAATGCTTATTAGCGAACACGCATGGTGGCAACTCGAGGAGGCCTGGGTCATAAATAGAAAATACGACGGTGCGCTTGAAATCTATCTCACACCTATTCTCTTGCATGTTTACCCGCAGCTGAAGCAACAGGTTGATCTGAGCAAATTCTCGCGGTGGCCAAAACCTTTGCTGATAGAAATGACCAATTTCATGGTAGAAGCCGACGCATTGTTGGAATTGCGCCGCGGGAATAACAAGCAATAAGAATTAAACTCGACACGCCAACCAAAAGCACCATTGGTGCCAATGAAAAGACGCTGTGATGACTCCTCGGCTACGACTAAGACGAGCGGATGTGAGCGGCTAAAAATGGGAATCGTTCCATAAAACTTATCCGCCTCTGACGATGAGCCCGGCTGCTTGGAAAAAATCGGCGGCATACGTCAAACGCTGCCGGTGAAGACGCCGTCAGGTTACGCTGGTGAAGTGACGCGCTGACGACCGTATGAAGCCTGATTGAATGCTGGACGCTGTTCTCCTTGTGAGTGCAATTTAATCACGGCTTGGCGATCCGGTTTCATATCGCTGGATTTGCTCCTGTAAATTGGCCGCCAAATCGCTGCCGGGTTGAACCAACCGCAACGCCAGCCGATCAACGGCAATCGCATTTGTGAACTGGTTATTCTCGGCATAAGTCGCCGCCAAGGTGCGGAGAATCAACGGATCGTTTCCTCTGGAAAGCTGGTTTGCGCGCTGTGCCAGTTTTAGCGCTTCTCTCCCGTTGCGAAGGTTGTTTTGAGGACAGGTTGCCAGCACCCAGGCCAGATTGTTCTGCGCCGGCACAAAGTCAGGTTGTGTCGCCAAAGCGTTGCTCAAGCAGCGGACAGCCTCCTCCAGTTGGCCGCTTTGGATGAGGGCCGATCCAAGGTTGTTTTCAGCCTCGGCATAATTCGGTTCGGCCGCCACCGCTTTTCTGAAATAACCGATGGCCGGTTGAATCTGCCCGGCATTTAGAAAGGCATTGCCAAGGTTGTTCAATGCCTTGGCGTGGTCGGGTTGAAACGTGAGCACTTTTTGCCATTGTTGAACGGCCTGTGCCAATTGCCCCTTCTGAAGATAAGCATTGCCCAGATTGTAACCGGCATCAGCCAGACTGGGTTGGAGCGCCAGGGCTTTTAGCAAATACGGCATGGCATCTTCCGCCCGTCCTTGTTTGAGAAATAAATCACCCAGATTATTGTAGGCCAAGGCGTATTCCGGTTGAATCGCCAACGCCTTTTTGAAACAAACCAGCGCTTCATCCCGATTTCCATTTTGCAACAGGGCGCTGCCGAGATTGTTCTCGGCCATGGCATCGTCCGGGTGGATTTTCACCGCTGCTTGCAAATGGTTTAAGGCTTCGGCCACCCGGTTGTTGTGGAGCAGCAGATACCCCAGATTGTTCTCCGCCAGCCAGCAGTCAGGATTCTGGGCAACGGTGACCCGCCATAATGTTTCGACATTGGCATACCTCTGGCATTGCTGCCAAGTCAACCCGCCCAGAATCAGCAACAAGGCAGCCCCTAAAACAGGCTCAACCAGCGGCCAGCTTTTCCACAATCGGTTCAAGGTGACAGCCATGCCGGCGGCAGCCAAGGTCAACGGACCGAGCATCGCAAGATATTGAAAATGGTCGCTGACAAACGAATACCGGAAATAATAAATGTTGAAAAAACCGAGCACCAACAAAAGCAGAGCCGCAAAATATACCATTGCCACAAATAGGGGCCGTGCCCAATCATGACGTTTCCACCATAACACAAACAGGCAAACTACCATTGCCAGCGTGGGCAGGTATGATGACACCTGTGACGTTTCAGTTTCCCAGCGCGGATACATGAAAATCAGCGGGTGTGGCCAGAACAATTTACCGAGATAAAACCAGAAATCCTTGCCCGCAATGAGGCTGCGTTCGAACCATGACAAATTCCATTCGCTGCCGGTGGTTCCCAGATGCCTTTCAACGTGCATCGTGATTAATCCCATGCCGGCGCCAAGGGCCAGAAATGGCAAAATCAGGAGCGCATCGCGCTTAGCAAGCCTGCCTCGTTGCCACCAAACCAACAGCAAAATAACGAATGGCAAAGGAATCGTAGTGGTCTTGCTCAAGAGTGCGCATAGATATAATCCCAGTGCCAGCCAGTAAAACTTCCAGTCTCCTAGCGGCCGGGTTGATTCGGCGGGTGATGCCGCCGGCTTGGGTTGCCAGGAGGTTCCAGTTGGCAACCAGAATTTGAATGCCGCCAACAGCGCGCTCAAATAAAACAAAGCGGAGAGGGTGTTTTTGCCTTCCGTGATCCATGCCACTGACTCGACACATACCGGATGCAGGGCAAAAATGGCCGCCGCCAGCCACGCTCCCGGCACGTTCAGTCTTCGCAGAATCAGCCAGAGCAAAACTGCGTTAAAAGCATGGAGCGATACGTTGACCAGATGATAGCCCAGTGGATTTAATCCCCATAAATGATATTCCAGCCAGAAGGTTGTGAATGTCAGCGGGTAGTATTGTGCGGTGACGCCCGGCACAAACCAGAGCAGGCGCAGGCCATTCAGGGAATGCAATGCCTGATTGTTCGTCACATAGGTATCGTCGTCCCAGATAAAACCGGCGTGCCAAACTGGTTGATAGGCCAGCAACGTTATGGCCAGAAGAAACAGGCCAAACAACCAGTTTTGTTGGCATGAGGATGGAAGGATATTTTGAAAGCTGTCAACCGCTGGGTGAGCAGGGTTGGTTTGACCCGCGCCCCGTCTCGACGGCTGGGTTTTCCGGCGCTTCATGGTGACAGAATATTAGCTTCATCCTTTGGCCAGTTCAAAGCCCGAATCACGAAACCTTTTTGCTCGAACTGGTCTGGCGAAGAGGGCAAAATACCGGCACGTAAACCGCGATGTCCATTCCCGTGACCAACGCACCAGAAAACGACTCGATCAGTGTCTTTTTTCCATGCTACAACGAGCAGGACAATATCCGCCGGGTTTATGAATCCGCTTCCAGGGTGCTTGGGATGATGGGCATGGAATATGAGCTGATTATCGTGGACGACGGCAGCACCGATCAGACACTGGAAATTGCGAAGGCAATCGCTAGCACTGACCCCCGGGTAAAGATTGTCCATCATGCAAAAAACCGAGGTTATGGGGCCGCTCTTCAATCTGGGTTCCGGGCAGCCACCAAGACATGGGTGTTTTACACTGACGGCGATGGCCAGTTTGATCTGGGTGAACTGCCGGCGTTGATCCCGTTGATGAAACAATACGACATTGTCAGTTGTTTCCGTCTGAACCGGCAGGATGGTATAGTCAGGGCATTCAACGCCTGGTGTTGGAATCGGCTGGTTTGTTTTCTGTTCCGGTTGAAATTCAAGGATATCAACTGTGCATTCAAACTCTATAAACGACGGATTTTTGACCGCATGGAGTTGCGCAGCAACGGCGCATTGATAAACACCGAAATTTTGGCTCTCGCGATCCGGCACGGCTTTGCCGTTACACAAGTTGGAGTCAGTCATCTACAACGGTTAAATGGCCGCCAAACCGGTGGCAATCCCCATGTGATTTTTCGCGCCTTCCGAGAATTGATCAGCCTTTACACGCACTGTAAAAGTTGAAATTCAAAACAGGGCAAATTGTAATTGAGACCGTCACTGAACCGCAGGCGGAAAACTGCCGATCCATCGGCATCAGGAATGCCGCATATGACGAGCGCGCTTTGTTAAGGACGGAACCGGCGCGGTCATGAGGGAAACAGGGACGAACGGCAACTGGTGACGGGAGCAAAAAATGTGCTTTGTTCACGGCCGAGGCAAATTGGCAACATGCGAAAAATGTGTCTGCAACCCTTATTCTGACTCAAAACGGAACAAAACAATCGGGCTTTTTTGCTGGATTTATTCATAATAAAGCTCATTTTTTAATTTGTTCCAGCAAAAATATCTGGGTTTAAATTTGCATGAGTCTCAATCAACATTCCGCAGCGGGTTCCAACGCCGGGTTTAATTATCAGTTTGAGCGTGCCTTGTATTGGTTGGCCAGCAGCCCGGCGGGCTCGATCATTGGGATTGAGACAGATGATGACGTTGCGGTTCGTGGCGCAAATAAGTCTCAACTTCTGGAACAGGATAAACATTCCATTCAAGCGGACGCAACGCCATTTGCTGACCGGTCTAAAGATTTATGGAACACTTTGGCAATTTGGATTGAAGCTTTGGATTCAAAAGAAGTGGCGGGTGATTCGGCCAGCTTCCTGATGGTCACCAACAAACTGCTGCCGGATTGCATCGCAAAGAAAATCGGCCATGCCGAAACCAAAACACAAATTGACGAGTGTATCGTAGCATTGGAAAAAGCCGGTCAAAATTCACCAGAGCACATTCGGCATCAAGTCGAGCGGGTTTTGCGTCCGGCATCAATTGAAACGCTACGAAGCGTCATCTCGAAGTGTGAATTGATTGATGCCTCGCAAGCAAGCACCGGGCAACAATTGCGCAAGGAAACGGTTGCTCAATTACAATTGCCGGAATCGTGTTTAACGGCTGCCGACTCCATTACCGATGAGCTTTTAGGCTGGCTGCACAAGACAGCATTGGCTGCATGGCAGATAAATCAGCCGGCATGGATTGAGCGGAACCATTTTGTTAATCAACTTCACGCGATCATCGGTCTGCGAAAACGTCAATTTACCCGCGAGCGAGCGGAACACCTTATTCCTGTAACCGACGAGAAGGTCGGTCGTGAAAAAGGAAGTCATTTTGTAAAGCAGCTTCATTTGGTCACTGACGATGATGGCATTGTGGACAATGCCATTCGCGAATTTATTCGATGCAACATTGAGAAAAGCCGGCTATCCGTGGAGGGAAATGTCACTGACGACGATTGGAACGCATTTGAAAGTGCATTGCTGTCTCGGTGGGATAAGATTCGCGCACGGGTAATCCGCATGAAAAAGAGCCATCCAGAACAGGACATTGGTTTTGAAATCTTTACCGACACCACGGAAGAACACCGGGAAAAACTTGCTGGCAGTGATACCGAGCAGGTTTACCTCACTTCGGGGACTTATCACCGGTTGGCTGACATGATTCGCGTCGGCTGGCATCCGCGTTTCAAGGAACTCATGCAGGAACTTATCAAAGAGTCATGATTGACGTCTTATTTGAACAGCGGGTAATCCAAAACACTGGGCTTGCAGCCGAAGCCATCTGGCAGGCGGTGCATGAAGCCTACGAATCCAGCGGTCGCACTGAAGGTGTGACATTGCCATTGGCATTTCTAGTCCTGCCGCTCACGTTTCATCAGCGTTCTGCTCAAATCCTGGCATCAAAAACTCAACCCGGCGCTCTTTACAAGGCGCTCGCTGAAGACCGCGAGATTACGGTTGGCCTTCAGATGCGGATGCAGGCCATGTCTGAACGAACATTTCAGGCGCTTTCCATAGGTTTTCATACCGGTCTGCTATTGCTTGATCCAGATCATCAACGCCATTTGATACCCGGCAGAAAATCCCCGCCCGTAGTTCATGCAACGGAAGAGGTGAAGACCATTTTAGGAGCTGCCAAAAGAGTTGGCCTCGCGTTTGCCGAGATGACGCTGGTGCAACTTTCAACCCAATTGAACATCCGATTCTAATGAAACTCGCGATTCTGAAAATAATTCTCTGGCCGAAAGACCAGAATCACAGCCCCCGCATCATACATTTTGCTCCCGGCAAAATTAACATCATCACCGGCGAGAGCGGCACCGGCAAATCCACCTTGACCTGGATCATTGATTATTGTCTGGGGAGTGAAAAATGCTCCATCCCCGTTGGGCTGATTCGCGAGGTAACCGGCTGGTTTGGCCTGCATCTGCAATTGGCCAACACCGAAATGATCATTGCCAGGCGAAATCCAGAGGGCCAGCAAACCACAACCGATATTTTTTGGTCAGAGGGATTGACGTTGGTTGTGCCGCCGACCGTTGAAAAAAACGCCCGGGTAGAAGATTTGAAAAACCGGTTCAACCAAATCTCGCATCTTCCCAACCTCGATTTTTCCACGGATGAGAATGTTGGATTCGGTGGGCGGGCAAGTTGCCGAGACATGGCGGCATTTAATTTCCAGCCGCAACACATTGTCGCTAATCCCTACACGTTTTTCTTCAAGGCGGATACCACGGAACACCGCGAGAAATTACGCATCGTTTTCCCGCTCGCGCTGGGTGCTGTTGATGCAACTGTGCTTGCAAAGCAGCGCGAGCTCAAAGATGCGGAACGCGAGTTTGACCGGCTTCGTCGTGAATTAGAAGCACGGCTTGGCGCAGCGCGCGCTTGGGAAGCAGAAGTAGAGAGTTTTTATATGCAGGCTCGGACGCTTGGCTTGCTTCCCGATTCATTGCCGCCCGAAGCCGGCTGGCCTTTGGACAAATACATTTTGGAATTGCAGAAAGTGCCTGAAACGGTCCGCAACATGGATCTTCCTGACATTAAAGAAGGCACGGGGGAAACCGCCGTCAAAGAGTTAACCGGTTTGGTCAATGAGGAGGACAGGTTAGGGCAAGAAATGGGTTCGATTCGTCGTCGTTTGGGCAAGCTGGATCAGTTGTCTTCGACTGTCGGCGAATATAACACGACCCTTACCAGCCAGGAGGACAGGTTGAAAGGCGTCGGTTGGTTTGAGGAAAAGCTGAACAATACACATGAATGCCCCGTGTGCGCCGCCGTTCACACCAAAGGCAACCCTCGTTTGGCAGAACTCAAAACATTGGCGCATGAATTAAAATCGTTAAGCGCCTCAGTTCATCAAGCACCCGCCAAGCTGGATCAAGAACTGGCCGTGTTGCGCCAGGAACTTCGTAACTTGGAAGGATCCATTTCCAAGGTGCGCCAGAAAAGAAAGTTTCTTGAAAATAGTTCCAATGCTCAGGCCGCTCAACGCCAACGCGTCCGTCAAATTTATCTATTTGTCGGTCGTGTGGAACAGGCCTTGGAAAATGTAAGCGCCAGCCGCAATGTCGATAAGCTTCGTGAACAAGTTAAGACATTTTCAGATAAAATTGGTGAATTAAAAAAGCATCTTGACCCGCTCAAGCAACGTGACCAGATCAATGCTGCTATTGACAAGGTGTCGGCGAAAATAGCGGACTACGCTCGGCTCTTGCAGCTTGAGCACGCGACGGAAAATGTCCGCCTGAATACTCGCGAGCTTACCCTCCAGTTCAAACCTCTTTCAGGGAGAACTGATTTCCTTTGGGAAGTCGGCAGCGGCCAAAATTGGGTCGGATACCATGTCGCCGGTTTGCTGGCTCTGCATGAACATTTTATCAGTCTGAATCAAAACCCAGTGCCTCGGTTCCTGGTAATTGATCAGCCAAGCCAAGTCTATTTTCCAGAGGCTTGGCCTACGATGGAAAAGGCCCCAGAAGAATTAAACAAAAAAGATGTCTCGCCGGATATTGATGGCGTGCGCCGGATTTTCAGCGCTCTTTCAAGTTTTTTCGATGCGGTAGATGGGCAATTCCAAATAATTGTTACCGAGCATGCTGGTTCCATCACATGGGATGGAATCCCCAATATTCATTTGGTTGGCAACTGGCGACAAGGGCAAGACGAGTTTCTCGTCCCCGCCGCTTGGCTAAAGGGCGAAGCAAACTAATGCGTATGGTTTGATATTTTCCATAGTAATTATTTAGCTCAAGGCTTCGCCGCGCGATTTAATTCTGCTGACAGATAAAAAAGAAGCAGCCCCGGTCGGCTTCCAGGTGACTCCACCGAGCCACCGCCAGTGTTCCGTCCCGGCCGAGCCGGGCAGCTCAAACCAACCAGCCACGACCAAATTTCC
>Ga0302275_10000627_pt1 | contig 39408 bp, 41 predicted proteins | sample III_Bog_N2_2_FD_200229 | JGI IMG/M metagenome (GOLD analysis project Ga0302275, IMG submission 200229) | Peat permafrost microbial communities from Stordalen Mire near Abisko, Sweden - III_Bog_N2_2 | ecosystem: Environmental > Terrestrial > Soil > Wetlands > Peat | place: Sweden: Abisko... | reverse complement strand
CTTCTGGTTCTTCCAGGACAAGTCACTCGGCCAGGTGAAGGGCAACGTCACCGACACGTGGGGCAAGTGGGTCGACGTGGTGCTGGTGAAGCCCGCGGGCAAGTCGACCACGACGACAACCGTCAGCGGTGGCGGCGGCGGAGTTGGGTTCTAGCGCGTAGACAGTGATCGAGGAGGCCACCATGACGTCCGTCATCATCTCGCCGAATGGTTCAACCGAGGTTGCCACCACTTCCGAGGTCGTAGCTGAGTCATTGGCGCGCCAAGAATCGAACGCGCCGCGGCGTGCGCTTTCGTCGCGGGTCTATCTTCCCGCGCTCTCCATCGTCGCGGTGGCGGTGATACTCATTGCCATTGGTGTGACCAGCCGGTGGGGGGGAACCAGTTTCGCCGCGTCGATGACGAACCTGCGGGTGATCATCGTTGGACCAGTGACCGTGGGCATCCTCTTTCTGTTTCTCGTGGTGGAACGTGTACGACCGGCGCAACGCCGCCGGTTCTTCGCTCGCGGGTATCGACAGGACGTCTTGTACACGGTGTTGAACGCGACGCTGGTCGTTCCCTTAGTGGTGGCGCTCTCGTTATCCTTCGCCGAGGTCGTCAGTAAATCGTTGCCGTGGGTCATCGTGCCGCATTACGAATTCTTGCCGCGCTGGCTCGTGATTGGGTTCATCTTTGTGGCCATGGACGCGTGCAATTGGAGTGCGCATTTGGCCAATCACAAGGTGCGGATGCTCTGGCGGTTCCACGAGCTGCACCACTCACAAGAGGACATGAGCGTGCTGACGGTCTTTCGCACGCATCCCCTGATTCACGTGTCGTACCTCATCACGCTGATACCGGGAATCATCTTGATTGCGAATGGAGCCGTGACCACGACGCTCCTCGTCGTCTACGCCGCCGTCGTGGCGTTCGAACATTCGAATACGAACCTGAGCTTCGGTCCACTCAACCGTGTCTTTTGCAGCCCGAACTATCACCGCATCCACCACCGCGTCGAGGGTCGCCAGGACGTGAACCTCGGTTTCGCCCTCACTTTCTGGGATCAACTTTCGGGGCGAGCGGTGTTCCCGACGAAAGAGACGATTCGAATTGACACCGGTCTACCGGGTCGCCCCCTCGCGGTTGAACAGAGCGCGCCTCGCGCTCGGCATTTCTCGGTGCTCGCCGCTCAACTCCTGGGACCGTTTCGACCGCTCAACGAGCGTAACGAAACCACTCAGGACCCCTCGGAGTTCCTCAGTCCCCGCGACATCGTGCTCACCGACGATGGTCGAATGAGGAGTGGCGCTTCTGGCCTCTTCGACGAGACCACCTTCGGGCGCGCGACTCAGTGACGTCAGTGCCGCCGACCGACGTCGCCAAGCGGCGCGTTCGAGCACTCTTGACGATGACCTTCACGACCCGTCCCGGTGCCCGCGCCAGCGACCTGGCGCTGGCTGGCGTGCGGATCGCACTCGCGTGGATCTTCATCTACTACGGCGCGGGCAAACTCTTCGGAGCGTTCAATGGACCGGGACTTCATAACACCGCCCTATTCTTTTCGAACACCGCGCACTTGCACCCCGGCGGATTCTTCGCCGTCCTCGGCGGCGTCATCGAATTTGGTGGAGCGATCGCCATGGCCCTGGGCCTCGGTTCGCGTCTGGCCGGACTGGCGCTGTTCGGGGACCAGGTGATGGCGATGATCACGGTCACGTGGGTGAACGGAATCAACTCGGAGTCGCTGACGCCGGGTTATGAGTTCAACCTCGCCCTCGCCGTCATGGCCCTCGTCATTGTCTTTCTCGGTCCGGGACGAGTCAGCATCGACGCCTTGATCGAGCGCCGTCTCGAACGTTCGGGTCTGATCGGTCCGTGACCATGGGCGATGGACCGCGACCCCTCGGTCACGGACACGACGTGGTCGAGGTCGAGCGGCTCCAACCAAATGGCGACACGCGCGCACCGCGACTGTCGTCTCGATCCGTGTTCGTGATACGCATCTCGGCCAATCTCGTCGCGGCAGTCGGAGCGGCGTTGTTCGCGCGCGCGGGCCTCGAGTACTACTGGCACACGCACTCTCTGATCGGGGGCGCCTTCTTCGCCGAAGAAATGTGGATCGTCATCGCGTATCTGGTTCGGCGTCCGGCGCGCGTGGTGAGCCAGCGACCGCTCGACTGGCTCCTCGCCTTCGGCGGCACCTTCGGCGGGGTCCTCCTGCGTCCGAACGGGGCGCATCCGCATTGGGGTGTCCTCGCCGGATTCGACCTTCAAACGATCGGTCTCGTAATCTGCGTGGCGTCCTTCATCGCACTGGGCCGCTCCTTCGGCTTCGCCGCCGCCGACCGGGGTCTGGTCGATCGGGGGCCGTATTCCTTGGTTCGCCATCCGATCTACGCCTCCTATTTCTTCCTTCAGATCGGCTATCTCTTGCAGAGTCTTTCGCTGCGCAACGCGCTCGTCGTCGCGTTCATCTGCAGCTGCAACATCGGCCGGGCGTTCGTCGAGGAGCGACTGCTCGTTTCCAGCAATCGCTACGACGGGTACCGTTCGCACGTTCGATGGCGGCTATGGCCCGGAGTGTGGTGATCCCAGGCTTCGCTGCGTGAGCTCGCGACACTCGATCACCAACCGGGAGCAGTCAAGGTACTTGCCGGACGCCGCCAACGGTACGAGGTTCTGAACGGACGCGGCGCACGTGGTGACGATGAATCGAGTGCTTAAGCCGTCACCTTCATTTCGTACCACCAACCACCGTTGAGGTCGATGCGATTCCCATTCGCCAGGCCCGGTGCGGTGTCACCAACGTAGGTGTAGAGCGGATGACCGTTGTAAGTGACCTGGGTCGCACCATCTGAGCGTTTCAAGGTGGCAAAGGACCCGACGATGCCGGTGCTGGGCGCCAACGTTCCGACGACGGGGGGCCAGTACGCCGCGCAAGTCCCGTAACAGTGCGACGCGGTCGGCGAATCGGGCGCAAACCAGTACAGCGTGTCGCCACGAGCGTCGGTCAGGACGGGGACACCGTGAATGTCCGCGACCTTCAAGGCTACGTTCGCCGCTCCGGTACGCGCCGACGCCGCATCCGCGTTGGACAGTGATGTCGCGAGTGAGAGCGCGGCCAAGAACGCCAGTACTCCGGTTACCCATCTGCCCGCGAGCAACGGCACTCGTTGACTCACGATCTGGTAGCGAGACGGCCACCGCGATGCTCGAAGATGGTTTCAGTTCGGTCGCAACGCGAACCCGGCGAGCGCGACGAATCCGACGATTTCAATGGTGCCCGTGACGAGGCCCGCGGTCGTGCGCACTTCTCGAAATCCGAAGAGTCCCAGGCGTAACGACCAGAGATAACCGGCGAGGGTCGACATCAGAAATCCTGAGCCGGCCGCGGCGATTCGTCGACTCATTGTCACGTTGAGCGACACCGCGATTGCCAAGGCGCTTATCACTTGTAACAGGAACAACCAACCGATTGTGGGAAGTGTCCGGTACCCGGTGAGATAGAGATCGAGATGTATCGCGCCGCTCGCAATCAACAGCGCGCAGCCGACGCGTTGCACTACTCGCCATCGATCCCAGGAGCTCCGCCGCGGGCGAGTCGAATGGGTCACAGTCTCGATCGCGTCAGGGCGCGACCTTGACGATCTCTGCGAACCACTCTCACGCTAGGTATACGGCGTCAGCACTGGATTGGATCTTTCGCCCGAGTCAAGGGAGATCGAGACCGCGTAGTTCTGGAAAGGGCTCGATGCGCTGCGAATCGTCCCCGCCCCTCAAGGAGAGGGAGAAACCTGTCGCTGACGCCAACCAACGCCGAGGCCCAAGAGGGCAAGGACGGCGATCAAGATTCCGGGAACCTCGAAGAACCACGTGAAGAGACGAAAGTTCGGCAGGCTGTCCACCTGTTGGTAGTTCGACACGTTGGCTTGCATCGTGTCCACGAGCGGCTTGTAATCGGCCAATCCGGGACCCACCTGGGAGAAGACCGGGACCAGTTGCGGGAAACTCGCCAGCAGCTGAGCGAAAGCGGGAAACTGTCCACCGAGGTACTGCTCGAGTTGTGGGGGCGAGAGGTGCAGTCCGGTGGCGAGACCTTTCAATAACGCAGTCTCTTCGCCCGCCGCCGCGATGCCGCCACTCGCCACTGGCTTCAGTTTGAGGAACGTATTCTCATAGAGCGAGACCGTTTGCTTGACGCTGGCCGGTTGCATGATGGGATGGAAGTTGTCGAGCATCGCTTGACCGGCGCTGGCCTTGCTGGGCAACGAGATGGCGAAGGGCGCGACGATCAATAGGACTCCGATGATGAGGATCGGCCAATAAAAAACTCTGCGGGTCATTCTCTTCTCCTTTTGGGAACATCTCCGTGTTCTTCACGTAAGAACTGCGTCACCGCCGTTCCGTCCGGTCATAATATGCTACAAACCGAATGGATTTAGTCATATTTAGTGCGCGGTGGTCGAAATCCGATTCCGCCCCGAAGAAAGGAACGAAATGTCTGTTCTCGATGAAGTCCTGGCGGCGAACAAGTCCTACGTCGAGAGCTTCGGCGACAAAGGGGAGTTGGCCCTGCCACCGGCTCGACAGTTCGCAATCCTGACGTGCATGGACGCGCGTCTCGATCCGGCGAAGTACGCCGGCCTCTCAGAAGGGGACGCGCACGTGATCCGAAACGCTGGCGGTCGCGCGAGCGACGACGCGATCCGTTCTCTCGTCATTTCCTACAAGCTCCTCGGAACGAAAGAATGGTTCGTCATCCACCACAGCGATTGCGGCATGGAGTTCTTCACCGACGAAAGTATCCGCGGTCTTCTCTCGAAGAGTCTCGAGACCGCGTCGCTCGGTCCCGACGGGTTCTTCGACGTGGGGAAGGGACCCGGTTCCAACGAAGGCGCGTTTATCGACTGGCTCACGATCTCAGACACGCAGCGCGCCGTCGTTGAGGACGTCGAGCGCGTTCGTCGTCACCCCCTGGTTCCGAGCGGTATTGCGATCTACGGATACGTCTACGACGTTCGAAGTGGCGCGCTCGTGGAGGTGCGCGAGGCGACGAAAGCCGGCGCGGCGAAATAACTCGTACTATCGCGCTCGCTGCGGATTGGCGTCCGATAGCGGAATTGCGCCGTTGGATCTAGGGATGCAGATTTCTCTCATGGTTCGGGTGTGACGGGGGCTCGAGTTGGAACGTCGCGTGCGCAACGTCGAAATGTTGAACGAGACAGTCCTGGAGTGCGTCAAGGATCTGCGGGGCGTGGCCCGTCACGAAACAGTGATCCTCGACGATGACGTGCGCCGACAGGGTGTGCGAACCGGACGACACCGTCCATACGTGGAGGTCGTGGACGTCGAGAACGTGAGGAACTTCGCAGAGGTGACTTCGAATGTCGGCCAGGACCAAACTGTCGGGCGCCGCTTGGAGCAAGATTCGACCCGCCTCTCGCAGCAGTCCCCATGCCGCGTAGGCCATCAGCACGACCACGATGAGCGACGCGATGGAGTCCGCACGATTGAATCCGGTGAGCACGATGATCAACCCGGCGATCGCCGTTCCGACGAACGCGTAGAGGTCGGTCACTATGTGCACGTAGGCGCCGCGCACGTTGAGACTACGGCGGTTCGCTTTGGACAGGACCCACGTAGCCACGACGTTGTTCAGAGCACCAACTAGAGCGACAACGAGAACGAGACTTCCTCGCACGTGATGAGGGTTGATGAGCCGCTGAATCGCCTCGACGGCAATGAGCAGGGAAATCGCTGCGAGCGCGACACCGTTCGCCGCCGCCGAGAGGATCTCCGCTCGCTGGAGGCCGAAAGTCCAACGACCTTCGGCCGGTCGCCGAGCCAGGCGTATGGCCCAAGCACTGAGCGTGAGCGCCACGACATCGGTCGACATATGTGCCGCGTCGGCGAACAGTGCGAGCGAATGGCCCAGCACCGCCGCGATGACCTCTCCCACCAGGAAGGCACTAATCAGACCGAGCGTGACCAGCACGTAGCGCATATCGCTCGTCGAGGACAACGCGTGTGAGTGATCGGACTCGCGGTGGTCCTCAGCCATTTGACCCGTGACACCAGAGGAGGTCGCTACGCATGCTCGTATTCTCCCACTGCGCCCACGTTGGCTCGGGCAGACAACGACGGTCGCTCGCAGGTCTACGTTACGCGTCGAATGTGGCGTCGAGACCACGGACGTCGCCGTCGTCGTCCACCATCAGGTTCACGTCGGTGAAACCTCGAGTGAGTAAGTCACTCTGAAGGATTTCAGCCTCATCGCCGCCGAGTTCAAGGATCAGTGCGCCACCGGCTCGCAGAAACAGGGTGCTCTCGCGTATGACTCGGCGCAGGATCTCGGCGCCGTCGTCGCCTCCGTCGTAGGCCAACGTTGACTCGAACACAAACGTGTCGCGAGGCAAGAGCGACATGCTCTTCGTCGGCACGTACGGCACGACGCCCACAACGACGTCGACTCGACCCTCGAGTCCGGAGGGGAGAGGTGCGAACAGGTCACCGCAGTAGACCTTTACGCCGTTCGAGGCTGCACAGTTCACGGCCACTTCGTCCAGATCGGTTGCCACGACTCGTGCGTTCGGACGTTCTGTTTGCACGACCATGGCGATCGCGCCGGAACCGGTACAGAGATCCACGGCGCTGCCCTTCGGCGGCAGACGAAGGGCAGCGCGCCGGGCCAGCGGTTCGCTCTGCCAGCGCGGAACGTACACCCCAGGATCGAGTCGTACTCGTACGCCGCAAAATGAAGTGAACCCCGTGATCCAGGCGAGTGGCTCTCCGCGGAGACGACGTTCGAGCATCGACGCGAGGACGGCGCCGTCACCGGCGGCACAGTCGAGCAGTTCTTCGGCCTCGTCGTGGGCGGCGACGAAGCCAGCTGCGGCCAATCGAGACGTGACGTCCTCGAGAGCGATCACCGCTCCTCACAAATAGGCCGAACCTCGTCGCGGCGCGCGTCCGGTTCCATCCAGGGCGCCGTGCGCTTATGCATCTCGCTCAAGATCGAATGCGACGGACATCGGACTCACCCCGACGCCCCCCGCGGCGCTGCTTTGGTAGGCCGCGAGGGCGAATCGCAGAACGTCGAGGCCCTGGTCGGCGCCCCACAAGAGCGGACCTTGCCCCGTTCGCATCGACGTGATCCAATGCCGTCCCGAATCTCGGAAGCTGCTCGCCCAGTCGTCGTCGAGGGCGTGATACGAACGCATCTCTCCGTCGAGGTAGATCTCGAAACTCGGCTCCTGGATTCCCCGACCGGTGCAGCGGTTCACTCGAGCGAAACCGCGTCGTCCGGTGACTTCCCAACGTTCGTCGTTGGTGTAGTAGTCGGAGCGAAGGTACATGTCGACGGCCAAGGTGATATCCCACACGCCGCGCACTCCGTTTACGTGTTCCCAGATCACCGTGGTCGGCGCGTCAACTTCGATGCCGGGAATGATCTCGGTCGAACCGATCCAGGCGCGCACTTCTTTGACCGGTCCGAACAACCACAGTGCGGTGGAGAGTTTGTGCCATCCGTCGTCGAACAAGAGCGGCCCTCGACCGTCGCGCGCTTGTTGGAATCGCCACTCGTACGAATCGCCGGGAACCTCCCAGCCCCCTCGACCGCTCGCCACCATCTTCATGTGGTAGCTGCTGATCAGGCCGAGCACACCCGACTCGACCACCGCTTTCAACTTCTGCAGCGGCTCATAAAACAGGTAGTTCTCCATCACCCGGAGTTGAAGACCTCGCCGCTCAGCTTCGTCGGCCATGCGCTGCGCGCTCGCGAGGTCATTGGCAAAGGGCTTCTGCAGATTGACGTGCCAGCCCTGCGTCAAACAGGCCATGACGACCTCCTCGTTGAGCGTCGTCGGCAACAACAACTCCGCCGCGTGAATCTCGGTTCCGCTGGTTATCAGTTCGCCGACTGAGGCGAAAGCCTGGGCGGCGGGCCACTCGATCTGGCGTTGCGCCCGGCGAAGATCGCTGGGGTCCACGAGGGCCACGACGTCGGCCTCGGGATTGTCCACGTAGGCACGAACGTTGAGTTCATAGACACGTCCGAGACCGATGATCGCGGTGCGTACGGGATGGTCGACCGGAGTGAAGGCGTCGAAGGAGTCGCTCGGGGCCATGGCAAATCGTAGTTGTTGACGTGGTAGGCGAGCCCGCTCAGGTCGAGCGCGATTCTTGAGGTGTAACCGTCGTCGATAGTGTGAACTCGTGACCGACGAACCAGCGCCGTCGCGGAGTCGTCGAAGCTTTTGGGTGATCATCCGATACGCCGTCGGGATCGGTCTCGGCGTCTTCATCTTGTTCTTGCTCGTGGGCCAGCGTGGTCAGTTCACCGGTGCGCTTCGACATCTGGACCATCTCAACTACGCCTGGGAATCGGGCGCGGTGCTGGCCGAAGTGCTGTCGATCGTCGGATACGGATACCTCCAAAAGCGGGTGCTCCATTGGAGCGGCGCCGAGATCTCCTTGGCGGCACTCACACTCGTCTCGCTCGCCAATAACGCCATTGCCTACTCGGTCCCCGGCGAACCGGCGGTCTCGAGCGCGTACCGCTATCGGTTCTTTCGGCGTCACGGTGCGAGCGGGGCCAGCGCCGGCTGGACGATTCTGACGATACTGATCGCCCAGGCGATCGGCATGTCACTCCTTCTCTTGGTCGGCGTACTCGTCGCATTATCCGGCAGTTCGGGGGTGCACGCGAGAGGGACCGTCATCGTCGGCCTATTCGTGGTCGTGATCGCGGGAGTGCTTCTGATACGTCGCGACCTGCTGCTGCGATTCTTGGGACTCATCGTTCGACTCGGTCGACGAGTAACCGGTCACCCCCGCGGCGACGTCATGGAGCGCATCGAGTCCACGTTGCAGAGAATGCGCGACATTCCACTGTCGAACGGCGCCGCGTTGCGCCTGGTGATCATGGCCACGGTGCTCTGGTTGATGGACTTTCTGATACTGGTCTGCTGCTTCGGCGCGGTGCACGGGACCATCCCGTGGAGTGGCGTGCTGCTGGCCTTCGGGGTCTCCCAGATCGTCGCCTCACTGCCAATCATCCCGGGGGGTCTCGGTATCGTCGAAGGCAGTTTGGCCGTCATTCTCGTCGCCTACGGAGCCAAGAAGGTTCCCGCACTGGCCGTCGTCCTCGTGTACCGACTGCTGACGTTCTGGTTGGTCATCGTCGTCGGTTGGATCAGCATTGGCGTCATCGAATGGCGCGTACGCCATGGCGTCAACGCTGAACCCCTGGAGACGTCCGCGCTTTCGGCGACCGAAAACTGAGGCGGGGACCGCGTTCGCCACGAAGCGAGCAATTCCCCAAATAGGGTGGAGCCATGCGCGTGGCGAACTCCCTACTGGACCTCATCGGCGAGACACCTCTCGTGCGATTCAATCGGCTGGAAACGCCTAACGGTGTTCAGGTACTCGTGAAGTTGGAGTCGATGAACCCCGGCGGGAGTTCCAAGGACCGTCCAGCCCTCACGATGATCGACGCCGCGGAGCGCGACGGACTGTTGAAGCCCGGCGGCGTCATCGTCGAGCCCACGAGTGGGAACACCGGTGTCGGATTGGCGATCGTCGCGGCCCAGCGCGGCTACAAGTGCATTTTCGTGATGAGCGACAAGATGGCCGCGGAGAAGGTTCGACTCCTCGAGGCCTACGGCGCCGAAGTGATCGTCTGTCCCACGGCGGTCGCCCCCGAAGACCCCGATTCGTACTACTCAACCGCCGAACGGCTGACCCGAGAGACGCCCGGTGCGTTTCGACCCGATCAGTATTCGAATCCCGCGAACCCCTACGCGCACTACACGACAACGGGACCTGAGATCTGGCGCGACACCGACGGCACGGTGACGCACTTCGTCGCGGGCGCCGGAACCGGCGGCACGATATGTGGCGTGGCGAAATTTCTCAAGGAACAGAACCCCGCGATCAGAATCGTGGCCGCTGACCCCGAAGGTTCGGTCTATTCCGGTGGCGAGGGCCGGCCGTATCTGACCGAAGGCGTGGGTGAGGACTTCTGGCCGGCGAACTACGACCCGAGCCTCGTTGATGAGGTCATCGCGGTGAGTGACGCCGACGCCTTCGACATGGCCCGACGCGTCACCCACGAAGAAGGGATGCTCATTGGCGGTTCAGGCGGGACCGCGGTCGTGGCGGCGCTTCGCGTCGCGGAAACGGCGCCCGCGGGATCGTGCGTCGTAGTACTCGTGCCCGATACGGGTCGCGGCTACATCTCGAAGATCTTCAACGACGACTGGATGCGCGGCTACGGCTTCTTGACCACGGAAAGCGGTCCAACGGCCGGGGACATCCTCGACGTCAAGGGTGCGAACGCGACGGACCTCATCTTGGCGACGACCGACCAGAGCGTGCGCGAGGTGACGGGCCTCATGCGCGAACGCGGCGTCTCCCAAGTCGTCATCGCCGTTACCGACGAGTTGCCGCTCGCGGCCAAAGAGGTGGTCGGCACCGCCATTGAACTGGACCTCATGGAACTCGGTTTCAAGGACCCCTCCATGCTCGATCGACCGATCGAGGCGGTCATGGGTCCGATCCTCGAGACGATCGGCGTGGGCGAGCCGCTCGAATCCGTGACCCGGCGACTCGGGACGACACCGGCGTTGCTCGTGCTGGCCGACGGACGCCCCCGTGGCGTCATCACCGCTTCGGACGTCCTTCGCTTTCTCTCGAACAACGCACCGAATTAATAGCTGAAAGGACTGTCGTGAACTTCTCCACCCGGGCGATCCACGTCGGACAAGAGCCGGACTTAGAGACCGGGGCCGTCAACGTGCCGGTCTATCTCACGTCGACCTACGCCCAAGAGTCCGTCGGTGTCGTCAAGTTCGCCGACTACGGACGGGGCGACAATCCGACGCGCGCCGCCCTCGAAGCGGTCGTGGCCAGTTTGGAGGTGGCGCAGTTCGCCGTCGCCTTCTCCTCGGGCCTCTCGGCAACCGACGCGATGTTACGCACGTTGGCGCCGGGCGATCGAGTCATGTTGTCGGCCGACGCCTACGGCGGCACGTATCGGATGCTCACCAAGATCTTCGGTCCGTGGGGGATCGAGACCGACGTCGTCGACCTCTCGGACATCAGCGCCGTGGAGTCGGCCTGGGGCGAGGGAACGAAGCTCGTGTGGGCTGAGACGCCGAGCAACCCCTGGTTGCGGATCGCTGACATCGCGGCGTTGGCCGACGTGACCCATCGTCACGGCGCCACGTTGGTCGTGGACAACACGTTCGCCACGCCCTATCTGCAAACGCCCCTCACCCTCGGCGCCGACGTCGTGATGCACTCGACGACGAAGTACCTCGGAGGGCACTCCGACGCAATCGGCGGGATGCTCGTCACCAATGACGCCGACGTGGCCGCGCGGGTGAAGTTCTTTCAGTACGCCATCGGAGCCATACCCGGGCCGTTGGATTGCTACTTGATCATGCGCGGGATTCGTACGCTCGCGGTGCGCATGGACCGGCACCAAGAGAACGCCGCGAAGGTGGCCGCAATGCTGTCGCGTCACGAGCGGATCGAGCGAGTCTGGTACCCCGGCCTCGAGACCCACCCGAATCACAAGATTGCCGTGGATCAGATGCGTGGATTCGGTGGGATGGTGAGCGTCGAGGTCGCGGGTGGTGCCGCGCGCGCCAAAGCCTTCGTCGAAAAGACCAAGGTCTTCACGCTGGCGGAATCACTCGGTGGGGTTGAGAGCCTCATTGAGATACCGGCCCAGATGACGCACGTGTCAACGAGTGGTTCTCTACTGGAGATCCCGGATAACTTCGTGCGACTCAGCGTCGGCATCGAAGACGCCGACGATCTACTCGAGGACCTGCGACAGGCGTTGTCCTAGAGCGACGTCAAGGACTGACGTCCGCGGCCGGCCCGGTCCATTCGAGTTGAACGCCCGTGGGCGTACGAACCTGTTTGATTGATGGGCGCAGTGAGCGCGAAAGCGCGAGCGCGGCGTCGCCCGCGATGCCCAGTGCGTTTCCACCGTGTTCACCGAGAACGACCGCGTACGTCAAGAACGTGTTGGCGCCGATCGTGACCTTGACCGCCATGACGTCACAACCGCCGGCCGGATTCGTGAATCCGGATTTGACGCCCACGACGTTGGCGACACCGATAAACGGCGTATAGGAAACGACGACGCCGTTATAGGGGAGTGCTACGTGGGTCAGCGCGACGATTTGATCCACGACTGGCTCGTCCGTCATGAGATTGACGGCCAACGTCGCTTGCTCGCCGGCGGTCGACTGGTCCCCGGGCGAGATTCCGGTGAGGTCGACGTAGTGCGTTCGCGTCAGTCCCATCTTCCGCGCGTCGGCGTTCATCACCCGCACGAAGGTGGCCGGACTCCAACCGATGATGCTCTGGAGCAGTTGTGAGTAGTCACCGGCCGAGTGCACGAGCAGTCCGCGAAGCAACGTCCCTTCGCAAATCTTCTCACCCAACACGATGCGAGCGTTCGACTGTCCGGTCGCGACGTCGTAGTCGTAGAGCGCAACGTCGTGCGCGCTCACGATGAGACAGGGACCGCTTGCTTGGAACGTCAGTGGCAGTTGGTGGAGCACGACCCAGACCGTCATCATCTTGGTCAAACTCGCGATGGGAACTCGAGGTTGATACGACGACATTGCTGAAACGCAAAGTCGTGGGATGACCACAGCGGCGCTGGCGAGGGTCGGCCAGGCGATCGCCGTGTTCTTGGGAACGGTCGTGGTCGTGGTGGAGGTCGTCGTGGTCGGCGTCGTCGTAGTTGTCCCTGGGACTGTCGTCGTCGTTGAAGGCATCGTGGTCGTGGTGGAGGTCGTCGTGGTCGTACTCGTGGTCGTGGTCGAACTTGTGGTCGTGGTCGTACTCGAGGTCGGAGTGGTGCCCGTTGGCAACGTCGTCGTGGTGGTGGTTGGCGATGTAGTGCTGGAGCACGAAGTTGGAATCGTCGTCGTCGTCGTGGTGGCGAGCGCCGGTTCGTCGTGGGCCGAAGTGGTCGTCGCCGCAGCCGAAATAACAGTCGTGCTGAGCACCAAGGAGAGAAGTAGACAGCGTCCTAACCAATGGTGTCTAAGCCGAGTCATCCAGTGAATTTACAACGCATCGCGACCGACCCCTGGATCAGTGACTTCGCTTCGTTCGTCGGATGTTGACGAGATCCTTGAGAATGACTCACTGTCCGGTTCGAGCGCCGTGGGGAGACGATGGGCGACACATTGTCGCTGCATCAAAGAGAATTGCTCGGCTGAAGTGGTTTTTGGCGTGAAGAGCTATGAATCTCGTTACCTTATAAACAGGTGAGAAGTGTCCTCTGGGTGACCAGTTGATGGTTTAATCGACCTCGGCGTACTTAGAGTGTTCTTATGTCCAATCAAAAGCGCCTCATTCAAGTCGTCTCCGGCCTCGTTGTGGTCGCCCTGATCATCGTCGTAATTGTTGCGGTGTCAGGCGGAAAGTCGAAACCGAGCGCCAATCCTCCGAGTACTGGCAAGGTCTCTGGCACGATCACCTTTGCCGAGGGACCTACCGCTCAACCGAACTGGATCTTTCCGTTCGAATCGTGCCAGTACTGCTCGGTCGACAACATCAACCAGTTCCAAGACGAGATGTTCCGACCGATGTACTGGTTCGGCGTCGGCGGCAGCGTGTCGCTCGTTCCTTCGTTGTCACTGGCCTACAACCCGGTGTATTCGAACCACGACAAGACCGTGACGATGAAGCTCAAGGGCTGGAAATTCTCTGATGGCCAGACCGTGAATGCCCAATCGGTCATGTTCTTCTTGAACATGTACAAGGCGCTCCCAGCGGACTTCTGGGGCTACAACCCGGGCTACGGCATCCCGGACCAGGTCTCGAGCATCACCAGCAAGGGAATGAAGGTCACCATCAACTTCAAGACCACCGTGAACCCGTTGTGGATCACTAACAACTACCTCAACCAGATCACGCCGTTCACCGACAAATGGGACATTTCGTCACCCACGACAAAGCAGAACTGCGCGACCGGTGTGTGGGGCGCCAAGTCGACTGACGTGGCCTGCAAGTCGGTCTACAACTACTTGAACAACCTCTCAAGCAAGACCGACACCTACACCGACGCACTCTGGCAGAGTGGCGACGACGGCCCGTGGCGCTTGACGGCCTTTGACAACTTGGGCAACCTGACCTTCCAGCCGAACAACAAGTACTCCGGACCGGTGAAGGCCAAGGTTGAGTACGTGAAGGAAGTTGCCTACACGACCGAACAAGCTGAAGAGAATGACTTGCAGGCCGGCAAGATCGACATCGGAACCGTCGACCCGGGCGTCCTGACTTCCGCCGCACCGGCACCGGGCAAGGTCGGAGCGAACTGGGCCAACCTGGCGAGCAAGTACAACCTCTCGACCGGCACGATTTGGGGCTTCAATTACGCGCCGTTCAACTTCAATAAGAAGGACGCGAAAGTGGCGGCCGTGGATCAGCTCTATATCCGACAGGCCCTTCAGGAGTCAACCGACCAGTTGGGTGTCATCAAGAACGTCGACAAGGGCTACGGTTTCCCGTCCTACACGGCCTTGCCCGCAGTCGTACCGGCCAAGTACTCGGCACCGATCACGAACCCGTATCCGTTCAACTTGACGTCGGCGAAGAAACTTCTGACCTCGCACGGATGGAAGATTGAGAACGGCGTCCAAACGTGTGTCAATCCCGGCACCGGATCGAAGCAGTGCGGCGCGGGCATCACGAGGGGCTACACCTTGAACTTCTCGTTCGTCTACGCGAGTGGTACACCGTCGTTGACTCAAGAGATAACGGCGGAGGTCTCGGACTGGACCACAATTGGCATCAAGGTCACCACGTCGACGGAGTCCTTCAACAGCGTTGTCGCCGACTGCAACAGTGGGGCCGGCTTCCAACTCTGTATGTGGGGTGGCGGCTGGACGTTCGCCCCGAACTATTTCCCGACCGGTGAGACACTCTTCGCCGTCGGCGGCGGCTTCAACCCGGGGGACTACGCCAACTCGACGATGACGACGCTCATCAAGGGCACGGACTTCGGTCACTCGAACCTGACCAAGTACGCCACCTTCGCGGCTCAGAATTTGCCGGTCCTGTACGAACCCGAGAGTGCACCCACGGTCGAGACGATCAAGACGTTGCACAGCACCATCGGCTGGACTGGAAGTCCGTTGCTGAACTTCATGCCGGAGTACTACTACTGGTAAAGAACCGATCAGACGCACTCGGTACTATTGATCACTGTGCCACTCGGGTCCCGGACTATTCCAACCGGGCCCGGGTGGCATTGATCATTTATTGAAGCTGCCGTGTCGCCCTTCGCCCGAGACAAAGCGGCTCACGTGCTCACGCATGTCGGCGCCGAGTGACGTCATGCCGTGGGCGAACTCGATTCCCATGGCCTCGGTTTCGGGGCGTCCGATTCCTTCGTACATCGATAGCCGATCTTCTCGCATGCAGACGTCGGGAAACGAGGCGATCTGCTCGGCCAAGTCCAGGGCCGCGGCTCGGACGTGGCCCCGTTCGACCACGCGGTTGACGAGTCCCATCGCGAGCGCCTCGGCGGCGCCGACCGCTCGGCCGGTGAGAATCAGGTCCAGTGCTCTTCCGGCGCCGATGATCCGCGGGAGCCGAACGGTGCCGCCGTCGATCAGTGGCACGCCCCATCGTCGACAGAAGACGCCTAACGTGGCGTCTTCTTCCATGACCCGAAGGTCGCACCACAGCGCGAGTTCCATTCCTCCGGCGACGGCGTAGCCGTCGATCGCCGCGACGACGGGCTTGGTCAGGATCATCCGGGTCGGCCCCATCGGGCCGTCACCGTCGAGCGTCACCCGATTCGCCTCACGGGTGCCGATCGCGCGCAGGTCCGCCCCGGCGCAGAACGTCCCTCCTTCGCCGGCGAGTACCGCGACCTTGGCGTCGTCGTTCTCTTCGAAGGAGCGAAACGCTTCGGCCAGGGCGGCCGCGACCGCTCCGTTCACGGCGTTTCGCACTTCGGGACGATTGATCGCGACCACGAACGTGGTGCCGATCAGTTCAGTGTTGACAGGTTCAGGGCTCATGGTCCCAGCCTGTCACGCGACGTCGCCGTAGGGACGGGCGGTTGCACTAGCCGGCTCGAGCGGGTGCCACTATGAAGTGGGCGGCGACTCACCTGGTGCAAATCGTCCGGCGCCGGGGCTGAGGGCGGCGACGTGGCGATGAATCTCATCGAGTAGATCCGTGGCCAACTTCACTTCCTTGGTCAAGTTCGTGTTCTCGTCCAAGAGGGTGCGGATGTCGTCGGTGTTCTTCACCGTGTGAAGGGCGATCTCCGAGGCGATCGAGTCGGTGCGCTTGGCGGCGATCAGCAGCGCGGCCGCCTGCACGCCGGCCAACATCGAGAGGAAGAGGTTCAACAGGATGTACGGGTACGGGTCGAAGGCCTTGTGGTGGATCACCCGCTGAAGGAAATACGTGTTCCCCGCCGCCCAGAGAATCATGACCCCGAAGAAGCTGAAGACGAAGGGCCACGAACCCATGATGTTGCGCATGCGATCGGCGGCTCGCTCGCCGAGCGAGAGTTCCTCGCGCTTGCGCACCCCGGGGTGCAGGTGCCAAAACGTGGGCCAGCCGACTTTACTCATTGTCAAATCATTCCACTGGAGATCGACGGAATACGGAACCCTCGACGTGGGTACCACGACACGCGAGTCGTCAAATAGCCTTGCAGGAGGTCACGAGGACTTCCGGACCGCATGGTCCGCGTCGAAAAGGACAACTTGGAATCATCATCGTCGAGTACGCCGTTGAGCGACGCAGCCGTCCGGGTGCTTCGGACCCTCGGGCTCAACGGCCAATCCGATCTCGACTTCTCCGCTGGGTCGAATCCCGGGCGCATCAGCATTGTTCACGGCACGACCGCCGAAGTGATCTGGTGCGACGAGATCGGCCACGAAACGACGTCGACGAGCCAGTTCGCGACCACGCTGAACCTGAGTCCCGTGGCGGGCGACTGGGTGAGTATTCGTGACGGCTACATCATCTCGGTGTCGGCGCGCACGACAGAGTTGCGACGGCCCGGTGCGACCCCCGGCGACGTGCAGGTGCTCGCCGCGAATATCGACGTCGTCCTCGTGGTGCTGCCGATCGACCGAGACTTGAACGTCCTCATGCTCGAACGACTCGCGGTGATGGCCTTTGACAGTGGTGCGACGCCGATCGTCGTGCTCACGAAAGCTGACGGCACTGACATCGTCGAATCGATCGTGGCCGAAGCCCAAGAGACAGTCCCCGGCGTCGACGTGATGACCACGAGTTCGGCGAGCGGTCAGGGTATCGAGAGGTTGCGCTCGATCCTCCACGAGGGCGTGACGGCCGTCATGCTCGGCGCGTCGGGCGCCGGCAAGACGTCGCTGCTCAATGCGTTGGAGGGATCAGAGGAGTTGACGGCGCAGGTGAGTCGTAGCGGAGAAGGTCGCCACGCCACCACGACGCGACGGCTGTATCGCTTGTCGAGCGGGGGAGTGCTGCTCGATATTCCCGGGATTCGACTGCTCGATCTCACCATCGGTCAACAGGGTCTCGACGACGCCTTCGCCGATATCACCGAACTCGCGATGAACTGCCGATTCACGGACTGTGCGCACAGCGGCGATGAGGGCTGCGCCGTCGAGGCGGCCGTGGCGAGCGGGGAACTGTCGGCTCGGCGTCTCGAAAGCTGGCGCTCGATCCGCGACGAGATGGTGAGCCAGGAATTGAGTCGCGAACAAGAGGTGTCCTCGCGAAAGAAGAAGGGCCGGGGCTCGAAACCCAGGCCCGCGCCGTCATACGACGACGAGGACTAGTCGCGAGTACTACGAGATCGGGTCGGCGATTTCCAGTGCGAGCAGTGGTGCGGACGCCTTGTTGATCGACTCCTCGTACTCGAACTCGGGCTGACTGTCGGCGACGACCCCGCCGCCGGCCTGCACCGTCGCGACGCCACCGCGTAGCGACACCGTGCGGATGGTGATCGCGAAGTCCGCGTTGCCCGAGAGCGAGAAGTAGCCGACCGCTCCGCCGTAGGGTCCACGAAATACCGGTTCGAACTCGTCGATCAGTTCCATCGCGCGCACCTTGGGGGCGCCCGTCAGGGTGCCCGCCGGAAAGAGCGCGTCGAAGGCGTCGAAGGCATCGAGACCTTCCTTTAGTCGGCCCTCGACGTGTGACACCAAATGCATGAGGTGCGAGTAGCGCTCGATGTGGGCGAGGCGATCGACCCGCACCGTCCCCGGGGTGGCGACGCGGCCCACGTCGTTTCGCCCGAGGTCCACCAGCATCACGTGCTCGGCGATCTCCTTCTCGTCGTGCAGCAGTTCGTACTCCAGTTCGAGGTCCTCGGCTTCGTTGATGCCGCGAGCCCGGGTGCCCGCGATCGGTCGATAGCTGACCAGTCCGTCGTGGACTCGCATCAACATCTCGGGCGACGCACCGACGATCTGAATGTCACCCGAGTCGAGCAGGTACATGTACGGCGAGGGGTTGAGGGCCCGCAATACGCGATAGAGCGTGAGGGGATTGACGGCGCTCGAGCGCGTGAACTGTTGACTCGGCACGACCTGAAAGACGTCGCCGGCGAAGACGTGTTCGCGAGCTCGTTCGACCACGTCGCCGTAGGCCGCGCCGGTGAAATTCGACAGACCCTTGGCGATCGTTCGAACGTCAATACGGGCACGTTCACTCGGCGCGGTCGCGACGAGGCGCTCGGTCGCCGGATCGCTCGGGGGCTCGGGACCGAGCAGGACCTCGACAATGGCCCGTAGTTGATCGCTGGCGCGTTCGAAGACCGCCGCTGGATCCTCGCCCTCTTCGATGACCGCGTTCACGACGGCGGTCGTCGAGTGTTGCACGTGGTCACAGATCAGGACCGCGCCGGGAAACGAGAAGTCGACGTCGGGCCACATGTCCTTCACCGCTTCGCGCGGCAGGCGTTCGAGTCGGCGCACGTAGTCATACGTCACGAACCCGACGGCGCCGCCAAAGAAGTCGGGAAGGGTGCGAGGCGTGTGAGTGCGGTATCGAGCCAGGATGTGGCGAAGCGCGTCCAGTGGCGCGAGCGACGCGTCGCCGCCGTCGGTCCCTTCGACCACGGTGGCGCCTTCGCGCGTCGTCACCCTCCAGCGACGATCAAGTCCGATGAAGGAGTAGCGACCCGTGGCTTCGCCCAGGGCGGCGCTCTCCAGCAGGAAGATCGCTCGGGCACTGAATCGCTGGTACAGCGAGACCGGCGTCTCGCGGTCCAACTGGAGGGTCGCTGAGAGGGGTACGACGTTGAAGCCTTGAGCGACGAGCCCGAGAAAAGACGCGAGGTCGATCGGCTCCATTGATGAATGTTAGTAACTGGTTCGGACCTAGAATTTCTCGATGAGCGCCGCGCCGTCAATCCTCGTGATCGACAACTACGACTCGTTCGTCTACAACCTGGTCCAGTACATGGCCGAACTGGGCGCCGAGGTGACGGTGCTGCGCAACGACGAAGTGACGTCGCAAACGGTGGCGGACTTGGCGCCCGATGGCGTGCTGGTCTCACCGGGACCCGGTCACCCGCGCGACGCGGGGAACTGCGTCGAGATTATTCGCTACTGCGGGGACAATGGCATTCCGATGTTCGGGGTGTGCCTCGGCCATCAGGCGCTCGGCGAAGCCTTCGGAGCGACGATCGACCGCGCACCGGAGCTGTTGCACGGGCGTTCCAGCCTCGTGGAGCACCAGGGCGTCGGGGTCTTCGCGGGCGTCAGCAATCCTCTCGTGGTCGGGCGCTATCACTCACTCGTCGTCGAAGACACGGGACTTCCCGCTGAGTTTGAGGTGACGGCGCGCTCGCACGGTCTCATCATGGGCATGCGTCATCGGACGCTGCCACTCGAGGGCGTGCAGTTCCATCCGGAGTCGGTGCTCACCCAAGACGGGTACCTGATGCTGGCGAACTGGCTCGAAGAGTGCGGATCGACCGACGCGAGGGAGAGGGCCACGTCACTCTCGATTCGAATGGATACGGTGCGCGCCGCTCTGCCGCAGCCGACACGCTGAGCGGGAGCTATTCGACGAGTGGCGCCTGGAGTCCGGTGCGCGAATTGTTCTGGATTCGGTGTCGTGAGGCCTGGACGAAGATGATGAAGGCCGACGGCATCATCACCAGGCTGGGTATCGCGAGCGGTGGTTGGTGGATGAGGATTCCGTAGACGAACCACCCGATCGACGTCAGGGTGGCGAGGCACCAACTGATGATCGAGACGCCGCTGAGGTCCTTGGGTCGAATGACGAGGGCCAGTTGCGGTAGGTAGATGATGATCGAACTCCCGACGGCCACGGTCGCCAGCACCCAACGCAGGTCGTGGAACGAACCGGCGAAGGTGGCGAGGATCGTAATCACGGTCACCGCGAGATAGCCCATGAGGCTGCGCGCCATCTTGCCTTGACTCTGCGCGGCGAGGAAGGCGACGATGAGCGACACGGTGATCGCCGGAATGTTCGCGACGATCTCGGCCGTGACGTGAAAGATGATCCCGTAGCAGAACCAGATCTGCGAGACGAAGGCCGACAGAATCCACGTGGCCAGCGACACGCCCTTGGCGCCCGTCGTGCGAATCCGATTGGCCTGGGCGAGGCATTGGAAGATGGTCAGCGTCGGGGCGACGATCCCGAAGGTCCGGGTGATCGTGGAGGCGGCGAGGATCATTGCGGAGCTTCTCTTCTGGTCGGCACTCGCAGTGAAGAACTCAAATGTCGAGTGTTGCGAGACCAATTCTATCGGTCGTCAAAAGCGTTACGGCAGCGCGGCGCCGACGCCGAAGCGCGTTTCGATGATCTCGCCATCGATGAGTTCCACTTTGTACGCAGCCGGGCCGCTGTCCGGATCGACCGGGGCGTCCGAGACGACCGTGGTCGCGTCGGTGCCCTCGTACCAGATCCCGACCGTATTGTCGGTCGCGTAGGCGAGCGGCGCGAGCACCTCTTCTTTCATGAGCGTGTGCAAGAGAGGTCGGCGCTGGGCTTCGGCGTCGTAGTGGACCCCGTTGGCGTACGGCAAGAAGCCGAGGCCATTGGTTACTGGTTGGAGGATCTGACCGAAGGAGTCGGTCGTCCCGCCGAGGTGCCAGCAGAGACTGCCCGCGGACACGCCGCCCAAGATCACGCCCTGTTCCCACGCGCTTCGCATCGCCGAGTCGATTCCGTGCAATCGCCAGAGCGCGAGCAGGTTCGCCACCGAGCCACCGCCCACCCACACGAGGTCGCTGCCGCACAGACGCTCCTCGGGGTCCGCCGAAGGCTGGGGGAAGACCTTCAGTTCGGTGACGTCACAGCCGGCCGCGTTGAACGCTTCGTAGGCCATGGCGTAGTACGTGAAATCGTCGCCCATCGCGGTATTCATGAGACAGACGCGTGGTCGGACTTTTTCAATCGAGGCGAGGGCGTCGATCAGCATCGTGCCGAGGCGCCAGGACATCTGTACCGGCCCCATGCGGTAGCCGCCGGACGTGGCCAAGATTCGCGGTGTTTTCATCCACCTGTTCTACTTGGCGCACGTGTGAACTCCGACGTTGGCGGCGTTACTGTTTAGTATTCGAAGACCAGTCGATTTAGCCGAGGAGCGCCATGGCCACGAGTGAAGCCCAGATTGATGAACTGATTGACGACTTGGTGACGTCCTTTCCTCCGAAGGAGACCGAGCCGGTCAAGTTCCTGGGCGAGCAGTTCGACCGAGGACTCGCCTGGGTGCACTTTCCGCTCGGCGAAGGAGGACTCGGGGGAACGCCCTCAGATCAGCTGTACGCGTTACGCACGATCTCGAAGTCGGGCGCGCCGTCGGCCATTGGTCGCAACGTCATCGGCTACGGCATGGTCGCCCCGACGCTCGTGACCCACGGCACCACGGAGCAGAAGAGCCGTTTCCTGCGTCCGCTCTTCACGGGAGAAGAGATCTGGTGTCAGTTGTTCTCCGAGCCGGGTGCCGGTTCGGACGTCGCCGGTCTGGCCTGTCGCGCCGAAAAGGACGGCGACGAGTGGCTCTTGAACGGTCAAAAGGTGTGGACGACGTTGGCCCACGAGTCGGCCTTCGGCCTGATCCTCGCGCGCACCAATCCCGAGGTGCCCAAGCACCGCGGCATCACCGCGTTCCTGGTCGACATGCGCGCCCCGGGCGTCGAAGTTCGACCACTCTTTCAAGCGACCGGCGAGGCGGAGTTCAACGAGTGCTTCTTCGTCGACGCGCGTGTGCCCGACAGCCAGCGCCTGGGCGGTGTCGGCGAGGGCTGGGGAGTCTCGATCACGACGTTGATGAACGAGCGCGTGTCCATTGGCGGCACGGTGCCGCCGCGCGGTTCGGGCTTGATCGGCGAAGCGGTGAAGATCTGGAACAAACACTGGAGCGGTCGTGAGGACGCCTACGCCATGGCGGTGCGAAGTGAACTGATGCAGTCGTGGGTTCGCAACGAAGTCGGGCGGCTGACGAACTGGCGCGCGAGCGACCTGCGCAAGGCCGGCACGCCCGGTCCCGAAGGTTCGGTGGCCAAGTTGGCCTTCGCCGAGGAGAATCAGAAGACCAGTGAGCTCTGCGTCGATCTCATGGGGACCGAGGGAATGCTCTACGGTTCGACGTACCCGCAGATCCGCCCCACCGAGTCGGCGATGACCGGCGGCGACATGCGCAAGGCCTTCATTCGAATGCGGGCGAACTCCATCGAGGGCGGGACCAGCGAAGTGATGCGCAACATCATTGGCGAACGGGTCCTCGGGCTACCGGGAGAACCACGCAACGACAAGGACGTCTCCTGGAAGGACGTTCCGCGCAGTTGACTATTTGTCGCTGAGGTGCTCGGCGAAGAAGGCGAGTGCGCGGCCTCGGGCGTCGGTCGCGGCGGCCTCGTTGAACGAATCGGGTCGCGCGTCGCAGTGGAAACCGTGCTGGCCCTCGGGGTACCGCACGATCTCGGTCGGGACCGGTGCCGCGTTCGTCGCCTCTCGCAACGCCTCGACCTGGTCGACCGGGATGCTCTGATCGAGGTCGCCGTAGAGACCGAGCCACGGACACCTGAGGTCGGCGGCGAGTTCCACCAAGGGCGCGAATCCGAATCGACCGGTGGTGACCCCACCGCCGTAGAAGCTGGCGGCGGCACCGACGGTACCCAGGGTCGCGGCGAAAAACGAAACAGTCCCGCCCATGCAGAATCCGACCGCGGCGATGTTGGGTGCGTGAAAGCCGAGCGTGGCGAGGAAATCGGTGGTGGCGTTGAGGTCATTGGTGAGACCCTGCTTCGTCAGGTTCGCCATGAAGGGCATGGCCGAGGAGAAGTCGTCGTACGCGATCTCCGGCGATCCATCGCGGTGGAACAGTTGTGGCGCCACGGCCAGGTAACCCTCGTCAGCGAATCGGTCCGCGACGCCGCGAATATGGTCGTTTACGCCGAAGGCCTCTTGCAGGACGATGACGGCGCGCGGCGCATCGGTCTTTCCTGACGCGTAGATCGGGAAACCGGCGCGAGCTGTCGAATCACTCATTCGAATGAAGGTTCGTCGGTGCGCGAGCGCTTGATCTCGTAGAACCCGGGTGTGCCGGCGACCATCATGACGCCGTCGAAGAGTCGCCCCGCGGCCTCACCCTTGGGCGCCGGCGTGACGACGGGTCCGAAGAAGGCGATGTCGTCGACGTGGATGACCGGTGTGCCGACGTCATAACCCACGGGGTCCATACCTTCGGCGTGGCTGGCGCGCAGTCGTGCGTCGAATTGCGCGTCGTCCGCCGCCGAGGCCAGTTCGACTTCGAGGCCGACGTCGGCGAGTGACTTGGCGATGACGTCGTCCCAGCCCTTCTCCTGACGAACGTGACGACGTGTGCCCATCGCCGAATAGAGCGGCTCGACGACACTGTTGCCGTGACGTTCTTCCGCGGCGATCAGCACTCGCACCGGTCGATAGGCCGTCTTCAGCCACTCGGTGTAGTCCTCGGAGAGTTCGCGATTTTCATTCAGCACCGCCAGGCTCATGACGTGGAAGCGGACATCGAGGTCGCGCACCGTTGCTGCTTCCAGTAGCCACCGTGACGTGATCCAAGCCCAGGGGCAGGCGGGATCCACCCAGAGATCGACTTGTTGGCTCATGACGTGCTCCTAGCTCTTGGCGTATGCACCCAATACGGTAATGACCGAATTGGTGACGCCAACCGTCATGGGCAGGTCGAGAAACTCGTCAATGGCGTGTGCGTTGGACTGCGGTCCCATGACACCGGTGGCGACGAACTGCACGTTCGGGTATCGCTTGCCCAACGAGGCGAGGAAGGGAATCGAGCCGCCCTCGCCGGTGAAACCAGGCGCGCGTCCGAAGGCGTCGTTGGAGGCGACGTCGAGCGCCTCGGCGAGCCAGGGGGCCAGGGGCGGCGAGTACCAGCCACTACCGATTTCCCAGTTCTTCAACGTGACCCGCGCGGAGGACGGCACGTCCGTCGTCAAGATGGGAATGAGGGCCCCTTGTACGCTCTCGGCGTCAACGCTGGGCGGCAGGCGAAAGGACAGTTTCGCGGTCGTCGAGGGGCGAAGGACGTTGCCGGCGATCTCGGGCACCGGCGCGCCACCGAGACCGACGATCGAGAGCGTGGCGTACCACGTGCGGCGAAGGATCCGCTCTTCGGCACTCGCACCCATCAGTTCCACGCCCTCGAGCGTCGGGAGTTCTCGTCCGATGATGTCGCCAAACTCCGCGGCGAGCGCCGACGCGGCACGAACTTCAACGTCCGGGATTTTTGCGCTCAGTTGCGGAACCAGTACCTCACCGGTTGTGGCGTCTTCGACGCGGTCGAGCAGTTCGCGAAGGATCCGAAAGGACGACGGCACGACGCCACTCGCCGATCCACTGTGCTGACCCTGGGACAGGACTTCCACCTCGAGGTCCACGTTCACTACGCCGCGAAGTGACGTCGTCACCCACAGTCGGTCGTAGGTGAGCGCCCCGGAGTCCAGACAGATCATCAGTTCGACCGTGCCGAGGTGGTCCTTGAGGTAATCGAGATAGGCCTCCAAGTCCGGGCTGCCGCTCTCTTCGCTGGCCTCGATCAGCACGACGCAGCGACTGTGCGGAATGTCGTTCGCTTCCATTGCCTCGATGGCGAGTAACGCCGCGTAGGTCGAGTAGCCGTCGTCGCCGACGCCACGCGCGAAGAGACGGTCGTCACGGCGAACCGGTTCGTAGGGCCCGAGGCCTTCGGACCAATTCCCAAGGGGCGGCTGCTTGTCGAGGTGTCCGTACAACACGGCGGTGCCGTCGCCCGGGGCCGTGGCCGCGACGGTGACCACCAGTACTGGTGTGCGGCCTTCGAGGCGATGTATCTCGACGTCGAAGTCGGCCAATGTGCGCGCGAGTGCCCAGTCCGAAAGCAGTTCGATCGCGCGGTCGATATAGCCGTGTTGGACCCACTCGACGTCGAAGCTCGGGGAGAGACAGGGGATGGTGGCAAAGGTCGTGAGCGACTCAAGGGCGTCGCGTTCGAGGTCGGCGAGGTTCAGTAGTGGCATGAATGAAAGGCTACTTGGCTGCTTTGGCCCAGTGAACGGCCTCCCAGCAGTACCACGCGACCGACGTCCGCGCACCGACGAAGCGTTCGCCGGCGACGAGAAGATCTTTTTCGCTGATCGTCTCGTCGAGTCCGTGCAGCAACGTCCAACCGACTCGCACGCCGTAATCGCCGATCGGCCACACGTCCGGACGCGACATCGTGCTGATCAGATACATCTGCGCGGTCCAGGGGCCAATACCGCGTACGGCGGCGACGTCGCGAACGATCTCGTCGTCACTCATTCGCCCGTGACGTGACAGATTGACGCGGCTGTCGCGCACTTCGTGGGCGAGGTCGACCATGGCCTGTGCTTTGGTTCGATTGACACCGGCCTCGCGGAGCTTCTCGGGACCGGTCGCGATGATGGTGTGCACGTTCACGACCCCACCGCAGGCCTCGACGACACGAGCGTGAATCGTGGTCGCGGCGCTCGTCGCCAGGAGTTGATGGGTGATGGATCGCACGAGGGAGGGAAAGCGGTTGTCAACGGCGGCGGCGCGCCTTCGAAGTGGCGCCGGTCCGGCGAGGGCGATGATCTGCCGAAAGGCCCGATCACGTTTCGCGATGAACGCCGCGACCTCGTCCGGTTTCTGATTGGGCATCCCCGAACTCTACTGAGCGGGTGTTTTGCCCAAATACACTCCGTCGGGGACGTTCGTGGCGTGGCGAACGACGTCAATGAGCAGCGCGTGGATGGCCCGCACCGGGGCGGCGGGGAAGCCGAAACGACGCGTCGCCAGTAGCACCCGGCGCTTGGCGATCTTGTCGATGTGACGGGCGACGAATTTGTCGCGCAGGTGTCGCGACAGCATCGTCGCGGGAAGGATTGACGGCCCGTAGCCGTCGAAGGTGAGCGAGGCAATGGTGCGCAGTCCGTCGAGCTCGATGAGCGGCTTGAGCTCAACGCCTTGGAGGCGGCTCGCTTCGTCGATCTCGCGACGGATCGGCGTACCGCGAAAGGGGAGGAGGATCTCGTATTCGGCGAGGGTTGCGAACGTCAACGGCTCGGGAGTCGAGGCGAGGGGGTGATCCTTGGCGACGATCAGGACGAGGTCCTCACTGAATATGTCGACGCCGGTCAGTTCGGGGGCGTAGATCGGCCAGGCCACCACGGCGAGGTCGAGTTGACCCTTCACCAACTGCGGTTCGATGACGGAGTTCGTACCTTCCACGATGTGCAGGGCGATGTGGGGATAGTTCTCCTTCAACGCCTCGAGCAGCAGCGGCACGATCCATCGACCGGCCGAACCGATCATGCCGAGTACGACCTGGCCGTGAATCTCGGCGTTCAACTCCGACACGTCCGAGGCGATGCCGCGTAGTTCGCCCAGGATCCGGCGCGCCCGATCGACCACGATCTCACCCGATTCGGTCAGCAGGCCGTTCGAGCGGCTGACCAACTCGGTACCGAGTTCTTTCTCCAAATGGGCGATGCGATTCGAGATATTCGACTGGACCGTGCCGAGCACTTCCGCGGCGCCGGAGAACGATCCGTGGTCGGCAATCCCAATCAGGGCCTCAAGTTGGCGAATCTCCATATATCGACTATACAGATAGGAACTATCTGCTGCATGCTGTTGTGTGATAGTGATCCAACCGGCATACTTATTACAGCCTGCTTTACTCAATTCCCCCCAATTGTTGAAGCACTGGTTTTGCAAAAGGGCCAACCACCCCCCGGTTGGCCCTTTTGTGTTTCTCGGGACCTAGCGTTGAGTTAATGGGAAAATCCTCACCAATTCGAGAACAGGTTGCCTCAGTGGCCGTGCGAACGGTGAACCGGCTCTCGCGACTGAGCCGACGGGGATCGGGCACCGTCGTGGGCGGCCGCGTTGGGATGAAAATTGCCCCCGATCTGGTCTCGTCGCTGACGAGTGGGCGATGCGTCATCCTCGTGAGTGGCACCAACGGCAAGACGACGACGACGTCGATGATCGTGGCCGGCTGGGGCGGTTCGGTCACTACGAACGAGACCGGCTCCAACATGCCCGCCGGGCACGTCGCGGCGCTGGTGGAGTCAAAGAACGAGCACGTCGTCCTCGAAGTCGACGAGGGGTGGCTCGCCGGCACACTGGCTTCGACGCGTCCGAGTGTCGTGGTCCTCTTGAACCTGTCGCGCGATCAGTTGGACCGGGCCAACGAAGTGCGCCACCTCGCCGAACGGTGGCGCAAGGCCCTCGAGGCCCACGACGACGACAAGCTCGTGGTGGTCGCGAACGCGAACGACCCGCTCGTGGTCTACGCGGCCGACGTTCGTGCGAACACCGTCTGGTGTGACGTGCCCACGTCGTGGCTCGCCGACGCACTCTCGTGTCCGCAGTGCACGCTCGCTATCAGTCACGTGGGTTCGGCTTGGCACTGCACGTGCGGTTTCGCGAAACCGGTCAAGGTCACGTCGGTACTCGGCGAGGAACTTGTGATCGACGGCGAGGCGCTCAAACTGGACCTATTGATGCCCGGTGAGTTCAACCGATCGAACGCCGCGATGGCGCTCACCGCGCTCCACTGCGTCGACGTCAACCTCGAAGAGGCGATTCGGCGGGTGAACGCGATACCCAGTGTGGTGGGTCGATTCAGCGTCCGGCGTTGGAACGGTCACGTGCTGCGGCTCTTGTTAGCGAAGAATCCCTCGGGCTTCGCCGCGATGATGGCGACGCTGCCGGAGGACGGTTCGGACGTCTGGGTGGCGATCAACGCGCGCGTCGCCGACGGACACGACCCGTCGTGGCTCTACGACGTGCCCTTCGAGATGTTGCGGGGACACCGGGTCTACTGCTTCGGCGAGCGCCGCCTCGATCTGGCCACTCGACTCGACTACGCACGGGTGGAGTTCACGGTCGTCGACAATGACTCGTTGGTGCCGACATCGAAGGAGACCATTTCACTCTTGGCCAACTACACGGCCTTCAGCGACTGGTTGGCGAGGTCCGAAGCGTGACGACGATCTGCATTCTCTACCCCGACCTCTTGGGCACCTACGGCGACGGGGGCAACGGCCTCGCGGCGGTAGAGCGGGCCCGACGTCGTGGCCTCGAGGCCGAGCTGGTGAGCGTGGGACTCGGCGACGAGGTCCCCGACGCGTCGCTCTATCTCCTCGGTGGGGGAGAGGATGGACCGCAACGCCTCGCCACCGACCTCCTGCGAGGGTCGTCGTTCGTGTCGCGGGTGCGCGACGGCGCGAACGTGCTCGCCGTGTGCGCCGGTCTCCAGATACTCGGCATGACGTTCTGTGTCGAAGGCGACGACGAATTTGAGGGACTGGGTCTGGTCGACGTCGTGACCCTGCGTGGTGAGCGCCGATCGGTCGGGGAACTCGCGAGCCGCGTCGACGGTCAGTTGCTCGTCGGTTTCGAGAATCACGGCGGGCGTACGACACTGCACGGCGTCGACGCACTGGGTACCGTCATCAAGGGACGCGGTAATGACGGAACACTCGACGGCTATCGCACGAAGAACATTTGGGCGACCTACGCACACGGGCCGGTGCTCGCGATGAACCCCTGGTTCTGCGATGAGATCCTCGCCGCGGTCCTCGGCGCCGAACTGGAGCCGTTGACGAGCGTGGCCGACCAGCTCTATCAAGAGCGCTGTCGCGTGCTGAGTGCCTAGAGACCTTCGGCGGGCTTGATGCCGTAGGTCGCGTCGCCGCTCACTTTGCGACCGAGGTGTTCGACGGCGTCGACGATTCGATTGTTGAACCGTCGAATGTTCTCACCCTCTTCGACGTGCATCGCGTCACCGAAAACTACGACAACGTGATGGCGGTGCTGGTCGGGCGCCGAGACGAATTTGGCGGCCTTGGCGTACTTGGGACCCTGGAGCCAGCCCGATTCGTGGATGTACATCGGGATGACGGTCTTCATGGAGCGTTCGGCGAGATACGCGGCACCGCCCTTGAACTCGTGGAGTTCGCCGTCGGGCGTGCGGCCGCCTTCGGGATAGATCAGGAGATTCCAATCCTCCTGCACCAGATCGAAGGCGATCTGTGCGCTACGGCGATTCACTTTGTGACGGTCAATCGGGATGGCGTTGAACACCAACACGGTTCGAAGGGCTCGGCGTGAATCCATGAAGAAGTTGTCCATTGCCGCGGCGACCACCAGGCGCCGACGGATCGCGCCCGGCAACGCCGCGATGACCAGGGGCGTATCCATATTGCTCGTGTGGTTCGCGACGAAGATGAATGGTCCGTCGCCTTGAATCTTCTCGAGGCCGCGAACCTCGAGGGTTGAGAGATAGCGCGTGTACGGGACGAGGAACGTCGAATGAATCAGATTGCGTACGACTCGGATGCCCGGTGAGCGGCCCCACTTGGTTGGATAATCAAGACCGAGTTTTGGCACGGTTCAACGCTTGCGCGGTTTCTGCTTTGGGGTGTAACGCTTGGACGCGGGGGGTGGTGCGACGGGACCGGGCGAGGGAGCCGGTTCGGACGAAGACTTCGGTGTCGCGACGCGGCCCTCCCGCTTGGCTTGCGCGATCTCTTTCGCGGCCCTGTTCGATCCCGACCACGACGCCTCGCCGTAACGCTGCAGTCGAAAGGCGCGCACGACGAGCCAGGCACCCAAGAAGACGAACACCACGCCGGCAACGCCCAGGCCGAGGCCCAGGAAAAAACTGAAGCACGCGACGCCGGCCCTCTTGCGACGAAGGGTGAAGAACAGGAGAAAAAGTGCCACGACGAAGACGAAGAGGAATCGAGTCGCCCAATAACTATCGCTCGCCTTCAGAATGTGTTCGCAGAACTGGTCGACATGCTTGGGATATGCCGCCGGACAGGTCTTTCCTTTGACGAATTTCTGTGTTGTTTTGACCGGCGTCTTCTTTACCCACTCGACGGCCCAGATGATGGCAATGACCAGGGCGATGCCAACACCGAAGAGACTTACCTTGCGTTCAACGTCGTCCATGCCGAAGACAACTTCTCGTGGCACCAAGGATGGTTTTCGGCCCTGGCGCTGGAACCGAGAGCGTTTAGGCGGAGAAACTTCGTTGTCTGGCACAGATGCAGGCTACAACGAAGGAGAAAAGAGAGTGACCAAGGTGCGAACTAGGATTGTCACCTCGGGCGCTTAGCTCAGTTGGTTAGAGCGCAGCCTTCACACGGCTGAGGTCAGAGGTTCGAGTCCTCTAGCGCCCACTCCGGAACAGAATACGAAGGCTCAGATCACAAAGGTCGCTGGCACGGTTTGAATGATGCAGTTTGTTGTACACGGCCCCGTCCTTCGCCCCACAAAATGCTCCACAATTAGGACATGGTTCATTAAGAGGCCTAGGAACAAAACCGACCTGCCTAGTTCATACCTTCATGCCACCAAAACTTGGACCGTTCTTCGGCGCTTCGCAGATCCTCGTACAGCCAATCGACCGCATCAGCCCATTACGGCCTGCGATCATCTTGCCTTCGCGTTCCTAACCGCCGCGGCGGTCGCGGGGGTGTTTTTAAGGCTGCTCCTCCCAAGCCACCGTCCCACTTCGGACCACTGAATCGGACCCGCAGTCGCGGTAGTGAAACATGGCGTCGAAGCAAGTCGGCGCTTTAGGCGCGGATGTTCCTGATGGTGAGGCGCGAGGAGCGTTCGTTCACGAGGCGATATGCGCGTTGCTGCAGGACTGATCTCACGTGAGAACCAGACCGGCGAGCAGCAGGTCAATCAGCCGCGATGCGAGTTCCCGCTCGCTCTCGTGCTCGGCGATGAGAGTGATACCTCCGAGCGCCATCATGACGTCGTTTGCCGGAACGCCCTCGCGCAGCGCTCCGTCTTCGATGCAGGCATCGAGGAGAGCTTGAATCGCATCCCTCAACAGGTCTCGACTATGAGCTCGGAGGCCGTCGCGCGACGCGAGAATTGCCGGCAGCGCATCCGTCATGCCGTTCTTATTCAGGATGTAGTCGACGAAGCCTTCCATCCAGACGCGCATTGCTTCGTGCGGCGATAACTCGGCGAGTAGCGCGGGCGCGCTTTCGCACAGGCGCGCGGTTTCGTTTCGATACGTGGCTTCGACCAGGTCATCGCGTGTCGGAAAGCGACGATAGAGAGTGCCGATGCCGACGCCGGCGTTCATGGCGATTGCCTTGAGGGAGGTGTCGGCCCCGTGGCGAGCGAACGCGTGGGCGGCGGCCTCAAGGATGCGATCGTGATTTAGTTGCGCGTCAGCGCGCAGAGTGCGCGAGGTGGGAATGGTCACTGTCAGTCTCCTCTTGCAATCGGAGCCGCCTCCGCTTATAGTATAAGAATAAACGGATGCGACTCCACATAACAGTGTAGAGCCCGGAGAATAAGGGGTCGTTTTATGTCGAATCGAATATCTACCCCCTTCACCGCTGATACTACGGCGGCTGAAGTCATCGCGGGGGTCGATCTCAGCGGAAAACGCGCCATCGTCACCGGGGGATCCTCTGGAATCGGAACTGAGACGGCGCGGGCCCTGGCCTCAGCCGGAGCCGAAGTAACACTGGCCGTCCGCGACGTTGAAGCGGGCACTCGCGTGGCTGGGAACATCATTGCGGCCACAGGGAACACGAATGTCTTTGTCGAACAGCTCGACCTTTCCGACCAAATGTCCGTTGCGGCCTTCGTCAGTCGATGGTCAGGACCACTTGACATTCTGGTCAACAACGCGGGCATCATGGCGACGCCAGAGCTACGCACAAAGGAGGGCTGGGAGCTCCAATTCGCCACCAACCACCTCGGGCACTTCGCTCTCACGACAGAACTGCACGACGCCCTCCAGGCTGCAGGACAGTCTCGAGTCGTCGTCGTCAGTTCGGTCGGCCACGTCAACGGCGAGGTGCTCTTCGACGACCTCGACTTCGCACAGCACCCGTACGACGCGTGGGCTGCATACAGTCAGTCCAAGACGGCAAACATTCTCTTTGCGGTCGAAGCCGCCAAGCGATGGGCCAGCGATGGGATCGCCGTCAACGCGCTCAACCCGGGCCGCATTGCGGACACCAATCTGAGTCGCCACATGGAGACACCACCGGCAACCTTCGATCCGAAGGGCAGCACCGGAGTATCGGTGAAGACCATTGAACAGGGAGCGGCAACATCCGTACTCCTGGCCGCCTCACCACTGGTCGACGGGGTCACCGGGCGATACTTCGAGGACTGCCAGGAAGCTGTCCCCTTCGAGACCGGTGTTCGCCGTGGAGTCACCGAGTACGCGCTGGACCCCGCGAAGGCCGAGCGGCTCTGGCAGGTCTCGATCCACAAGATTGCGGGCGCCCGATGAGTTCAGTACTGGACGGCACAAGCGCTTTCATCACCAGCGGAAGAACCGGCATGGAAATGTCGTGCAGCCGATTCAGCTGAACACGAATTCAGTCTTGGAAGGATGATTGAAGGCCGCGTCCAAAATACGAATTGACCAAGATGGCTAAAAGCGCGGAAGTGGTTGTCCACGCTGTCTCAACTCTGAGGAACCAATCACTTCGCGACGTTGAGTTCGACTTTGGGTCGTTCACGTAACTGCTCTTCGTCCAATCATGGTGTTTCTTTCAGCTGGCTTGATTCAGACCGTCTCACCCGCGAATCTCCTGACTGGTAAGTCTAGCCTTGCTAGTTTACTCTAGCAAGGCTAGACTTGGTATATGCCTTTGGATCCAGATGTCGACGACGTTGCCGCGGCTCTTCAAATGAGCATCGGCTTGTGCATACGACAGCTTCGTCAGTTGCAAGCTGAAGGCGAGCTGAGCTTGTCAGAGGCTTCGGCTCTCAAGCGATTGGATCGAAACGGACTGACCACGGTGACCGAGTTGGCTCAGGCCGAGCAGATCAGCGTGCAGTCGATGGGAACGACGTTGCGGGCGCTCGAGGCGCGTGGATTCGTCAAGCGACGTCCTCATCCGAGCGACGGGCGGCGCGTGGTTCTTGCAATCACCAAATCCGGCACGAGAGTGCTGGGCGACAAGCACAACGCGCGGGCCGAGCAGCTGGCAAAGGTCCTATCGACTGGGTTTAGCCCTTTGGAACGTCGACAGCTGATGATCGCCGCGCCCTTGATTGAGCGGCTGGCGCAAAACCTGTGATCGCTGTGACCGAGCCGGAGCAAACGTCCGGTAACGAGGACCGCTACCAGAGGGTGGTGCTGGCTACGTGTTGTCTGAGCGTGTTCATGGCGGGTCTCGACGTGACGATTGTCAATGTCGCCTTGCCGTCGATCCAGCACACACTGCACGCGTCGGTGAGTGATCTGCAGTGGACGATTGATGCCTACACCCTCGTTATTGCGTGCCTACTCATGCTGTCGGGCTCGCTCGCGGACCGCTTTGGTCGGCGTCGGGTTTTTCAGATCGGGCTGGCCGCGTTCTCGCTGGGGTCGTTGTTATGTAGCGTGGCTCCGTCGCTCGGGTGGCTGATCGCCTTTCGTGGACTACAGGCCATCGGTGGTTCGATGCTCAACCCGGTGGCGATGTCGATCATCCGAAACGTCTTTGAGGACCCGAAGGAACGCGCGAAGGCAATCGGCATGTGGGGATCCGTCGCCGGACTCAGCCTCGCGAGCGGTCCGGTGATCGGTGGCTTGCTGGTGAGCGGTCTCGGGTGGCGTTCGATTTTCTGGATCAACGTTCCCGTCGGCCTAATTGCGATTGCGCTCACGCAACGATTCGTGCTCGAGTCGCGGGCCGAGCGGCCTCGTCGACTTGATCCTCCCGGTCAGCTGGCGGTCATCGCTCTGCTTGGCTGCCTGACCGCCGGGATCATCGAGGGGCCACGCAGCGGATGGAGTTCGGCACCAATCGTCGCGCTGTTCGGGGTTGCCGCGCTCGCGGCAATCGTGCTGGTCATACTCGAGTCTCGACGCCGTGAGCCGTTGATCGACATGCGATATTTCCGCAGTGTGCCGTTCTCGGGTGCGGCGTTGATTGGGGTCGTCGCGTTGGCGACTCTTGGCGGCTTTCTGTTCCTCAACACGCTGTATCTGCAGGACGTCCGTGGCTACAGCGCGCTGCACGCCGGATTACTCACGATCCCGATGGCGGCAATGCTCGGCGTGTTCTCCACCGTCTCGGGCCGATTGGTAGCCAGCCGCGGACCGAGGCCTGCTCTGATGATGTCCGGAGCGTTGATCGGTGTCGGCGCCGTCATGTTGATCGGCCTTAGCGCTCACACCGCTGTGTGGTATCTGATCGTCGCCTATCTCATTTACGGCGCCGGAGCGGGTCTGGTCAGCGCTCCTATTACCAATACTGCACTTTCGGGCATGCCCCGAGACCAGGCCGGTGTCGCGGGAGCGATTGCCTCCACTTTTCGCCAGACCGGCGCGGCCGTCGGGGTTGCGGTCACCGGTGCGATCGTCGCTTCCAGCTCGGTCGGCTTCGTGCACGCCAGCCACGCGGCGTGGTCGGTGGTCGCCGGCTGTGGGGTCATCGTCGTGCTGCTGGGCATGTTCTCGACCGGACGCTGGGCGCTGGCGACTGCCGAGCGAAACGGCGGGCGCTTGGCCACGACATGAACCGCGCCACCGAAGGACCGCGATGACCAACCGGTTGGCCACGCCGCCCGACATCGCCTCCCGCGTGTGGATCGTCTTGCATGAATTCATCGCCGGACGGGAACGCCGGGGTGGCCTCGACTCATCCCATTCGATCTTCGGCCGCAGACTCCGCAGCGCCGCCAAACGCATCCGCCAAATATAGAAAGAAGAAGCAAGACCATGCCCGCAAACCCCCTCGGCCTCGCACTGCGCAACCGACACGCCGGACACCACACGCTCGTCTGGGCTCGTCCCGACTTTCAAGCGCCTGAGAACTTCACCCTCACCAGCTCGGCCTTCGACCACGGCACCCCCATCCCCGAGCGGCACCGCGGGAGGTTCTTCGGGGCCAACATTTCACCCGCCCTCGCCTGGACAACGCCGCCAGCCGAAACAGCGGAACTCGTGCTCATCGTCCAAGACCCCGACGTCCCCTTCGCGAAACCCGCCACCCATGCGCTCACGCTCGGCATCGACCCTTCGCTAAGCGGCATTCCCGAGAACGGCCTCACCGACCCGAGCCCGATCCCCGGGCTCAAACACGGCAAAGGCCCTTTTGGCCACCGCGGCTGGGCCGGCCCCAAGCCCCCGCGCTCGCACGGGCCACACTCCTACGTCTTCCAACTCTTCGCATTGGACTCCCAGGTCGACCTGCCCGACAAGTTCACCCTCGGCGATGCACTCCACGCCATGGCCGGACATGTCGTCGCACGCGCTCGCCTCGACGGCACCTACGAAATCCAGTAACCGCGCACCAACAGAGAGCGCAAGGGATGACATTGAGTTGATTAGCAGAGCTCTCGTTGGTTTGAAGCTGTTTGATTCATTCGGGACTGTTGACGCTTGATCTTGCCCCACAAAATGCTCCACAAATCGCGTCGCGTGTAGTTTTCTCGAGTCGTCTCGCGTTGTCATTGTTCCTCGTCAAGTGCCCCGACGTCGTGTCGCGTCGTCTGGTGCAAAGGTTCTTAACACTTTCACATGGCTGAGGTCGCAGGGTCGAGTCCTGCAGCGCCCACGACTGTTGCGCCCACTACTGCAGCGCCCACCGAGTCTCTGAACGTTCACGCTCGTGGATTCCAACGGTCGCAACAATGACGATCTTGATAGAAAATTGAACTAGATGGAAGAATCTTCGTCGACACAAAACTCGTCTCGATTCAACCTTTCAATTGTGAAGAAAATACGGAGGTTGCCGGTTACAACGCTTGCGTTATATAACCCAGGGGTTGTACACTCAATACGTGTGGGAAGTGAACATTGAATACGTGGAGTTGTGGCTCGATGAACTCGACCGGACACATACGAACAAGTCGTTGCCGCACTTGAGTTATTGGCAGAAAGAGGTCCTCAACTAGGTCGTCCATTGGTCGACACAGTGAAGGCGTCGAGGTACAAAAATATGAAGGAGTTGCGACCGGGTTCCAGGGGGCGATCGGAGTTAGGGATTCTGTTCGCTTTTGATGTTGAGCGTAACGGAGTTCTACTTGTCGCTGGAGATAAATCACGAGATTGGAAGAAGTGGTACGAGGTCAATATTCCCGTTGCCGATGACCGATTTGATGAACACTTGCGAAGACTGAAAGGAAGACGGTGATGACAAAGAATCTTGATGGAATGCTGACAAAGCGTCCGGTCAATCGAAAGAACGTTGATACGCACAAGAAGCGGATGCTGGAAGAAGTTCGGTCGTACGGTCTTCGCGAACTACGCAAGGCATCTGATATGTCGCAAGTGGAACTGGCGGAGCGGTTGAATGTCAGCCAGAACCGAGTCTCGCGGATTGAGCATGGCGACATCGAGCGCGCTCAACTCGACACGCTTCGTAAGTATGTCGAGGCAGTCGGCGGCGAATTGCGCGTCGAGGTGTCCATTGGTGACGAGCGCTTCCTCATTGCGTGAGGATTGGTCGATACGGCGCACACGCGGCATGACCACTTCTTCAAATGGCTGATGGGTTCACTATCAACCATGCGTCTGATCTTGGCTGATTCCTGGCGACGCGCGATTCAGTCTTTCATGTTGGTGAATTAGTACCTCAGCTGACTACGGGCTACGTTCATCTTGCCCCACAAAATGCTCCACAAATCACGTCGCGTGGCGTCGTCTCGCGTCGTCTCGTGTGGTCATTATTCCTCGTCAGGTGCTATGTCGTCGTCTCGCGTCGTCTGGTGAAAAGGTTCTTCACACTTTCACACGGCTGAGGTCGAGTCCCCCAGCGCCCCAGCGCCCCAGCGCCCCAGCGCCCACTCCGCAACAGTCACGAACCCAGATCACAAAGGTCGCTGGTACGACCAAGATTGTCGACAAAAATCCAGCTTCCTAAAGGTCGCGGGCGTTGGCGCGCACACGTTCGACGACATCGTCGAGTGAAGGCCGAGGAGCTTCCGGGAAGATCAACTGTGCACACATCTTGTCGTATGACTTTCGCACCGCTTCGAACACCGACGCGGTGAAAATCGAACTAGCGACAAAACCTTGACTCGGTCGTTTTGGGAGACTTCCATAGAACCGCTCCGTGATCTGCGCGCAGTCACCGAAGATTTCGGGCACATGATCGATGGTGCGCAGTTGCTCCAACGCCGGCGAGCGCTCCTCATCCAATAAGCACCAAATGTCGTAGAAGTGACGGGCCTCTCTCGAACGAACCATAACGTTGCCGTCTTCGATTCGTCGCCCGATCGACGAGACTATGCACAATTTCTCGACGAGAGTTCGCGCCGGGTGCAGCATGGGAACCATGAACGGCGCCAGATCATTGAGTAAACGAAAAAACGTCGAGGTCATTGAATTGCTAAGTGGACCCGGAGAATCCGGTAGTACGAAGCTCCCATTGGAACAGGTCGCGACACAAATCGGCAGTTGAGTTTTCCAGGATCAGTCAGCGCCGTCGTAGCATGCCGTTTATGAATATCATCGTGACCTCATTGAAGGGTGGTGTCGGCAAGACGACGTCATCGATATACCTGTCCGCCGCTGCCGTGGAGCGGGGCTACGACCCCGTAACGCTCATCGACGCCGACCCCCAGGCGTCGTCAGCTGAGTGGCTCGAGACATGGCCCGTTCCGGGCATAACGGTTGTCGAAGCCCCGTCCGAACGCACGGCGACACGGGCAATGGGCCGGGTCGAGGGCCTGGGTATTGTGGACACTCCTCCGGGTAACGAACGAATCGCTCAGTCGATCATCGCCTTGGCCGACGCCGTCGTCATCCCCACGCGCGCGGGTGGCGTTGAATATTCGCGCGTGATCGCCACGCTCGATTTGATCCCCACTCGGATTCCGCGAGGCGTCGTAATTTGCGCCGCGCGACTCGGCACGAACGACCTTGAAGCAGCGATTACCTGGTGGAAGGAGCAGAAGATCGAGATCTGGGGAGTGATCCCTGAGCGCGTCGGAATTGCCGCGGGACCCGAACGACGCCTCAGCCGCGAGGGCGTCGAGGGTTACGACTCCGTACTGCATCAAGCGCTACGCGGGTGGCGTTAAGGCACGACGCACGGCCAGAGAAAATCAGCGAAGTAGTTGCCTGACACGGCCTAGCTGGAGGTACCTGATCGAGTATGACGACCCAAGATGCGGCGCGCTGCTCCGTCGATAGTGTCTAGTTCCATGGAGAGTGAACCGTGGCTGGGCGACTCATGTTCCCTCGTTGACGCATTTCGTGCCGGCGACTTAAGTCCCCTCGAAGCGCTCGACGCATCACTTGGCGCGATTGAAACGTCCGACCTCAACGCCTTCTCGCACGTTGACGCTGACGCCGCACGAACGAGCGCCGCTGGAGCCGATATCTCACTCCCATTCGGCGGCGTGCCGATGGCGATAAAAGAGCTGGAGTCGGTCGCCGGTTGGCCCTCCACCGAAGCCTCGTTGGTGTATCGCGATCGCGTCGCAAGCTACGACAGCACCCAGGTCACTCGACTGCGAGCTGCGGGCGCCGTGCTCGCAGCGCAAACAACCGCGTCGGAGTTTGGCGGGATTAACTGCACGAGTACCAAGCTGCACGGCACCACACGCAATCCTTGGAACCTGGAGCGAACGCCGGGCGGCTCCTCGGGCGGATCCGCGGCCGCCGTCGCCGGCGGCCTCTTCCCCATCGCGTCAGGAGGCGACGGCGGTGGCTCGATTCGAATTCCCGCGGGCTTCACCGGCCTCTTCGGACTGAAGTCCACGTTTGGACGGATTCCGCGAGGTCCCCACGCCCAACAGCCGCCGCTCACCGTCACCGTCGGCTGCGTCTCGCGCTCGGTGCGTGATACTGCGCGCTGGTTTGATTCGTGCAACGGCTTTGACCCGCGCGACACCCTAAGCCTTCCTCGCGTGAGCGGCTGGGAAGCAAACCTCGACTCCTTTGACCTCGCCGGCAAGCGAGCAGTG
>Ga0302275_10000626_pt1 | contig 39444 bp, 37 predicted proteins | sample III_Bog_N2_2_FD_200229 | JGI IMG/M metagenome (GOLD analysis project Ga0302275, IMG submission 200229) | Peat permafrost microbial communities from Stordalen Mire near Abisko, Sweden - III_Bog_N2_2 | ecosystem: Environmental > Terrestrial > Soil > Wetlands > Peat | place: Sweden: Abisko... | reverse complement strand
TGGTCGCGGTCGTCCTCTTTCTGTTGCGCCGAAAGATCAGCCGCCCGATCATAGCCCTGGTAAAATGGACCGGCACGAGGCTGGACGGTTTCGGCTCGCAAAAAACCAACCGTATCCTGGCCGTACTGTGGGGCGTTTATTGCGTCGGCGTGGGCTTCTCGTTGCTTTTCCGACTGCTGGACGAGCGTTTTTTTTATTCTTTCTCTGGAAATTCTACTCTGCTTGATCTCCGGGCGGCGCTATGCCCCATTTATCTGGCTGGCGTCGTGGTGAGCTACTTTTTATTCCAAGGCGCAATTTGGGCGCGGAAGGTGCTTGGCCTCATCGCCTGGATCAGCTTGGCAACAACGGTGCTTTTCATTTTCTTGGAACATGCCATGACTGTCGGGGCCGGCGTGTGCGGTATTTTCTCCCTGGCTTCAGCGGTGGTGCTACAGTTCAGCAAACCCGCGGCTGTTGGCAGGATTGATTTCAATTTTCTCTGCCCGCAATGCGGGCAGCATATCCTCGGCAACAGCAGCAATTCGGGCCGGCGCGTGCAATGCCCGGTATGCCAGTTGGCCCTGATCGTGCCTCCGGCCCCGGCGCCATCAGCGTCCCAACCGGTTGAGCGCCGTCTTCCAGCGCCGGGACCAAGGGAATAACCAGCGAATTCTTCTAACCAAATCGGGGGTTAACTGTCACAAAACGCGGGAGGTTCTGGATTGGCGTGAAATGGCCTGCTGGGCCGCACTACCGCCACATCCGAATGGGTATTTTATTAAATTAATTGAAGTTGGCAATTTTTTTCAACCAGACTATTATTTGGGTTCAGTCAGATGAAACATTCAGGAAAACCGGCCTATCAAATTTTGGTGGTGGATGATGAATCATCCGTGCGCGATTCCATCCGGATGCTGCTGCAATATTTTGGCCACACCGTCCAGACCGCCGACAGCGGGGCGACGGCGCTTGCCATGTTAAGCCCGGACCGGTTTCACCTCGTCATCACGGATTATTTCATGCACGGCATGAAAGGCGATGAACTGGCCGCAATCATCCGCCAGCGCCTGCCCGGCCTGCCCATCATCATGGCCACGGCCTTTGCGGATGAGCTAAAAAGCAGCGGTAAATTGGAGGGCAATGTGGACCGGGTGCTCATCAAGCCCTTCACCGTCGCCGAATTGAACGAGGCCGTTGCCCAAGTGATGGGCTGATCATTTCTGAGTTTCCATTTTCCGCTGTCTGCCAGCTCGGAAAGCACACTTTGTCACTTTCGGTAAAGATCTCAGCGAAGGCACAACAACCTTGGTTCAACGGCGGTTTAGCAGGGTGTCCAGTTGCTGGAGGGCGTCGGGTGCGGTGGACTGGATGCCGTTGGCCAGCACCTTGCCGTCGCGGTCCATCACGATGAGCTGGGGAATGCGGCCGTCGATGTAAGGATTCACGCACGGCATGGTGGTGTCTTCATAGCTCACCGTGCGCCAGTCAAACCCCAGTTCCTTCGCAAACTTAAATGTGTCCGGCAGCGATTCGATTGTCAGGTAAACCACCTCCACCTCGGGATGCGTGGCTTTGATGCGATGGCAATACTGAATGAAGCCTGGCGCAAAATTACGCGAGATGGGACAGGTGCTCTGGCCGCGCAGAAACACGATGAAACGTGGCCAGGCATTGGTGTTCAGCGGTTCCGGTTGACCGGTCTGTGAATTGATCAGTTTCCCTTCCAGCTCCACGGCCACGCGGCCCTCGGCCCGGATTGCCGCCGCCTTGGCCAACTGCTCGGCGGCCAGTTTTTCGGCGGCCTGTTTCTGCACGGCGAGCAGCCGCGGGCCAGCGGCCTCACCTTCCACGAATTTTCGCACCTGCGCCATCAGGTCAGTGGCCGGCGCGGCGACGGCAAACCGGGCGTTGAGCTTTTCCGAAACGACCTCCACCTTGCCGGGCTGAACCTGCTTCACCAGCACTTAGTCGCCCGCCGAGACCACCTTGCCGGGGGCCAAGGTAAATGTCTGTGTGATGGTCACGCGATAAGGCCATAGGTCTTTCTGTTGGACAATCAAGGGATAGGTCAGCGCGCGTTGTTTTGGGGTAAGCCTGTCATAGGCGGCCCGCGCCACGTCCAGCACATCGGTGTCATCCGGCTCCGCGGCGAAGTAAGTCTTGCCGTCGGTCGTTTTCATATCCGCCTCGTTGCCCTTGAAATCCACGACCTCCACGGTGGCCCCGGCAGGAATGCTCACGCCGCCTTCAAAATTGATCGCCGCCTTGACGGTGCATTGGGCGGGCCAGAGTTCCGGCCGGCCGGCCAGCTCGGTCCACGTCAAATCCTGCGCAACGGCGGTGCCGGTCATGAGACCGATGGCCAGCAACTTGGGATTTAATGATTTCATAACGGCTCCTTCCGCATGGCGTTTGGGTGGCGGCAAACAACCTGGTGAAAGGTAACGGCTGCCGCCACGTCACCGAAGCTGTTTTAGCTCCGCCAAAAAATTAGGAAAACGCGGTGGCCCCGTCAATCCGGCGTGGAGGGAGGCGGCGCTTTAAAATCCGATTTTAAAATTTGGAACCTGTCACGGCCGGGCTAGGGTTGCCAACCGGGAAAGCGATAGCCACCATAAACAAAGTCGTAATCCGGGCCGTCCGGAGCGGTAAGGGTGACATCCTGACCTTGGGCCGTCGCATTCCCCGCCGCAATGATGTCAGGATCCGTCCACGTATGGGATGCCGCATGGCCATCGGCAAAGGCAAAAGTGCTCACCGTGCCGTGATTCATGGGAAACATATCTAGCCAGTCAAATGATTGGGCATGTGGCGCCGCCGGGGTGTTAAGATCCCATTTTGCCGTCCATGTCCCTTTGTTGAAACCAAGGTTCCCGCCGCCCACGTCCTCGCACAGCGTGAAAGTTAAACTGGAGTCCTTGATGCTGGTCAAACTCCGGTAGGTATCTCCCTCCCCCCAAAACTCATTGTACGCTTCGCCGCCGACATTTTGGGTCTTGGAATAACTCCCATAGGCCCAGCCGTTAGCCAGCGATCCCTGAATCAGGCGTCGATCACCCGGGCACTCATAAACATTGGGATTAGAGGCATAGCGATAGAGCGGGTTTTGGGTTTTTATCAGCTTTTGCGCCTGGCTGGTCATTTGGTCGGAGGTCCCGGTAAATATTGGTCCGGGATAAGGGCCGCCCCAGAAACCGCCGATGTAATTGATTGGGTACCCTCCCGAATAGTCATCCATGGGTACAACTTTGTCGCCATAATCACCGGCATACATGACATAGGCCAACGACAATTGCCGTTGATTATTGATGCATGGAGCCTGCGTCGCCTTAAGTTTTGCCCGGCTTAAAGCTGGCAACAGCAACGCGGCCAGAATGCCAATAATGGCAATCACCACCAATAATTCGATCAACGTAAAACCAGAATCCCGCCCTTTGGAATTGATCATTTAAAAAAACTAGCACCCACCTACCAGCTCTTCAATGAAAATCTATCCGTGTTCATCCTGCCCCCCCCCTGCCAACCATCAGCCCGAGTCTCAAGGACCGACGCTCGGCGAATTAGTCAATCCGAAGTGTGCCTTGATCTGCGCCACATCGAGTTTTAACTGCGCTACGTCCGCCGCCAGTTGCTTTCGCCGGGCGGTCTCGTCCGCGTCCGGGGCCAGTCCTTTGATCTGCTCCAGGACTGCCTCGTTCTGATCAGCAACCGTCCGGCTGGTTTCCGCGATGAAGTTCGTCGTCAGCCGGTATTCCTGGCTGGCCAGCGCATCCTGGATTTGCGCGGTGCCGAGCCGCAACAGGTCTGTCTCGTTGGTGTGGTAGGCATACGACATGGCCTTGTCGGCCTCGCGTTCGGCGGCGGCCACCTGCAGCTCCGACTCGATCTTGTTATCCACGAGCAGCAGCAAAAAGAGCGTATTGGTGTGATAGAAGAACGCGTCCTCGTGACTTTTTTCAAATAGGACACTGTTGGTTCGTTCCAGCATCGGCGCCAGCGAGGTCAGTTCCGACTGGATCGTCGCGAGTTGCTGGGACTGGATCTGCTGTAGCGCCACCAGCTTCTGCGAAAGTGCGGCAATCTGTTCCGTGTTGAGGCGAGTTTGCTTGTCGCAACCGCATAACAGTGCGCCACCGGCGAGCAGGAAGGTATAAAATACTTTGGTCATATCAAATCACCACCACGCCAAAGAACACCCTGCCGGCACGTTCGTCAATCGCGATTGTTTGGAGATTGAGAATTACCTGGTAATTCGCATCCCGCAAAAAACGGTAGTCCGGAGTTTTCACCGTTACCTTTCGCATTGACACCATTCGTCTGGCATGGCTCTGTTTGGACTGATAACCATCCCGCCAGCCAATTTTAAATTGATGCTCATGAAACTTTTCGCCCGCTTCCGGTCGTTCCTGGCCGTGTGCCTCCTTCCGGCTCTGACGGCCTGCGCCCAACCAACCCCGGCCACGGTTTCGCCAACGGCCGGAATCCTACCCGCTGCTAGTCCCTACGGTTACGCCCGCGTGATCCGGGCCATTCCCTACCTGTCTCATCCCACCGCACGCCAAAACTTTGACCTCTACCTGCCCGGAAATCCCGGCCGCCGACCGTTTCCGCTGGTCGTGTGGATTCACGGTGGCGCCTGGCTGTCCGGCGACAAGGATTGGAACAACGTCAAATATCTCGTCCGCCATGGCTATGCCCTGGCCAGCGTGGATTACCGTTTCAGCACCGAGGCCCGGTTTCCGGCACAGATTCAGGATTGCAATGCGGCCATGAATTTCATCCTGGCCCATGCCACCAATTACGGCGTAGATCCCCGGCGGTTCGTGGTGGCCGGCGGATCTGCCGGCGGACACTTGGCATTGCTGCTGGGTTTCGCGCGCACCAACGCGGAGTTTGGCGCGGATCCCGCCATCAAGCCGCTGGCCGTCCTCGACTTTTTTGGCCCCACCGACTTTGATCACATGTTGGATGACCTCACGACCATCCATTCGGAGTCCGGCCTCCATCTGCTGCACGACGCCGGACCTAAGCTGCTGGGCGAACCGGTGGATCAACCGTCCGAACGCGCGAAGAACGCCAGCCCTATCACCTATGTGAACACCGCCTGTCCGCCGGTGCTGATTTTGCAGGGCGGCCGGGACGAACTGGTGCCCGCCCGGCAGAGCCGGCGCTTGCAGTCCGCGTTGGGCCAAGCCGGCGTTAAGAACCAACTCATCCTGATCGAAGCCGCCGGCCACGACGGCCCATTGTTTGGCACGCCGGAAGTGGAAGCCGGCGTGGTTGATTTTTTAAACGGGATCCTTATGAAGTGAACCATCCCCAAACCGCCGGAAATCATTCCCACCCGATTTAGCCAGTTCCTGTATTTTAGGAAGGCCGGAGCTTCTCCCCACCAAATCGCCTTTTAGCAGGTGGAAAATCGGTTTACAAGTTTACCGGGAAGCCGTGCGAGCAGTCTTTCTTGACCGCAGCGGAACGGTTTTTATCGGCACCGGTGCCGGCTTCGCTTGGACTGGTTTTGGACTTTCCGGGAGAACACCTCGATCGCGCAACTGCCGCCGGAGTTCGAGCTGGGTCATGACGTGCCGGGCGAGCAAGCGCAGCGCCTCTTTCCGGCTGTCCGTCAGCTGGCGCGGAACCGTGTCAATAACGCACAGCGTGCCGAGGGCATGACCCTCCGGCGTGACCAGCGGCGCGCCCGCATAAAAGCGGACTTTCGGCGAGGCGATGACGAGCGGATTGTCCTTGAACCGCGGATCTTTCGTGGCGTCGGGGACGATCATCAGGTCTTTCTGCAAAATCGCATGCGCGCACATTGAGACGTCGCGGGTGGTTTCGCTGATATCCACGCCCACCTTGGATTTGAACCACTGCCGATCCTCATCCACGAGCGTGATCAGGGCCACGGGCGCGCCGCAGATCAGCGCGGCCAGCTGCGTCAATTCGTCGAAGACCGCCTCGGGAACGGTGTCGAGGATGTCGTATTGCCAGAGAACCTTGATTCGCTGGACCTCCTGCTTGGGCTTGGGCGCGTTCATCTCAGTCAATAAAGTTAAAGTAACAACACCTTATCGCGTCGCCGGTTTGAAGCGAGAATAAAATCAGCCCTCCAAAATGGCCGTGGCCGCCGCGTAGTTTTCCGTGTGCGTGAGGCTGATGTACAACTGACGCGCACCCCGCGCTGCGAAAAGTTCCGCGCCCTTGCCGTGCAGCACCACAAAGGGCTCGCCCGACTCCTTCCGCATTATTTCAATGTCCTGCCAGCCCAGCTGCGCGCCGATGCCGGTGCCAAACGCCTTGGACACCGCCTCCTTGGCCGCGAAGCGCGCCGCCAGAAACGGTGCGGGGTTCTGGTGCGAGCGGCAGTAGGCGGTCTCGTCTGGCAACAGTACCCGGTTCACAAAGCGATCGCCAAACCGCGCCACCGACGCCGCGATGCGCGCCACTTCGATCAGATCTATGCCGGTGCCGAGAATCATGTCCGGGCTACGATTTGCGATTCGCGATGGAAGCGCAAGCAAACTTGCGGCGTTCATTCGCCGCAATAAACCGCCCGCGCCGTGCAGGTCTCGGCCACGACGACTTCCGTGAGCAGCGGCAGCCGCGGCTTGAGCTTGAACCAAATCCATACGGCGACGACTTCGCTCGTGGGATTTTCCAAGCCGGGGATTTCGTTGAGATAATAATGATCCAGCTGTTCCCAGATCGGCTTGAACGCCGCCGTGAGGTCGGCATAGTCCATTAGCCAGCCCAGCTTCGGGTCGCACTCGCCCGTCACGACGATCTCCACGCCGAAACTGTGGCCGTGCAACCGCCGGCATTTGTGTGCCTTCGGCAAATGCGGTAGCAGATGCGCCGCTTCAAACTGAAAGGTCTTCCGCAGTTCCATTTTCATAATTCAACATCCGTCCAGGTGATCAAGTCGCCCAGCGCAGGCCGGCCGTCGTGCCGCCACGTCAGCGGCGGATTCTGCATCTGCCCAAGCGGACAAATCCGCGTCGCGCCCCAGCGCACAAAAAACCCCGCCAGTTCCCGCCTCTGCTCCGGCGTCGCGGCCAGGCCCACGGTGGAGACCTGCTCGCGGATTTCATCGGCGCCTTGCAGCACCGCCGACACATCCGGCACCGGCTTCACATGGATAAAGCGGTTTAGGCAGGAAAACTGAAACCGCACGTCGTGTTCAAACACCACCGTCCACGCCGTCGAGTCCGGGCTCGACCATATCTTTGCATCCGCCCGGTGCGCGGCGATGGCTTCATAAATCGCCCGGCGCGACGCGATGGCCGCCGCTGCCGCCACCGGGATGTTCCCGCGCGGCTCAGCCGCCTCGCGTTTGGCCAGTTCGACCGCGAGCCTTCGGGCAAATTCATCCGACTCCACCGCGCCCCGTTCCTCAACGTAAATGACTTGCGGCGAGAGGCAGCCGTTCTGATCCCACGCAATCACGTCGTCCGCCGCGTCAGCCACGACCTCGCCAATCGTCTCATCACGCAAAACCTCCCGCGTCACGAAGCCAAAGCTCACGCGTTGCCCGTAACCCAGAAAGCGCGTGCGCGCCGGCAATTGCGCACGAATCGCCGCCAGCGTCCCATCGCTGCCGGTGGCCGTCAGGCAATCCGCCGCCGCGAACAGCCCTGCTTCCAACGCGCGGTCGCCGCCGCGCCATTCGGCGATTTCCAGGCACGCGCCCAGCTTCGGATCAGCCTGATAAATCGAATGCGCGAACAGCCGGGGCAGCAGCGCCGCGCCGCTCGCACACTTCATGAACTGCGCCGAGCGCGTCAGCAATCCCTGGACCAGACTCATCAGCGCCGGATTCGGTAAATTGCCCGCCGCGATGTGGACGAGCAACTCCGGCCCGCGCCAAAAGTGGCGCGGGGCTGAAGCGGCCCCATCCGTCGCGATCCCCTCCTCCATCGTTCGCCACGGGTCACCCGTCACCCTCACGGCATCGCCCAGCTCCTGCGCCAACAACGCCCGAAAATTGTCCGGTGTGAACTGACGAAAGAACCCATCCAAGCCCTTTGCCAGAACGGCCTTCGAAAATCCCGTCTCAGCCGGTCCCTGCGCCAAGGCGAGCTGGCGGAACCGGTTCTCCGGATCAAGCCAGTCGGTCGCAATCTCGCAAAGGAGCCTCACGATGTCCTCCGTGTTCCGCGACCGTAGATTTTTTTCGCGGTTGCGCTTGAGCGCGTCGCACGCGGCGCTAACCACCCTTGGTGTCAGCGTCGCCTCCGGCGGCAGGTCGGCCAGATAAAAAGCAGGCAAGTTCATGCGGTCATCAGCGAACAACCGCGCGGCTCGGCGAGCGACGCCCGTCCAACCAATTCAAAGCCATTGCCCCGGAGAACGCCCAAATCTTCCGTCTGGATGGCAGCAACCGAAAACACATTCGCCAGATCCAAGATGCGGATGAGGCCGGTTTCACCCTCGCCCACTTCCCGACCGGTTTCCGGCGAAATGATTTGCACCCGCGCCCATGGCGGAAACCGAAAAACGCGCGCTTGGCTTCCCGTGTCATAAGCCTGCGAGCTCAATTCGCTCATGCCATATTCGCAGATGATGTTTTCCCGAGAGACGCCGAGCCTTTCCGTGATGAGGGCGTGCAATTCCGCTTTCGGCATACTGCGCGAACGGTTCTTGTAACCGCCGGTTTCCATCACGCGCGAACCGGCGGGCAAAATGAAATGAAGCCGCTCATCCGCCAGGTAATCCAAGAGATGCACCAGGGAAAATGCGGTGCCAAGCAACAGCCAAGGTTGGGCGCCTCGCGTCGGACCTCCGGATGCGAGCCGGTCCACGACGGCGGCAAAATCCAGCGTCCATGAACCGTCGGCCGCCAGCTGGCCGACGAAGGCCGTTTCTGCCGCGCCCATTTTTTGCCGCACGGCTTCGAACATGTGGACCAGCGAGGAGTGCGGCACCTGTGCTAGCGGCGGCGTGAGGACAATTAGCGGACAATCCGGAATCCGCAATCCGCCGCCATCCAGAAAGTTTTTTTGAAACCATGTCCACAGCGATGCTTTATAAACCGCTAGCGATGACGTCGAATGAAAATGCCGGCCCGGCTTTTGTTCCGTCGTCCCGCTGGAATGAAAAACCGCCGTGCGCTCAGCCGGCGCAAGGCTTGTCATTTCCAGCGTCTTGAACACCGCTGCGGGCACGGCGGGAATTTGCGTCCAGTCCGACCTGGTCGGCGGTGTCACTCGGCGACCTTCACAGATTTTTCGGTAAGCTGGATTGTGCTTGAACTGAAGCCCAAACAACTCCAGCGCGAGGGCGGAAAATTGTGGTGGACTGATATCAGATTGCGGATCGGCAATTAAATTGCGCAGTTGCGCAGCGAAACGAGCAAGGTCTTGGTTCATGCGGTGTTTGATTCACGGCTGGTTTTCCGCGACAGCCAATTGAAATGGTAGTGATTATCCGCCCGGCGACAAGCCGGATTTTGCCTAACGGGCAAGCCTTGAACCACCGCACCCATCCTCAAACCCGAGTAATGGCACTTGACTTAGATGTCCGGTTTAAGTGACGATACCGCTAATCAGCCAACCCTAAACTACAGCAAACAAGGCCGGACGAATTGCTTCGTCCGGCCTTTTGAATTCTAACCGGCGCTAACCGGCAATTAGGTGCGCGCGGCGGGCTTCTTCGCGGCCTGATCCAGAATCGTCGTCAGCACGCTGTTCGGCACCTGGGCAAACGTCAGCGGCTCCATCGAGTACGAGGCGCGGCCCTTGGAGAGCGAGCGGATGGCGGTCGCGTACCCGAACATTTCGGCCAACGGCACCTGGGCGTTCAGCACGGTCTGGCCGTTCTTGGCCTCGATGCTGACAATTGTACCGCGACGCCGATTGATATCACCGAGCAGATCGCCCTGGTATTCGTCGGGTGTCGTACATTCCACCTTCATGAGGGGTTCGAGCAGGATCGGGCCGGCTTTCTTGAAGGCGTCTTTCAACGCGAAAATGCCGGCCATGCGGAAGGCGAGTTCGTTCGAGTCCACTTCATGAAACGAGCCGTCCACCACTTCGACTTTGATGTCAATCACCTGGTAACCGCAATACACGCCGCCTTTGATGGCTTCTTCGATGCCATCAATGACCTTCGGAATGAATTCCTTGGGAATCGCACCGCCGACGATTTCGTCGACCACTTCCACGCCTTTGCCTTTTTCATTCGGGTAAACCTTGATGCAGGCATGGCCGTATTGGCCCTTGCCGCCGGACTGACGAATGAACTTGCCCTCGCCCTCGGCGTTCTTGGTGATGGTCTCGCGATACGCAATCTGCGGCGCACCGGTGTTGGCCTCCACCTTGAATTCGCGCTTGAGGCGGTCAATGATGATTTCCAAATGCAGCTCTCCCATGCCCGCAATGATCAGCTGGCCGGTTTCCTCGTTGGTGAAGCAGCGGAACGTCGGATCTTCTTCAGCCAGGCGGGACAGCCCTTCCGACAACTTATCGCGGTCGGCCTTGGTCTTTGGTTCGACGGCCATGCTGATGACCGGTTCCGGGAAGGTCGGCGGTTCGAGCGTCACGTCGTAATCTTCATTGCACAGCGTGTCACCGGTGGTGATGTTGCGCAGGCCGACGAGCGCGGCGATGTCGCCGGCGTAAACTTCGTTGATGTCCTTGCGTTCGCTGCCTTGGATGACCATGAGGCGGCTGACGCGTTCGCGTTTGCGCGTGCGCGGATTGTAAATCGTGTCGCCTTTTTTGAGGTGACCGGAATAAACGCGGAAAAATACCAGCTTGCCCGCGTACGGATCGGTCCAGAGCTTGAACGCGAGCGAGCAGAATTTCTCGTGGTCGTTCGTCGGCACTTTTACGACGACGTCCGTGCCGAGTTCGTGGCCTTCCGCGCCGGGAATGTCCAGTGGGCTGGGCAGATAATCAACGACCGCATCCACCAAAACCTGCACGCCTTTTTTCTTGAACGCCGAGCCGCAGAGCACCGGCACCAGTTCGATCTTGCAGGTCAGCCGGCGGATGGCTGCCTTGAGGACTTCCGGCGTGATTGGCTTCTCTTCGAGCACCAGTTCGGCAATGGCGTCGTCCTTGTTGGAGACGGCGTCAATCAATTCTGCGAGCGCGGCCTTGGCGCGTTCCTGATCGGCGGGCGCGATGTCCCGGATTTCATAATTCAGACCTTCGTTAGCCTCGCCCGGACCCCAATAAATGGTCTTCTGGTTGACGACGTCAATGACGCCTTCAAAACCGCCGTCCACCGGCCGGCCTTCGGCCTCGGTCGGTCCCTGGCCTAACGGCAGGAAAACCGGGAACGCATACGCCTTAAGCTTGGTGCGCATGTCGTTCAGCGCGTTTTCAAAGTTCGCACCCATGCGATCCATCTTGTTGACGAACGCGATGCGCGGAACATTATACTTGGTTGCCTGCCGCCAGACGGTCTCGGACTGCGGCTGCACGCCGGCCACGCCGCAAAACACGGCGACCGCGCCGTCCAGCACGCGCATGGAACGTTCGACCTCGGCGGTGAAATCCACGTGGCCCGGCGTATCAATGATGTTGATGCGGTGCGGCACATTGTTGTACGCCTTGAAAACCTTGTCTTCGCCCGGCTTGGCGCATTTCTGCGTCCAGAAACAGGTGACGGCGGCGGAAGTGATCGTAATGCCGCGTTCCTTTTCCTGTTCCATCCAGTCGGTCACGGTGTTGCCGTCATCCACGTCGCCGATCTTGTGGATCAGGCCGGTGTAAAACAGAATCCGCTCGGTGGTCGTCGTCTTGCCGGCGTCAATGTGCGCGGCGATGCCGATGTTGCGGGTGCGCTCCAGCGTGTATTCACGGTTGGGCGAATTGGGGGATTTGGCTTCAGCGCTCATGGTGCTCATGGTTTCAAATTTTAACTATATCACAAACTGCTCTGGGAACAAAAAACGCCCCGGCGATTTCCGTCGGGGCGTGTTTGAAAAGCTCTCTACCAACGGAAATGCGCAAAGGCCTTGTTCGCCTGTGCCATCTTGTGAACCTCGTCCCGTTTGCGGATGGCGTTGCCCTGCCCCTGATAGGCTTCCAGGATTTCCGCCGCCAGCGCGGCTTTCATCGGCGTGCCCTTTTTGGCGTCCGCAAAGTCCACGATCCACCTCAGGGCTAGCGCGTTCTGGCGTTCCGAGGGAATTTCAAGCGGCACCTGATAGGTCGCCCCGCCAACGCGGCGGGCCTTGGTCTCAATGCGCGGCTTGGCGTTGTCCACCGCCCGTTGCAATATCTCAATGGGATTGCTCGCCGGATTCTTTTCCGAAATGGTCTCGAACGCGCCGTAAACGATGCGCTGCGCCGTGCTCTTTTTGCCGGAAAACATCACGGTGTTCACGAGGCGGCTGACCAGCGTGTTCTGGTACTTGCCGTCCTTGGCCAGGGGCCGTTTGGTTGCTTGACGTCTGCGAGACATAATTTCGTTAAATCGTTGAAAGGGTTAATGCGCCGGAAAATTACTTCGCGGGCGCGGCGGTTTTCGCCGCCTTGGGTTTCTTCACGCCGTATTTGGACCGGCTCACGCGGCGCTTCTCCACGCCGGCGGCGTCGAGCGTGCCCCGGACGATGTGATAGCGCACGCCCGGCAAATCCTTCACGCGGCCGCCGCGCACGAGCACAATGCTGTGTTCCTGCAAATTGTGGCCTTCATCCGGGATGTAGGCGATGATTTCATAGCCGTTCGTCAAACGAACCTTGGCCACCTTGCGCATCGCGGAGTTTGGCTTCTTCGGCGTGCGGGTCATCACCTGAATGCACACCCCGCGACGAAACGGGGAGTTCTCCAAGGCGGGTGACTTGGACTTGTATTTGACTTTAGTGCGGCCCTTGCGGACCAGTTGGTTGATTGTCGGCATTTGCGTTAAAATTCGCGGTAAATATGTCCGCCTCTGCTTTTGGAGAAACGGAGCGCGGAATATAACAAACCCGCCGCCGGCTGCAACATTATTTTCCGGATTTTTCACTCCCCGATGCACCGCGACGTTTCGCTAGCGCCGCTTCCGTCGCCAGCCGGCGATGAACATGCCGTTCCCGTCCAGGTCCTGCGGCCAGATAAATCGGGCCAGCCCCGGTCCGTGGAGGCCAGGGCTTCCGGGAATCACCGGCAACCCCAGCGGCTCAAACTCCGGCTGGCTCGCTTCAAAGGCTGCCACCACTTCCGTCGTCTCCGACTTGGTCAAGGTGCAGACGGAGTAAATCAACTTGCCGCCGGGCTTCAGGCTCGGCGCAACGTTCGCCAGCAAATTCTTTTGGGTGGCCGATAATTCCCGCACATCGTTTGGCTCCGTCGTCCAGCGCGCCTGCGGATTGCGCTGCCAGGTGCCGATGCCGCTGCACGGGGCATCCACTAACACGCCATCGAACTTGGTTTTCGTCGGCAATTTCTTGACGCCATCCCAAAACACTGAGCGATAGTTAAAAACCTTCGCCCGGCCCGTGCGCCGTTTGAGTTTTTGCAAGCGCCATTCCGCCCGGTCGCTCGCCCAGAGCAGGCCTTTGTTCTGCATCAAGTCGGACATGTGCAGCGTCTTGCCGCCTTCGCCCGCGCAGGTGTCCCACCACGCCTCGCCCGGCTGGGGATCGCACAGCAAACCGACGACCTGCGACGCTATGTCCTGAATCTCAAATTCACCCGCGTGAAACTCCGGCGTCTTGAACAAATCCAATTCGCCCGCGAACCGCAAGGCGTCCGGCAACCGCTCGCTGACCTCCGCGCCGGGCAATTTTTCCGCCAGGGATGCCGCCGTGCCGCGCTTGGCGCGCAGCCATAGTTTCGGTTCGCGCTGCAAGGAACGCAGCCAGTCATCGGTAACCTCCATTTCCGCCGCTGTCCAGGCGGGCACGGCTTTGGCGCGCAGCTCGGCCAACGGGACACTGGCTTCGTTGTCTTGAAACCGCTGGTTCAACCGCAGGGCCAGCCGCATTTTCGCCTCCACGCCGCGCTCCTCGCGCAGCCAGACATGCCAGCGGTAATAAGTGAAAACGGTCTTGGCCACTTCCGTGGCGTCGAAGGGCGCAAGGTCGCGGAGCGATTTGAGCACCTCGCGCAGCGCGGCGTCCGCCGGCTTGTCCTTGCCGGTTTGGCGGATCACTTCCGCCGCAATCTCATGAACGGGTTGAATCATCCCCCGCAGTCTAAGCGATGGGACCGCGCCAGCACAACGTTCGGAGTGCCGAGCAAGTTCTGCGCTCCGTCACGCCTTCGCAACCAACTGCCTTAGCACATATGGCAAAATGCCGCCGTGCTGGTAGTAGTCGATCTCGATGGGTGTATCAATGCGGCAGCGGACGGCAACGTTTTCCACCGCGCCGTCCTGGCGCGTGATCTTGAGCGTCAAATCCTGCTGCGGCTTGATGTTCGCATCGAGGCCGACAATATCGTAGGTCTCGGTACCGTCGAGCTTCAAGGTCTGCGCGGTGGTGCCTTCCTTGAATTGCAGCGGCAGCACGCCCATGCCGACGAGGTTGCTGCGGTGGATGCGCTCGAAGCTCTGGGCCGCGACCGCTTTCACACCGAGGAGATTCGTGCCTTTCGCGGCCCAGTCGCGCGATGAGCCGGTGCCATATTCCTGACCGGCCAGGATGATGAGCGGCGTGCCGTTTTTTTGATACGCAATGGATGCGTCGTAAATACTGACCTGCTCGCCGGACGGCTGCGACTTGGTCACCCCGCCTTCCACGCCGGGCACCATGAGGTTTTTGATGCGGACGTTGGCGAACGTGCCCCGCGTCATCACGCGGTCGTTGCCGCGGCGCGAACCGTAGCTGTTGAAATCTTCCGCCGTCACGCCGTTCTCGATGAGATATTTTCCGGCGGGCGAAGACTTCTTGATGGAACCGGCGGGCGAAATGTGGTCGGTCGTCACGCTGTCGCCGAAAATAGCCAGCGCCCGCGCGCCCGTGATCGGCGCGATGCTGCCGGGCGTCAACGCGAAGTTTGTAAAGAACGGCGGCTCCTGAATGTAGGTGGATTTGCGGTCCCATTCGTACACGTTGCCGGTGCTGGACGGAATTTCGTTCCATTTGGGATTTTGCGCGGCGAAATCTTTGTAGAGCCGGCGGAACACCTCCGGCTGCAAGGCCGTTTGCATCAAATCGCGCACTTCCTTCAAACTTGGCCAGATGTCGCGCAGGTGAACGGGCTTGCCGTCCTTGCCGGTGCCGAGCGCGTCATTCGCCAAATCAATGTCCACGCGGCCCGCCAGCGCAAACGCCACCACCAGCGGCGGCGACATCAGGAAGTTCGCCTTGATGTTCTGGTGGACGCGCGCCTCGAAATTGCGGTTGCCAGAAAGCACCGACGCGGCGATGAGATTGTTTTTCACGACCGCATCCTCGATGGCCGGATGCAAGGGCCCGGAGTTACCGATGCACGTCGTGCAGCCGTAGCCGACAAGGTTGAAACCTAACTTGTCGAGGTAAGGCTGCAGGCCAGTCTTGTCCAGATAATCGCTGACGACCCGCGAGCCTGGCGCGAGCGACGCCTTAACGGTGGCATTGACCGTGAGCCCCTTTTCCACGGCTTTCTTCGCCAGCAAACCCGCGGCCAGCATGACGGACGGATTGCTCGTGTTCGTGCAGCTCGTGATGGCGGCGATGAGCACCGAACCATTTCGTACCTGGCCATTGAGTCGCGGTGCCTGGGCGTGAATCGGATCGGCGGTGGGATGTTCGATGGCCATTTCCCGCTCGCTAGGCGGCAGTTGGCTATTGGGAACGCGCTGCTGACTGCCGCCCCCGGGATGAATCTCCCCGCCCGCCGAGACCGACACGGAACGCGACAGCTCTTCGGCCTTCATGCCAAAACCGCTTTCCGTGACCGGCTTGCTGAACGCGCTGATGAATTCGTTTTTCAGCTTCGGCAGTTCGATGCGATCTTGCGGACGTTTCGGACCGGCCACGCTCGGCAACACCGAGCTGAGGTCCAGTTCGATCTCTTGCGAATAGACCACTTCACCTTTCTTCGGAATGCCCCAAAGGCCTTGCGCGCGGTAATAATTCTCGTAGGTCTTGACGGCTTCATCGCTGCGGCCGGTGGCACGCAGATAATTCGTGCATTCGGCGTCAATCGGGAAGAAGCCCATCGTCGCGCCGTATTCGGGGGCCATGTTGGCGATGGTCGCGCGGTCCACCAGCGGCAACGCGGCCGCGCCGGGGCCGAAAAATTCCACAAACTTGCCCACCACTTTCGCTTTGCGGAGAATTTGCGTGACCGTCAGCGCCACGTCCGTGGCCGTGACGCCTTCGCGGATCGCGCCGGTCAGGTGGACGCCCACCACGTCCGGCGTGAGGAAATAAACCGGCTGGCCCAACATGCCTGCTTCTGCCTCGATGCCGCCGACTCCCCAGCCCACGATGCCGAGTCCGTTGATCATCGTCGTATGCGAATCCGTGCCGACCAGCGTGTCGGGATAATAAAGGTCTCCCAAATTCAAAACGCCCTTGGCGAGATATTCCAGATTTACCTGATGCACGATGCCGATGCCTGGCGGCACGACTTTGAACGTGTCAAACGCCTGCATGCCCCATTTCAAAAACTGGTAGCGCTCGCGGTTACGCGTGAATTCCAAGTCCAGATTCCTCGCCAGCGAATCCGCGCCGCCCGCGAAATCCACCTGCACGGAATGGTCCACCACCAGATCCACCGGCACGAGCGGCTCGATGATCTTGGGGTTCTTGCCGAGCTTGGCCACGGCCGTGCGCATGGCCGCCAAATCCACGAGCAGCGGCACGCCGGTAAAATCTTGCAGTACGATGCGCGCGACTACGAACGGAATTTCCGCCGTGCGCGTCTCAGTCGCCTTCCAGTTGGCGAGCTCCTTGATGTTCGCTTCGTGGACTTTTTTGCCGTCGCAGTTGCGCAGCACGGATTCCAGCACGAGGCGGATGGAAACCGGCAGTTTGGAGACCGGGCCGACTCCGGCTTTTTCCAGCGCGGGGAGCGAGTAAAATTTACCGGGCTTGCCGTTGCCGAGTTCAAAGGTTTGCAGGGTGCCAAAAAGATTGTGTGATGTGCTCATTTAGTTCCTTAATAACAACCGGGTAAAAATGAACACTGCGCGCTTTCCTGTCAAGCGAAGCGCGCGGCAAATTGCGGCGCCGGCCTCCGATCCGGCGGACATTCCTTTCGCCGAGGTGGGATTTCAGGGTTTCATGCTCCGCACGCCATCGCGCCGGGCGCGGATGGCCAATTGCTTGGCCCGTTCCTCGCCATACTTGCGGATGGAGAATTGTTTCTTTCGCGCCCCATACGGCTCCGGACTCCACGATGCCTGCCAGTATTTCCGCCAGGGCTTGGTCTTCCGGTTAATCACCCGCTGCACGCCTTGGATTCCCGAACGCCCCTTCCGCCGCTGGATATCCGCCCACCATCGGCGGCTGAAAATGGCCGGCGGGCCAAAGATGGCTGTCGATTGTTGGTGGAAATCCCGTGCCGCCGCCAGCGCCGCCGCCTTGCCTCCATATTTTAGGTCAGTGAAGAAGGCGGAGTAAACCTTGCCTTGACGCTGTAGCCGCACAAAGAACCCGTGTGTTCGATGCGACGGCTGGTCAATCCGACAGATGCCCGGGGTCTTAGATGGCTTGTTCATGGTCGGCTTTTTTGCCACCCAACATAATCCATTCGAGGACAACCGGCAATTCTGGAGCGCTGGCCTCCGGCCCGTGGGTTCGAGAACGTTTCAAAAAAAATAAAATAGCCCGGCATTAAAATACCGGGCGATTATCCTCACGCCGCTCTATGATGCCCCATCGGCTTTGCCTCTGGGCGTTGAATTTGCCGGCCATTTTGCCCAAAGCGGGGAGGCCTGCTTATTTCAGATTTGGGCGGTTTCTAATTTTCGCGATCCACATCAAGAGCAGCAGCCCGCTGCCCAACATCGTCCATGCCCGAGGCTCCGGCACCGTTACCACCGTCAAGCCCCAACTTACGAGCGTGCTCTGGCCACCGCCCGACAGGTCGGCGACAAACAGCGTCCATGTTCCGTCGGCCGAAGTCCCGGCCAATGAACCCAGCGCCGCCGAAGTTTCGGGCGCACTGTCAAACGCGCTCCCGTCCGATTGTGGATCAAGGTTTCGTCCATCGGGCGCCCACATGCCGGTCAATTGCCCGGTCACCGGATCCAGACTATAATTTACCGCCTGATAATCATGGATGTTGTTGGCGCTGATGTCCGACAAAGTGATATTAAATCCCGGGTTGTCATACCCAAACGGATTGCTGCCGCTCACGCCGGACCGGTTTAACAGCACCGCGACTTGCCCCTGCGGCCCCGTCAGATACGCATACAAATCGCCATTATATCCGCCCGTGATGTCCAGGCTCACCTGAACCGTCGCGATGTCGCCACTCAATCCGCCCACCGTGAGGGAACTTGAAATCCCGACGGGATTGCCATCGGGAACCGCCGCATTGACGGCCAAGCTCGGGTTCACGGTCTGCCCGCCCCAGGCCCCCAACGCCAAGCCACCCACCATGGTCAAGGTTAAAATGTTTTTCATGTTGGTTCGGTAGTTGGATTGCGCTGGTCAACTGGCAGTGCGACCAAGGCTCAAGGCTTCCATTCCAGCCGGTAGAAAGCTGAGGCGGGTGGCGCACCCAAATCCGTAAAGCGATCCGTGGTTAGAATCAGTCCGTTGCCGGCCGCCGTGTTGGTGGCAATCGCCGTCCAGGTCAAAAGATTGATGGAACGCTGGATGATGTAAACGTAGCCCGGAATGCCATGATTCGTAACCGTGTTTGTGCCGCCAATCGGATTGAGCGTGGTGTTCTGGCCTGTAAACGGGGCCAGCACGGAAAACACGAATACCTGGCCCGTGGCATAGCCGCCAAAGCCGTCGGTGACCGTATAGCTGAAACGGTCATTCACATAATTGGTGTTGCGGAAAAGAATATAGGTGGCGTTCGTGGGCGATACCATGCCATTGGTGCTGACACTTACCGAGGTCAGTGTGATGGGGTCGCCGTCCGGATCAACCACGGCGGTGAGTAGGTCACTAATTTTCACTTTTAACGATACCCCGTTGGTAACACTGAAACTGAAAAAGCCAGTGATCGGCGGATGATTCGTGACGACCTGCGAAAGTATGTTGGTGGCTCCCGAATAATTTCCATCGCCGCTGTAAATGGCGGTGATGCTGTTGGTGCCGCGCAGCAGATTGCTGATGCTGCCGCTGGTGCAGTTGCCGCCGCTCAACGCGCCCGAGGCGAACACGGCTCCGTTGGTAAAATACGTCACGGTGCCGGTGGCATCCACCGGGAGCGATTCGGAAAAAGTGATGGCATCGCGAAAACCGGACGGATTGCGCGAGGACGCCAGCGTGGCGGTCGCGGTCTCGGTCGTGATGTTGGCGCTGGTGCTGGCCGTCGTGTTGCTCAGCGCATAATTGCCGGCATCCGTCCCGGTGATGAAAATACCGGTGACATTCACCGACCGGTTGTTGCCCACCAAACTGCTGGCAAAAATGGCGCTGCCATAGCTGGTCACGAAGCTGTCGCCGCCCACGCGGTTGTCGGCCAGCGTGACCGTGGCATTCACGGTTCCGTCATAAACCTTGTTGATGCCGGTGGCGGTGACGGCTAGCGGCCGGGCGGTGATGTTCGCCGTGGCGGTCGCGTTGGTGCCGGCCAGCGTATAATTGCCCACGCTCGTGCCACCGAGGCTGATGCCGGCGATGTTGATGGCTTTACCATTGCCCGCGAGCTTGTCGGCAAAATTGGCGCTAGCATAGCTCACCGCGATCGTGTCGCCCGCGAGTTGGTTGTCCGAAAGCGTCACGGCGGCAGTGGTTCCACCGTCGTAAATTTTATCCTGCCCGGTGGCGGCCACGGTCAGGGTTCGGCCGCTGATGTTGGCCGTCGTGCTGGCCGTCGAATTGCTCAAAATATAATTGCCGGAATCGCCGCCGGTCACTTGGATGCCGGTAACCTTGACAGTTTTGCCATTGCCAACATTTTTGTCACTGAAACCGGCGCTGGTGTAAGTGTCCGTCAAGCTGTCGCCCGCCACGCGGTTGTCACCCAAACTCACGGTGGCGTTGGTGGTGCCGTCGTAGACCTTGTTCACGCCCGTCGCGGTGACGGTCAGGGAACATGCCGCAATATTGCCCGGGGTCGTGGCCGTGGTGCTGGCCGGTGAATAATTGGCCGCGTCCGGCCCTCCAACTGAAATCCCGGTCACCGTCACGATTTTGCCGTTGCCTACGTTTTTATCGGTGAAACCGGCACCGGCATAATTATCCGTCAGGTTGTCGCCGGACAGGCGGTTGTCCCCCAGCGTCACGGTGGCATTGGTGGTGCCGTCATAAATCTTGTTTACGCCGGCAGCCACCACGTTCAGGCCGCGGGTGGCGATGTTCGCCGTAGTGAACACGGTGGTGTTGGTGAGCGTGTAGCTGTCGGAATCTGGCCCCGTGATCACTAGGCCGAAAACCGTCACCAGGACGTTGGTCCCGGCATTTTTGCCACTGAAACTCGCGCTGCTGAAACTTACCGTGATGACATCATTGGTCAGCCGGTTGTTGCCCAGCGTGACGGTGGCATTGGTGCCGCCGTCATAGACCTTGTTCACGCCCGCTGCCGTGACCGTCAACGTCCGGGGCTCAATGTTGGCCTGGGCGGAGGCCGTGGTGCTGTTCAAATGATAATTGCCCGCATCCGGACCGCTGATAGCGATGCCACTGACGGCGATATTGAGGCCGTCCCCCACATACTGGTTCTCAAAGGTCGCACTGGCGTAAGTATCCGTGACGGCATCGCCCCCGAGATGGTTGTCGGACAGCGTCGCCGTGGCCGCCGTCGTGCCGTCATAAGGCTTGTTCTGGCCGGTGGCCGCCACGCGCAACGTCTTGGCGGAAATCGTGGCTGTGGTGCTCGCCGTCGTGTTGGTCAAATTGTAATTGCTGGCATCCGTGCCCGTAATGAACAGGTCATCCACCAGCACCGGCTTGCCCACGCCCACGTTTTTATCTGTAAAACTGGCGGTGCCGTAAAAAGCCGCCACATCATCCCCCGAAATCTTGTTCAATAAACCCAGCGTCACCGTGGCGTTGGTCGTGGCATTGTAAGTCTTGGTGGTGCCGGTGGCGGAGATGCCGAACGGACGGGCCGTGATGTTCGCGCTCAAAACCGGTGGGGTGAGGGTATAGTTCCCGGCCGCGCCGCCCGATAGCGACAAGCCGCCGACAGTTACCGTTTTTCCGTCGCCGACATTTTTGTCGCTGAAACTGGCGGTGTAACCATTGGTGGCCAACGACACATTCCCAACGTCCTCTGGCGCAACCCCGTTCAATACCGCACCGCTAAAATCAACCATCGTCGTGGGGGTGCCGTCATATATTTTTCCGGCGGCGGAAAGTCCGGAAACCGTCAGGGTCGCGGCCTGGACCGACTCGGACGCAGCCGCGCCAATAAAGCAGGTAAAAGCCATGCAAGCTGGCAAAAACCTGCGTTGTTTGTTCAAAAAACCAGCGAGAAGGTTCAACGTCATAAAATATTAACAACAATCCCAGAATCCGGATGAAGCCGTGGTCCGCAGCTAAAATAACGGCGATCCCATCCGCACGATGCTATCGGCGGGCAATGTGTTATCGGCGCGGACGGGGAAGACTTTAGGAAAAGACGGAAAATTTATTTTTGGCGGCCAAAGCCGGAAACCAGCCGTGTCACCTTTGCGCGTCCGGCATGAAATTGGTGACCTCTGGCACGGTGGTCAATGTGCGGGTGCGGGCGTTCGGCGCCACACCGGCTACAGCGCCTGGAGCATGGACGTGACCCGCTACGTGTCCTGAGTCCTTGCGGACGGTTACCCTGTCAGAGCAACAACATCGGCGCGCCTGCTAGGCGAGCCATTTTTTTTCGGCGCGTCGGGGTCAGTTCACCCCTGGCGCACAATGCAGCAACTCGCCAATGCGCTTTTCGAGCCGTTCCAAGTCCAGCGGTTTGGTGAAGAAATCCTCGGCATGCATGGAGGCGGTGCGTTTCGTCACGTCGCTGGACAGCGCGCTCATGAAGATAATGGGGATTTTTTTGGTGGCCGGCTGCCGGCGCAGAATCTCGCAAACGGAAAGTCCATCCAAGTCCGGCAACAGGATGTCGAGCAGGATCAAGTCCGGCTTGCCCTCGCGCGCCTGGCTCAAGGCATGGACGCCGTCGGCCGCCACCAAAAATTCACAGCCCAGATTGGCCAGGCGAAATTTCACCAGTTCGATGAAATCACCCTCGTCATCCACGATCAAGATACGCGGCACCATGCTGACAACCTAGCTTACCCTGCGCCAAACACAAAGACGGCCGGGTTAAATCCCGGTGACGAACCGGAAACGGAAAAATTACTTCGGCTGCGGCGGAACTCCCTTTTGCGCGAACGGCAAGTCGTTGTCGGTATGAACACGATTGCCCGCCGGGTCAACAATGGTTGCGGTGATGAAAATCAGCAGTTCCTTGTCGCTGGTTTTTAAGTTGCCAGTAACCACGCTTCCACTGACATGGTTTGTTTCTGGTATGCCGCCGAGCAAGGCCGTCTGGCCGTCCCACAAATTCACGGTCGCCACCACTTGCCGGACGGTGAAGTGAGGCGAAACTTTCGGCACGTCAATTTTTTCTCCGGCGCGATTGTAAGCCGTCGTGGTATTGGTGGGTGTGTCGTAACCCAAAAATTCCGTCATGGACGGGATGAGCGCCAGATTGATGGTGTAGCCGTCTGCCAGGACATAAGGCACCACATCCAAAACCGGACCGGTCTCAAACCGGGTGGTTTGGGGCACAATCGTATTGGAAATAATAAACCCAGTTTGGTTGGTATAGCTTTCCTCAAAGACCACATTGGTGACGACATTAATAATCTGTGTAGCCCGCATTTGCGTTTGTCGTCCACTGAGGCTGGTGGCTTCCGGCTCGGCCAGATCATTGAAACCGGCCTGCGCCTGCAAATTGGGTATCGCCATTTTGGCATTTTCGCTGGAGAGGATGCCCACCAGCCGGCCATCGCTTTCATTGGTAAAATTAAAATATTTTTTAAACCCAGCCGTCGTCCCCTTTGGCGCTTCCACAAAACTGGCCTTGATGTGGAGTTGCGGCGCCGTGGAATTCAGGGCCACCAAGGCACGCTCAATGGTGTCCAAATCAGATGCAGTTGCTTTTACATACAATATGCCCAGTCGGTCGCCGTAGAAAATTGACTTGCCTTTGGGTGATTGCAAATCCAAACCGAGGCCCGCGAAAATCTTCTGTGCCGTTGATGCCGGAGAAATGGTGGTTTCACCGAAATCAACTCCGGTTATTCCCATGTTGGAATAAAATTTATTGGTGGTTTCGTCAAGATCTGCCCCATTTTTTTCAATTTTGGAATAGAATATATTCGGATTCACCCTAAACGTCCGCGTGTAAAGCTTGTTTATGTCAGCAGTGTCAGTCTGGCTTTTTTCCGAAAACACGATGCCATCATCCAAAATGGAATACTGGATGGGCTTGTCAGCGGTGAGGACAACGGCGTCCAAAACATCCGAAAGCCGCATATATGTCAGCGGCGCAAGGTTGACGACAACAGAATTAATATTTGCCAACCGGCCGGAAACAGAATTCGTGGCGATTAAGATTTGGATGCCGATTTTTTCAGAATCGTTTCGCAGCGTAGCTTCGTTTAGTTCGCGCACAACCTCCTCCAAACTCAATTGGGTGAAGCTGACTTGAGGCAGCCGGATACGATACAGTTTCTCCACGATCATTTGCCGGCCAGATTTGATCCGGCTGTGGTTCGGGTTCAGACGCATGGTCTGCACCAGTCCTAGATAATATTTGGCGACGGGATTGTTCGAATCTTGTCCCAGAGCCGATTTAAATTTTGCTTCCGCCTCGTCCAGCTTGCCCATTTCGTAAAGCAACTTACCGTCCTTCACCAGTTGTTCGGCGCTCTTGGTTGAAACGGGCACCGAAAGGTTGGCTATCGTGATGCTGTTGATGCCGTGACCACTGGAATTTTGCACCTCCGGCTCAACCAATCGTTCAAATCCTTGGCGCTGTTGCAAGGCGTGCAACACCACGCTAAAATTTGAATTGGATAGGATACCCGGCCAAGTCGTTGTGTGAGGGTTCGTGCTTTGCGCCGCTACAGTTGGCGCCGGAATAGACGACCCCGGCACAGCCGATGTTTCCCGCGGCCCCGGTCCTTCACCCATCGGCACGGCGACGGCGGTGAAGGCTAGAATGCCCAGTAGCGAAACCAGCGTCAGCCCGGCGCGGCGCGGCGGGCGGAAATCCACCAGCCGTTCAATGCGCTGCCGCAGCGCGTGGCGTGACTCCATGATTCCCACCAGACCGAGGCTCACCGGCGGTCGGTTCAGTATCAGCTTCGCCACTTTCAGCAACGTCGGCGCATAGGCTTCCGACTCATCCCGCAGCGCGAGCATCACGGCATCGTCCACCGCCTCCTCGCGCACGCGACGGATGCGTGCGTTCGCGACCCAAACCAGCGGATGCCACCAGTAAACAATTTGCACCAACGCCTGCAAAAAATTCACCCACACGTCGCGCCGGCGCAGATGAATCAATTCGTGCAGCAACACCGCGCGCAATTGTTCGTCCGAAAAATGTTCCGCGAGCGATTGCGGGATAAGAATCACCGGCCAAAACAATCCGCAAACGGCGGGCGACATCGTGTTGGTCGTCAGCCACGCTCGCATCTTAAATTTTGTGCTGGTCATTTTTTGCGCTTCGTCAGCGAGCACGTCCAGTCGTTCGGATGTTTTCGCATGGCGGACTTGCTGCGCAATCTGCCACCAGCGCGCGAGGAGCCAGCCAAGCAAAGCCAGACTGACGGCAGCAGAAATCAAAAATAAACCCGCGGTCAAATTCATCGCGGGCTTTGGCGGAACATAAGCCGGCAGCGGAGTTTGAGGAATTTTCGGCATGGGTGTGCTGTCGTATGTGACCGTGTAATGAGTCTCCGGTTTAGCGACAACCGGCGGTGGAGCTTGGTGCAACCACCAAGCCGGACTCGTCGGCAGCGCCAACGTCGGCGGCATGCAGAGTTTCACGAGCACGACCAGCCATAGCGCGTAACGGATGGACGCCCGCAGTTTACGCCGGAACAAAAAGTCGAACGCGAACACGACCGCGATGAGCAGGCTCGATTGCCCTAGCATGGGCCACGCGAAGCCCAAAAAGCTTTGGCCGAATTGGTTCAGGGTTTCATCGAAAGAATTCATGCCGCACCTTTTGAATTGATTATTTCTTGGTGGATTTTTTCTTCGCCTTGATGAGTAATTCCAATTCCGCCAATTCTGCCGCATTCAAATCCTGGCTATCCAAAAGACATTGCAGCATGGGCGTGAGCGCGCCATTGAAGGCGTGCTTGAGCGCGTAAAACAGCTCACCGCTCTGCGCCTGCGCGCGCGTGACGGCAGACTGGTAGATGGTCAGCTTGCCTTCCTTTTTCGCCTTGAGCACGCCCTTGATGACCATGCGATCCATTAGCGTGCGGACGGTTGAATAATGCCAGCCCGTCGGCTTGAAAAGTTTTTCCTGGATGACCGGCGCGGTGCAGGGTTCAGTTTCCCAAACAGCCTTGATGACAGACCATTCGGACTCGGTAAGTTCCACGGTTGGCTTGGCCACGCGTTTAGAATCTCTACAATCGTAAATAATGTCAAGCGCAAAATCTACAAATGTAGATATCCCACCAAAGCAAAAGAGCGAAAGGCCAGCCTTTCGCTCTTCGCGGAAACTTTATTCCGAACTACTTCAACTTCGCCAGCGTCGCCTTGACGGCGGCGAAATTTGGCAGGTCCTTCGGCGTCGCGGTCTGTTCGCTGTATTGCACCACGCCAGCCTTGTCGATGACAAAGGCGGCGCGCGCCGCGGTGTCGCCTACGCCGGCGAGCATCGGAAACACCACGTCGTATTTCCGGATGACTTCCTTGTTCAAGTCACTCGCGAGGGTTATTTTGAGATTGTTCGTTTTGGCCCAGGCCTCCTGCGCAAACGGGCTGTCCACGCTGATGGCGATCACGTCCGCGCCGGGAAAGGCGTCCAGGCCGTTGGAGACATCGCACATTTCCGTGGTGCAGACGCTGGTATACGCGAGCGGGAAAAACAGCAGCACGGTGTTCTTCGCACCATAGTTGCCGCTGAGCTTGATGTCCACCAGGCCGGTGGCGGTTTTGGATTTGAGGGTGAAATCAGGGGCGGCGGAGCCGACGGGAATTGCCATAATATATTTGAGTTTTGTTTGGTTTAAACTGCCAACGCGGGATTCTCCAATTTTGCCGGACGCCTGTCAAATGGGGATTTTTCCCACCGGGAAAAACCGGCCCGGGTCACAGCCGCCAAGGAGGCGGGACAGAGGATGTCCACTGAAGAAAACGGCTGTGCACCCGAACCAAGTGGCTACAGCTTCCCAGAACCGGCCGGAGGTGGCTCACCATTTATTGTGAAATACCAAACTTAAATTGTCATCCCAGCGCCGCCAAGACTTCAGCCGCATGCTCCTCCGGCTTCACCAAGGGCCAGATGTTCCGAATATTTCCGTCCGACCCGATGAGGAAGGTTACGCGGTGCGTGCCCTGATATTTCCGGCCCATGAAACTTTTTTCACCCCACACGCCGTAGGCCGCGACGATTTTTTTATCTTCGTCGGCGAGCAGCGGGAACGGCAGCTGGAACTTTTCCACGAACTTGTCATGCGCCTTGACCGGGTCGGTGCTGACGCCGAGGATGACCGCGCCTTTTTTCTTGAAGTCGGCAAAGTGATCGCGGAAGGCGCAGGCTTCCTTGGTGCAGCCGGGCGTGTCGTCCTTCGGATAAAAATAGAGGATGACGTTTTGTCCGTGGTAATCGGCGAGGGAAATTTTCCCGCCGCCGCTCGTCGCTCCGGAAAATTTCGGGGCGGGGTTGCCGACCTTCAGTTGGAGTTCAATTGCTTTGGCCATAAAATAGTTCCGGAATAAACCCCCGGTCAGGGAAAAGATCAAGCGCCGGATTCAATTTTTTTTCATGGGCAGGCTGGCCGGATGCGTCCCCAGCTGCTTCATACCGTCCCAGACGTAGAACAGACCGGACGCACCGGTGAACCAGGCCGCGCCGAGGCTGAGGGTGTTCAGCCAGAGGGCGTGCCGCTCCGACCAGTTCAGAAGAATCCACAGGACCACGGCCATTTGCAGCACCGTCGCAATCTTGCCGGTGAGGCGCGGACGCACGGTGACCCGACCCACGACCAGTCGGACGACCATGACGCCGAGGCCCAGTAACAGGTCCCGGCCAATGATCGTGCCCGTGAGCCAGAGCGGCATCACCGCCAGCCGCGGCGCGTGGTTGAAACTCAGAACCACGATGCCGGAGACCAGCAACAGCTTGTCCGCCAGCGGATCCAGCACTGTGCCGAGTTCGCTCCACTGGTTGTAATGCCGCGCCACGTAACCGTCCACGCCGTCTAGGATCGCCGCCACAGCGAAGGAAAGAATGGCCAGCAGCCGGTGCACCTCGTTGCCGGTCTCGACGTAGTAAAGCACCTCGACGACAAAAAATGGAATCAGCAAAATCCGCAGGATCGTGATTTTGTTGGCCGTGGTCATCGCGGGAGACTGTGGCACGAATAGGCGGGGTTTGCACGAATTTCCCGACCCGGATCCAGCCTGGTCTCGGTTGCTTCCAGGAGCGGTCGGATTACCGGTCGGGGAAGACCTAAGGACGATTCAGCAGCCAGAGCAGGCCACAGATGCACAAGACTAGCAAAGCGCCAAAAAAAATGGTGAAGAACCTCATTTGCTTTTGGTGAAAGCTTGGTTTGCGTTTTTCTCTCATCATCCACAGTGCCTGAGAATTTCCCGGCCCAGACTCTTTTATAGGAGAAACTCTCGCTCGAAGCCACAGTCGATGAGTGACTTTTGTTTTTCATAATCAACGACTTAAACTTAGGCGGACCATACCCCGCGCGCCGGCCGGGAAGCTGCGGATCGTCCGTTTCACCCGTTTTTTTCTCCGCTTGCATTCCCCCACCCCCCCGCATAGTTTTTGGGCCGATGCATAACTTGTATCCTTTGCGGAGGTTGACAACCTGCTGGTGGAAACCGGCTTTCATACCGTTGGTCATCCTCGCCCCGTGTGGGCTGATGCCGGCGTCAGCCCAAACCTTGCCGGCGTCGACTGAGCTGCCGGCAACCTTGGAAATCGCCGATGCGGTTCATACCGGCGTGCAGACTTTGAGTTTCGAACTCGGCGGCGTGGGCGGCTTGCGGATTTTCGGCGGCAGCCAAAATCACGACCTGGCGCTCGTCAGTCTGGCCTACGGCCAGATGCTGGGGCCGGTGCTGGGTGCCGGCCACTGGTATGGCGGCATCGGCGAACTGCGGCTGGAGGCCTTCGGCGGCTCCCAGTTTTTGCCCAAATCAAATTTTATTTTCGGGGTCACGCCTTATCTGCGCTACGACTTTGCGACCGGCACGCGATGGATTCCCTTTGTAGACGCGGGCGCGGGCGTGACGGCCACGGACATCAGCCGCCCGGATCTCAGCGATACGTTTGAGTTTAATTTGCAGACCGGCGCGGGCCTCCATTATCAGGTGAGCGCGCACTGGGCGCTGACGGTTGAATGGCGCTATTTCCATATCTCCGACGCGGGCCTGACCCATCCCAACAACGGCGTGAACGGCATGATGGGGATGATCGGTTTGACCCGCTTCTTCTAGGCTTCCCGCCAGGTAGGGATTATCCAGCGAATCAGCGCGATTGCACCAGCACCCGAAAGGCCCGACCGAGGTGTTCCGGATGCGTGAGGGTTTGGAATTGACGCGTCTGCTTCACATTCCACTGGACCCAGGAGGCTTCGGCCATCGCCGACGGCAAGATACGCGTGAGGAATTGCGGCTGGGTGCAAAACGTTTCGGTTTTTAAGCCGGCCGCCTCGCCAGCCTGCTGGATGGCGGAGAAATTGACGTGCGCCGTCAAATCCTGTTCGCCGGGCCGCGCCAGCAGATTATCGGAGACGTGGTGACGATGATAGGCCCGCAAAGTGCCGTTCAAACGCGCCGGCGAAAACTGTTCCTCGGCAGTAAAGCCGTAGTCAATGGCCAGCAGTTTGCCCCGCGTCAAAACCGCGGCCGCCGCGCGCCACCAGTTTTCGGCGGCGGGCGAGGCTTCGATGGTGTAGCCATCGGTTAGAACAGCCTCCAATTCCGTATTACATATTCCACATTCCGCATTTTCCCGGCGCGCCCAGACAAATTTTCCATCAGCGAACGCGACGCCCCACTCGAACCACTGCTTTTCCTGCGCGTGCCAGCCAAGCCGGCGGACCGGAAAAGCGTCTAGCAGTTCGTTGCCGAACATCACGCCGTGAATTTCTGCCTTTGACGGGTGGCTTTTCAGGTCTTCAAAATTGGCAAACCAACGGACATTGACAAAAGCTTTCAGGGTTTCCCGCTGCCATGCTTGACGACGCTGCGAGGGTTCTAGGATGTCATAGGTGATTTCGGAAAACAATTTGGGCCGGTGCGTTTGCAGCCAGGTCAAAATGTCACGCGCAAGTTTGCCATCGTGCGCGCCGGCCTCGACTATCCGCAATCCGCAATCCGCATTTCGCAGTTCCGTCAGCCAGGCGGCAAACTGAAATGCCAGCAGTTCACCGAACAAACTGCCGGTGCTGACGCTGGTGATGAAGTCGCCACCCCGGCCGACATTGTCCTGTCTTGTCTCATAATAGCCGGTTTCGGGACAGTACAGGGACAGTTCCATGAAGCGCGCGAAGGAAATTACGCCGTGTTGACGGATTTCTTCGCGAATGACGTCAGTCGGCATTTTCATTGCTTGCAGAGGAACATGGCATTGGCTAGTGTCGTTTCAATCGTGAGGATTTATGGCTAAAATTGACGCATTTTTCAACTTGATGTTTGAGCAAAAGGCTTCCGACCTTCACATGGCGTCGGGCAATCCGCCCATGATGCGCATCCACGGCGAGTTGCAGCGCGTGGATTATCCGCCGCTGGAAAACGATACGCTCAAGGCGATGCTCTACGAAATCGCGCCGGATTACAAAATCAAACAGTTCGAGGAAACCGGCGACGTGGACTTCGGCTACGAAATCCCGAACATTTCCCGCTTCCGCGTCAATTTTTTCAACCAGAAAAACGGCGTGAGCGCGGTGTTCCGGCAGATTCCCAGCCGCGTGCTGTCGTTTGAGGATTTTGAAAAGCTGGAGGCGCCGCTGCCGGCCGTCTTTAAGAAATTCGCGATGCTCAACCGCGGCCTGGTGGTCGTGACCGGCCCGACCGGTTCCGGCAAATCCACCACCCTGGCGGCCATCGTGGACTACTGCAACCGGAACCGCAAAGACCACATCATCACGGTGGAAGACCCGATTGAGTTCGTCCACGAAAGCAAAAACTGCCTCGTGAACCACCGCGAAGTCGGCGTGCACACCAAGTCGTTCGCCTCGGCGCTGCGCGGGGCGTTGCGCGAAGACCCGGACATCATCCTCGTCGGCGAAATGCGCGACCTGGAAACCATTGAACTGGCGATCACGGCGGCGGCGACCGGCCACTTGGTTTTCGGCACCCTTCACACCCAGAGCGCAGCCAAGACGGTGGATCGCATCATCGACGTGTTCCCGGCCGACCAGCAGAACAAAATCCGCCAGACTCTGTCCGAAGCCTTGAAGGGCATTGTGGCGCAGACGTTGTTCAAGCGCTCCGACAAAAAAGGCCGGGTGGCGGCGTTCGAAGTGCTGGTGTTCAACACCGCCGTGGCGAACCTCGTGCGCGAAGGCAAGACCCACCAGATCCAGGGCATGATTCAAGTCGGCAAAAAATTCGGCAACCAGCAGCTGGATGACCATATCATGGAGCATGTCCGCATGAAACGGGTCACGCCGGAAGACGCCTATGACAAGTCGCTCGACAAGAAAAAATTCCGGCCTTTGCTGGCCCACCCGCCGGATGACGACGATGTCATGTGATTTATGCGCCGACCGGAACTAGACCAGATTTTGATGACTATGCTGGCTTCGCAGCCGGAGGTTTCCGACCTGCTTTTCACCGTGGACCGGCCGCCGCAGGTGGAAGCCTACGGGGAACTCAAGCCGGTCGTGCTGGATCCACCCATTGAAAAGCTGACCCCGTTTCAGATCGAGACTATCGCGATGAATATCATCGGCGATAATCTCTGGCACATCGAGGATCTGCTGCGGCACGGCTCGTGCGACGCGTCGTATTCGTTGTCCGACCAGGCGCGGTTCCGGGTGAACATTTTTTCCCAGCGCGGCAATTTTTCCATCGTGTGCCGGCAATTGAACGCCACCGTGCCGACGCTGGACCAGTTGAAATTCCCGGAAGTCTTCAAGGAAATTCCGAATGAAAAAACCGGCCTCGTCCTCGTGACCGGCTCGACCGGCTCCGGCAAATCCACCACGCTCGCCGCAATTCTTGACGAGATCAACCGCTCCAAGCCGGTTCACATCGTCACGCTGGAGGATCCGGTCGAATACCTGCACAAGCACCAACGGGCCACGTTCAACCAGCGCGAGCTCGGCTTGGATTTCGACACCTACTCCGGCGGGCTCCGGGCGGCGCTGCGCCAGGCACCCAAGGTCATTCTCGTGGGCGAAATGCGCGACCGCGACACCGTCCGAATTGCCTTGAGCGCGGCTGAAACCGGGCACTTGGTTCTGAGCACGTTGCACACGATCAATGCCGGCGAAACCATCAACCGCATCCTTGGCATGTTTGAGCCGGATGAACAGGAACAGATCCGCACCCGGCTTTCCGACTCGCTCCGCTGGGTGGCCAGCCAGCGGCTGGCACCCAAGGTTGGCGGCGGGCGTTATGCCTTGATTGAACTGATGGGTTGCAACCTGCGCACCCAAGAGACCATCCGGCTCGGCGAAAGTGAGGGCAAAACCTTTTACGAAATCATTGAGGCCAGCTACACCTTCGGCTGGCGCACGTTCGACAACGCTTGCCTGGAAGCCTACGAACATGGCCTAATCACCGAGGAGACCGCCCTGCTCTATTGCACCAAGCGCAGCGTCGTTTCCCGCGGCATCGACCAAGTCAAGAAGGCGCGCGGAGAAATGAATTCCACCGCCAACACGCTCCGCATGAAAAACCTCCGGGGGGGCGCCGCGGCAGGTAGCGGCACCCCCGCACCCCCTGTACTGAAAATAAAATGACCGGTACCTTTGATTTCGTCAGCAGCGAGGATAAACCCGCGTTGATCGCCTTTTCCACTCCGGAATGGCTCGATACGGCCAAGCAGGCACTTAACGAACTCGGCTACAAGGTGCACACCGCCGCCACCCACAGCGATTTTCTCATCCGCTTCAGCCAGGCCCGGTATCAGGTGGTCATCGTGGAGGAACTTTTCGGCGCGAACACCCCCGATGAAAACCTGACCCTCAAGGCGCTCCAGGAAATGCCCGTCAGCCAGCGCCGCCACGCCACCATCCTGCTCATCGGCAATTCCTTTCAAACCTTCGCGCCGATGGAGGCGTTCAAGCAGAGCGTGCACGCCGTCATCAACAGCTCGGAACTCTTCCTGCTCAAACAGCTCGTGGAAAAGGCCGCCGCCGAAAACGAACTCTTCCTCCACAGCTTCCGCGAAATCCAGAACCGCGTCTTTACCAGCGGCACCCGGTTCTCGCCGTGACCCGTCTGGATCAGGCCCTCGTCGAACGCGCCCTCTGCGACAGCCGGGAAAAGGCCAAACGCCTCATCCTGGCCGGAGCCATCCGCATCAACGGCCACCCCGCCCGCAAGGCCAGCGACTCCGTCAAGCCGGCCGACGAGCTCACCGTGGCCGCGCCGGAGAAATTCGTCAGCCGCGGCGGCCACAAACTGGAACATGCGCTGGCGCATTTTCAACTCGACGTCACCGGCCTCACCGCGATCGACCTCGGCGCGTCCACCGGTGGCTTCACGGACTGCCTGTTGCAGCGCGGCGCGGCCAGCGTTTACGCCGTGGACGTCGGCCAGGGCCAGCTCGCCTGGAAATTGCGCCGGGACCCGCGCGTCGTGGTTCGGGAAAAGACCAATGCGCGCCACCTTAAACCGGAGGATTTTCCGGCAACCGCCGATCTGGTGGTCGTGGACTGCTCCTTCATTTCACTTAAAAAAATTCTCCCGCCCGCCGGGCCGCTGCTGAAACCCGGCGGCCAGCTGGTCGCCCTCATCAAGCCACAGTTCGAGGCCGGCAAGGCGGAGGCCGATCAGGGCCGGGGTGTCATCACCGACCCCGCCATCCATGATCGCGTGCTGGCCGAGCTGGAAGAATTTGTCGCCGCGCAGGCTGGCCTTTCCTGGCGCGCTGTGGTTGAATCTCCCCTGCTCGGCCCGGCCGGCAACAAAGAATTCCTGGCGCTGATTGAAAAAGCCCGCTGACCATTTCCAACGTATCGGCCTCGTCGGCAACGCGGAAAAAGCCGCGTGCGCGGCGAGCGTCCGCGCCGCCGCCCGGCTGATCCGCCGCGCCGGCCGCACCGTCGTCTGCGACCAGGTCACCGCGACGCTCGCCAACCTCAAATGCGCGGTCGCGCCCGATGCCGCCGCCCTGGCCCGCACCGTAGACCTGCTCATCATTTTTGGCGGTGATGGCACGATGCTCCACACGGCGCGGCAGATTGCCGGTTCCCGGACGCCCATGCTCGGCATCAATATTGGCGGCCTCGGCTTTCTCACCGCCGTGCCGTCCGACCAGCTCGCCACCGCGTTGAAATTGCTGTGGCAAGGAAAATTCCGGCTCGAATCGCGCGCCCTCCTCGAGGCCGCCGGCACCGGCCACGGGAAAAAATTCCGGGCCACTGCGCTCAACGACGTCGTCGTCAGCCGCGGCGCGGCCTCGCGGCTCATCGCTCTGGATGTGAGCGTGAACGGCGAACCCATCACCCGTTATCGCTGCGACGGCCTGATCGTCAGTTCCCCGACCGGCTCCACGGCGTATTCGCTCGCGGCGGGCGGCGCGATTGTCTTGCCGACGGCGGAAGTGTTCGTCCTCACGCCAATCTGCCCGCACGCGCTGTCGAACCGGTCTATCATCTTGCCGCTGTCCGCGACGCTCTGCGTGAAGGCCATCAAAACCCAGCCGGCGACGTTCCTGAATGCCGACGGGCAGATCGTCGGCGAACTGGTTAACGGTGACGAAGTTGCCATCCGCCGCAGCCAAAGCACCGTGCGCCTCGTGCATCTCGCCGACGGCTCGTTTCTCGAAGCCCTGCGCCGCAAACTCCACTGGCGCGGAACTTATCTATAAAAATGGTCCGCCTCAAAGATATCGCCCAGATCGTCGGCGTCTCCGTGATGACCGTCTCCAAGGCCATGCGCGACGAACCCGACGTCTCCGCCGCCACCAAGGCGCGCATCAAAAAAGTCGCGTTCGACCTGGGCTACGTCCCGGACTCCAGCGCCCAGGGCCTGCGCACCAAGACCACCAAGCTCTTCGGCCTCGTCATTCCGTCCACGACCAATCCCATTTTTGCGCGCGTCGTGTTCGCCATCGAGGAACGCGCCCACGAACTCGGCTACGACCTGCTCCTTTGCCACACCTACAACAAGGCCGAACGCGAGGATGCCTGCCTGCGCCGTCTGCTCTCGCGGCGCGTGGATGGATTGTTCATTGCGCCCGTCTATCGCTTCGAGGCCGAGGCGCGGATTTATCGGGAAATCCTCGCGCGCAGCGTCCCTACCATCCTGCTTGGGGCGCCCGCGCCGTTCTGTAAAACGTTTCCCGCCATTGAAATTGAGGAGCTTGTTGCCAGCTATAACGCCACCCAACACCTGATCGGCCTCGGCCATAAAAAAATCGCCTATTTCACCGGCCCGCCGGCCGCGCCGTGGGCCCATGAACGCTTTGAAGGCTACCGCCGCGCCCTGCGCGAGGCGAACCTCGAGGTGGACGACAAGCTGGTCTTTGCCGCCGGCAACACGATTGAAGAAGGAGCCAGCGCCGCGTTGAAGATGATCAACGAGGGCTGTCATCCGACCGCCATCCAGGCCGTGAGCGACTTCGTGGCCATCGGTTGCGCGGAAACCCTACTGAGCCAGGGTCACAAAATTCCCGAGGACATCTCGCTCGTCGGGTTTGGCAACATCCTGACAGCCGAATATTTTCGCGTGCCGCTCACCACCATCAGCCAGCCGAAATACCGGCTTGGCACCGCCGCCGTGGAAGCGATGATGAAGCTGATCCACGGCGAAAAAATCCAGTTGAAACGCCTTGCCGCCGAATTCGTGGAACGCCAAAGCACTGCGCCGCCAAAGCGCTGAAGCCATACGAAAAAAGGTATTCAACCGCCAGGATATCAAAGGTCAAACGTTTAAAAGAAATTTCCGGGATTATGCCTTTAACCAGTCTTTCTCTCTTTGATTGGAGGCGAGGGCTGGAGTAAGCATTCCCCCAACGTAGGTTCGCGCTTTTAACCCTGAAACCTCAAGCTGCGCAAGTTGTTGATATTCAATGTAGCGATCTTGATGTTCAGAGGGAGTAGATCAAGTCACTTTCAAATTTAAACGCCCCATAAATTACCAAAAATAAATATCCCCAAACACTTGACAAGTTGTATTTTAATGTTATATATACATCTAGTCCGGTATTGCCGGGTCCGCGACGTGATTTTTGTCGCCACCATCGTTCTTTGGCATAATTGATTTATGGCTGCCGGCTGATGTCCTAAGGCCGGGTGAGGTAGGGCCGATAACCAGGTGCCTGGCATCGGTGAAATTGGTGAAAATTTAAATTTCGGTCATCTTTCCGTCAACGACATTTATTTTTCCTCACTGACGACAACTATAATTCCCCATCGGACATGAGCTCTTCGGTATGAAGGTTGAGGGGATTCCTGGCTGGTGGAGTGGAGTCAGGAGGGCGAAGCCCGACTGACGGAACGCAACCAGCCAGGGGCGGTGAGCCTCACGCAGTCTGCCGGGCTTTGGCTTTCTTTGTTCGCACACTTTCACCGTCGAACTCCAAGATGGTGGCGTGATGCACCAGCCGGTCAATGGCGGCCATAGTGGTCATCGGGTCTTTGAAGATTTGATCCCATTTCGAGAACACCAGATTGCTGGTGATCATCACGCTGCGCCGCTCGTAACGTTCGGCCAGGAACGTGAACAACACTTCCATCTCCTCCCGGTCTTGCTGGACATACCCAATGTCGTCCAGGCATACGACTGCATAGCGGTCGAGTTTCTTCAGGAGGGCTTCGAGTTTCAACGCCTTCTTGGCGATCAAAAGCTTTTGCACCAGCTTGAACGTCGGGATGAACAACACGGTGTGCCCATGCCGCAAGATCAGCTCCCGGCCCAAGGCGGCCACAAAATGACTTTTCCCACGGCCTGGCAGACCGAAGGCGAGCACGTTCTCCCCGCGCTCCACAAAGCCGCCTTCCAGCAACGTGGGTAATTGTCGTCGGATCTTTTCCGGCAACAGGGTCTCGTCCAGATTGCCCAGACTTTTGCCGTCCGGCAGCCCGGATTGTTTGATCAGACGGACAACGCGCCGTTGGCGCCGGTCTTCGGCTTCGCTCTCGCATAGGTGTTGCAAGAACTTCCGATAGCCCCAGTGGTGCTGTTCAGCTTGTTGCAGGGTGTCGGCGTAAATCGACGCCATCGTCGTCAGGCAGAAGCTGCGTAACAGCCCAGCCAGTGGATCATGCGGCATGGGCGACCTCCTCCTGCAAGAACGCATCATACACGCTCAAATCCACGATGGGCTCCACCAGTTCCACGCGGCTGGGTGGACACAGCGTGCCGCGCAAGGTGGCGGCCCGCCACGGCAGTGAGTCCGGGCACAGCATTTCACCGAGCAAACCTTCCACGGCATTGATGCCCAGTTCCGCCGTCAGCTTGAGCAGTCGCAGATACTCCAGTTCGCCGGCACCCATCCCGTGATCCTGCACCAGCCGGTCATAGGCGCGGCGATAAGTGTTGCTCGGAAACAGATCCTCCCGGTAATGGTAGCGGGCAAACGCGCCGGGCTTCCGCAGCAACGCCTGGATCACATGCCGGTAATCAATCACCGCCTGCCGGCCGGGCACGCGCACGATGTGCGCAATCTGCTCCGTGCCGTGGTAAACCTCCAGGTGTTGCTCATAAACCCGCGTTCGCAGCCGCCGGTGGATAAACCGGGCCGGCACCGAATACGCCACGCGTTTGACCCGGATGGTGCTGTGACTGCACACCCGGCACTCCACTTCATCATACTCGCAGAGCCGCGTCGGCGGCAGTTCCCGCATCACCGCCAGTTCCTCCGCCACCTTGGTCGTGCGCTGGCCATTGGCTTTGGTCAGCACCTCGGCCAAGAACTGATCGTAAGCCGCTTCACTGGCGAAGTCCCGATACCCGCGCAACAACAGATGCTGCTCCAGCCGCCGCTTCAAATGGCCGTTGTGCGCCTCGACATCGCCGTTCTCATTCGGACAACCCACATGGATCGTTCGCACGGCCAGCCCGTAATGTTCCGCCAACGACAGGAACTCCGGATTGAAATCCCGTTTGCCTTCGCCGCTGATCTGATGCGTGGCCGCGCTGCTATTATCAATCTGCAACAGTTTGGGCACTTTGCCCAACCGGAACAGCGCCGCCTGCAAACCCGCCCGCAACGACAACAACGACTCCGACTGACACCGCGTCGCCCACTGCCAGTTCGAATACGGCAGCACCGCCTGGCAGAGCAGATGATCAAGGGGATGGCCAGCGATGCTGACCTCCAGTTCTTTGGCGTGGGTCCAATCCAACTGCATGACCTCCCCGGGACTATGCGTCTGTGGAAAGATAACTTCCGGGGCCGGCCCATGTTCCAACCGCCACTGTCGCACCCGCCGCTGAAAGGTTCGCAACTGCGTCTCCCGCATCTGCTCGGGACGGATCATCAGCAAATGCTCAAACAACGCCTTGGCTTCGAGTTCTGGGGCCGCCCGCAAACGCGGTTCCGCCTCCGGCCAAATCTGGGCCAGCGGATCCACTCGCGTGCGCCAAATCCGTGCCGGCCTTGGTTGACTCAATCGCTCTGGCTCATCCAAATACTTCCGCGCCGTCTTCCGATCCATCCCGCTTTTCAATGCACTCATAGAAACACTTCCGGTCCGTTGAAACTCGGTGACGAGCCGAGTCCGTTGTTGTGTGGTGATCATGCACCGGCAGTCTGCCCGGTCAGGCCTACGGCCCGACCAGAAAAACCACCAGTGCTTCCCCGGACACGGGGAGTTTTAGTTGTCGTCAGCGGGAAGTTTAGTTGTCGCTACAGGCTTCCCGTGGTTCCGTGGTTGTGACATGAATGAAGATGGCTAAAAATCAGCAGCAATTCCATCAGAAATGACCCCAATCAGCGCACGGAAAGACGTTGAATTATTTTCCCGTTACCCAAATCAAATACTGGCAACGCTTTAACCCGATTTTGACCTGAAATATCCACATATTCTGAAGAATTCGTGTTGCCTGGGGTGAACCGTTCTAGGACCAGTCCAGTATGCGAACGAAAGCTTTTTCATATTTGAGAGTCAGCGGGAAGGGGCAAATTGAAGGTGACGGATTTCCCCGTCAACGAGACACAATCGCCCGATATGCCAAACGTCATCAGATTGAAATCGAGCGGGAATTCTGTGAAATGGGTGTCAGTGGAACGAAGGACGCCTTTGACCGTGAAGCCCTCACGGAATTGTTTATTGCGATAAAAGCCAATGGTGTTCGGCTGGTTCTCGCCGAGCGTGCAGACCGCATCGCCCGGGATTTAATGATTTCGGAAATTCTTTTGGGGGAGTTCCGAAAAATTGGCGTCAGGGTAATATCAGCCGAATGTGGCACAGAATTGACGGTGGAAGGCAACGACCCTACAAAAATATTGATTAGGCAAGTCTTGGGCGCCATCAGTGAATGGGAAAAATCTGTGGTGGTACAGAAACTTCGGGCCGCTCGAATGAGAATCAGGAAGACCGATGGTCGTTGTGAAGGCCGGAAGCCATACGGATTCACCGAATATGAAAAATCGGTCATTGCCAAGATGCTGGCCTTTCGTTTAGAGGGACTTTCCCTTTCCGACATTGCCAATCGGTTGAATTTGGAAGGCGTCAAACCACGAACAATCAATCGTCTTGGAATTCAGGCGAAGTGGCATACGACAACGGTTCAACGAATTTTGAAAAATACCCAATAATTACATATGAAATACACGCTTATTCGCAAAGTCCCGTTCAAATTGCCGACTTCCAAAAATCGGATTTTATGGGCCAATGTTGTTGCCGAGAGTCAGGGACTGGTGTTGGTCATCGTGCCCAAACCCGACACGAATCAATCTCATTCCCTATTCATCGCAATTGAGAATGTCGAAGACCACGTCTTCGAGGCCGTAACCGAACATCAATTCAATCTGGAATCAGCCGACGTGGAGAGCGCCGGTGACAAACTTCGGTTGTTGGGCAAGCAATTCACCGATGATGATTTTTTTAATCGTTTGCACCGCAAACGCCACGACGACGAATTTTAACAACCACAA
>Ga0302275_10000617_pt1 | contig 39722 bp, 23 predicted proteins | sample III_Bog_N2_2_FD_200229 | JGI IMG/M metagenome (GOLD analysis project Ga0302275, IMG submission 200229) | Peat permafrost microbial communities from Stordalen Mire near Abisko, Sweden - III_Bog_N2_2 | ecosystem: Environmental > Terrestrial > Soil > Wetlands > Peat | place: Sweden: Abisko... | reverse complement strand
AAGCCATGCCCGGCAAACGCTTCGCGTTGGATGCCTGGTCCGGCAATTTGGATAAGCCCGGCTGAATGTCCCGCACCCGCACCTTTTCCAGGAGAAAATAGCGCCCGCCAATTTTAGTGTATTGTTTGTGAACCCGGACCGGCGTGTCTTGTCCATTGAGGTTGAATGCCTTGCCCAGCCCCAAACTGGTCGCCCCCCAACTCACGGATTGATCCGATTCGGAGCCATCATTAGCGGTGACAGATCCAACCCGGGCAACTGGTGGTTCCACAAACTCGGTGGCCACTTCCAGCTCCGTCGTGGCAGAATTCAGCCCGACAGATTCAGGCGTCGGAATTTGTTCGCGGAGCACAATGTCCTGTTCCAGGCCAGATTTGTGATAAGTATAACTTACGTCTGCATGGACCCCGGAAAAGGCATTCGCATAAAGCACCTGGTTATCCGCCACCAAGACTCCTTCCGAATCTTGGAGTTGTCCAATCAACACTGACTGGCCGGTGCTGGCATCCACGTAAATCAACCCCAGCACGTGGCTGCGCAGCCGCAAGCCATCGCTCATCTGCGCATCGATGGCTCCGGGAGTATTTATATTATTAGCGAATATTATTTTGTTTTGCCCTTTTTGTGCCATTGCCCCACCAGAAAATGCTTCCACATTCTCTTGTGATGCCATCCATTTGCCCGCGCTCAAGTAGTTCAGCCCGGATGCGAGCTCCCGGTATTGGTGGATCCTGGCCACGGGCTTTCCATCCGGCCCCGGCTCATAGGTTTCGTATTGCCAAAGATTGTGATGCGGCCCCTGATCCACAATGACTGGCTCGGTGCTGCTGCCAATAGTCTGGGCGGACAGGCTGGAACAAGCCAGCGCCAGAAACAATGGTATTACACGTGAAGTTTTCATGAAAAATAATGACCCAAAATATCGCGCCAATAGTTAAACCAGTGAAAATGAAATCGGCCCCTTTAACCTGAGGTCTCCCTTTGGCCGAAGCTCCTGCCGCCTGTTAGTTGTAACCTGATCCGTACACATACCCACCCAATGATCTGACTCATTTCAGAATGGTTGTTTTTACCAGCAAAAATCATCCCCTTCAACTTTTTTCCACGATGGGTTGCAGTTTTCAGTCCGACTTATACGCACATTAAATCAGACTTATTCGCATGTGATTGAACGGCTTCGCTGGCTATCGCTGGACCAACCGGCTGAAAACCGCCTGATACTGAATAATGCCCGGCTTTTGCCCGATCGGAACGATGAACAGCTCAAACCGGCCAATCCGGTCATGCGCAAAGGCGTGAATCTGCTGGGGCAAAAACCGATTGTCCGGCCCGTTAAAAATAAGGGAGAAAGACACCAACTCCGGCCCCTTCCCCGGCTGGGACCGGCTGGCCGGATTCAAGTCGCTGGCCTCCGCCAATTCCAATTCAACGAAACTGGCCGGATCCACCCCCACCCGAAACTTGGTATTCAAGCAGGGCAGAAAGGTTTCGAGCTTTAATTGGTCAGACGTCAGTGGGTTCATGTTGGAATGGCCGACTTGGATGATTATTGGCGAAAACGATGGGACACCGCAAGTTAGTAAAGGCGATGGTGAAATTCGGAGGGCGGATCAAAATTGGCGGAAGGTGTCCAAAGGACCAACCGCAGTCCCCATCGCGCGCCAGCGTCGCCCCCCAACCCGGCCGCCCTTTTAATCGGTCCGTTCCGGCAACACCGGCCCCGACCTGGCCGGGCTTTTCAACAAATGGACCGTGCCGTTGACGACATTGATTTGCACCTTGGCTTCCCCGTCGCCCAGCCGGCCGTTCAAATCGTTGCCGATGGGAAACTCCTTCTTGGCTTTAAGCGGCGGGAATTGGCTGGCAATGCTGCCGTTCACCGAGGTGACCGAGAATTTCGCGCTGGCGTTTTCCGGCAGCTCCAAATCAATGCGCCCATTCACCGCGTCCAGGGAAACAGTTTGTCCCCTCCCCAATTCATTCAGGCTCGCCCGGATCTGGCCGTTGACCGTGGAGAGTTTCAAATCATGCGCCGCGCCAGTGATTTGGGTTTTTCCGTTCACCGTGGAAGCCGTGATGTCACCCGCCACCCCTTCCACGTCGATATGGCCATTCACGCTGCTGACGCCGGCCAGATGCGCGTCGCGCGGCACTTGAATGGTGTAGTCCACCGTGGCCTCGCCCGGGCTGGGCTGCAACCAATCCCAAAAGTTATGGTTTGTATTCCGGCCGGACGGCAGCTTGGTATGCACGCCCAGATGGCTGGCATCGGCATCAATGTTGATTGTTACCGCCTCCACCCCCGCTGCCGACTTGCCATGGATGACAGCCGTCACCACCACCAGATTGCTGCTCCAGCCATGGATGTTAATCCGCCCATCGACGTTATCCACGCTGAACCGCCCCGCCGCCCCGAGGGGGAACGACTGGCTGAAATCCTTGTGAAACTCATCCTCCACCCGCGTCAGGCCGGCTTGCTGCAACTGCTGCGGAGTCAGGATTTCCAATGGTGGCCCACCCGCCAGACTCGATCCGGCGGCCGCCTTGTGGACGCTCATGAAGGTCAGCGCCAGGGTGATGACCATGACCATCAAACCCCCAAGCAGCGCGAGCGCAATCCACATAAAACCCGTGCCCAGCCCCGAGCTCGACGATGACGCGCCGCCGACCGGCACCCCGAACATCGCTTTGGCATCGTCCCGGGCCAGCACTATCAACGCCCAGATGCCAATCGGGAAGGCGAGGAGACTGCAGGACACAATGGCCAGAATTCCCGCCGCAATGGACCAGCCATAACTCCGCCGCTGCAACATTTGCCAGCCGCCAAACATCATGAAACAACCGGGGAGCACCTTCAAAAACACCACGCTGAAAATCGCGAGCGGTCCCCACAAACCGAGCAGTCCGCCCAAACCGAAGAGGTTGCCAAAAAAGTGCCCCAACCACCCGCTGATGCCAGCCAGGAAAACCGTCCCCACCACGGCATTCAACAACTTCAACCCGCCCACCACCATCAAGGCCGCCGCCGGAGCCGTGAGCAGGCCGGAATTGGCCGCCGCATTCCCCGCGGCCGCCAACGGGGCCGGCGCAAATCGCGGCGGGGTGCCGGCGATGGTTTCCACATCGGTTTTGACCTGGCTGGCCTGCTGGTAACGCCGCGCGGGCTCTTTTTCCAGCGAGCGCAGCACCACTTCATCCAACCGCACATCCACCTGCACTTTCGTGGACGGCGAGGCGAATTTACCCAGCGGCAGTTCGCCCGTGAGCATTTCATAAAACACCACCCCCAGGGAATAAATGTCCGCGCGATGATCCACCGACTGCGGTTGCTCCACCTGCTCCGGAGCCATGTAATGCGGGGTGCCCATGACATCGCGCACCCCGGTCAGCGACAGGCCCGGGGCTTCCAGCCCGGCGATCTTGGCGATGCCAAAGTCCGCGATTTTCAACTGCCCCTGCTTGTCCAGCAGGATGTTCTCTGGCTTGATGTCGCGATGCACAATACCTTGCTGATGGGCATATTGCAGGGCATCGCAAATCTGGGGGACAAGTTGCAGCGCCTCGGCGGGCGAAAGTTTTCCGGGCTGCAAAACCTGCCGCAGAGTCAGCCCGTCCACAAATTCCATGAGCAAGTAATAACGCCCCTGCGCCACGCCCGAATCAAACACCGAGACAATGTGCGGATGACTCAAGCGGGCCAGCACGCGGGCTTCCCGCTCAAACCGCTCGGCGAATTGCGGATCATTTTGCTTTTCGGGCGAGAGAATTTTCAGCGCCACGAAGCGGTCCAGCCGCGGCTGGCGGGCCTTGTAAACCGCGCCCATGCCGCCCCGCCCCAGGCATTCCAGGATTTCCAGCTGCGGAAACAAGGGGGCCAGTTCCGCGATGGACGGTGGCACAAAAGCGGCCTGACTTGACGGCGCGCCCTCCGTGGCAAATCCGCGCTGCAACAGGCACGCCGGGCACAGCCCTTCGGAGGCGTCCGGGGCCAGCGCCGCCTGGCATTGAGGGCATTGGCGCGCCATCACCACGGTCTTGGTGGGCAGCGGAGCCGCCGCCGGGACCACTGGCGCGGCGGGCTGACCGGGGACGGGCTGGCTATTCCCAGGGCGGTTTGCGCGCACGATAAAATAGATGATCAGTGCGACCAGGAGCGGTAATCCAATCAAGACCAGCGTCACGGCGAGGATCAACAGCAATTCCCAGCCGCCGAATATCGCTGCCACCATGGGTTCAAAGGTCATATTCATTCTGCTGGTTACTAAAGCAAATCCGATGAAAGGTTACATCCGGCCGCAAATTATTCCCTGGATTTCCCTGGCCGGTTCCTCGACGTATAAATTGGGGAATGCGTGTAACCCCAAATGACTAATGACGAATTCCAAATGACGAATCAATGCCATAATGACCAATGACGAAAACTCGTCCGCCTGCAGTTCCTCAAGGCCATCAGCCAAAAGCCGACCTCAGTCGGGGTGCCCCACTCGACAGGCCAATCGGCATTGGTCATTCGTCATTTTCGCCCCTACCCGGCCAGCGCGGCGAACAGGCTGCGCAACTCATCCTCCACCTCCGCCGGGCTGGCCACCGTCTGCGCGATTTCCGCCCGGAGCAGATCGCGATATTGCTGCCGCAAACGATGCACCGCCACCTTCACCGCGCCCTCGCTCGTGCCCAGCGTGCCGGCGATGTCCGCATAGCGCACCGAGCGGCTGGCCTCGGTCAGCGTGGATTTCAACGCCTCAAACAACTTTTCGCGGCCGCTCTGGACGTATTCCCGGCGCAGCCGGCGCAACACGCAATCCAGCAGGGTCAGCGCCCAGCGGCGCTCATACAGCTTTTCGGCCGTGACGGGATCCGCCGGCTCAAAAGTGCAGCCGGTTTCGGCCGCGGCGGCATCGATGGGAATGGGCACCTGGCCGCCGCCGCGTTTCTGCGCGCGGGCCTTGTCCCATTCGTTGGCCAGAAAATGCTTCAGCGCGCCCAGCAGATACGACCGGAACCGCCCCCGGGCGGCATCCGCCCCGGCGAGAAAATTCCCGGCCAGCAAACGCGCGAAAAATTCCTGCGTGAGGTCCTGGGCATCCGGCGGCGAATACCCCAACCGCCGCACATAGGCGTACAATGGATGCCAATAGGTTTGACAGAGCCGGGAAAGGGCAGCACTTGACCGGGTGGTATCGCCCTGTCCCACCGCCTGCACCACCGACCAGTGCGTCGTGACAAAGGCCGCCGAACCTGCGCCCGAACCTGCCAGCAAGGGCGGCGTGGTGATTTTCCCGGTACCCGTCGTGGTCATGGCATGGCAAGGTAATGCCTGCCGCCAAAACCGCAAGATTTCAGGCGGTCGAAAGGGCAAAAACGAAAAGCTTGGGCCAGGCGCAGCGGTTAGCCTGGACATTTGGAAGTGATTTGGAAACCGATGCGAAAACCCCATGAATATCTACGCGCCAATACGTTTGAACGCGGGTTGGAAAGGCCACGGCACGCAGGTTGGGAAACCTGAATACGGCAGGCATGGAAGCCTGCGCTGCGTCGGCTTGCTTGATTTTGGCCGACTTCACTGAAATATCCGGGTTAGGAACCAGGAATCGACCTTGCCCCTCCCTCCAAATTCGTTTTGATTGACAGGCTTTGAAAAGAAAGATAATAAGCGCGCAGGTAATAACGGCGGGAATTTCATAACAATTGACTTATGAGCGATAGCAAATCAGCGGAAGCAACCCTGGAGCGTCTGCGGGCCAGCAGCCAGTCCCTGTTGGAACAAATGAGGACGGTGCTGGTCGGCCAGGACGAAGTGGTCCGGCTGCTGCTCACCGGGCTGGTCGCCGGCGGCCACACCCTGATGGTGGGGGTGCCCGGGCTGGCCAAAACCATGATGGTGAAAGCCCTGGCGGATTTGCTGGGCTGGGATTTCCGCCGGATCCAATTCACGCCCGACCTCATGCCGGCGGACATCACCGGCACGGAAATTCTGCAGGCCGATGAGGCCGGCCAGCGGCGCTCGCTCGTGTTTCATCGCGGCCCGGTGTTTGCGAATCTGCTGCTGGCGGATGAAATCAACCGCACGCCGCCCAAGACCCAGGCCGCGCTGCTGGAGGCCATGCAAGAACTGGCGGTCACGGTCAACGGCAAAACTTACCCGCTGGCCCCGCCGTTCATTGTGGTGGCCACGCAAAACCCCATTGAGCAGGAAGGGACCTATCCCTTGCCGGAGGCGCAACTGGACCGCTTCATGTTGAGCATCCACCTGGATTATCCCGCCTATGCGGACGAGGTGAGCATCGCCGGGCGCTCGATCCGGGCCAAGTGGGAGGGGTTCAAGCCGGTGGCGCAAAAGGAGGAATTCTGCCAGTTCACCGGCCTGGTGGACCAGATGCCGGCCTCGCCGCATGTGCTGGAATATGCGGTGGCGCTGACGACCGCCAGCCGCCCGAAGGACGCGCGGGCGGATGATTTCATCCGCCGCTACGTGGCCTGGGGGGCGGGCCCGCGCGCCAGCCAGCATCTGATCACCGCCGCCAAGGCCAGTGCGTTGCTGGACGGGCGGCCCGCACCGGAGGTCAGTGATTTGCGCCGCCTGGCGGTGCCGGTTTTGCGCCACCGGCTCATTCCCAATTACAACGCCTTGGGCGAGGGCGTTGACGCGGGAGCCATCGTCAAACATCTGCTTGAGGTGGTGCGCGAGCCGGCGGCCCGTTGAGCCGTTTTTTGTGGCCAGCCTGCAACATCGTTACCTCGATCTCGCCGCGATGGAAGCGCTGCGCAACGTGCGGTTGCGGCCGCGCGGGACCGCCGAGGGGGCCTTTGCCGGCCCGCACAAATCCCATTTCCGGGGCACGGCGGTGGAATTTGCCGATTACCGCGAATATTCCCCGGGCGACGACATCCGGCAGGTGGATTGGAAGGTGTTTGCCCGCACGGACCGGCATTATCTCCGGCTCTATGATGCCGAGCGCAATCTGCTGACCTATCTGGTGGTGGATAAAAGTGGTTCCATGGAATATTCCGGGGTGGTGGCGCGCACGCCCGCCAAGCTGGAACATGCCGCGCGCCTGGCCGCCGCGCTCGGGTATCTGGTTTTGCGCGAGGGCGACGAGCTGGGCTTGTCGCTGGTGGATGCGCGCCTGCACCAGCATTTGCCGGCCGCGGCGTCGTGGGCGCAGTTGAACCGCGTGCTGGAGTCGCTGGACCACGCCCGGGCGGAGGGCAAAACCGATCTCGGGGCGTGTCTGGAACAGGTGTTCGCCCAGACCCGGCGGCGCGGCGTGCTGGCCGTGATCAGCGATTTTCTGGAGGTGGATGAACGGTTCTGGCGGGCAGTGGACTTGTTCCGCAGCTCCCGTTTTGATGTCATTCTCCTCCAAGTGGTGCATCCGGAGGAGCTGGAGCTTCCAGCCGTGGCCGCCGCGCGGTTTGTGGATCCGGAAGGCGACGGTCATTTTCAGGCGGAGCCGGATCAGGTCCGGGCGCTTTACCGCCGCCGTTTCGACGCCTTTCTGACGGGGATCAAGGGCAACTGCCAGGCGCGGGGATGCGACTGGTTTCTCGCGCGCACCACGGATGATCCCTGCGGGTTTTTGCGCCATTGTTTTCTGGCGCGGGAGCACGGCAAATGAGCGGGCTGGCCTTCACCAATCCCTGGCTGCTGGCGGGGCTGGCGGCCGTCGGGCTGCCGTTGTTGATTCACTGGCTGACGCGGGCGCGACCCCGGCGGGTGGCTTTTCCGCCGTATAAAATGCTCGTGGAAGCCTGCGCCGGGCAGCAGGCGGTCAACCGGTTGCGGACGCTTTTACTCCTCGTCATCCGCTGTTTGCTCATGCTGGCGCTGGCGCTGCTGTTTGCCCGTCCGATTTTCCCTGCCCCGGGCGCGGCCAATGTCCCACCGGTCCGGCGCGTGGCTTTGATTCTGGACGCCTCGCTTTCCATGCGCGCCGTGCAAGCCAGCGTGCCGCTCTTTGCCCGGGCCCAAGCGGAAGCCGCGGACGCATTGCGGTCGCTGCCCGCCGGCAGCGTGGCAACGGTCATTCTGGAGGGGGCCACGCCCCGCTCCCTGTTGCCGGCGTTATCCGAAAATCTTCCCGCCCTGCATGATTTGCTGGTCCGGAGCCAAGCGACGTATGAATGTGGCGATCCGGCGGCCGCGCTGGCGCTCGCCCAAAAAACGCTGGCGGGCAGCGGCGTCATCCACGTGTTCAGCGATTTCCAAAAATCCAACTGGGAGGGCGTGCGCGAACTTCCCGCCGGCCTGGCCTGCCAGTTGCATCCGGTCACCACCGAGGCCGTGGACAATATGGCCATCACCGCGGCGCGCCTGGCGCCAGCCGCCCCGGTCATGGGCGAACCGGCGGAAGTCGTCTGCACCGTGTTCAACTGCACGCCCCGGCCGCGCGAAGAAACCGTGCGGCTGGAACTGGGCGAATTCACCCGGGAAAACCGGGTGACCCTGCCGCCGTTCAGCACGGCCGACACCGCGTTTGATGTTAGTTTCTCGCACGCCGGTCCGGTGGCAGGACACGTTTCGCTGGAACCCGACAACCTGACGGAGGACAACACCCGTTATCTGGCTGCCAACGTGGGCAAAGCGTTGTCGGTCGTGCTGGTCAGCGATGCGGAGGACACGGACTGGCAGAGCGCCGCCTTTTATATTGGCCGCGCGCTGGCCCCCTCGCCGCAGGCGGCTCCCGGCATCAACCTGGTGCGCCGGCGCAGCCAGGATTTGGACCGGGGCTTGCTGGAAACCGCCGATGTCTTTTGTCTCGCGACCCCGGCCACGCTGTCCGGGGAGGCGCAGGAGGTCATCGCCCGGCGCGTGCTGGAAGGGGCCCGGCTGATTTCGTTCCTGGACGGCCCCACGGCCCCGGCCTTGTTGTGGCCGGCGTTGAATCCGCCGCTGGCCCTGGAGCGCACCGTGACCACGCCGACCGGTGACGCGGTGGCGCTGGCCGCGCAAAAAAAACTGGGGGAATTGGAGGCCGCCGATTTTTCCGCCCTGCGCTTCCGCCGCCATTGGCAGAATCGCCCCCCGGATAACCGCGCGCAGGAAACCTGGCTGGCCTATGCCGACGGTTCCGCCGCGTTGACGCTGAGCCCGGCGGGGCGCGGCCTGATGGTCCTGGTGAACCTGCCGATCACGCCGGATGGCGGCGATTTTGCCGGCAGCCCGATTTTCCCCGCCCTGCTGCATGAGTTGCTCCGCCTGCTGCGGCAGGACCCGGATGCGAATCAAGTCCTGCCCGGGGCGGCGTGGACCCTGGAGGTGCCGGGCGCTGGCGAAGGCGCGTTGACGGTCTCGGATCCCGCCGGCCTGGCTGTGGCCAGCCAGGTCTTGTCCAGCGGGCGCACCATCCGGCTGGCGTTGCCGCCCGCCCGCATTCCCGGAATCTACGTCGTGAAACAAGCGGAGACGCTGGTGGCTGACGCCGCCGTGAACGTGGATCCCCGGGAAAGCGACACGCGTCCGCTCGCATTGGAAAATCTCAAGCCGGGGGCGAATGCTCCCTTGACCATCCAGTCCGGCGGGACGGCCGCGCCGCCGGGCGCGCGGGATTGCTGGCCGCAACTGGCCTTGGCGGTCGTGATTTTGCTGGGGCTGGAAATGCTTTTTCTGGCCCTCTGGCGCAACCACAAACCCAAGCGCATGGAGGTGGCGTCATGAACTGGATCTTGCTGCCGCCCTGGGGAACGCGCGGCGTTGCGGCCATGGCCGCGGGATTGCTGCTGCTGGCCGCCTTGCGCTGGTGGCGGGAACGGCGCGGTGGCACGGCCTTGCTGGTGCGCACGGTCCTGGTGGGCGGGCTGGTTTTCATCCTGCTGAATCCCCACCAGTTGCAGCCGCATCCGCACACGGAAAAGCCCCGCTTGCTCGTGTTGCTGGATTCCTCCGCCAGCATGGCGACGCGCGATGTGGACGGCGAATCGCGCTTTGCCGCCGCCGCCAAGGTCTTGGGCAACGCCGTCACGTTGACGCAGCTCAAGCAGGCCTTCACACTGGATTTTCGTGAATTTGACCGAGCCGCCCGCCCCGTGGACGGGACGCAACTAGCCGCCATCACCCCCGCTGGCGACGCCACCGAGATTGGCAAGTCCCTGATGAGCGCGGTTGCCGAACAAGCCAGCGCCCCGGCCCAGGCCGGCGTATTGCTGGTATCGGATGGCCGCGCGACGGCGTCCGACACGCTGGATGCCGCTCAACTGGCGCTCGCGCGGTCCGTGCCGCTGTGGACGTGGACGCTCGGCGGACCCGTGCCGCGCCGGGATTTGTGGATTGAGACGCCGTCCACCGAGGCGCTGGCGTTCAGCGGCGAGACGGCGGAATTGACCGCCACCCTGCACGCGGATGGCTACCCGAACCGGAGTTTCAAAGTGGATTTGCTTGCCCAGGACCAAGTGGTGGCTTCCCGGGAATATCTGCCGGACAGCAACGGCGTGGCGCGGTTGACGACCACGGTGACCGCGCCGGAGGCCGGCGAACAACGCTACCTCTTCCGCGTGGCCCCCGAGCCGGACGAAGCCGACACCGCGAATAACGAGCGCGCGGTGTTCCTGCGTTCCGTGGGGCACAAGGTGCGCGTGCTGGTGGCCGAGGGCCAGCCGTTCTGGGACACTAAATTCCTGGTGCAAGCGCTCAAGCGCAACACCAACGTGGAACTCACGGCGGTTTACCGGCTCAATGCGTCGCGGCATCTGGCCGTGGTCTCGGCGACCGGCACCGAGACCCGTTCCGACCAGGACCTGTTCCCGCGCACCGCGGAGGCCGTGAACGCCTTTGACGTGATCATTCTGGGCCGCGAGGCGGAGGCGTTTTTTGACGACCATACCGAATCGCTGCTGACCGATTTCGTGGCCAAACGCGGCGGCAGCCTCGTATTCGCGCGCGGCAAACCCTACGGCGGACGTTTCCAGGCGCTGGCCAAGTTCGAGCCCGTGGCGTGGGGCAACGGCACCGTGACCGGCGTGAAATTGCAGCCCACCGAATCGGGCCGGGACAATCCCATGTTCGATCTGGGCCCCGCCGGCACGCTGGAGGAATTGCTGGAGCGGCTGCCCGCGCTGGATCAGGCCAGTGTCACCCTGGGCGAAAAACCGCTCGCGGTCGTGCTGGCCAACGCGGTGCAGGCGGATGGCCCGGTGTTGATCGCCTACCAGCGGTACGGGCAGGGCCGCACCCTCTGTTTGAATGCCGGCGGCCTCTGGCATTGGGCGTTCCGGGAAAGCGGCCAGCAGGAAAGCGAGCAGGCCTACCAGCGTTTCTGGATTTCCCTGCTGCAATGGCTCCTCGGCGGCAGCGAATTCCTGCCCGGCTCGGATGTGGCGCTGACCAGCGCCCGCCGCTATTACCACAATGAACAGCCCATGCAGTTTCTCATCTCCACGCGCCATCTGGACCGGACGGTTTACCAGCCGCGCCTGGTGATTCGCGGACCGGGCACCGAGACCGAGGTGGAGCCGCGGCTCCATGGGGAATCCTATGCCGCCGAGGCCGGCCCGTTCGCGCCGGGGACTTACACGGTCACGCTGAAGAACAACATCGGCCAGCCTGCGGAGCTTTCCCAAAGCATTGAAGTGGTCAGCGCCTCCGTGGAAAAGCGCGAATTGAGCGCCGATCCCGAGACCATGCGGCAGCTCGCCGAGATTTCCGGCGGGGCCGTGCTGACCGCGAAGGACGTGGCGCGGTTGCCGGAAATTGTCCGGCATTGGGAGGCCGCGCGGGAACTGTCACCCCAGCGCCGGCCGTTGTGGGATCGCGGCTGGATCATGGCGGGGTTGTTTGCCCTGCTGGCCGCCGAATGGTGGTTGCGGCGAAAGGAGGGGCTGCTGTGAAATTCTCCGTCCTCCACCAGGTGCGCGCCCGCTTGACGGGCTGGCTGATTTTGCGCGGGGTGCTCGCGGGGTTGGGCGTGGTGCTGGCTGGTTTGCTCACGGCCCTGCTGGCCGACGCGGCATTGGATTTGCCGGAACCGCTGCGCGCCGCCACTGGCTGGCTGCCCGGACTGGCCGTGGTGGTCGTGATCGGTGCGGGTGGCTTCGCTTGGTGGCAGCTTACCGAAGCGCGTCTGGCCCGGCAGTTTGAACAGGCCAACCCCGCCTTGGGGAACCGGCTGATCAATGCCGTGCAACTCGCCCAGGCGCCGGCGGCCGAAGGCGCGGCGGAAATGTTCCGCCGCCAAGTTGTCGAACTGGGGCGGCAGACGGCGGCGACCCTGGTTGCCTGGCCGGTGGTGCGCCGGGGCATTCGCCGCGCCGCCGCCCTGCTCAGTCTGGTGATGCTGGGGTGGGCGATCCTGGTTTCGGTGAACCTGGAACTGGTCCAGACCGTGGCCCCGCGTTTTCTCGATCCGCACGGGGATCATCCGCCCTACAGCCGCCTGCATATTCAGGTCAGTGCGGACGGCTCGGAAGTGCTTTACGGCGGCCAGGTGGCCGTGCGGGCCGCCACGCGCGGGCGGCCGGTGGACAAACTCTGGCTGGTGGCCCGGAGCGGCACCAATGAGTCGCGCACCATCATGTTCCTGGCGGCCGACCGCTCGTTTTTCCAGAGCCTCGTGAATTTGCGCGCGCCGGTGGAGTATTATGTCACCGATGGCACCGCGCGCAGCCGCCGCTATCCCGTGGGCATCCGCTATACCCCGCGCATCACGATGGTCGAGGTCACCACCACCTTCCCGGAATACACCGGCAAGCCGCCGCACACGGGGAAACTGCCGGCGGAAGCCCAGGCTTTCCCGGAGGGCACCCGCGTCTCTTTCCGGGTGGCCAGCAACCGGCCCTTGCAATCCGGCCTGCTCAACCTCACCCCGGTGCTGGGCGGAACTAATTTGTCCGTGTTCCTCCGTCCGGAAGCCCAGAACACCGTCGTCACCGGAGCCTTCGTGCTTTCCCAAGCCGTGCTGTTTGAGCTGTCGGTGCGCGACGTTGCCGGTCTGGATTCCCCGGACAAACAGCGGGGGCGTTTCAACCTTTTGCCGGATCGTCCGCCCAAAATCTTTGTGCTGGAACCCGGCCGCGATGCCGTGGCCACGCCCGATATCCGCGTGCCCGTGCGGGTTAGGGCGGAGGATGACTACGCCGTGGCACGCGTGGTCTGGCTGCGCAGCCTCAACCGCTCGCTCGAACACCCCCGCGACCTGCCGCTCACGTTGAAAAACGGGGCGGCCTCCGTCGAGGCAACCGGCGCATTTGATCTGGGTTCGCTCGGGGTCCGGCCGGGCGACGTGATCGAATATTATTTTGAAGCGCTGGACAATTATCCCGCCGGGCCCAATGTCACCTTCAGCCGCCCGTTCCGGCTGGAGATCATTTCGCACGAACAATTCGACACCATCGTCCGCCAGAATGCCGCCCGCAAAGCACTGTTCGAGCCGTATTTCAAGCTGGATGCCTGGATGCGGCGGATGGCGGAACGCGCCCGGGACCTGGCCGCCAAGGCCAAGTCAGGCGACCCGGCGGCGGCAGCCGGGGCGGCGCAACTGGCCAGGGAGCTGGAGGAATACACCAAGGCGTTGAATAAACTGCTGGCGGAATCGGCGATGTTTGACGTGGACAATTCTTTCCACACCACGCTGGCGGAGCAGGCGGAGCAACTGGAGGCCGCGCGGGACCGCTTGTCGTCGGCCCTGGGCGGCGGCACGCTGGATCCAGCCCAAATGCAAAAAGTGAGCGCCATGCTGACGCGCCTCGCCCAAACCAGCGAGGAGCAGGTGGAACAGCCCGCCCAGCAAATCGCCGCCGTCGTCCGCGTGGTGACCAAGGCGGACACGTTTGTGAAACTCGCGCAGCAACAGGCCGCCGTGGCGCAACTGCTGCGCCGCTTTGCCGATAAAACCGATGCCCTGACCCGCGCCGAGCAGATGGAGGTGCAGGAATTGTCGCATCAGCAACACCGTATCCGGGATGAAGTGCATGAATTGCTCAGCCAGATGCCGGAGCTGGTGGCCCAAGTGCCCGAGGATCCGCAATACGCACCGTTGCGCGACGATGTGAAATCCTTTCTTGCGGCCGTGGCCGAGGAGAGCATCGAGCAGGACTTGACCGGGGCCGCCAATGCCTTGGAAGAGCCCGACGCCCTGACCGGGCATGCCTTGGCGCAACGCGCGGCCGAGGCCATGGATAAACTCATCGCCCGGTGCAAGGGCATGCCGGACCAGGGCGAACAATGTTTGACAGCCCATTTCCAACCGAAGTTAACCCAGCCCGGACTGGGGAACACGCTGCAACAAATCCTGGCCTCGCTGAATGTGGGCAACGGGCAAGGCGGACGGGACGGCTACGGCATGTTCAACGAAGACGTGGCCATTTATGGCCCCAATGTGGAACTGGCCGGCGAGCAGGCGGGCGGGCATGGAGACACCAGTGCCGCGACCGGCACCGCGTCCGCCACCATCGCCGGCGGGGTGCCCGATGCTCAAGCCCTGCCCAACGCAAGCTCCGGCCCGGTGCATTTGCAACCCGACGCCAAATTTCCCCTGCGCTATCGCGATCTGGTCGGGGAATATTTCCGCGTCATGGCGGAAACTGGAAAGGATGAGAAATGAAGACGGATTTTCCCCGAAGATTTTTTAAAACCGAACTGCGAAATTGCCCGGGGAGCACACGCGCCCCGCGTGTGGTTTTCCGCGCCCTCGCGGAAAACCGCGAACGCACGCCACCGGTCCGGGTGATTTTCCGGTGTCCGCGCGCAGCCGGGCCGCACGCCTCGTGCGTCCAGCCATACCCGAGGGTCGGTGGGTTCCCCAACTTCCGAGTTCAGGTTAAACCTGAACTCCGAAGTTGGGACGGGAAACTCAAGAAAGGTCTTGATCGCCAGCGGGTCGGAAAGGCGACGCCAGGGAAATTTCGCACCCGCTCGTTGCAGACGCGGCGCGCACGGAGTGACGCGCCCTACCGCGCTGGGCGCGCGGCAGGTCTTTTCGAATGCATGGCCCGCGTCGGAGTTCAGGTTAAACACCACCGACTCATTCTCGCGCTGGCCGCCCTGCTATGGCTCGCCCTGGTCCCACCCCACAGCCGTGCCGCCGAGCCCGCCAGCGGGGAAACGGTGGAATGCGCCAATTTGATTTATGCGGGCACGAAAAGTTCCTTTTGTTTCAGCGAGCAGTTTCTTGCCACGGTGGGCAGCGAGACCAGCATCAACACCTCCCGCAAGTTCAAGCCGGTGAAGCTGGCCGAGAAGGAGATTTTCCAGTTTCCGTTTGCCGTGATCACCGGCGAGGGGGCGTTCACCCTGACCGAGGATGAGCGCAAGAATTTGAAAGCGTATCTGGAAAAAGGCGGCTTCCTCCTGGCCAGCGCCGGCTGCAGCAGCAAGGAATGGGGCGACTCCTTTGCGCATGAGGTGGAATCGCTGTTTCCCGGCCAGAAGCTCGCCGAGGTGGGCATGGACCACCCGATTTTCCGCACGCTGTTTGAGGTCAAACAGCTCGACATGAGCCACGGCGGGGTGGCCAAGCTGTATGGGCTGACCCTGAATGGCAAGATCGTGCTCATCTATTCGCCCGATGGCCTGAACGACACCGGCACCATGCACGGGTGCTGCTGCTGCGGCGGCAACGAGATTCAAAACAGCCAGAAGGTCAACGCCAACATCCTCGCCTACGCGCTGCTGCAATAATGAACCTGACCCGCAACCTGAAAACCCTTGGCTGCCTGGCCTGCCTCCTGCTGGCCGCCGCGGCCGGGGGCATGAACGCCTGGGAGGCGGGCCGCGTTGCGCCGGAGTTCCATGCCTCGTACAAAACCGCCGCCAGCGCCGCGGCGTTGGATCAGTCGCTGGTGCTGTTGGTGTTCAGCGCCGAATGGTGCGGTCCTTGCAAGCTGCTCAAACAACAGACCCTCGCCGCCCCCGCCTTTCTCGCCCAAGACAACCCCTTGCATATTGCCGACATGGATATTGATGCCGACCAGAAAATGGCCCGCGATTTCCATGTCGAAGCCGTCCCCACGCTGGTCCTGTTGACGCCGGATGGCAAAATCATCGCCCGCCAGACCGGGTTCATGAATGTTCCGGATTTGCTGGCATGGCTGCAAAGCGGACGCACCAAGGCCGCCGCCGGCCAGTGGGAAGGCACCGCGCCCGGCGCGCAATTTGACGCCTTGATCAAACAGGCGGCCGCCGGTGACCTCGGCACCAATGAAATCCGGCGCCTGGTGGATTTGCTGGGCGACCCCGATCCCGCCAACCGCGAAGCGGCCGTCAAGCTCCTGCTGGCCCAGCGCGAAAATGCCGTGCCCCCGCTGATTGCAGCCGTGGGCAATCCCTATCTGGGCGAGCGCATCGCCGCCGGCGAGGCGCTGCAACGTCTGGCCCCGGATTTGACGCCGGTGGATCCCTGGCAATCGCCGCTGGAAATGAGTAACACGGTCGCGGGCTTGCGCCGCTGGTGGGCTGCGGCCGGACAGCTCCCGCCCCCGGCGGCTGCGGTCAGTTCCCCCAATGAGGTCAAGGCCGCGCTGGAGCAATTGCGCGGCGATGATCCGGTGCGGCGCACCGCCGCCATGACCACCCTCGTCAACATGGGTTCGGGCTCCCTGCCCTTCCTGCGCGACGCCATCAAACGCGCCGAACGCACCGGCGACCAGCGCACCCTCGGCCTGCTGGAGGACATCCGCTGGACCGTTCTGGTGCCCGATGCCATCGAACAATCCTCAGGCGGTCTGCGCCAGGTGCTTGCCCGGGGCAAGAGCCTCGAACGCCAGGCCGCCGCCGAGCGGCTGGCCGGTTTTGGACGCGACGCCCTCGGCCTGCTGACCGAGCTGGCCGGCGATGCCGACCCGGTCGTGGTGGAGGGCGCCATTCACGCGTTGTCCAGCCTGAAAGGGAGTGATGCCGTGTCCGCTTTGGCCGGCTTGCTGAATTCGCCGGACAGCAATGTGCGCATGACCGCCGCCCAGTCGCTGGGGCATCTCAAGCAAACCACCGCCCTGAAGCCCTTGGTCGCAGCCACCAGCGATTCCGATGAAGTCGTGGCGTGCGCCGCGCTTGCCGCCTTGGAAGAATCCCTGGAAAGTGAATCCTACAACCGCTCCCGGGAAGTGCCGGCGGAAGTCTCCGCCGGTTTGAAGCAGGCTCTGGCCGATTCCCGCTGGCGGGTCCGCGCCACGGCCGCCGAGGTGGCGGGCAAGCTGGCCGACAAGTCGCTGGTGGTGGATTTGAAAAAACGGCTCGATGACCCCGATGGGTTCGTCGTGAAAAACGCCCTGACCGCGCTGGGGCAATTGAGCGCCACCCCGGAGACATCGCAAATCGTGGCCCTGGCCCAGCGCCTGCCCAGCCTGCAAGGCGATGCCGTGGCATTGCTCCTGCAGTCGGAGAACGACGAAACCGTCAAAGCCGTCACCGGACTATTTAACGCGGGGAACAATGACACCCGGGTGGCCATTCTCGGGGCGTTCCTGGGCCGTTTCTTCTCCGGTTACGCGGAGGCGGACGAGGGCTGGAAGCCCATGATGACGCAAGCCATTGCTTCACCCGACCTGCGGGTGCGTCACACGGCGGCACAGGTCCTTGAACGCCGCACGCCGGCGCTGGCGGCCCAGCTCGTTGGCCCGCTGTTGGCGGATGAAGACGCTGAAATCCGCCAGCTCGCCGCCGGCAAGCTGCTGGAAATCCTGGCCAGGGGCACGAACGATTCTTCCCACAATCACCGTTTTATTTCGGGCGTGTCGGCCTCCAAAACCGAAACCAACCAGCCCTTTGGCACTCCCGCCCAATTGGCTGCCTGGCACCAAGCCCTCCTCCAGCATTGGGGCTCGCAGCCGGGCCTCAATCAGGCCGCCGCCCTCTTTGCCACCGGCGATGGCCAGTCGGATTTGCCCATGCTGCTCGCCGCCCTGGCCAATACCAATCAGGAAAGCAGTCTGCACGCCGACGCCGAGGCCGCTGCGTTTCAAGCCCTCCTGCCCAAATTATCCCTGCCCGGTGGACGTCCGGTTTTGGATAAACTGATCACTTCCCCGCAGCGCTACGCCCAGGCCATGGTCCAGTCCAGGCACTGCCAGCCGGAGATTACGGATTATTTGCTGGACTCGGTGCGATTTAAATCGGTCATGGAACCGGCCGCCGGCACGGTGTTGTCCGGCGTGCTGGAAATCGTGACGAGCCATGAATACGAGGAGAAACGAGGATGGTCGCTGTGGAATGAAACCGACCGCACCCGGGACATCACCCTCGCCCTGCTCAACAGCACCAATGCCGCCTGGCGGGCGGCGGCCATTTTCTTCCTCGGCCAGCGCGCAGATGCGGGAACCCGTTTGCCGCTATTCGATCAGGCACTCACCGACCCGGATCCCTGGGTGCGCCATGCCGCCGTCCAAGCCGTGGGCCGAAATGTGAAATCACGCCCCGCCTTGGAGTCCCGCTTGGGCGGGATGCTGGCCGACACCAACCCGGCCGTGGCCGCCATCGCCGCCATCGCCCTGCTGGAACCGGAAACCCGCGCCGCCGCCAGTCTGGAATCCGTGCTGGACTATTTTGAATATGAATCCATTCGTAGCGGACGCAGCGAATCAAGCGGTGAGAATGACGAGCGTCCAGTGAGCGCCCTCGAAGGTCGGCCCGCTTTTCTGGCCGCCGCGCGCAACTGGCTGGCCGCCACCAACGGCCCCGCCGCCGACCCCTTCTTACTGCTGCTGGCCCAATACGGTGATTTCAGCGGGGTGGACCGCCTGGCCAAGGCCCCGGCCCAAGCGAGCCAACTGGAGGGGGAGGAATTGTATCCCATCCTCGCCGCCATTGCCTTGAGCCGCGACAGCCAATATGTTCCCCTCTTAAAACAAATGCTGGCCTCAAAATCCCAGGAGTGGGAACTCCGCCGGTTTTTGCAGGCCATGAAAGGCATGTCCGGGCCGGAGGCCCGGCAATTGCGACTCGACATCAACAAGAAAATCCGGCAGAACGGTTCCTCTGGATCTCAAGATTGACAACCAACTGACTTATGTGGAAACAACTTATCATGGGCGCGCTGCTGATCTTCACCTTCAGCGGCTGCATCAAAATCAAGGATGAACTCACCATCGCCGCCGATGGTTCCGGCCAGGTGCGCCTGGAGACGCAACTGGCGCAGGCGGGCTTGCAAAGCCTGAGCCAGGGCTTGGGCATGGGCATGATGGGCAACTCGGATAATGCGCTTTATCCGCCAGTGGACGAAAGCGAGATTCAGAAATTCTTCCCGGCAAAGGATTTTACCGTCACGGTGAAACCGGAGAAAGACGCCCATGGCGTCGTCACCCTGGTCACCGTGGCGGCGTTCAAGGATATCAACGCGCTGCTGGCCAGCCCCTATGGCCGCGCCCACCAGTTGTCCATGAACATCACGAACGGCTCGCTCGTGGTGCGCGGCATCACTGGCCTGGAAGCCACCGCGCGTTTTGCCGACGCCAAAGATTCCGAGCAAATGCGCATGGTGCCGGGACTGGCTGACCTCCGGAAACAGACCAACTCCATGCGCGATGAATTCCGGATCACCTTGCCCAACGCCGTTTCCGCGGCCAATGGCACGCCGGCTGGCAACAGCGCCGCCTGGATCACCGACCAATCCGGTTATACCAACAACCTCGATTTTGCCCGGCAACTCAGCGTCGTGGCGGAGATCAAATGCCCGGCCACCGGCTTGAAATTCACCCCCCTCACCCCGGTGCGGCTGGGCTTGCAGCCGTTCGCGGAACTCGTCGCCGGGGTGGTGGACACCGGCACCCCCGTGGACACCAACAAAATTGTTGCCGCCGTCCAATTCGTGCCCTGCAGTCTGTCCGTCACGCGTTCCCTGGATTTGAGCGGCGAAGGCGGGAGTCAGCCCAGCTCCGCGCAATTTTCGGGAGCGGTGCTGTTGCCCCAGGAATTGCAGCCCCAAAAATGGGGCGATCCCAAACTCGACGAAGTCACGGACGCCAAAGGCAATGACCTCAAGCCGGCCGACAACGACGAAAATCGTTTCAGTTCGCGTTCCTTTTCCTCGCGTTTCGAAGGTGACGACGAGGACGACACCAACCAGCCATCGCACCTCGTGACCATGGAATTCCGCGCGCCGGACTGGAAAATCAAGGAAATCGCCCGCATCAAGGGATCCATCGATCTCCAGTACTTTGGCGGATCCCAAGTCGTGAAGCTCACCAATGCCGTTCCGGCGGCCTGGATCGTTGACGCCTCCAAGGGAGCCGGGAGCATGATGGGCATGGATCGCTCGGAGAAAAATCTGCAAAGCGAAACCCTCGCCGCCCTGGGCCTGGATTTGTCCGTGCAAATGGGCATGACCCAGCCGGGCGTGACCATGCTCATGCTGGTGGTGAAGGGCAAGGATGCCTCGCTGCTGGACGCGCAGGTGTTTGACGCCAATGGCCAGCCCTGGCCCACCCAGTTGCAGGCCCAAAATTTCGGCGGAGAATCCGGGATGTGCCAGGTCATCGTTGCCGGCAAACCCCAGCCGCCGTTGTCCCTGGGTTTGCAGGTCAGCGGCCATGCCACCACCGTGACCGTCCCCATCCTGGTGGAACACGTCTCCCTGTCCCATTGAAAATCAGAACTGAATTTTGCCATGAAAACATTCGTAAAATGCCTGTTTGCCTCGGCCGCCTTGGCGGTCATCTCCTGGAACTCCCCGATTTTTGCCCAGGATGTGGACGATTTTGATGCTGATTTCTCGAGCGGCCAGAATCTTTGCTCCGTGCTGACCATTAATGCGGATGGGACCTGCCAGTTTGTCTCCACGGAAGTTGAGACGCGCTCCGCCGCCGAGGGGAAAATGCACCAATGGGACCGGTTCAAAGCCATGTCCGAAAATCCCAATACGGATGAGGATGGCAATCCCCTGCCCGCTGCCCCCGTTACCTCGACCAATGAGGACAAACCCTTCAGTGATGCGGAGTTGGTCCAGAAAGTCACGGCCATCGCGACCGAGCGCACCGATGACCCCGGCCAGACCAATGTGGTGACGGTCACTTCCAACACCGTCACCGTCGTAGCCACAAGCCATTATGCTTCGTTGGAGGAAATGCTCCAGCGCAGCCGCGCCGTCTGGACGGCGGGCGGAATGTCTTTTGCCAACGTGCGCCTGGAAACCGACACCAACCAGCTTTTGCGAATGACCCTCACGCCGCCGCCCGGCATGCAGCGCTACCAGAAACGGCTGCGCGCCCAGTGGAAACTCGCCGGCTTGAAAGCCGAACTCAAACTGGTCTTCCCCGGCCGGGTGGTGGCCAGCGGTTTCCCGGCCACGCAAACCAACGCCACCTGGCTGGCCATGGACAGCCAGAACGACGAGTCGCTGAATGCCCTGGAAAAACTTTATTCCGGCCCCGTTGTCATCACCGCCGAATCGTCCGGGCTGAAACTCGCCCAGCCGCTGGATGCCGAAAAACTCTGGCGGTCGCGCTCGCAAAACGAAGATGAGGACACCAATACCCTGCCCATCACTGCCGCCGGACCGGGGTTTGTGGCCGAAGCCCAAAGCCTTGCCACCACCACGCTCCACGTGTTCCCGGGCGGGGAAAAGTATCTGCCGTCCACCGCGGCCCCCACCGGCACCGTGATCAGCGTCAAGCTGTTTGCCCCCAAGGGACGCTTCATGAAATCCGTCAGCAATGTTCGCATCCTTGCAGCCGTGGATAACCAGGGGCGCTCGCTCCTGGACAACCCCAACGACAATGATGACAGCCTCACCGAGGCCGAAACCGACACGCCCTCGGGCGGATCATCCGACCCGGTTTCCGTTTCGGTTACACTGCATCTTCCCGTGCCGCCGCCAGATGCCCAATCCATCGACCACCTCGCCGCCGAAGCGGTCGCCATCACGATCGGGACCTGGAAAGAAATGACCTTGACCAATCTCTCCGGGAGCCTCTCCAACGAACTCGACCTGTCCGCCGTGCTGCCGGGGGCCAGGTTGACCCTCACCAAAATCACCTCAAAATCAGGCCAGTTTGTCTTGCAAGCCAATATCACGGGGCCGGCGGCCGTGAATAACCTGGATGCCCGCCTCAAATTTCCCGAGGTGGAGAATTTCAACAGCAGTTCCTACAACACCCGCGCCCCGCACAACCAAAACGGCCAGACCACCCGCAATCTGACCATTCAGGGCTATGGCTACGGTTCCGACGGCCCGCTCTCCTTGTCGGCCAGCAACGCGGTCTTGACTATCCGCCAGCCGGACGACCTTAAACGCGAACGGGTGAAATTTGAGCTCAAGACCCTGGATTTATATTAGTCCGTGTTTTCAAAATGGGTGGAACGGGCGACCCGCCCGTCCCGGTTGGCGACCCGCCAACCGGAATGGCCGGGCGCTCCGGGTTTCTCAAACGCGTCGTCGCAGGAAAACACGTCTCTCCGTCCGGCGAGTCGCCGGACGGCACAGGCCAGTGCCCGGCCAGTGCCCTGTGCCACCCAAAACCATTTGCAAACACGCCCAAGCCGTATCGATGCAGTAAAGAATTTATTTAACCACAGATGGACACAGATAATCACAGATGAAGAGATGCCAGAACGGCGTTCTGGCCCGGATTTTCGCCGGTCACTAAATGATGCGCTTTACGTGGTGCTTGAATACCACGTTTTTGTTTATCTGTGTTTATCTGTGTTCATCTGTGGTTGAAATTCTTTTTTACTGAATGGTTACGCCCAAGTGAAACCTCGTGGCTTGGGTTGGCTCAAGCTTTCGCCTTTCGCACAAATATCGGTATTCGTAGCTCCCGACGGCGGATGGCCACCCCCAAAACCGTGCGCCCGAATTTCTTGGCCAGCACCGCATCCGGCCGCGTGCCCAGCAACGCCTCCTCCGCCGCCACCCATTCCCGGCGCGTATTTGGGCCGTAAACGCCCCGTGCCGACCGGCGTGCGATCACGGCAATCAGCGTCACCCCCAGTTGTTTCGCCAGCACCTGGTCCGGCACCTTGCCCAGCAAGGCCTCCTCGGCTTCGGTCCAATGATGCCGCACCGGACTCTTAAAGGGGATTCCCAGCTTCAGTCGGCGGCGCTGAACCGACAGCTTGGTCCGTTTCAACCGCGCGGCAATTTCGCCATCCGGCGCCGTGCCCAAAAGTTTGTCCTCCGCCGCCGTCCAACCGGGCCGGAACACATCCCCCAGGCCCAGGAAAAAGCGCCGGTTTCTGACCGCCGACAACGTTCGTTTCGTGCGCTGCACCACCACTTCATCCGCCAGCCGGCCGAGTAACGCATCCTCGCGCGTCGTCCACGGGCGGCACTTCGGGTCCACCTTGGCCCGCCCGAGCAGGCAGCGCTTGATTCTCGCCGCCTTTTCCGAATGGCCGGTGCGCCGCGCCACCTCCGCATCCGGCAGCTTGCCCAGCCACCGCAACTCCGCCTTGCTCCACGGACGCAGCCAGGGACGGAACGAGGGCACGCCGAGCTTTTGCCGTTTGCAGGCCACCGATGAGCGCGAGCGCTTCAACAACCGCGCCGTCTCCTCGTCTGGAGCCTTCCCGAGCAATTTCAATTCCGCCTTCGTCCATGCCTGCAACTGCGGATCAAACACGGGAATCTTGAGCATTTGCCGCTTGCAGGCCACCGACGAGAGCGTGCGCTTCAGCGCCCGCGCGATCTGCTCATCCGGACTCTTCCCGAGCAATTCGATTTCCGCCCCGGTCCATGGCCGCAACTGCGGCTCTAGTACGGGAATGCCGCGATGGTTGCGTTGGGATTTAACCGACCTGAGCGAGCGGCCCAGCAGCCGCGCCACCTCCGCATCCGGCTTTTTGCCCAGCAACCGCAAATCCGCCGCCGGCCAGCGCCGCAATTTCGGCGCAAACATCGGAATGCCCAGCTTGTAGCGTTTGACAACCACCGATTTAAGCGTGCGCTTCAGCACCCGCGCGGTCTCCTCGTCCGAGGCCTTCCCGAGCAATTCCATTTCCGCCTGGGTCCACTCCTGTCTGCCGCCGCCGCCGCCGCCGCGCTTGCCCGGCGCGCGTGGCATGGGCCGGTACGCATGCCGCAGCAGACGTTTCTTTTCCCGGACTGACAGTTGCTCAAACATAGTGTTCCTCAAGGCTTGAAGTTAATTGGTTGCCTCGTACATCGGCGAATTGGGCGAATCGCTTCACTCTTTTTTTCAGCATTGACTTTCCCGCCCGATTGGTTAGTTTCACCGGCTCTTTAGCAAAATAATTTAAAGAAACTATGCCCAATACGAAGTCAGCCGAACGCCGGATGCGAAACAGCCAACGCAAGCATCTGCAAAACACCGCCGTGAAGTCCCGCTTGCGCCGCGCCGAAAAACAATTTCGCGCCACGGTCACCGCCGGCAAAAAAGAAGATGCCACCAAACTGCTGGCCGGCGTCCACTCCGCTTTTGACAAGGCGGTTAAAGTCGGGGCCATTACCCGCCCCACCGCCAATCGCAAGAAGTCGCGCCTGGCGCTGGCCTTGAAATAAATTTCCGCCCCACGGCCCACGCAGCGGCGCTCGTTTCAAGCGCCGCTCGTTTTGTTTCCGGGATGGCCGGGAAAGAACAGTCTGGGCCGGATCAGCCCCAGTTTGGCCAGCCGGAATTGCGAGCCCACGCTCAGGCAGCCAAAGCCGTATTTGCAACTGCGTCGGAAATTGATGGACGAGGCTTCCTTGAAATATTTCGTGGGACAGCTCACCTCGCCAATGGTGAAGCCGTGCCAGATAATCTGGCCAATCATCTGGTTATCGAACACGAAATCGTCCGAGTTGACGGCCAGGTTGGACTCCAGCTTCTGCAGCAGCGTCCGGGAAAAAGCGCGATAGCCAGTGTGGTATTCCGATAGCTTGGCCCCCAGCAGGAGGTTTTCCGCCGCCGTCAGGAAGCGGTTGGCCACGTATTTCCATTTGGGCATGCCGCCCTGGAGCGAATAACCCCCCAGAATGCGGCTCGCCAAAACACATTGATGCAGGTCGTTGGCAATGATGGACGCCATCGCGGGAATCAACTTGGGCGTGTACTGATAATCGGGGTGGACCATGATGACGATGTCCGCCCCGGACTCCAACGCCAGACGGTAGCAGGTCTTCTGGTTGCCGCCGTACCCCTTGTTTTGCTCATGCACATGCACCCGCACGCCCGCCAGGGACGAAGCCACCTTCACCGTGTCATCCCGGCTGCGGTCATCCACCAGGATGATTTCATCCACGATGCCCTGTTGCAACACTTCCTCCACGGTCATCGTAACCGTCTTCGCTGCGTTGTAGGCGGGCATGACGACGACAATTTTTTTTCCAAAATACATGGCTCTGGTTTTTCTGACATGCTGCCTCATCCACCGAAGCCGGAGAAGCCAAAAATACCGGTTCTTCGCTGTTTTTGAACGTGCTGATCCCATGCTGCAAACAAGCCCGATACCAACCGGCCAGGGCCGCCGCATCGCGAAAGCGCACATCGGTCGCAAATTCGGTCTGCGAGGCACTCCAATAGCAGGGCTGATGAAAGGGGCGGCTGATCTCGTCGTGCAAGAGGTGCGCTTCGCGCCTGGGCCAGGGGCGATGCCGCGCTATGCTCTCTGCGCCTTCGCGTTTGTCTGGGTGGCTTTTTGTAACTGCATGGTTGCGGGGCTCTCACGCCAGCCGGTTAAGCGCGCTCAAGACTGCGCGCACGGAGGCCAGCTCGATATTGGTGTCCACCCCGGCCCCCCAGCGGGTGACGCCGGCGACGGTCTTGAGTTGAATGTAGGCGATGGCCACGGCGGCCTCGCCGGAACTCAAGGCGTGCTCGCTGTAGGCGGTGATTTCGAAGCGCGGCACCAACGAAAGTTTGCAAATGGCGTCCACCAGCGCGGCCAGCGGCCCGTTGCCGTCGCCATTGATTCCGGTTTGGGTTTGCTGATAAAAGACGGTGCCCTGACAGTTCACCCGGCCATTTTCACTGTGGGTGCGGAAGGTTCCCAAAGCCCACGGCTCGGTGCGCTCCACATATTCGCGCCAAAACATCTGTTTGAGCTCGGTGCCGCTGACTTCGCGGCCGAGCTTGTCCACCTCGTCGTTGGCAATGGGGCCGAATTCGCGCTGCATGTCCTTGGGCAGTTGAATGCCGAACTCGCTCTCAAGCAAGTACGCGACACCGCCCTTGCCGGACTGGGAGTTGACCCGGATCACCTCGCGATACTCCCGGCCGATGTCCGTGGGATCAATCGTGAGATACGGCACATCCCAGTATTCGCGGGCGTGGCCTTCCCATTCAGTGAAGCCTTTCTTGATCGCATCCTGATGTGACCCGCTGAAGGCGGTGAACACGAGTTCACCGGCGTAGGGCTGGCGCGGCGGCACGGTCATGCCGGTGCAGCGTTCATAGACGTCGATCACCTCGCCGAGACGGGAGAAATCGAGCCGGGGATCGATGCCGTGCATGAACAAGTTCAATGCCACCGTCACCACATCCAGGTTGCCGGTACGCTCCCCGTTGCCGAACAAGGTGCCTTCCACGCGGTCCGCGCCCGCGAGCAGGCCGAGTTCCGTGGCGGCCACGCCGGTGCTGCGGTCGTTGTGGGTGTGCAGGCTGATGCGGAGCGCATCCCGCTGCTTGATATGACGGCACATCCATTCGATTTGGTCGGCATAGACGTTGGGCATGGCCACCTCGACGGTGTCCGGCAGATTCAAGATCATCTTGTGCGCCGGCGTGGGCTGCCAGACGTCCATGACCGCCTCGGAGACTTCCAAGGCATACTCCACCTCGGTGGCGGAAAAGCTTTCCGGCGAATACTGGAGCATCACCTCGGTGCCCTGGAGCCGGGGCAGGCGGTCCTTGATCATCTGGGCGCCTTTGACGGCGATGGCCTTGATTTCGTCCTTGGATTTGCCAAAAACCACGCGCCGCTGGGCGGGCGACGTCGAATTGTACATGTGGATGATCGCCTTTTTGGCGCCCACGAGCGATTCCACGGTCCGCTCGATCAAATCCTCGCGCGCCTGCACGAGCACCTGCAACCAGACATCGTCCGGCACGCGTTTCTCCTCAATGAGACGGCGGTTGAAAGTGAACTCCGTGTTCGAGGCGGACGGAAAACCGACTTCGATCTCCTTGAACCCGATCCGCACGAGCTGCTGGAACAACTCCAGCTTTTGCGACACGTTCATGGGCACAGCCAGCGCCTGGTTGCCGTCGCGCAAGTCCACACTGCACCAGATGGGGGCCTGGGTGAGGACGCGGTTGGGCCATTGCCGATCCGGGAGGTGAATCGGCGGAAACGGACGATACTTTTTAGACGGATCTATTTTCATGTCGTTTGCTCGCTGGTAATATTGCCAGTTGGCAGCCGGGTTAAAAACCAAAAAACCCACTGCCAGGCCGGCAGTGGGTTAAACCGTTTTTCGAAACGCTCAAAACCCGGCTGCCGCGCTGGTTAGCAGCGCGTTGACAAGCAGCAGGTGGCGATTCATGCGACCAGAAGTTACTCCATTCAGGCGGGCTTGTCACCGGGAAAATGCCCGGAATTTTCGTTCGACCCGCAGGCCGGATGTTGTTACAGTAATTGCACTATGACACTCGACGACATTCTACTGGAAGCGGAAGAGAAAATGATCAAGACCGAGCAGGTGGTTGTCAATGAGTTCGCCGGGGTGCGTACCGGACGGGCGTCTTCCGGGCTGGTGGAAAACATCGTGGCGGAGGTTTACGGGTCGCAAATGCGCATCCGCGAACTCGCCAACATCACCACCCCCGAGCCGCGCATGCTGGTCATCCAGCCTTGGGACGCCACCTCCATTCAAGCCATCGAGAAAGCCATTCAAAAGGCCAATATCGGCCTGTCCCCGGCGGTCCAAGGCAAGGTCATCCGCCTGGCCTTCCCCGAACTCAGCACGGAACGCCGCCAGGAATTCGTGAAACTCATCAAGAAAATGGCCGAGGACAATCGCGTGTCCATCCGTCACGTGCGCCGGGAGGCCATGGAATTGTTGAAGAAGCACGGCCACGACCGCGGCACCACCGAGGACGAGGTCAAGCAGGCCGAAAAGGATTTGCAGAAGCTGACCGACGATTACACCGGAAAAATTGACGCCCTGGTGGTCGCCAAAGAAAAAGAAATCATGACGGTATAGTGATGCGGAAGACGTGATGCGGAAGACGTGATGCGGAAGACGTGATGCGTGATGCGTGATGCGTGATGCGTAAGACCTGCGCGCCGCGTCCGCGTGTTCCAATTTTCCCGGGTATTACCAACCGTTGCTGGTCTGGGCATTTACCCTGTTTCCTCATCCCAACTTCAGGCTTCGGTCTGAATAGCGACCGACCTACGCACCAATCCACCAACAATCCACCAATCCACCAATCCACCAATCCACCAATCCCTTGGGCGGTAGGGCGCGTCACTCCGTGCGCGCCGCGCCTGCCACCAGCGGGTGCAAAATTTCCCCGGCATCGCCTTCCCGACCTGCTGCCGAGCAAGACTTTGCTCGAGTTTCCCGTACCCACTTCGGAGTTCGGGTTTAGCCCAAGTCCGAGTCAGTCCGAGTCAGTCCGACCTTTGAGCGCCACGAATCCACCCATCCAGCGCCAAGTCGCACCAAGTCGCAGTGGGTCGCACCTTTCAAATCCAAAAACCACCAATTCAAAACCATGAACGTCAGCCAACCCCGCACCCAGCCCGGAGGGCGAAAGAAAATAGCCCAGCGATTCATCGCTGGGTTTGCGCCCCGCCGTGTCAAAGTCCCGTCAGGGACGAAAGAATCACCGCGCACTTTAATCATCATTCGTTTGCCCCCCAAGACCCCAAATCCCAGAGCCCAAACCCCAGGACCTGCCCAAGTCCGAGTCAGTCCGAGTCAGTCCGACCTTTGAGCGCCACTAATCCACCAATCCAGCGCCAAGTCGCACCAAGTCGCAGTGGGGCGCACCTTTCAAATCCAAAAACCAGGAATCAAGCACCCAAAACGCTCCATCTGTGGTTGAACTGCTTCGTTCCTGCTCAGGAGTTTTGCTCTGCGCCTCCGCGTTTCTCAGCGGTTAATGTTGGCCTGCAACCCTTTATCTTTGCGTTCCTTGTGGTGGTTCCCAATCCGGTTGACCGGGATTGGGCAATGGACTTTGCTCGCCAAATCCACTAAAACATGCCTCGCATGCGTTCGCCAGCGGCTCCCAGCCATGAAGCCAAGCCCGTCTTCAATTCCTTACACTATTGGGGACTGGTGCGGTTTTGGTTTGCCCTGATTGTTATTGCCGATTCCAAATCGGCCAGCCCCGGCTGAACATGAAACATCCGCTTGTCGCTGTCGTTGTCGCCTACGCCACCGGCTTGCTGCTGGCGCAATATATTCACCCGCCGCTGCCAGTGCTTTACGGGACCTGCGGTTTTCTGCTGCTGCTAATAATCGTCCTCGCAATCCTCGGCGCACGTCATCCCCGCCCCTCATCCTCATCCTCTCGTCCGTGGCTGGAACGCACGGGAATAAGCTTCGCAGGTGGTAGGTCTGCACTACTTTGGTTGCTGCTGGCACTCGTTGGATGGATCAATCTCACCCTGCGCACGTCCGTGCTTGCGCCGGACGATTTGCGACTCCGGTTGGGCAACGAACCGGCCTTGGTCACCCTGCGCGGAACGCTGGCGGAAACCCCGCGCGCCAAAATCATCCAGCGCGGCGACCGGGAAATCTGGCACGCGGTGGCGCGTGTCCGTGTGCATGAACTCCAGCAGGACGCTGATGTTCGTCCGGCGTCCGGCGAGGTTCTCGTCACCGTGCCCGAAGTGCCCGGCGCGGATTTCTTCGCCGGCCAGCCGGTGGAGATTTCCGGCGTCGCCGCCCCGCCGCCCTTGCCGGAGGCCGAAGGGTTGTTCAATGCCCGCGCTTATCTCGCCACGCACGGAATCTTTTTCCAGGTTAAAACCGATTCCACCAACGATTGGAAATTGCGGGAACCGCGGCTGACCCGGCCGCCGCTCACCGACCGGTTTCTGAATTGGGCGCAGCAAACCCTGGCGCTGGGATTGCCGGAAGCGGATGAGACCCTGCGGTTGCTCTGGGCCATGACGCTGGGCTGGCGCACCGCTTTCACCGGCGACATCGGCGAGCCGTTTCTGCAATCCGGCACCATGCACATGTTCGCCATCGATGGTCTGCGCATCGCACTGGTCGCGGGCATGATCATCATCCTGCTCCGGGTCTTGCGGATTGGACGCGCGTGGTGCGGGGTGATCGCCATTCCCGCCATCTGGTTTTACACGGCGGCGACCGGGTGGGAGGCCTCCGCCATGCGCGCCTCCGTGATGATGACCATCGTCATTGGCGGTTGGATGTTGAAACGGCCGGGCGATCTGCTGAACTCCGTCGCCGCGGCCGCGTTCATCATTCTGGTGGCGGACCCGCGGCAATGGCTGGAGGCCAGCTTCCAACTCTCGTTTGGCGTCATGCTGGTCATCGCGCTGGTCCTGCCCCCGGCGAACCGTTTTTCGGACGCGCTGCTCGCGCGCTGGCTGGGCCCGGATCCCTTGTTGCCGGAAGAGTTGGTTCCCGCCTGGCGGAAAACGTTGGTCCAATACGCCCGGCATTTCGCGCGCTTCGTCAACCTGTCCTTCGTCGCCTGGCTGGGGGCCTTGCCGCTGGCGGCCGCGTATTTTCATCTCTTCAGCCCCGTTTCCACGCCGGCCAACGTGCTGGCCGTGCCGCTGGGAACCGGCGCGCTCATGGCCAACATGGGCGCGCTGATCTGCGGCCACTGGCTGCCCTGGGCCACGGTCCTCTTCAATCATGCAGCCTGGTTTCTGATGCGGTCCATGACCTGGGTCAGCGTGGCAGCCGCCCGCCTGCCCGGAGCGTATTGGTACACCCCGGAGCCCTCGCTGGCCAGCCAGATGGTTTATTACGGCACGATTATTGTTATCTTCAGTGGCTGGCTCAAGACCACGCGCCGGAAAATCGCGGGTGGCATCACGCTGGTGCTGATCGGCTCGGCCGCGTTCTGGCGTTGGGAAAGCGCGCGCGCGGAAACCGACTTGACCGTGCTGCCGCTCAACGGCGGTGCCGCCGTGTATGTGGATGCCGCCGGGCGGCGGAACGATTGGCTGATCAATTGCGGCAGCGAGGACGCCGTGGAATTCACGCTGAAGGAATATCTGCGGGCGCACGGCGTCAACTTCCTGCCCCGGCTGGCGCTGGCGGATGGCAACACCCGCAACGGCGGCGGTGCCGCCCGGTTGGACGAGTTATTCGGCATCGGCGAGCTCTGGACCAGCGGGGTGGAAAGCCGCGCCGCCAAAGCCGCCCTCCGCAAGCTGACCTCCCGCCGCCCACCCGGCTGGGTCCACACCTTGAACAGCGGCGACATCCAGGGTTGCTGGCAGGCGCTCTTTCCCGCCGCCACCAACAGCGCGGCCCGCACCGGCGATGCCGCCCTCGTATTACGCGGTGATTTTCCGGGGCTGCGGGTGCTGTGGCTGTCCGAGTTGAGCCGCGCCGGCCAAAGCGAATTACTGGCGCAAACCCGGGATTTAAGGGCGGAGGTGGTCATCGCGGGACTGCCGGAAGCCGGCGAACCGTTGTGTGACGCGCTGCTGGCCGCCATCCAGCCGCGCGTGGTCATCATCGCGGACTCGGAATTCCCCGCGTCGCGTCGCGCCAGCCGGACCTTGCAGGCACGGCTGGCCCGGGCCAATGCAACCGTGATCTACACTCGCGCCGCGGGCGCGGCAAAACTGGAAATCACGCCAAAGGGGTGGCGGTTGCGGACGAGCTTGGGAGCGGTGCCTTTTCCGGATTAAACCGCATCGGGGACTGATGCCGCTGGCACCAGCCTTTCAAGGCCTTGGCCCAACCCTCGGCCAGGATCTCGCCCACGATCTCAAATTTTGCCAGGACGCCATCGGGCAACTCCGCTTGCTCATCCAACTTCGGCGTCTGCAGCTCGATCCAGCAGGCGGTATTGCCGGGCAAGCCATGCCGGAACTTCTCACAACAACAGTCATCGGCGCACTTGCCCTCCGCCCGGCAAGGAATGAGTTCCCAGACTCGTTCGCCATCATCCAGCCGGATGCGGATGCTGGCAAATCCCAGCTTGCGGGCAATGAACACGGCATCCTCGCAGATGCTTTGCAGGTCCCGCCCCCGCTCCCCCTCCAGGGCCAGCCAGTTTGTGAGCGTCAGGGCATAATGAATTTCTGCGCGATTCCTCTGCGTTTTGCCCAGGGTGGCGCGCACATTAAACCATTCCCGGCAAAAACCGAAGCGGCTGGCCATCAACATCAAGGCCAGCACCACCCCGCCCACCAACAGAGCCAGCCCCTGGCCGCGCATCCAGAAGGCCACCAGCCCCAGCACCAGGAAAAACCCGGTGAAAATATAGGCCCCCAGCGCCAGATTTTCGCGCGAAACGCCGCTTTGCAGCAACTGGTGATGCAAATGCTGGCGGTCCGGCCGGAAGAGCGGCAAGCCATTCATCCCGCGGCGCAACAACGCCATCGAGGTGTCCAGAATCGGCAGCACCATCACAAACAAGGGCGCGATCAACGCCGCCACCACCGTGCCTTTGTGCGAATTGTAAATGGTGAGACAGCCAATGAGGAACCCCAGAAAATAAGCGCCGCCATCGCCCAGATAAATCCGGGCCGGGGGGGCGTTAAACAACAGAAAAGCCAGCAGCGCTCCCGCCATGCCCACCGAAACAAAGGGCATCCCCGTTTCGCCACTCACCGCCGAAAGCAAAATCATCAACATCAGGGAAATGCCGCCCGCCAATCCATCCACCCCGTCAATCAAATTGATCAAGTTGGTCATGGCCACCAGCCAGAACACGGTGACCGGCAACCCAATGATGCCCAGGTCAATGATGTGCTCCGACATGGGAATCTTGAATTGATGAATGCCGATCCCCAGGAAATAGGCGGCCGAGGAGATCGCCAGCTGCCCCAGCAGCTTGCGCTTGGCCCCCAACGCGCGTAAATCATCCCAAAAACCCAGGCCGAACATGGCCAGCGCCAGCCCCGCGATCACCCAGCGCATGGAATCAGCCTGCAGTTCCCAAAGCGGATTCATCGGCAGGCAAATCACCAGGACGAAGGCCGCCGCCAGCCCCACCCCGCCGAAACGGGGAATCGGCATCTGATCCATATTGTGGTGAAACTCCGCCGAACGCAGGGCAAACCGCCTCCGGGCAAACGCACTCAAAATCCAACTATTCACCCCCAGGCAAACGACAAAGCCCGCAAATACGAAAATCAGCAAATCCTCAAGATGAATCATGTTAATTGGCTTCCTAAAGATTCGGACCATCTGGCCCCCCGCGAACCAATAGCCACTCCATCATGGAGGGAAATCCAGCCCACGGCAATCCTCTTAATGCAAAAAGTGCGGTTGAATTGTGCCAAAATTACCCGGCCAAAAGCATAAACAGCTTGCCTCCAATCCGGCCAACGATAATTGTTTGCCGTATGATGTTGATTGCCACCGCAGTGCGCCCCAGCGGCATTCACGGGCTGGGACTGTTCACCGTGCGGCCGGTGCCGCGCGGCACGCCCATCTGGCGGTTTGCGCCGGGGTTCGATCACGATTTTTTGCCCGCGCAGTTTGCCGCCCTGCCGCCCCTGGCCCGGGAGCATGTGCGCTGGTTCTGCTTTGTCCGCCGGGACGATGGCCATGTCATTTTGAGCGGCGATCACGCCTGTTTCATCAACCATGCCGCTGCGCCCAACACCGGGGCCTTGCCGGCGGCGGTGCCGCCCGTGGTGACCGTGGCCTTGCGCGGCCTCGCGGCCGGCGAGGAGATCACCTGCGACTACCTTGCCTACGACGCCGACGCCCCGTGGAAACTGGGCCGCGTGCCACCCGACGCCCCCTTGGGCGCGCAGTAGGGGCGACGCCTCGTCGCCCGTCCCATGATCCTTTTCCAGACGGCCTCCCCGCCCGCCACCACCCGCGTAAATCGTAAATTGTAAATCGTAAATTATCCGCCCACCAACCCGGTTTCCTCCGGTGTCAAAATCCGCCATTGCCCCGGGGCCAGATCGCGCAGCCAGAAATTTCCGATGCGCACCCGCACCAGCCGCAGGGTGGGATGCCCAATGGCCGCCGTCATCCGCCGCACCTGCCGGTTCTTGCCCTCCACCAGTTCCAGCCCGATCCAGCACTCCGGCACCGATTTGCGATACCGGATCGGCGGCGTCCGGGGATATATTTTCAGCGGCTGGTTCGATCCCCTTGTGGCGCCGGTTTCCAAACCGGCAGGGCGTGGCCAGCCAGAGACGCCCCCGGGTTGACGCAACGCGATTGTGGTCTCGGTTTGGGGCCGCCCCAACGCGGGCGTCTGGCCGGCCATATCCAAACCATGTTTCAATGCCCCCGTGGTTTCCAGCCGCGATTCCTCCCGCATTTCAAGATAATCGCCCGGCCCCAGGACCCACGCCCGGCACGGCAAGGTTTTTCGCTCCTGGATCATGACCCCGCGTTGCAAGCGATCCAGCGCCTCACGCGTCGGAATGCGCTCCACTTGCGCCCAATACTCGCGCTCATGCGCGTGGCGCGGATGCAGCAACCGCTCATTCCAGCGCGCCTCGTCACTCAGCAGCAGCAACCCCTCCGAATCCGCGTCCAGCCGGCCAATGGCATAGACGTTTTTGGGAAAGCCGAACCCGGCCAGCGCGCGATTAGGCGAGCCGTCGCCCGTGAATTGCGACAGCACTCCGAACGGTTTGTGGAACGCGACAATCATGTCGCCCCCAGCTTATACCCAAATCCGCAGGTTGGAAACCGTCTGCTGGCCGGTGGCTGGGGGTCACGTGCGGATGCAGCCTCCAACCCGCTGATGACTCACGGTACTGCGGCATTTTTTCCTTCACTTTTCTGTAAGAAAGGTCGTCCGGCCCCGACCAACCATTACGCGGTCGAACGACGCCCACAACCGTGGTGCCGGGAAGCCGCTTTGGGCAGGACCCGCTCGCGCATCCAGCCAGCGGTGGCACCTTGCAAAATGGGAAAGTAATAATCGCAACCAAACTAAACATCAAAGTATGAAAACAAGCAGAAACACCTCGTTCCGCAAACAGTATCTCGGCATTCTGGGCGTCAGTCTGGCGGCGCTCGTTTCCACCGCCAACGCGCGGGAGAACGACGCCGGTATTCTCTACACCACGGACAACGCCAGCGCCGGCAACCACGTGCTCGTGATCACCCGCAACCGTGGCGCCCTGAGCGTGACTGCGTCTTATGCGACGGGCGGCCGTGGTCTCGGCACCGCGAATGGCTTGGGCAGCCAGGGCTCGGTTCTCCTAAGCCCCGACTCGCACTGGCTGTTCGCCTGCAACGCGGGTAGTGGTCAAGTCTCCGTTTTCGAGACGCTGCCCGGCGGCGAACTCCAGCTCACCGATATCGTCGGCTCCGGCGGCGGCCAACCCGTCAGTCTCACGCTCCACGACAGCCTCCTCTATGTCCTGAACGTCGCCGCCAATGGCAGCAATGACAATGTCACGGCGTTCCATTTTGGCTGCGGCAATCTCACCCAGCTTCCGGGCTCCGCCCGCTCCCTCAGCGCCGCCAGCACGACGCCCACCCAGGTCTCCTTTAGCCGCAGTGGGGATGCCTTGATCGTCACCGAAAAGATTACCGGGCTCATCGACACCTGGCTCCTGGGGCACGACGGCATGGCCACGAACCATCAGGTCTTCGCCTCGGTGGGAGTATGGCCGTTCGGTTTTGCCGTCGGCCGGGGCGATCGGCTGTTCATTTCCGAGGCCGACGCCGGTGCCCCCGATGGCAGCTCCGTCTCCGCCTACGGACTTTCCGATTCGGGCGGTTTGAGCGTTATCAGCGGGAAAGTGCCAACGGAGCAAACCGCCGCGTGTTGGTTGGCGCTAACGTATGACGGCCGCTATGTCTACACGGCCAATGCCGGCAGCGCGTCCATCTCCGGCTTTCAAGTCAATTCAGCCGGCCGGTTGAAACTGCTGGACAATCAGAGCCTGCCCGCCAAGACCGGCATGCACCCAGCCGACATGGCCTTCAGTCAAGATGGCCAATTGCTCTACAGTCTCAACAACGGTGACGGCAGCATCAGCGCCTTCGGCATCAATTTCGATGGCGGCCTGGAGCCGAAGAGTGGCTTGGAAGGCCTGCCCACCACTGCCGCCGGGCTGGCCGCCTGGTAAGCCGGCTCAAGGTCAAGCGTAGAGCGTTGCCGGTGCCACAATGCACTCACGCTCTACGCTCAAAAAAACGAACAGACCTGTCGCGAGCCCATCGCCCCGATAATAAGCCATGATCTTATTGTCGCAAATGGCAACAAACGATAATAGGGCGAGTGGCCCGGGCGCAATCCCCGGCACTCGACCTGATCGCCGCGGTTCAACCCGAAATCCGAAATGGGCAACGAAATCGAAAGGGCCTGCCGCGCGCCCAGCGCGGTAGGGCGCGTCACTTCGTGCGCGCCGCGCTTGCCACCAGCGGGTGCAATTATTCCCCGACGTCGTATTCCCAACCCAATCCGTTGCCGGTCAGGGCATTTTCCAAGTTTCCCTGTTCCAACCTCGGCTTTCGGGTTCAAGGTACGCTGGGGCGCATGCCGCCGGGCACCGAATGCACGGTGGCCGTTGCGGACTGCACGCCGCTGGCGCTGGCGGTGAGCTTGATCGGGCCCGCGTTATGCGTGGATTGCACCATCACTTGCGCCAAGCCGTTGAACAGACTGCGCGTCCAGGCGGAGGCCAGCGGCTTGCCCATGAGTTCCAGGTTCACATCGGGATTCAAGCCGCCCGTGCCGGATTCGTTGAACACGCCCACGGCGATGAGATTGTCCCCCGGATGCAGCGTCTTCTTGATGTCAAACGCGGGCTGGTCTTCCCAGTTGGCGGATTCGCCCACCAGCTGGCGGTTGACGAAGACCCAGACGTGGTCGTCAATGCCGGCAAAGCGCACCTGGATGTTTTCGCTGGCCAGGTCGGCGGCGGTCAAGTTGACGTGTGCGCGGTAAACCGCAAACTGGCCTTCCTTCAGGACCATGTCGCCCGTGTCGCCATCGGTCTTGGGCTTGATGGAGTTCCATGTGGAATCATCCGCCTGGTCGCCATATTCGGGCAGCATTGCGCCTTTCTTGGGCCGCTTGGTGAGTTGCCAGCGCCAGTTGTTCACGGCCAGGGTGCGCACGGGTATTTCCGGGACAAACTCATCCGGCTCATGGCAGCTGGGGTCGCCATTGCCCACGCCCAAAATCCGGCCCGCGCCTTCCAGGGTGAAGGCGACAGGGTTCTGGGCCACGGGCACCAGCCGGCCCTGGGCATCCAGAGCGGAGACGGTGAACACGCTCACATCCTCGCCGTTGGCCTGAAGGGTGGTGCGATCCGGGACGAGCCGGAGGCTGGCGGCGGGCCCGGTGGTTTCCACCTTGGCCGTGGCGATGACATGGCCGGCGGCGTTGAAGCCTTTCGCGCTGAGGGTGCCGGGAGCGTATTTGAGCTTCCAGGTCAGTTTGGAATTGGTTGGCATGGTCTGCCGGCCCAGGGACTGGCCGTTGAGGAACAGCTCCACCTGTTTGCAGTTGCTCAGGGCATCCACGCGGATTTCCTGGCCTTCCTTGCCGGGCCAGTTCCAGTGCGGCAGCAAATGCAGCACGACGTTGGTGGTCCACCAGGACTGGTAATAATAGAAGTTGTCCTTGGGGAATCCGCAGGTGTCCAGAATGCCGAAATGCGAATTGATGCAGGGCCAGCTATAGGGGGTGGGCTCGCCGCGATAGTCAAAGCCCGTCCACACGAAACCGCCTGAGAGCCAGGGGCGGTCGGCAAAATAACTCCACCAGCGTTCGGTGGTCGTCGCCCAGCTCGGCGCATTGTCGTCATAAGCGCTGACGTAGCCGCGGGTCTTGTCGTTGGCATAAATGCCGCGCGTGCTGACGGTGCTGGCCTGTTCGGTGCCGACTTCGGGTTGGCCGGGGTGCTTCGCCCGGTAATCATCCATGTCCTGGCCCACGTGATAATTCCAGCCGCGCACTTGAATGACGCCGTTGACGCCGGCAAAGGTGTCGCCCTCGGGCGCGGCGTAGGTGACGGGGCGGGTGGGATCCAGGCGATGCACATAATCCTGCATGGTGCCGGCCACGTTGCCGCCCTGGGGGGTGTCCTGCACGGAAAACTCCTCGTTGGCCACGCTCCAGATGCCCACGCAAGCGTGGTTCCGGTCGCGGCGGATCTGGTCATCCCATTTGCGGAGGTTCTCCTGGTCGCTGCCGAGCAGGCGGCTCTCATCCATGATCAACATGCCCAAATGATCGCACGCATCCAGCAGCTCGGGCGTGGGCGGATTATGCGAGGTGCGGATGGCGTTGCAGCCGAATTCCTTGAGCTTGAGCACCCGAAAGCGCTGGATGGCATCCGGCAGCGCCGCGCCGACCCCCGCCATGTCCTGATGATTGCAAGTGCCCTTGAGCTCGTAATGTTGGCCGTTGAGCAGGAAGCCGTTGGTGGGGTCGAAACCCACGGTGCGAATGCCGAATTCGGTGGTGTTCTGATCCAGCACCTCATGGTTTGCCGAAATCGTGGTGACGAGCTGATAGAGTTTGGGATTTTCCGGCGACCACAACTCGGGGGCCTTGACTTTCCCGGCCAAATTGATGGTTGGCTGCGAGGCTCCGGGCACCTTGTCCGAGACTCTGAATTTCGCCACGGATTTGCCTTCCGGGGAAAGGATTTCGCAGGACACGACAGTCTTGGTGGCATTGGTGAGTTTATTCAGCAAGCGGACTTCGACTTGGATGATGGGGTTGCCCTTGGGCCGGTTGTTTTCGAAGTCGCTTCGCACAAAAACGCCGTCCGGGGCGATGGCCAGCGGGGCGGTCTTGTCCAGCCAGACATGGCGGTAGATGCCCGCGCCCTCATAGAACCAGCCCTCGAATTTGCTGGCGTCCACCCGCACAGTGATAAGATTTTTGCCGCCCAGTTTCACGACGTCCGTGATGTCTTCGCGGAACGGATAATATCCGCCCTCGTGCCGCTTGACGAGCCAGCCGTTGACCCACACGGTGGCGTCGCGGAACACGCCATCGAACGTGAGCCAGATGCGTTTGCCCGCGTCATCCCTGGGCAGATCAAACGTGCGGCGATACCAGCCGATGCTGTTTTTCACGTAGCCCGGACCGACGGGTTTGAATCCGTGGCTGTCGTCGGCATTTCGGTCGAACGGCAGTTCGATGGCCCAGTCATGGGGCAGGTTGAGGGTGCGCCAGGAGGCATCGCTGAATTTCTCGGCGGCGGGGCCGGTGCTGGCCCCGGCCTTGTCAAGATGCAGCGCACTGGGCCAGTCATCGCCGAGATGAAACTTCCAATTCTGGTCGAGCGAAAGATGTTCGCGGGGCGTGCCGTCCGCGGCGGCGGCCAAAAGCCTGGCGGTCAGGGTGGCGTAGATGAGCAGCCCAAGGGAAATCAGTCGGCGGAGTTTCATGGGCCAAGTTTGTGCCAAACGTTGTGGCGAGGCAAATGCATTTATTGATGACACCCCAGTTAACCCCAGTTAACCAGGGGCCGGACCGGGGCCGGGCCGGGTGTGAGACAAAAATCTGCGAGCAGCTTAAAAAGCGCATAAAACCGCAGTTTGTGTCGCCAGGAAACGAGCTGCCGATGGCCAGCCGGGCGGGTGGGACGGTTAGGACGGAGCGCGGCTTTGGTGAAAGCCAGCCGCCGCAACGTTCGCCATTCCATGAAAGGGGGCGTTTAGGTTCATGGTTTGGAACGCAGACTTTGAGCAGCCACGGGAAGCGGGTCCTGCCCATTTTTTTACCTTGATTTACCTTGATTTACCTTGATTTACCTTGATTAGGCTTGATTTACCTTGATTCAGGCAGCGAGCTGG
>Ga0302275_10000615_pt1 | contig 39777 bp, 31 predicted proteins | sample III_Bog_N2_2_FD_200229 | JGI IMG/M metagenome (GOLD analysis project Ga0302275, IMG submission 200229) | Peat permafrost microbial communities from Stordalen Mire near Abisko, Sweden - III_Bog_N2_2 | ecosystem: Environmental > Terrestrial > Soil > Wetlands > Peat | place: Sweden: Abisko... | reverse complement strand
AAGGGACATCCATGTTTGTATCCATTCGTCTTGAGGTGAGCAATGAGGGTTTCAGGGGAGCAAGAGTGTCGCGATCCTCCCAAGACTATGAATAATCTTGATCGAGCCAGACTTTAGGACGCACACGTACGAGTATCGCACCGTTCGTCACCATCGGAGCGACGGCATACTCGGTGGTTCCGGGTTCGGGCCGATAACGCCTCGCGAGTTTCTATCTCATCGAGACTCGGCGAATCATCGAACAGCGCGTCACCGGAGACTGACGAACCTATTCGAGAACCGTTCGTTTTGTGCGGTGAGAGTCAGACCCCCCGCGCGCACGAATCATTGGACATCTCACTGACTCGTTATCGATGAGACGACGACGTCACCCCGGGGCGAGTAGTGAGGTCTCGAACGAGGTCCCTTGAACGCTCTAAACCGAGGACTCGAATGGAAGGCGCGGTCTGCCGGTGTTCGAAGATACGACGTGCCGGGATAGAGGAGGACCAGGGCAGAACGTGCCTAGGTCGTCGCTTCGGTGAACTGGCTCTGGTAGAGCGAGTAGTAGAGGCCACGATTTTGCATCAGCGTGGCGTGGCTACCTTGCTCGACGATTTTCCCGTGGTCCATCACAATGATGGTGTTCGCCTCGCGGATCGTGGAGAGCCGGTGCGCGATCACGAAGCTGGTGCGACCCTCGCGCAGGCGCGCCATGGCCTCTTGGATGAGGACCTCGGTGCGGGTGTCGACGTTGCTGGTGGCCTCGTCGAGGATGAGGATGCTCTGGTTGGCGAGGAAGGCGCGCGCGATGGTGAGCAGTTGTTTCTGGCCCGAGGAGAGATTCGAGGCGTCTTCGTCGAGCACCGTCGCGTAGCCCTCGGGCAGGGTGCGAACGAAGCCGTCGACGTGGGCGGCCTTCGCGGCGTCGACGACCTCAGCGTCGCTGGCGCCCGGTCTGCCGTACGCGATGTTGTCGTGAATGGTCCCGGCGAACATCCAGGTGTCCTGGAGCACCATGGCGAAGGCGCTGCGCACCTCGTCGCGAGAGAGTTCGCGGTAGTCGACGCCGTTGAGCAGGATGCGGCCTCGATTGATCTCATAAAAGCGCACGAGCAGGTTGACGATGGTGGTCTTGCCCGCGCCGGTCGGTCCGACGATGGCCACCGTCTGACCCGGCGCCACGTCGAGCGTGAAGTCCTCGATGAGCGGCTCATCGGGCTCGTAGGAGAAGAACACGTGATCGAGAGTGACGGCGCCCGGTCCGTGGGTGTAGGGACCTGCTTCGAGCGCCGGAAGATTTGGTGTTTCCTCGTCGGCGTCGAGGAACTCGAAGACCCGCTCGGCCGAGGCGAAGCCAGACTGGAGCATGTTCATCTGGCTGGCGATCTGGGTGATCGGCATTGTGAACTGGCGTGAGTATTGAATGAACGCCGTGACCGCTCCGAGCGAGAGGAGCCCCGAGGCGACGCGGTACCCGCCGAGCACGGCGATGGTGACGTAGTTGATGTTGGCGATGAACTGCATCGAAGGCTGGATGATGCCCGAGAGGAACTGCGCCTTGAAGCTCGCGTCGTAGAGTCGCTTGTTCTGACGGCCGAACTCGTCGATGGTGGCCTCGCCGCGCCCGAAGACCTGGACCAGTTCGTGTCCGGTGTGGGTCTCCTCGACGAGTCCGTTGAGTGCGCCGGTCTGACTCCACTGAGCGGTGAATTGCACCTGGGAACGTCGCGCGATGAAGAGTGTCACCACGATCGCCAGGGGGATAGTGACGATGCACACCGCCGCGAGCAGCGGAGAGATCCAGAACATCATCCCCATGACGCCCACGATCGTCAGCACCGAGGTGAGCAGTTGGCTGAGGCCCTGCTGGATCGTGGTGGTGAGGTTGTCAATGTCGTTGGTGACCCGGCTCAGGACGTCACCGTGGGGATGACTGTCGAAATAGCGCAACGGCAATCGACTGAGTTTCGCCTCGACGTCGCGCCGCAGGCCGGACATCACACGCTGGGTGAGCCCGGCCATCGTGAAGCCCTGGAAGTAGCTGAAGGCCGCGCCCAAGAGGTACACCAGCGCGGCCAGGCCGAGCACCAAGCCGAGGTCGTCGATGTTGACACCGATCCCCGGCGTGAGTTTCATCCCGCCAATCATCGAAGCGATCTGGGAGTGGCCCTCGCGGCGCAGCATCGCAATCGCCTGGGCCTTGGTGGTGCCGGGCTTCAGGCGCGCGCCGATGAGGCCATCAAAGAGCACGTTGGTCGCGTTGCCGAGGATCTCGGGTCCGGACACCATGAAGGCGACCGACGTGACCCCGAGGCCAATCGCCATCGCCAGCTTGGTCCGTTCGGGACGCAGCCGTTCGAGCAGGCGGTGCAGGGTCGCGCGCAGGTCTTTGCTCTTCTGGGGCGGCACGCCGCCGCCACGCATCGCGCCCATGGGTCCCATGCTCATATCGCGGCGTCCTCGCCGAGCTGGGAGACGACGATCTCGTGGTACGGCTCGCAATTCTCGAGAAGCTCGTTGTGCGAGCCCATACCCACGACCCGTCCGTCGTCGAGCACGATGATGCGTTCCGCGTGCATGATGGTGCTGACGCGCTGGGCCACGATGACGACCGAGGCGTCTTGGGTTCCGGACTTCAAGGCGGCGCGTAGGCGCGCGTCGGTGGCGGCGTCGAGGGCCGAGAAGCAGTCGTCGAAGAGGTAAACACTCGGCGCCTTGACGAGTGCCCGGGCGATCGAGAGTCGCTGGCGCTGGCCCCCCGAGACGTTGGTGCCGCCCTGGTCGATCGGTGCCTCGAGCATGCCCGACATGGCCGAGACGAAGTCGCTGGCCTGGGCGATCTCCAACGCCCGCCAGAGTTGCTCGTCGGTCGCGTCAGGACGACCGAAGCGCAAGTTGGAACCAACGGTGCCCGTGAAGAGGTAGGCCGCCTGTGGTACCAATCCGATCGAAGCCCACAGCGTCTCTTGGCGCTGGTCGCGCACATCGACGCCGTTGACGACGATGGCGCCGCTCGTGGCGTCAAAGAATCGCGGGATGAGATTGAGCAGTGTCGTCTTGCCACTGCCGGTGCCGCCGATGATAGCGCTGGTCTGGCCGGGTTCGAGAGTGAAGGTGAGGTCCTCCAGCACCGGCCGCTCGCTGCCGGGGTAGGAGAAGGTGACGTGCTCGAAGCTCACGAGGCCGCTCCTCAACGTGGGGTTGATTGGATGCTCGGGGTCGGCGACGACCGGCACGGTGTCGAGCACCTGCTCGACGCGCTCGGCGCTGGCCGCTGCGCGCGGCAGCAAGATGGCGACCATCACTGCCATCATCACCGAGAGCAGGATCTGCAAGATGTAGGTGAGAAAGGCCGTCAGGTTCCCGATGGGCATCGAGCCTTCGCTCACCAGGCGCCCGCCGAACCACAGCACGGCGACGCTCGAGAGGTTGAGGATCATCATCATCGCCGGGAGTGCCAGGGCGAAGACGCGGTTCACTCGTAGGGCGGTGCCGGTGAGGTCGGCGTTCGCGACCGCGAAGCGCTCGGCCTCGGAGTTGTTGCGCACGAAGGCACGGATCACCCGCACGCCGGTGATCTGCTCGCGCAACACCTCGTTGATGCGGTCGATCTTGACCTGCATGGAGCGAAACTGCGGGATCACTTTCACCATTACGGTGCCGATGACGATGGCCATCAGCGGTACGGCCACCAGTAGCAGCGTGGAGAGTTGGGCGCCCTCGTGGATCGCGAGGATGATGCCGCCAACGCACATAATCGGGGCGATGACCATCATGGTGAGGGCCATCTGCAAGAAGAGCTGGATCTGTTGGATGTCGTTTGTATTGCGCGTGATCAGTGAGGCCGTACCGAATTTGTTCATGTCGCGCGTCGAGAAGGCCTGCACGCGAGTGAACACTGCCTCGCGGATGTCGGCGCCCGCGCCCATCGCCACGCGCGAAGCCCAGTAGACAGCAATGACCGCACAGACACTGACCACGACCGTGAAGGCGAGCATCACTTCGCCGGTGGAAAGTATGTAGTGCAGGTTCCCCTTAATGACGCCGTTGTTGATGATGTCCGCGTTGAGGTTTGGCAAGTAGAGGTTCCCGACCGTCTGGGCCACCAGCAGCACGATCAGGAAGGCGATCTGACGCCGGTAGGGGCGAAGGTATCGGCGTAGCAGACGAACAAGCACGCTCTAGAGGCCCTCCGTTAATCTGCCCGACGGCGTAGAGGATGTCAATCCGCCGTCGGCTTCGACACGAGCGAGCCCCGCGCCAATCAGCTGAGAGGTTGCGTCGAAAAGGGAAGTCTGAGCAGGCGAATCGCCGACCGTGACCGAATGGTCTAACTCGCCGAGCGCTCGCACGTCAGTACTGGCGCACACCTTCGTGAGGTCATCCGTTCGAATAATGGCGTCGGCCGTGCCGTTGGCAGTATTTCGAAAGGGTTCGACCATTTTTGAATCTTAAGTTTGGCGTGAGGGGGCAATTCGACTTACCTAGAGTAGAAGGTCATTTGGTCGCGCCGAAGGGTCGGATATTTACCTGACCGGATCACTGTTTGATGACATGAGGACGTTGAGGAGTACACGAGCCCTTCGTGCGGCGACTGCGGGAGACCGAAGGTGGCAGTTCCAGCGCCGATGCCGAGAGACACAACGTCGACAGTTTCTTGCGACGGCGGAGTCGACAACACGTCGTTCACGGTCTGCGCCGCGAGGGCCAGTGGAAAATACCGCTCGCGCGCGCGGTTAGCATCCGGTCATGGACGGTGACGATGGTTTGAAAAGTCGAGTTCGAGAAGTCACTGTGCAGGTCAACGGCGTTGCCCGGACCTTGACCGCCACGGCGCCGCTGCTGTCGGTATTGCGGGGCGAACTGGGTCTTACCGGGGCCAAGCCGGGCTGCGGTGAGGGGGCGTGCGGTTCGTGCACGGTGCTGATTGACGGAGCACCGGATCACGCCTGTCAGCGTCGAGTGAGCGACGTAGCGAGTCGCGAGGTCACGACGATCGAGTCCCTCGCGCGCGCCGGCGCGCTGCACATTGTCCAGCAAGCGTTCGTCGAGATCGGCGCCGCCCAGTGCGGCTACTGCACACCGGGCATGGTCTTATCGGTGGTGGCCCTCTTGGCCCGCGACTCGAATCCGGACGACGCGACCATCGACGACGCCCTGAACGGCAACATCTGTCGCTGCGGCACCTATCCGCGAATCCGACGGGCCGTGCATCGCGCGGCGCAGCTGGTGGCGCAGCCGGGCACCGAACCATTGGACGCCACAGCGGCGACGGACCGTTGGGCACTCGGGGATCCGCAGAATCCGCCGCCACGTCCTTCGCGCCCCTGGGACCTGACCGAACCCGAGGACCGTGACTGGTTCGAGGTGCTCGGCGACGGTCTGGTCGTGGTCCTGCCCACGCCACCCCTCGCGCCCGGCAGTTGGACGACTGGCGCGAGCGCGTGGCTCCACGTGGATGCCGACGCCAAGGTGACCGCTTTCACCGGCAAGGTCGATGTCGGACAGGACAACTGCACGGCGTTACGTCTCTTGGTCGCCGAGGAACTGCGTGTTCCCCTGGCGAACGTCCGATTGGCGATGGGGGACTCCGATCTCTGCCCCTACGACATGGGAACCTTCGGGAGCCGTTCGATGCCCGACGCCGGTCACGCGCTCGCCCAGGCGGCGGCCTACGCGCGGACCTTGCTGCCGATGCGAGCTGGTCTGCGCCAGGTCGAAATCGTCACTGGCGAACCAGCTGTCCTGGCGGGCACCGAGTGGCATTTGGCCGGCACGCCGCACGTGCCCGAAGGAATGATTGACGCGGTCACGGGCGCGCGACGTTTCGTGTCGGACCTCACCGTTCGCGGCCTGCGCTACGGCGCCGTGCTGCGACCCCCGGCCCTCGGCGCGACGCTTCGTGATCTCGACGCCAGTGCCCTGGACGATCGTGACGACGTGGTCTTCGTGCGCACGCACGCGCTGGTTGGCGTCGTGGCCGGCGACCCGATCATGGCGCGCACGGCACTCGCCAGTCTGCGACCCACTTGGGACGTACCCCCCGCACCATCGAACGACGATCTGGAAGAGTTCCTGCGTGACCACCCGATGGCTGACGCTGGTGGTTGGCCCAGTCCGGTCCACGTCGAGCAGGGAGATCCCAACGGGGCCTTCGCGACGGCGGTGCTGCGCCGTGAGGCCACGTACACGACCGCCTACATCGCGCCCGCGCCCCTTGAGACCCGTAGTGCACTGGCGGTCTGGGACGACGATGGGCGACTCACGGTGTGGGTCGGGACCCAGACCCCCTTCTCGACGCGCGCCCAGGTCGCGGCGTCGCTCGACCTCAACGAGGAGCTGGTGCGGGTCATCGTACCGCCGACCGGTGGAGGCTTCGGCGGTAAACACGGCGGTGGCGTCGCGAGCGAAGCGGCGATTTTGGCCCGAGAGGTCGGCGGACCCGTCAAGGTCACGTGGTCGCGCCACGAGGAGTTCACGGTCGGCACGTTGCGTCCCGCGGCGATCGTTGACGTGTCGAGCGCCGCGGGACGGAGCGGCGAGCTCATGGCCTGGACGTTCACCAACTTCAACGCCGGACCCGCGGCGATCGCGACCCCGTATCGCGTGGCGAACCTTCGAATTGACTACCAGCCTTCGACGAGTCCGCTCGCCCAGGCGTCGTATCGGGCGCTCGCCGCGACCGCCAACAACTTCGCGCGCGAGTCGCAGATGGACGAGCTCGCCCGCGAACTCGGGCGCGACCCGGTCGAGTTCCGCGTCGATAATCTCGACGACGAGCGACTCGTCACGGTGCTGCGCGCGGCGGCTGAGCGATTCGGCTGGGTACGTGACGGCTCCGGCGTGGGCCAGGGCATCGCGTGCGGTGTCGAGAAGGGTGGGCGTATCGCTACCGTCGCGCAGGTTCGCGACGTCGAGGGGAGCCCGCGCGTGCTTCGACTCGTCACCGCCTACGAGTGTGGCGCCGTCGTCAATCCCGACACCGTGATCAACCAGATCGAGGGCGCCACGGTCATGGCCCTGGGCGGCGCGTTATTCGAAGCGATTCGCTTTCGTGAGGGTGTGATCACGAACGGATCCTTTAGCGATTATCGCGTGCCGAGGTTCCGAGACGTCCCCGCCATCGAGGTGGTCCTATTGGACCGGCCCGACCAGGCGTCGGCCGGTGCGGGCGAAACACCAATGATTGCGTTGGCGCCAGCCATCGCCAACGCGATTTTTGATCTGACTGGTCGACGATTGCGGACGCTGCCATTGAACACCGAAAGTTCGGTCGCGAAGAGCCGGTGACCGACCGCCTTCCGATTCGAACACTCTCATCCAGGTCGCGTCCTCACCGATTACTCGGATGAACCGACAACAGGTTCGACGTCTCCGGACTCGGCCTGGTTGTGGCCAATTCATACGAGGCGCGTTCGATTCCATTTTGCCGACGTTCACTGTCATCAAGTGGGCTTCTAAAGCAGACTGATGGTTGACGAATCGGTTCCGTAATTCAAGGCAGGTGAAGCGGATAGTGACCTCCCGAGAAGAAAGACGAAGTGGTGACGGATGGAGCTCGGGCGATTCGCTGACGGCGTCACCGGTGTGGGAGGGTTGACAATGGGTGGCGTGGTTGCAGTTTCTGAGAGAAGAGAGTACTGATGGCTGAACTGATAATGCTGAAATTTGACAGCACCTACGGAGCGCAAAGTGCGATGGCGTCGGTGCGAGCACTCGAGGAGTTGGACTATGCCTGGACCGATGATGTCGCGATAGTCGAGAAGCACAAGGGCGGCCTCGTGTCGATCCACACTCCTCACGGTTCAGTCGCGCTCGGCGCTTTCTACGGCAGTCTTTTAGGTCTTCTTCTGTTTTGGTGGTTTCCTCCAGCGTGGTTCTTGGGCGGATGGCTCGGCGGTATGGGCGGGGGAGCGCTGATCGGCGAAGCGATGAAGAGAACGGGGCTCGACGAGGAACTCGTCGACCAAGTGAAGTCTGAATTGACCCCGGGGACCTCAGCGCTCTTGTTGATCGGTGCTTCCGGTGACGCCGAGCAGATGACGAGAGCCTTCGAACAACATCATCCCGTCAGCGTGATTCGTCAACTTCTGGCAGATGACACACTCGACAACCTCAAGAAGGAAGTCGGAACTCAGGACTGAGCACCGTCGCGGATTCGACATTGCCTGCTCCACGAATCGCGTGTTGATGAATGAATGAACCGACACGTTCGCGAGAAGGATCGCCGAACGGCGCTCGGCCGCTCATTGCAATTCGTAATGTGCTCGGTCTCTCTCAAGAGCGGATTGCTTGGCATTGGGAGTTGCATTCGCGCGGCCACCTCAGTGCTCGTGGCCCCGGTTCAATTCGGGCTCTCGTGAATTGTCGTCAGGGTTTCGCCGGCCTTAGAAGGTAGTCGCGCGATCATGATCGTGGCGCCCACGACGGCCGCGATCGCTCCCACGACGAAGGCCACTTCAACTCCACTCATGAACGCGCTCCGCGCGGCACGGGCCAGCAGCGCTCCGGTCTCACCGCCGACGCTCCGCGCTACGGCGAGTGCGCCGCCTAAGGATCCCAGGATCTCTTTTCGTACTGTCAATGAAACGGGATGGCCGTGGAGCGCCGCGGTGAGCCGACTCTGATAGCGCGTCGCCAGTGTGCTTCCGATCACGGCGACGCCGAGCGCGCCACCAACCTGGAGTGCCACGGCATTGCTCGCCGAACCAATCCCGGAATCTCCCTGAGGGAGCGAGCCGACCACCGAGTTCGTTGCCGTGGGTAGCAAGAGGCCGGCGCCGAGACCGAGCAACAGCAGGCCGGGTACGACCTGGCCGTACGTGGTCGTGACCGTTGACACTGTCGAGACCTGCCAAAGACCGCCGGCGATCGACGCGAGGCCCGCGGCGACGGTGAACTTGACGCCGATGAGGCGAACGAAGAACGGCGAGAAGACGGCGACAAGGACCAGCGTGGCGGCGATTGGCAAGATGCGTAGTCCGGCCTGCAGCGGCGAATAGCCCAGGTCGAACTGTAGGAACTGCGTTTGGACAAACAACGCGCCGAGGAGTCCAAATGTCCCGAGTGTTTCGCCGAGCGCGGCGATTGAGAACCGGCGATTCGAGAAGAGACTGAGCTTGAGCATCGGGTGAGAGCTGTGAGCCTCCCATCCAACGAATGAGCCGAGGACCACGAGGCTGGCGGCCAAGACACCGAGAACGGCGCCGGAGGTCCAGCCCATTGTCGGTCCTTCGATGATTGACCAGAGCAGGAGACCTAAGCCGACGATCGACAGAGCGGCTCCGACAGGATCCGGAGGCGCCGCGGCGGGGTTTTTCGAATCGGGCACGAGAAAGAGCGCTCCGAGAACGCCGGCGATTACCACCGGCACATTGACGAGAAAGATTGAGCCCCACCAAAAGCGCGACAGCAAGAGACCTCCCGCGATCGGGCCGATGGCGATGCCGAGTCCAATAGTCGCGCCCCAGGCGCCGATTGCCCTCGCTCGTTCACTCGGATCACGAAAGACGTCATTCACGATCGAAAGCGACGCGGGAATCGTGAGCGCCGCACCGAGGCCCATCACTGCGCGCCACGTAATCAACAGCGCCACGGATCCCGAAACTGCGGCTCCGATGGATCCACTCGCGAAGATGATTAATCCGAAGAGGAAGAAGCGTTTGCGGCCGAACCGATCAGTGAAGCTACCTCCAACCAGCAACAACCCAGCGAACACCATTGCGTAGGAATCGACAATCCACTGCAGCGCACTTGAAGTGGCGTGCAAGTCCTTTACGAGCGTGGGCAATGCAACGTTGAGGATCGTATTGTCGACGTTGATAATGAGAGCCGATACGCATACCACCGCCAGGACCGCCCATCGGTGGGTGCTCGGCTTCGCAGTAGCTGGCACGGGGGCACTCCTCTCGTTCACCTACGAAGACTGTCACCGCTGAGTCCTGGCAAATTAGGGGCGATAGTCATCACTTCTCGGCGCCGCCATCGTCTGCATTGTTCAAATTGATGAAGGGCGAGTTCAGGGGCCAATTGATTTGCAAGTCGGTATTGTCGCTCGTCGAATTGGTTTTGCAATGTTGCGCACGTTGATGGCCTGAAGTGAGGCCCGGGGCGGTCACGACATTCACAAGTCCGAGACGGCATTGTCCCTCGCAACTAGGAGGAAAGGATCCTCGCTCGATTGACCCCGTGAACGGTCTTGCCCATCCCCTAACGGAGTAAGTGGCCTGACGGGAGAGACGCGCGGTCGTGCGCACTCAGCGCAGCGTCGGGCCCTCGTGGCGGATGAATCGGGACGCTCGCCTCATGATCCGACGATTGAGGCGCTGGGAGTCAGTCGTGGTGGTGACCGCGAGACGCGGTGATTGGGATTGGAAGAACCGGAGCTTGGCATATTCGACCAGTGCGAGGTACACGACGACCATGCCGAACAAGAGGAGGAAGAACTTCGTAGGCAACACGGAGAAGCCGAAGAGGTGGGCCAACCCCGTGTAGGGAAGCAGGGCGCCTACGATCGCCGCTCCGGTCGGCACGAGGATCATGGCCACGCTCGGACGGCTCTTGAAGAACGGAACCCGCCGGGTGCGGATGACGTAGACCACCAAGGTCTGGGTAGCGATGGACTCGACGAACCATCCGGTGCGGAACTCCACGTGGCCGGCGTGAAGCAGCGAGAGCATGACGTAGAAGGTGACGAAGTCGAAGATTGAACTAATCGGGCCGAAGACGGCCATGAAGCGACGGATGTAGCGCAGGTCCCAGGCGGCGGGTCGCGCAAGAGCCTCCACGTCGACGCGGTCGGTGGGTATCGCGAGCTGACCTGCATTGTACAGCAGGTTGTTGAGCAGAATCTGCGAGGGCAGCATCGGGAGGAAGGAGAGAAACGCCGAGGCTCCGGCGGCACTGAACATGTTGCCGAAGTTCGACGACGTGGCCATCAGGACGTACTTCATGGTGTTGGCGAAGATCCGTCGGCCCTCCATCACGCCCTCCGCCAAAACGCCGAGGTCCTTGTCCAGTAGCACTACGTCGGCGGCGTCCTTGGCGACGTCGGTTCCTGAGTCGACGGAGATGCCGACGTCCGCGTGATGCAGAGCGACGGCGTCGTTGACGCCGTCGCCCAGAAAGGCGACATCGCGTCCGGTCCTTCGTGCCACCTTGATGATTCGTGACTTCTGGTCCGGGCCGATGCGGGAAAATACGGTGGTCGTGGGTATCGCGGCCTCGAGTTCGTCGTCGCTCATGGCCGCTACTTCGGTGCCGTTCACGACGCCCGCGCAGGCGACACCAATATCACGACAGACCTTGGCCGCCACCTGCCCGTTGTCGCCCGTGATGATCTTCACATCGATACCGAGCTGTTGGAGTTTCGCGAGCGACGCGCCGGCGTCGCTCTTGGGCTTGTCGGCGAAGGTGAGGAAACCCTCCAGCGTGAGCTCGACTTCGTCCTTCACGCCCACGGTCAACACCACGCCGCGATCTCGACTCGCGACGGCAATCACCCGCTCGCCGTCGGCGAACAGTGCGTCGAGGACGGCGCGAACCGAGTCGTCGACGTTGACGCACTGCTCGAGCACTACCTCAGGGGCGCCTTTGGTCACGAGTTTGAGGGCGCCATCGGCGCCGCGAACCAGTACCGAGCACATCTGGCGCTCGTGGTCGAACGGCAGCTCGGCGATTCGCTCAAACGTCGAGGTCTCGTGAACGAGGTCGTCATGTCCAGCAGCGGCCGCGATCCAGAGGGCTTGGTCGAGCGAGTTGCCGCCCACCGGGCCCGTCTCGGACATCGTCGACTCGTTGCACACCAGTCCCAGCAGTAGCGGCCGATCGGCGCTCTCCCCGTCGACGTTCAAGGCGTGCTCGAACGTGATCACGCCTTCGGTGAGGGTTCCGGTCTTGTCCGTGAACAGCAGTTCGATGTTGCCCAGGTCCTCAATCGCTACGAGCCGCTTTACCAAGACCTTCTTCGCTGCGAGGGCACGCGATCCCGACGAGAGGCTCACCGTCACGATGGCGGGCATCATCTCAGGCGCGATACCTACGGCGATGGCGAGTGAGAAGAGGAGGGCCTCGATGAGCGGGCGCGACAGGATGATGTTCACGGCGAAGATGAAGATCGTCAGTAGTGCAGCAACGAGGAAGAGGAAGCGCGAGAATTTAGCCAAGCCGACTTCGAAGGCGCTCTGGCCCTGGTTGTCGGTGACGCCCGTGGCGATCCGACCGAAGGCGGTGCGGGTGCCTGTCTGGACGACGACGGCGAGGGCGGAACCTTGGTGGACGATTGTTCCCATGTACGCGCAGTTTGCGAGGCTCGACGCATCAGGTTTGGCGACGGCGATCTCGGATTTTGGCGCTGGCATGGACTCACCGGTCAGAACGGCTTCGTCACACTCGAACTCATCGACACTGAGTAGTCGCACGTCGGCCGGGACCAGTGTGCCCAGGTTGAGCGTGACGACATCACCCGGCACGAGCTCGGTGACCGGTATTTGCGCGACGGTGCCGTCACGATGCACGGTGGCGTTCTGACTGATCTTGGAGCGAAGCGTCGACATGGCCACGGCCGCGCGAAACTCGTTGAAGAACCCGAGCCCGACGCTCAGTAGGACGATCACGGCGATGATGATCGCGTTGGTTCCCCCGCCGGTGAGTCCTGAAACCAACGCGGCGCCGAGTAGGAGGATCAGGATCGGATTCTTCAGCTGGCGCCATAGGACGACGCTGGCTCTCACGCGGTGGATCGCGAGCACGTTCGCTCCGAATTCGCGGACGCGGCAATCGACCTCAGTTTGGCTCAGTCCCTCTAAACCGCTAGCGAGATGTGAGAGCACTTCGGTGGGGGCCAGCGTGGCGGCCTCGGTCAACTCGAGGGCGGTGAATGACCCCGGTTGGGATTGCTTCTCCTTCATCTGTTCTCAAGAGTAACCACGCGCCGCGCGATTGATTACGTCTCGAATGCTCACCCAATCGTCGCATTCAGGCTCTCGTCGACCCGACCCGGGGTCAATCGGGGAGCGTCACCAGGAATCGTTTGCCGGCCGAATTGTGACCTTCATTTTCGTTCGCGAGTTGGGTGATGACGTCATCGTGGTGAACTCTCAGTTTCAATCGTGCCGTGATAGCGGTGACGGAGAATCCTTCTCTCATCACCATGGTCACGGCGTCACAACGTTGGTCCATTTGGCTTACGTCCGTTAGCACGTACCACTTCTTCGACGTCCAAACTCGACGCCTAGGAAGGGCGGTGTGTCAAGGATCAGGCGTTATCGGGTCGCGCATTTGGTGTTTCTGAACAACAGAACCTGCGTTGTCGATCTGTCACGGTTCAACAGAGATAGAACCAATGAAGGGTGGGCCGCTCGGGTCTCGATCCCGACACCTTGGGAGTCTCTCCAATTGGTCATCGAAATCGTTGGTTCGTCACGACCGCCCCATTACCCGTTGGAGTAACGCTCGGTTCACCGACGGTCCGCGCTCGCCCGTGATCGCGAACGCGAACTCCCAAGACCACTCGCAGCTGGCGAAGTAAGCGAGTGAAACATCGTTCCTTGACCTGGAAGGCGACACCGTAGGGGAACTCAGGCGTCGCTCGAAGGCCCATCGGTCGAGCTGGCTTTCATACCACCCCCCTCAGAATGGGTTTCGCACTATTGCGCCCAGCGCCGTGCCGCCGAGATTTTTCTCGCGCTGTCAGGCGCGGAAAACTTGCCCGCTGCGTTCCCGAGTGATCATTCACGACCTGTGAGGGACGTTGACCAAGACCGATCCTCAACGGGCCTTATGGAGAGCAATTCATTTCTAGGCGGCCAAGCCTTCGACAACGCCCGGGGCGAATCACTTTTTTTAGTTTGACCGCATGATTCAGGTAGAAGGCCAAGTGTCCTGGTCGATACCGTCGTAGGCATGCACACGGTCATAACCCCAAAAATCCTCTATCTCGGAACCCCGGTTGTACTCATAAGCACTATGAATCAAGATGGATCTGTGAATCTCGCTCCCATGTCATCGGCGTGGTGGCTGGGCCTCACTGGTGTTCTAGGCCTTGGAACTCGGGGCCAAACTTTTGCCAATTTGCAACGAGATGGAGAGTGCGTTTTGAATCTCCCTTCCGTTGACCAAGCAGCGGCGGTGGACCGTCTCGCGCTGACGACGGGAATGGATCCCGTTCCGGGTTACAAAAAAGAGATGGGCTTTCGGCACGTGAAGGACAAATTCGCCGAGGCGGGTCTGAGCGCGGGTCCTTCGGACCTCGTGCGCCCTTCTCGAGTGATGGACGTTCCAATTCAACTGGAGGCGAAGGTCACCGCAATTCATTCCGTCGGTGCGATTGAGGACTATTCGGCGTGCATCGAAGTGCAGATTCTTCGAGTACACGTGGAAGAAGAGTTACTCGACCCGGAGTTTCGACACCATATCTCTCCCGACCGCTGGCGACCGTTGATTATGAGCTTTCTCGACTTCTACGGTCTTGGAGATCGAGTCCATCCCTCGCGGCTCGCGGAGGTGTTTTGATGACGCGCGTTGTGTTGTCCTCAGCGAGTGAGCTCGAAGACGAACGCTGGCGTGCGGTGGAGGAGCGGTCCCAACGTGATGACGGACGATTCATCTTCGCCGTGCGCACAACTGGTATCTATTGTCGGCCCTCGTGCTCGGCGCGACGAGCGCGCCGTGAGAATGTCGAGTTTTTCAGCGACCCACAAAGCGCGCGCGACGCCGGATACCGCGCGTGTCGTCGATGCATGCCCGACGCTGCTGTCAGTGGAGTGACCGAGTGGGTGACGAAACTCTGCCGTCGACTCGAGGAGCCCGGCAAGGTTCCCACGCTCTTGGAGTTGGCAGATTTGGTTGGACTGAGTCCGTCACACGTGCAGCGCACGTTTAGTAGGGAAATGGGCGTCAGTCCACACCAGTACGGGAAAGCTCGTCGCATCGAAGGCCTGCGCTCTGAGCTACGCAGTGGTACTGACGTGACCTCGGCGGTGTATGAAGTCGGCTTTAATTCCAACAGTGTCGCCTACGCCCAGGCGAAGCCCGGACTGGGCATGACTCCTCGGCGTTGGCGCGACGGCGGACGCGGCGAACGTATTTACTACACGGTTCTTGCGTCGGATCTTGGCCAGGTCTTAGTGGCGGCAACGAACGCGGGTCTCGTGGCCGTACGCATCGGCGACGAAGCAGCACTGGTCACTGAAGTGCGCGCCGAGTTCCCGCTGGCCGATTTTCGTCGTGATGACAAATTACTCTCCCAAGAATCACACGCCGTCTTGTCGCGCACGCTGGGACTCACGAACCCTCCACCAATTTCCCTCGATATCGCCGCGACTGCTTTTCAGGCGCGCGTGTGGAGTGCGCTCCGGGTCATCCCATCGGGTGAAACCAGGTCCTACGCCGACGTGGCGACGATGATTGGAGAGCCAACCGCGGTGCGAGCGGTGGCTAGAGCGTGCGCCAGTAATCCAGTGGCCCTCGTAGTCCCGTGCCATCGGGTGGTGCGCTCCGATGGAGCGCTGGGTGGCTACCGATGGGGCCCAGAGGTGAAAGAGACATTGCTCGCGGTGGAAGGCGCTCACCGACGCCCATGAGGAAATCGCCCACGGCGCTGGGTGTCACGACGGGCCGACGGCACGTCGTCGTGGCGTGGCAGACGTGGTTCGTGCTTCTCGGAGCAATCTGGGGTTGTTCATTCTGGTGGATCAAGCTCGGGCTGCGCTCGATGTCGCCCGTGGATGTCGCCTTCGCCCGGCTCGTCGCGGGCGCCGCCACGCTGCTCTTGATCGCCGTATTTACCCGCACGCCGCTGCCTCGGAATCTGAAGACGTGGGGCCACCTATTCGTCCTCTCGGCGCTGCTGAACAGCGTCCCTTTCACCCTCTTCGCTTACGGTGAGACCCACATCTCGGCGGTGCTGGCGGGGCTCATCAACGCCTTCACCCCGCTTGCCACGGTGATTGTCGCCGTGTTTATCTTGCGCCAAGAGCCGTACAGTTCGACAGTCATTGGCGGGCTGGTCGTCGGCTTGATCGGCGTGGTGGTGGTCATCGGAGCCTGGAACGGCTTCGGCAAGAGCCAGCTGCTGGGCATTGGCGCATGCCTCGTTGCCGTCATATGTTACGGCTTCGGTTTCTCGTACGCCCGTGGCCACCTCGGCAGGTTGCCCGACAAGCCGGTCGCCTTGGCCACGGGTCAGGTCCTGTGCGGGACCCTGCAGCTGTTGCCCTTTTCCCTCGTGTTCGGCCACGTCCAGGCACATCGCCCGCTGTCGTCGCTCATGGCCTTGGGTGCCCTCGGTATCCTCGGCACCGGCGTCGCCTACATACTTAACTTCCACATTGTTCGCCACGCTCCCGCAACCATCGCCAGCAGCGTCACGTACCTCACGCCCATCTTCGCCGTCGCCGTCGGCGTCGCGTTTCTCGGCGAATCGTTGAGTTGGAACGAGCCGGTGGGCGCGTTGCTCATCCTCGTCGGTGCCGCGCTCGCCCAGGATCGCCTCCGCCGCCCACTGCGCGCAAGCGACGACGTCCGAACCCAGGATCTCGCCTGAAGCAGGGATGCCGTGACTCGCACATGGCCCGTATGACGATGACGTTCAAATTTCACCGCGATGCCGAGTCGTGGGCTACACCAGCGACATCATGGGTCTTGTCGAACATCTAGGTGGGGAAGAGCGTGGGGACCGGCATGAACGATGAAGAACTTCACAATGTCGCGAACTTTCGTTGGCGAGTCGAGGAATCGATGCGAGAGAGTGATCGCTTGAAAGGCGAGAGCGCGGGTGTTTTCGATGGGCGCGTCGTCGGGCCAACCAGCAACCCGGTCCCGTCTACCTTTTCTTCGTGTGACTACGCAGCTAGATGCTGACCTCTGGATCTATTTGAAGGTAGTGGCGGATCCCGAGGAGCACGAGGAAGAGCATCGCCAGGGCCAGCACGAAAGCCGCGATTGCCCCGAAGAGGGCGATCTGGCCCATGAAGCCAAAGGCGTAGGCGTTGAGCAACAGGCCGCGCAGCGTGTCGCCGCGGAACACGAGTTCGACCTGGTTCGCAAGGGCTGTGTTGCCCGGGTCGCTGAGGGACGCGTTGCTCAGTTGGGCGTAGGTCTTGCCTCCGGAGATCGCCATGGTGTCCACGCCGATGATGTCGTTGGCAAAGATCTGCGCCTCGGAGCCGGTCAACACTTCTTCGCCCGCGTATTGGGTCAGGTGAGCCTTGACCAAGTCCTGGTAGTCCCGCCCGCCAACCTTGGGGAAGAAGACCTTCTGCTCTTGGAGCTGTGATCGAACTTGGGAAGAGGTGAAGCTATTGCCGATCACCAGGCCCACACCCGCGACAATGAGTACCACGGTGAGCACAGTGCCCACCCAGTTGAGTAGCAGGTCCAATGTCTTGCGGCGCATAGTTCACTCCCGTTTGGCTCGTCTTGTTTTCAAACAGCCTTCCACCACGAACACGAAGAGCCATAGGGAAGTAAGTCCCTTTGATGCCCGTCGGCGATCATTTCCATGGCGGGGGGCGCCGGAAACGGCACCCCGCGGGACCAGAGTTCAGGAAGGGTCCTATCGTCGTCGAGTGACTGACAGAGCGTCCTCTCCACGACACAACGTCTGCCCCCCTGGGATCACAACGTCTCGGCACGCGTCGAGGACCGGATCCGCGCAATCCGGGGGGAGAAACCTCGACAGTTTGGTATCAAAATGGAGGAGGTAGCTGCAGCGTTGTGTCGCATGGTCTGCCACAATTGCAAAGTGGCTGAATGAATCGTACCGGCACAGATGGGGGCTAAGGCAGTTCAAAAACGGCGTTGTCGATTGTCACTCGGGTTTTGCGGTGTTGCGGAAGTATGAGGTCCAAATTGAGGCCCATGGCGTCGTTGGCGAGGAGCTCCGGACGCTCCAATCCCACTGCGAAGTCTTGGAAGTTGCTCGTTCTCGAGTGATAGTGAGGCGACCGTTGCGGTCCGCGAGCGTGAACGTTCGCTCTTCTTAGTGGGCCGCCCGGGTCTCGATCCCGGCACCTTGGGATTAAAAGAGGGATGCATTTGGTCAGATTCGTCCGGTGGTGTCGGAATCATCCGAGAATCAAAGAAAATCTGTCCGGTGGTGTCGGATTGGTAACGGGATGAAATGTGCGATTTTTGAGCGCACAGTGCCACTTCGCACCGCGTTAATCCATCAGTGAGTGTTCAACTTCGACATATTCGAAACGCCTGCCACCTCGCGTAAGTCAGTCAAGTTCGTGAGCCATCCTCAGAGGGTTTGGTCTCCAAGTTTCCCGACACGATTCAGCCAATCAGCAGAGGCTTGACAAGCGATGAGGTCTTTGTTATCTTCGAACATCGGCCAGGGCATAATTGGTGTCCCGTTCCGCTACGACGAAAACGGGACACTTCTATGACTTCGGCACTGCACTATTCCGTTACAGCTCGGAATCGGACCGGACAAAGGCGGATCACCAGAATGTGCGCACGTCTTGCGAGTCTGGCGAGCGTTGCCGTAGTGGGCACGCTGATTTGCGCAACGACAGTGGTTTCGCCGGCGGGTGCAAGTGGGTCGTCGATCGGCTCGTTTACGTTGACCGGCCAAGTCGTGGCGAAGCTAAAGACCTCCAAAGAAATCAAATTCGTCGAGAATCTTGATGGAACCTCAATCCCGATGACGCTGCATGGCTGTCAAGTCGGGCAACCAGGCACCAACGCGGACATAATCAACGTTCCCGCCGGAAAAGTTGTCTTGAACGGACACTCAACGAAGGTCACCGCCATCGAATTCAGTGTGCCTTTCGACGGTAAGAGCGACACACTCTCTACTTCCGGCAGTCAGCTGAGTTTTGGCTTGGAGGCTGGAAAACTGTCCTATTTGTGGGTAAGTACCTCGGGAACTCTCACCACGACGGCGAAGGGACAAAGCGGCACATTCAGCGCGACCCTTGTACCTTCGGCGACTGGCACCGCAACGGGCAACGACCATGCCTCAAAGCCACTGCAAGTGAGTGGATCGTGGGCAAGCTGCACCCCGTGGCCGTGATTTGGTGCCGCAATGTCGAAATATGAAGTAATTGCATACCAATTGTGATCATATGTTGATTGGCATTACCGTCTTTCTGAATACGGGCTCTCGATTGCATCCGAGATGGTTGGGCGGGTTCAACCGCTCATCGCAACGGTCCCAAGCGGTACGCTTTGCAAGCGAGCACCCTTTCGTTGTCCAATGAACATCACTGATTCCGAGCGAACCGGGAAGCTTTTAGTCGCCATTGCTTGATTGCAGAACTATGTTGCCTAAAATGAGGTCTATTCTTCCGTGACATTGATCTCCAGACGCACCAGATTTGTCGAAGCTGAGAGGTCTTGCCGCTCTACTTGGTCATTAGGACCTGCACTAAACCCAGACCGATTCATTCGGGATGCCTGTCGATGGCGGCCTTATTCGAATTGTTCTGAGAAATCGCGGTTCCGAGAAGTATGAGAGCGCCACCGGCCGGTTCGTACCAAGTGATGGATTCGCTGAGGAAGACAGCGGCGACGATAACGGCGACGATCGGGGTTAGATACGTGACGCTGCTCGCAATGGCTGCAGAAGTGTGTCCGGCAATGTGAAAGTACAGCACATAGGCGAAGCCAGTTCCAATGAGCCCAAGGGCAAGTAACCCGAGTACCGAGGAAGAATGAGGATGGCCGACTGGGCCTCCTATGACAATGGCAAAGGGAAGAAGTTGGCTGACCCCGCAAATCAGCTGACCTGCTGCGAGGGAGACCGGGGAGTCACCCCGAGCCGCCAGATGGCGAGATGAGTACGGAAACGCTACTCCGAAGCTGATGACAGCGAGTAAGCATGCACCGATACCGAGTAGCTGACTAGTACCAAAGCCATTCCAAATCCCGGTTACAAAGAGAACCCCGACGAACCCCACTAACAGACCACCAAGAAGCTTTGCGGTGGGATGTACTTGACGAAATACGAGGAGCGAGACGCCGAGGGTGACCATAGGAGTGAGGCCGTTGATGATTCCTGCGAGTGCTGCGTCAATTCGGGTTTCACCGAAGGCGAACAGCGTGAACGGGACGCTGTTCAGAAGCAGCGCCAGTACGAAGAGATGACCCCACGTTGCCCGATCGTGGGGAAGCGACGTCCTGGTGACCAACGCGACAACGACCAGCGTGACGGCACCAAGCACGAGTCGGCCAAAGGCTACGTCGACCGGGGAGAACGACCGAAGCCCCAGCTTGATAAACCAGAACGAGCAGCCCCAGATTGCTCCTAGGGCAAAGAAGGACACCTTCCAGGGAATCGTCATCCCATGTGCCGTACTGATGCCGATTCTCTTCCGGACCGGTGGATACTTCTTCCACTCACTTCGACTAGGTGTTGCCATGGGCGTATGACCCCGACGCAGTCCGGAGGCCCGGTCGCTTGCGGTTCGCGTGATTCCTACCGGTAGAGGTTGGTGCGTCCGAGCCTAAAGGACGTAGCTGAGTTCTCACGGCCTCCACATTTCGGCGTTCCGAACTGTGAACTCGTCAAACGAGAGGGGCGGGTTCCCGGTCAGCTGAACCAGATCCGGCGTGGTGCGGTCCTCCGCACCGTCGGCAATGGTCAAGTCCATGAAGGCGAGTGTCTGGGCGTGCTGTTCGCTTAGACCCTGTGAGCGGTGCCGGGCGACCAACTCGTCGAACGTCAACGCGAAGTGGGTGATCGTCGAGTCGATGACCTCGCTGATGCGACGGGCGACATCATCGTAGGAAAGAATCTGACTGCCGGTCAGAACGAAGTCAGTGTTGGACGGCTCCACACTCGTCAGTGTGGTTACAGCTGCCGACGCGATGTCGTCTGCGCTGATGAAGGGAACTCGCCCGTGGCCGGCAGCTGTGTAGATCGCATGCTCCTCCTGAATCGTCCTCCTATGAATCCCCTCCGTGAAGTTCTCCATGAACCACGTCGGCCTCAGAACGGCCCATTCCGTGCCAGAAGACTGGAGGAACTGGTGCACTTGGCCCATAGCCGGGCCACCCGCTGGCAGGAGTGAGGCACTGAGCAGAACAAACCGTCGAACGCCCGCTAGTCGTGCAACCTCGATGAACTGGATCATCAAGGAGGCCGGGTCAGACGCGCCCATCGGAGCGACGAGGTACGCAGCGTCGACATCGCGAATGGCGTATTCCCAAGTGACTGGGTCCGACCAGTCGAATGTGACCTCACCAACACCCGAGGAGGATCGGGACGCGGCGACACAAGGAATCTGCCGTCCTCGAAGATCCGCGACGACGCGTCGACCGGTTTTGCCCGTCCCTCCGGTTACCAGGATGTGTCCCATCAGGCGAACGCCTCGGCAGCGATGAGCGGATTCCAGTACTCCCGATAGTGCGCCAGCTTGCCGTCCTTGGTTTCGGCCACGATGACGTAGCGTTGGTTGTAGGGCCTGCCCGTCTGCGTCGCCGTGCCGCTAATTGTCATCTCCACGACGATGACCCTGGGATTGACCGTGAGGTGCAGCTGAAGGTCCTCGACTCCGTTGACAGTGAGCTTTCCCGCAGTGGCGGACATGTAGTTCTTGATCTCGACTTTGCCGCATAGGCGGCTTGGCTGATCGGGCCCGGCATAGGGGAACTCACAGATTCCATCATCGGCCCACAGTTCGATCCACTCGTCCATCCGATGCTCAGTGAGCAACGTCTGGTACGCGAGCATCAGCGACATGGTCTGATTCCGTATCTCGTCGTCGTTGTCCTTCATTGGCGTTCCTTTTGCAATTGTGGGGAGCCTGAAAAGGTGTCAAGCCAGCTCAGGATGTCGAAGTGAGCAGTGAGCGGAGAATCGAGCTGACAGTGAGTGCAGCCCGGTTGGCCTGGCGGGTACACGATGAGTTGCTTGTCGGCGTGAAGGACCTCCTCGAAGAGGCGCTGGGCATGGGCGAGAGGGACCTGCACGTCGCTTCCGCCGTGGAGAATCAGGATGGGGCTCGTGATTCGTTGCGCCACTCCCTCAAGATTGAAGTGCTCCACGGCGGCGGCGAGTTCCTGTAAGTCGGAGACGGCGAACATGGCCATCGCTTGTTCAAGCAGAGATGGTGCCCCGTCGCGAACTGTTGGTGGACGCGTTGCATCGATGCCGTAGTACGCACCCCAAATGACGGTGGCACACAAGCGATGCTCGAATGCAGCTCCGCGGGCGGCAAAGTAGCCACCCATGCTGCTCCCAATCAGGGCGATGCGCCGGGAGTCGACCTCTGGTCGTTCGCTCAGGTACGTGACGAGAGCCGAGATGGCGACTTCGTAGTCGTAGCGGGCAGGAATCCTTCGACGACGTGACTCTCCCTGACCGGGTCCGTCGGGAAGCAACACCGTGAATCCCTGGCGCACCAGAGCGCGGCCGATCTTGAAGTACATCTCTTCGGCGAAGGCGTCGATCCCTCCCAGGACGATGACGCCCGGTCCCGGTTCCGAGCGTCCGACAGCTGCCACGAGATAGGCCGGCAGCGTCTGGTCACCATAGGGGATCTCGACCGTCTCGGATTGGATCTGCTCGTCGAGATCCAAGACTGCTCGAAAGCAACGGCGACTGTCTTCGATGAAGGGAACCTCGGTCTCGCCGCGCATCGACAGGAAGGTTGCGGCGAGTCGGTAGTAGATGCAGGCCCGGGCAGAGGCCGCCAGCGCGGACGCAACGTGACCGCCAGCGAAGGCGGTGGAAGCCCGCTCGTCAAGTCGTTGGGCAAGTCCCCCGAATCCGACGTGCCAAGCCTGCTCGTCCCCTACCGGCAGCGAGCGAGCGACGAATTCGACCTCGCTGAAATCTGCGGCCCCGAGTGTCGAGTAACTGAAGAGCCGAAGGAGTTGCGTCGACCATTCGACATTGTCCGGCCAGTAAAGGAAGGCATCGAATGCCTCTGAACCCGATGCGGCGGTTACCCGCCAGTCTGTTGTCATGTAGTTCTCCGTCCTCGCCGTGCATTCGAGTATGATACGGACTGGTAGTCCGTTTGATGGACGAGTATACGGACTACTGGTCCGGATGTCAAGAGGAGATGATCGTGTCAGAAGTTGAACGGGCTGATGCCGCACGAAATCGACAGGCAATCCTTGAGGCCGCTGACCGGCTGTTCTCGCAGTCCATCTCTCCGGGCGCTATCACAATGGACGACATAGCGCGTGCCGCTGGCGTTGGCAAAGGAACGCTGTTCCGTCGGTTCGGCGATCGTTCGAACCTGATTAGGGAGGTCTACGCGCGCAAACTCGCCCCTCTTCGCCGGCTAATCGAGTCTGGACCGGCCCCGCTCGGCCCAAGTTCGCCACCTTCAGTGCGTGTCGCAGCAATCATTGACGAGATTGCTCAGGTCAAAATGGAGAACACCTACCTCACATCGGCCCTCGAAAGTGCGGATGACGGAGGCACCGGTGGTGTCTACAGCTCGTCCACCTACCAGGAGGTCCACCACCTACTCACCGATTTGATTATGGAGCGAGCCGATGGAGCCACTGCCAGCTGGACGGCGCATACGCTCCTCACTATGGTGCGAGCCGACCTCCTTCGTCACCTCACCGAACGTGACGGAATGTCCAGCGAGGAGGTCCGACTCCGCCTCAGACAGTTCGTCGGTAGCCTGGTCGGTTCATCTGATATCACTTAGAACTGAACAAACCGTGTGGCTTCTTTTAATCCCAAGGTGCCGGGATCGAGACCCGGGCGGCCCACCAGTAAAACACAGGATTATGGGATCTTCGGATATCAGCGGGGTCTGGTGGTCTGCCCACGTCCGTGCTCGCGATAGTTACCTCGCCCGAAGCGTCACTTCAGTCTCACCTGCGGACGAGATGAGCGATACTCAGATCACGGGCACGGGTGAGGTGTCGAGGAGGGAGCGGTCCCCGTCGAAGCCGTGGCTCAGAGCCGCAATAACGTCCTGATGTGGGGTGCCCAGCTCGACCGCACTGACCTCATCCAAATGTCGATAGTGCGTGTCATCGAGCTCGAGTTCGAGAGACTGCAAGTATTCCTCCAGTTGGGTAAGTGAGCGAGGACCGGCGATCGGGATTAGGGCCGTCGGGGCCAGCGAAGCCCGATGACGCAACCAGGCCAGGGAGACCTGCGCCGCGCTACTGCTGATTCCATCGGCGATCGCTAACACCGCGTCGACCACGGCTGTCCGCTGTGCGGAACTCTCCACCGCGTCGCCACGAGCACTCAGCCTGCCTTTCTCGCCCTGTCTGTACTTGCCGGTGAGCAGCCCGCCAGCGAGTGGGGAGTACAACATGACGCCCAATCCATGGGCCTCGGCCATCGGTAACAGTTCCCGCTCGGCGGAACGGTCGGCCAAGTTGTATTCGGTCTCGATACCAGCGACTGGAGTCAGGTTTCGAAGGTCGGCCCGAACTGCCGCGCCGGCTACCCGCCATGCTGGGAAGTTGGAAAGGCCGCCATAGAGAACCTTTCCCGAGCGGGTAAGGTCATCGAGTCCCGTCAGGATCTCTTCCATGGGCGTCGTCCCGTCAGGGAAATGTGGCATGAAAACATCCACGTAGTCCGTGTTGAGACGCTTCAGGCTGCCCTCCAGGGAGCGGATCATGGTCTTGCGGCTGTTACCGGTCGTCCCGGGGCTAGGTCGGACTTCTCTCGTACCGCTGTACTTGGTGATCACCACGTAGTCGCCTCGGTCTTGGCCGAGCAGCTCACCGAGGACAGTTTCTGCCTGTCCGTCTTGGTAGATATTGGACACGTCGAACGTCGTACCACCCGCAGCAACAAAGGCATGGAATATCTGACGGGAGGCTTCCATTCCAGCGCCAGCCTCGGACGTGCTGAAGTTTGCGGTCCCGAGTGCGTATTCCGACACACGCAGTCCAGTCTTCCTTCCGAAGGTTTTGTAACGCATGGCGGCTCCTGATGGTGTGAGTAGTGCGGGGTACACTGCTATCAGCGTACCAAAGAAAGTGAAGGGTCATTCATGTTATGCCGAAAGTAGGTCAGAGTTACCTCGATGCCCGTCGCAAGCAGATCGTGGATGCCGCCCGTACGCGATTCACCAGCGACGGTTTCGCCGGAACCTCAATGGCCGACATCGTCACCGAGGCCGGTCTCTCCACCGGCTCGATCTACCGGTATTTCGCGAGCAAGAATGAGATTGTCGTCGCGGTCTGTGAGCAGGGAACCGAGGCGTTCCCGACGGCGCTCACCCTCGAAGCCGTCACGGACTTCCTGGAGCATGTCCGGGCTTTGGCCCGTGACAAGGGCCATGCTCGGCTAGTCGCCCAGATCTACGCCGAAGCGGCACTTTCCCCGGCGCTGGCGGCAATCGTTGCACAGCAGCTCACCGAGATGCGGAGAGCACTCGCAGGCTTGATTCCAGTCGACAGCCCGAGCGATGCCGGACAGATCGCCGAGGCCTTTGTGAGCATTTGCATCGGTTATAGCCAGCAACTCGCCGTGCGAGGCGACCTAGATCCAGCGCCCTTCGCCAAAGCGTTGATGGCGATCATTCAGGGATAGCCCCATTAGTGGGTTGGGCTCCACCGCAAGTATCTCTGATCGCCGGCTCAGTGGGGCAGATTCCGACCTACCTAGCGTCGGGTGCCTACTATCGCGACCGCTGCACCCCGCTGAAATCCGAAGAGTCATAGCGCTGTTCCATTTTGCTGATGTCCTTTAGCACGGGCCACCTCCTTGACGTCTAAGTCGACGCCTCAGAGGGGCAATGTGTCAAGGATCAGCCGTTACCGTGTCGCGCATCAGGCGTTACTGAGTAACAGAACCTCCGGTGTCGTTCTGTCACGGGTCAGCCGAGACAGAACATGGGCGTTCGTGGGCCGCCCGGGTCTCGATCCCGGCACCTTGGGATCAAAAGGAACCTTCCATCGGTTGTTCTCCGTCGGTCTCGTTGCCCATGTACATTCTTTTCAAGGAACCGTGTTGTTTTGAGTCAGTCTCGTCTCGTGGTGTTGCAGAAATATGAGGCCTAAAATGAGGCCAGTCCGGACCTAGAAGTTCGCAATCTTCTTGGCGAGTTGGAAGAACGGTTGTTTCAGTTGGTGTGCGGGTTCGCGTCGGGCCTTCGCCACCAAGTGATACCGAAGTGGTATCATACCTCTATGGCCCTCACAGTTCGCACCGATTCGGTCCTCGAGGAAGCGCTCGCCTCACTCTCCAAACTTGAAGGCATCTCGCGCCAAGAGATCATTCGGCGTGCTGTCCTCGAGCGCTACGAGCGGTCCGACCATGTCATTCGCACGAACGACTCGACTCAACGCATGGTCGCACGATGGGGAGACGTTTTGGAGCGGCTTGGCTCTGAGTGATCGAAATCGAGTATCTCGACCTCGAGGACGTCGTGGAGATGGTGCGAATTCTAATGGTCGGCCCAATCCGTGACGTGGGACTCTTGGACTCTGCGGTCAATCGGCCTCGATCAAGCGCCTTTGGTGATGACGCCTATCTAACCCTCGAGCTCAAGGCAGCTGCTCTTCTTCATTCCATGACGAAGAACCACGCGCTTGTCGATGGCAATAAGAGGCTTGCGTGGCTCTGCACTGTTGTGTTTTGTGATTTAAATGATTTCTCATCGGACCTCTCTGATGATGAAGCTTTCCAACTGGTGTGGGAGATAGCGAGTTCCGCAATGGACATCGCATTGATTGCGAAACGGCTTCGACTTGTGCCAAGTCAATCCTCGTCATAATTTCGCGGAGGCGGTGTCAACCAGTGGGCGCGCTGATACGCGTCGAGAGAGCGGGAGACCAAGCAACTTTCCGGGCGGTATTGTCGCTCGTCGGTCGTGTTTCGCAGTGTCGCAGAATACGGCGGCCCAAAATGAGGCCTGCAGCGGTGCGCGACGCATTACAGAATCAAAGTAAGGGCGGTTTGCGAAATGGCGAGTCATTCGAAATTATTCGAATTTTCTTCCTGGACACCGCGACCGTTGGGATCCACGAGCGTCAACGTTCAGAATCATGTAGTGGGCCGCCCGGGTCCCGATCCCGGCATCTTGGGAGTGTTTCCAGAATCTCCCGGGACGACACCCAGCGTCCAGATCTGTTGGCTGGACAGCGTGCACTGTCCAGCCAACGTCCACTGACGTCCTCTCACGTTTGAATTCGTGGCGAGACAGTTGGCTAGACCAGGGATCGTTTCAAGGTCAAACCACTATCCAGTTACGAGGGTCCGACGGTGAGGGGTTCGGGTTGCGACTGGGCGACCAGTAAACAATTCCTCAGACGATCTCGTGACCAACAGACCCGTCAAAATTCAGCCACTCTCCTTTGATAACTTCGCTCCCGTATCGGAACCAGTCGAAATCCGTTCCGAGACGGGAACAGAATTCTAAGAGCGCTTGTCCGAGTCGATTTTATCTTGAACGCCCCGCTGACGGGACTTCTTCTCTCGGTCAACTGCCAATGTGCGGTTACTCAAGTCGTGCGCCAACATTAGATCCGCTCGAAGGGTGCCCATTCGGCGAGCGCGAATTCCGATCCCACTCGCTGGACGGAAAATCCACCGTGACCACCGAAGTGCGCAGCCAGCATCAGAATGTTCTTGTCGGCGGCCTCAGCGAAGAGCTTTCGGCGGGTCGAGCTCGCTTGGACGACGTCCTCGCAGAAACAAGAACTGAAGTTCGGAGCGACGATTTGTGCCGGGGTGTGTAACGTGTCGCCAATGAGGAGCACTTCCTCACCCCGTGAACTCACTCGCAGAATCGACGATCCGGGAGTATGCCCCGGCGCAGTTTCGAGCACGAGGTTCTCATCGATTCGGTGCGCGCGCGTCCACGGTCGCACTAGGCCCTCGGCGAGGACCGGGGCGACGCTGTCCTCGAAGGCGTTCTGCGCACCGGGGCCCATAACGGTTTTGTGTCCGTTCGCCGGATTCCAGAACTCGAGCTCCTCGCTGGGCATGAAATACTCGGCGTTCTTGAAAGTGGGCACCCAGGTTCTGCCGTCGAGGCGAGTGTTCCAACCCACGTGATCGACGTGGAGGTGGGTGTTCACGACGATGTCGACATCGTCGGGCGCCACACCAACCGCGGCGAGATTGGCCAGATATCCGGTATCGAGGTGGGACCAACTAGGAATGTAAGGTCGCTCTTTGTGATTGCCGATGCCCGTATCGAGCAAGATGGTCCGACCTCCGCTGCGCAGTACCCAGGTCTGCATGGCGACTCGACAGGTGTGTTCCATCGTCGTAGCACCAGAGGGTATGAGAAAGTCAGGCGTGAGCCAATCCTCGTTTTCTTCCCACACCTCGGTGGTCGAGTCGGGGAAGAACTGCCGTGGCGTCATGCCAACGCTTCCAACCAGCTCCACCGCTCGGGTGATGGTCACGTCCCCGAACGTCATCTCGTGAACGGTCGGTAGTTTCTCCTGTGTAGCTTCCATGTGTTCCTCCTTAGTAGGTTTTGCGGGTATTGACGGCGCGACTTAGGGCGCCGGATTCACAGCGTATGGTCGTCGTTGCACTTCATCCAGACCCAATCGTTCCTACCCCTGGCGGGGACAGGCAGCGTTAGCCAGTGACCGTGCATACTGAATGGATGCGCACACCTTCGGGCCCAGGACCACTCGGCGAGTTCTTACACGCGTGCCGGAGCCGTGTCCGTCCAGAAGATCTCGGATTGCCCACTTACGGTGAGCGTCGACGGGTCAGTGGGCTGCGGCGCGAGGAATTGGCAATGCTGGCTGGCGTGAGTTCGTCGTACTACACCCGCCTGGAGCAAGGGCAGTCCCGCAACGCGTCACCTCAAGTGCTCGACGCTATCGCTACCGCGCTCCAACTTGATGACGCGGAACGTCAGCACCTACGCACGCTGGGAGCAGCCATCGACCAGCGTGCGGCCACGAAGCGCCCGGCGACTGAGCGGGTGGCGCCGGCGCTGACTGAACTGCTCATCGCGCTAGTTGACGTCCCGGCGGTCGTGCTCGGTCGCCGCAGCGACGTGCTCGCCTGGAACGATCTGGGCCATGCTCTTCTTGCGGGGCACATCGACATTTCGGACGCGGGCGCGGTGAACCGCCGACCGAACATGGCAGAGTTGGTATTCCTCGACGAACACTGTCGCGATTTGTACGTCGACTGCGTGGCGAAGGAACGCGCCGTTGTCGGCAATCTACGACTGGTTAGCGGCCAACACCCCGACGATCCTGCGCTCGCTTCACTCGTCGGCAGGTTAACCATGGCTAGTCCCGACTTTGCCGCGTTGTGGGCCGATCATCGAGTGCGCGCGTGCGCCAGCGCCCGCTACGAGTTGCACCATCCGCTCGTGGGAACTCTCACCGTGACTCAACAGACGTTGCGTTCGGTCGACGTACCTGACCAGTCGCTCGTGACCTGCACCACAGAACGTGACTCACCCTCTGCCGAGGCACTGATCCTGCTCGCCCAAATCATTCGCAACGCGGTTGGTTTACGGGTCGCCCGTATCGGTCAAACGCATGGATCACAACAGGGACCGGCCCGTCTCACCGACGACGCCTAAAGTCCGTTCAAAGAGATCCTCACCCAGGCCGAGACGGGGCTTGTCTGCCATTTTTTCCGACAAAGTGATATCTCGCTAGTTTCTCGAATTCGCTCGTTCAAACTGCTGACTTCAAGGGTTGCTTCTGAAGTTTGTGGGACATGCCTTGCGGTGTCCGGGCTCGAACAATTGGTCCACTCCCATTGCCGGAGACGTACCACTGGCTGGTGAAGGGGGTTGTAATCGAGCCGCGGTGACGCTGGAATGTGCGGCCTGAAATGATGCTCGTCCAGAAACCTGGGGTTGCGCTCGATACTCGAATAGGTCTAACCGAGCTGGAGACAAAATGGTCTCTCGTATACCTTTCGTGATTCATAATGACGCGACCATTGAGTGAGGGGCATCACGTCCTGGGTGGTTGAGCTTGGACGAGACATTGCAATAATCGGGTCAGCGTGGCCGACTCTGCGCTAGAGAGAGGAGCGAGAATTTCTTGCTCAGCTTTCTTTACCGCCTTGAGAGTGTCTCGGAGTCTCTTGCGGCCCGCTTCCGTGGTCTGAAGTAGGTAGGCGCGCCGATTGCTGGGATCCCTGAGGCGGTTGACCAGCCCTTTTTCTTCGAGAGCGTCGACAAGCGCCACCATTGTCGTGCGGTCTACGCCGACACGGTCCGCGAGTCGCTGTTGGGACGCCGGCCCTTCGGACTCGATGAGTGTTAGCACGGCGAACTCTCGGCCGCTGATGTTGAGTTGGGTGAGCCCCAGCTCGATGGCGTCCTCCAGCAGAGCGTACGCACGCTTGAGGAGAAACGACATCCGCTCCATTAGCGCCGCCGGGACCCCTGGAATGATCTCGTTCATGTTGCAAGTGTAGCAGGACTACTGATAATCAGTTATACTGATAATCAGTAGTCCTGAGTAACGGTCTCGATTGACGAAACACACGAAAGGTTTTAACAATGACGACAATACAAATTGGCACACCGGTGAGCCTGGTGACGGGCGCGAACAAGGGGATTGGGTTGGAAACGGTGCGTCGGCTTATTGGCGCGGGGCACCGCGTGTACCTCGCCGCTCGAGACGTCGAGCGTGGCCGCACGGCTGCGGAGGCACTCGGTGCACGCTTCGTGGAACTCGACGTCACGAGCGACGCGTCGGTGCGACTCGCTGCCAACGTCGTCGAACGTGAAGAGGGTCATCTCGACGTGCTGGTCAATAATGCCGGCATCACCGGTCCCTTGCGCGACGTTCATGAGTACACCGGTGAAGACGTGGCAGCGGTGCTGCTGACGAACGTGGCTGGCTACGTCAGAGTAATGCACGCATTCCTTCCGCTCCTCGAACTCTCCGCGGATCCACGAATCGTCAACGTGAGCAGTGGGCTGGGCTCTTTCGCCTTGTTCCACGACTCAAGTCGAATCGAGTCGCGTGCCGGTACGCCACTTTATGGAGCCGCCAAGTCCGCAATCAACATGTTGACCGCTCGCTACGCGCAACTACTTCCCGGTATCCGCATCAACAGCGCCGACCCCGGTATGACTGCCACCGACCTCAGCGGCGGACAGGGCCACTCAGTGAAAGACGGCACCGACGCGATCATCGCGTTTGCTATTGGCGGACCCGACACTCCGACCGGTGCCTACCGTGACGGCGACGGCGATCTTCCCTGGTAATCAGCAATTTTTTAAACAAATAAACCAACCGATCTCGAAAGGATCAATCATGTACCTCATCACCGGATCAACTGGCAACGTCGGCCGCGACCTCGTAGACCAGCTTCATAAAAAAGGCCACCAAGTGAGGGCCCTCGTCCGCGACGCCTCTCGCGCTGACGTGCTTCCCAAGGGGATCGACGTCGCCGTCGGGAGTCTCGACGACGCTGACAGTTTGGTCGAAGCCCTCCGCGGAGTTGAAAGCGTTTTCCTCATGCACGTCGGTGCCGGCACCGCCCAGACACAGACCATGATCGACGCCGCGCGCTCCGCAGGGGTGAATCGAGTCGTGTTGCTTTCCTCTATCGGCGCGCGACTCATTCCTCTCGCTGGTTTCATCCCCGGGACGCTTGCCGCTCGTGAAGATCTCTTGCGTGAGTCGGGACTGGACGTTACCTATCTGCGACCGAACGGATTTATGTCGAATGCACTGTCGTGGGTCGATGGCATCCGCGAGAAGAACTGCGTCATTGACGCGACCGACCCGGGTCGCCAGCCAGTTGTCGATCCCTACGACATCGCGCGCATCGCCGCTCTCGCTCTCACTGAAGACGGCCACGTTGGCCACGGTTACATTCTCAACGGACCCGAGGCGCTCACCGCTCGTGAACAGGTTGGGATTATTTCCGATGTCCTAGGGCGCGCTATCGACTTCGTCGACGTCACACCCGAGCAGTTCGCACAGGACAGCATCGAACAGGGTACCCCGATACCGCTCGCCGAAGCCATGAAGAATCTCAACGAGCTTTTCCGTGCGGGCCGAGCCGGTGTGATTGCTGACGACATCGAGAACCTCACCGGCGTCGCGCCGCGAACCTTTCGCGAATGGTGCGAGAGTCACGTGGGCGAGTTGCGCTGAGAAGTATTCCTCCTTTTGCAATTGGTCGGTGCGTCCGGATCTGCGTATGGTTTGGCACGTGGACGGGGTTGTCGAAGGATTGGGCAAGTGCGGGGCCCAAAAAGAGGACTGCGACATGTCATTGACGTGGATTACGTCAATGACATGTCTCGATTTTCGAATTTCTTCATCTTCCTACTGGGGAGCCGCGACCGTTGTGATCTTCGAACACGGAACGAACTTTTGTGGGCCGCCCGGGTCTCGATCCCGGCACCTTGGGATTAAAAGGCCACCGAGTTCATTATTCTCTATTCATTAAATTCAGAGAACCCCATATTTATAAGGGTTTGCGTTCAGTGCGTTCAGTGTGTTCCGTGGCTATCGAGAAATGTTAGGGATGAAATTAGGGATTTTTCCACCCGATCCTGGCGTCCGCAATTCAACAACGGGTAGCGCGCAGCAGGGGATCATTCCTCCGCCGCAGTAAGAAATCGCCCATCGCGTTGGTTCACTGGCGAAGCGCTACGTCCACATTTTTCACTCGACCGTTTGAATTAGAACTCGACTCGGTATTTGGGAGTAAACACAAGCGGCGTCACACTGGCTCCCGCAATTCGATCGATGCGGTAACCGCGTAACAGCCCACGATCGTTGATTACGAAGAGCAAGATATTGCCTTCTGATGTTCGACGAAGCGAATATGGCTCAACAATCCGTGGTCCGCTCCGGCCTTGCTCGGCACGGTAGTCAATCTCGACCTTGAGGCGGTTTGCACCGGCGTAGCGAATGAGTTCGAGTGGAAACCCGACACGCCAGGAGGCGATCGCGTTGGGCGGCTCCCAAGTCTCGTCGAGGCCGCTCTGAGAGGCTCGCTGAAGTAACGGGGTCTCAAGATCGCCCGTCAGCCAGGCAAAGACCTCGTCGAGTCCTTCCCAGAACTGAGCGAAACCGGGCAAAGGCTTCGGAAGCTGGTGACCCAGCATGTTCACCCATTCGAGTTCAATTTCCGAGCGAAACGGAGAGGAATGAATTGACTCACGCGTGGGTACTTCGATGCCTACGTACTCACACTTCTTGGAGAGCGAGGTGAGCACGTCCTGGGACCTACCGACAAGGTCGGGATGGCGATACATGTGGATCACGTCGTAGAGGTCGCGGGGACGGCAGCGCTCGGCAAGCGCGCGCACCTTCTCCGCGAGCAAATCCGATGGCGAGTAGCAGAGCACGCCCGAAATTGGCAGGGGCCCATCGCTGTAGGGATGGCCGACGGTTCGTAACACGGTCGAATCCACGATGAGTTCGTCGGAGGTCACGTCAATCTTGATCTTGGGCAGGACCGGTGGAGGGTTAGGCCCTCGGTAACCGACGCGGCCTTGGGTGGTGGGGTTTCCTCGACGGTTTTGGTGTACCCGGAATGATGATTCATCGATTACGAGTTCCAAGCCTGAGTTTTCACGTACCCACTCGACGATCTCTTTGAAGATTTGAATCAAGGTTGACGGTTCTTCCGAACCTCCTCTCGTCACAGTGAAATCGAGGTCCTCGGAGAACCGGTAGGTCTCGTAGTAGCACTTGCGAAGACAAGTTCCACCCTTGAAAATCCACGTCTGCGACAGTGTCTCATGTTGTGCAATGCCGGCCAACAGCCAACCCAGCACGTAGTCCTTTTCAATCACTCCCGACTCCAGTGACCACTCGCCGCGCAATTGTTCAAGTTCGCGCTGCTCGATCATGAGGGATTCTCTGGTCCCACGTGAACGTTTATTCGCAGTCCCCATTTCATGACCCGATGGCCGGCGCTCGGGCCGCTTGGGTCAAGTGCGGAGATGCCGGTGGAGACTCGCTCCTGACAGGCCGCGATGACGTCGGGGAATTCTTGGTTAGTAACTTCAATGAGATAGCCGAGTCGCTTAAACACGGCTCGATTACCCAGTCGGTCACCGAACTCGATCAGCATTCCTGGGTCGTATTCGTTGAGGTACGCGTTAAGTATCTCGGCTCCGTTGCGGATACCCCCGCCAATGAATGGTGAATCGAGAATATCGACGATGGTCCGAGCAGGGCTGGCGAAGAGTAGACGAGTTGCGCCGTGCCATTCAGTATTGAGTCCCCATGTCATTGATTCTTCGCCAACATGAGAGACGAGATAGTCGTGATCGAGCAGCGTGACCGGGGACTCTCGAACGCGCGCCGTCGTTCTCACTATCGTCGAGCGAAAGACTTGCTCACTCAGGCCCCAGTAGTTCGCCGACGTCCAACCGCTGAAGTAGCAAGGTGGCCAAACTTCGTTGGCGACGACGAGCGCGTCGTCGGTCCAACTTGACGGATTCGTCACGCCTACGGGTACAGCGATGTACAGTCCGCGGCGGACCCGTCGAAGCCAACCATCTTTAGCCCATCGAGCCAGCCTTTTCGCAGCGGTATCGGGATCAACGTTGAGAGCCGTGACGACATCATCAGGGGTGATGAAGTTTTGCGTGGATGACAGTACGCGCGCCAGATCATTGCGTCGGCGACTGGATATCCCGGCAACTTGTGACATTGTTCATCCACCACCTCTCCGTTACGTGTATGTAACGGTGTTAGAATATCATAAATATCTGAACACCGTTAACTACTCATAACAGCGAAGTATTGGTATTAGACTATCATGACCGTCGCAGTGGAATCTTTGGAGATCGAAGAATGCCTTCCCGAGCGGAGCGGGCTCCGTAATTAGGAAGCAGACAGCCAAATCGCTTCGGGCTTTGTGGGGTGTCCCGGAAACCGTCACGTCTTTCTCAAGCACTCGCATGCTCTTACCGGATTCAGCGGAATGCTTGGCGAGGATGCCATTACGTTCGCGCTACCAAATCCGACGTAGAAGTACGTGGCGCCTTGCTCAACTGCCGATTTTTCCAGTGGCTGGATTACCAGCCATAAATCGGACCTCTTAGACGCCGAGACTCCTCTCTCGAGTAGTTCCGCTCCATTACTACCGGGAGGCCTATTAGTCGCGGTTGCTTCTAGTCGTGGTAGTTTCCCTCTCGTGAGTGTCCCCGCCCGAGATCGCATCGCCTGCGCGGCTGCCGCCGTGGTGCTCGTCGTCGGGACGAGCCTCGCCGTCGGAACGAGCCTCGCCTACGCGGCGAGACTGGACTTCTACAGCGGTACCTACAGCGCGACGGTGACTGCCCAGAACTACGGCGTCTCGCCATTCCCGGTGAGCCTTACGGTGGTCGGCCAAAAGTACGCTACGACCAAGATCATCACGAAGCTGAAGATCGGCCCAATCCATATGATGTGCCTCAGTAACGTCGGCTCGATCCAGGAGCCCGTCACGATCCCGGTGCTCTCCGGCTTCCCAACGATCAAGAGCAATGGGTTCCTGGAGGCAACCTTTCTCTACACCAACGCGGGCTGGACCAAGGCGGGGTTCAATACGAACCAAACCGCCGACTCGGAGATCACATTCCAAATGGTCAGCAGTTTGAAACCCGCGGCGTTCGTTTCAAACGGCGGCAGCCAGGCCGGGATGAGCATCATCATCAAGGCCGACGTGACCGGCACGACCGCCGCGCCGGCAGCGGACGGCACATCGACCTGCAACATTGACAATTCGAACCCCACGCTCAAACTGAGATAGCGCCTCGCGCCCGAGGCCCAAGCGATGCGCCATCAAAGCGCGATCACTTCCCTTTCATGGTGTCGAGCCCCCATTGTGGCGAGCGCGCTACGAGCGCCGGGCCGCTCACTGACATGAGGCGGCACGCGACCGCTGACACGAGATTGCAAATCCACTTGCAGAACGCAGGTCCAATGACAGTGCTCCAATGTGGCGCTCGCGATGACCTACGGCGTGGCGAATATTTCGAATTTCTTCGATTTTCGTTCCATAGTGGCGCGACCATTGTGATCCACGAGCGTGAACGTTCATCTACTAATCGTGGGCCGCCCGGGTCTCGATCCCGGCACCTTGGGATTAAAAGAAACTTTCTAATTGTTGCGTGGTGTCGGTATGGTTGCGCATGTCGTTTGTTTTCAAGAAAACGCGTTGTTCTGAGTCGGTCTCGTCTCGTGGTGTTGCAGAAATATGAGGCCTAAAATGAGGCCTATTCGCAGGCCCGCGCGCCGCTCGCAACACTCTTTGTCAAGCATTGTCGAGACACTGAGGATCCGATGCCTCTCGCGTTGACCAAGCCCGATTTAGGACATTCCTCATCTCACGTCCTGCCAAAGAGTTGTGGTGGCAAACCATCGTCCCTATGCTCCAAGTGATGACTGCGCTCATCGAATATGGTTCGCCGGGCCCACTCACCGAGTTCAAAGGTATCAACGTGGAGATTCTGGCCAACCTCGGCACCGAACCTGTTGATCTCTGCATGCCTACCCATTCGCTTGTCATTCAGCCGAGTGATGCAGAGTCGATGGCCCTGCCTACAGAACGTTTCGTTACGAATCAAGTCCGCCCCGCTTCTGCGCTTGTCAATGCGCTGTTGCGGCTCGACCCCGCGCCGGTGGACGTGCCACGTGAAGCCAGCAATCGAATTGTCGGGACTTGTCGCCATTTTGCCGTCCTTAGCTGTGCATTCCTCCGATACCGAGGAATCCCCTCGCGGGTCCGCTGTGGCTTCGCCACTTATTTTCAAGTCGGGCAAGGTCTTGATCACTGGATCACTGAGTATTGGAGAGGCACCGAATCCCGGTGGGTGCGCATTGATTCTGAGATTCTCGGAGGTGAGGTGCTGGAGCACCCAGAGGACTTGCGGCCTGGCGAGTTCCTCTCCGGTGGCGAGGCGTGGAGCTCTTTTCGCAGAGGTGACATCGACGCCACGACCTTTGGAGTCTTCGGGACCGACAACTGGGGAGCGGCAGAAATTCGCGGCAATGCCGTCAAAGACCTCGCTGCGCTGAACAAGTTTGAGATGCTCCCTTGGGACGAGTGGGGCCGCATGACAGATGCTTACGAAGGCAATACTGGTCCCGATTACGACGAACTCCTTGATGCAGTCGCGGCAGCGTGTGCCACTGATGACTCCCGTGTCGCATCGCAGCTTTACAAACACGTCGACCTACAAGTGCCCAATGACCTTGTTCAGTAACGAACAAGTGTCAAACAACTCGCCAAGCTCGGATCCTGGTGGGCGGCCAGGATTTCGATCCCGGCACCTTGGGATTAAAAGGAACTTGCCATCGGTTGTCATATGTCGGTTTCGTTGCGCATGTCTTTTGTTTTCAATAAAACATGTTGTTCTGAGTCGGTCTCGTCTCGTGGTGTTGCAGAAATATGAGGCCTAAAATGAGGCCTGTTCGGACCGTCGAAGTTGGCATCCGCCGCTCTGCGTCCGCCTTGTCAGAGTGCGATCTTTAGAGAGTTTTGTCTCTAAATCTTCCGGCGCGGATCAATCTCACGATTCGGCGAGCAGTTCAGCCTTGACCTTAGCGAGCGCCGCCTGACCGTCCTCGGCCACTTTGGGGGACTTCAGGCCCATCTGATCGATCGCGTCGACGATGATGCCGCCGACCAGTGCCCTCAGAGCGTACTTGTGGTCGGCCGGCACCACGTACCACGGCGCCCACGCGGTCGAGGTGGCGCTCAGCGCTTCCTCGTACGCGCCCTGGTACTCGTCCCAGTGTTGGCGCTCGGCGAGATCCGCAACGGAGAACTTCCAGTTCTTCGCCGGAACCTCCAAACGGCTGAGGAATCGATTCTTCTGTTCCTCCTTGGAGACGTGTAGGAAGACCTTCACGATCCGCGTCTTGCTACGGTGCAGGTGGTGCTCGAAGGCGTTGATGTCGCTGTAGCGGTCCTTCCAGAACTTCTCGTCGGGCCCATCACTCGGCATCTCGTGGGTCTTGGCCAAGAGTTCGGGGTGCACCCGGGTCACCAGCACGTCCTCGTAGTAGGAGCGGTTGAAGATGCTGATGGCGCCGAGCTCGGGCAGCGCCTTCGAGCATCGCCACAAGAAATCGTGGCCGAGCTCCTCGGCCGAAGGCTGCTTGAATGCCTCGACCCGACAGCCTTGGGGATTGACACCCGACATGACGTGCTTGATCGTCCCGTCTTTGCCGGCCGCGTCCATCGCCTGGAGCACGATCAAGAGCGAGTACGTGCCGTTCGCCCAGAGCAGCTCCTGTGCTGCGGCGAGTTCGTCGACGAACTCTCCGAGGTCCTCTTCGGCGACCTTCTTACGCTTTTCGCCGTGCCTGTCCTTGTCCTGGGAACCCAGCCAGTCCGACGCCACGTGCTTGGTGCTGCGCGCGTCGAGGCCAGCGGATTCACCCGGCTTGACCTTCATTTCGGCCAGGACTTCCCTGTTGAGTTTCATGTCGACTTCTCCTTCTGTGAAGCATCTTGTGCGTCCTCGACGCCGGCGTGCGCTTCGCACCATTCGCAGCGCCGCCGACCTCCGGTGCCCGCCATGTCGTGTCCGTCGCGGGTGATCGCTTGCCCGTACGGGCAACCCACAAGGTCGTGGAAGACGGGTTCGTCCGGGCTGGTGTCGACGTCGGTGTGAAACGGCGTCACGCCGGCGTGCGCCTCGCACCACTCACAGCGCCGCCGACCTCCGCTGCCCGCCACGTCGTGGCCGTCGCGGAGGATCTCCTTGGCGTAAGGGCACGCGCTGGTGTCGTGGTACACCGGTTCGTCCGGGCTGGTGTCGACGTCGGTGTGGAAGGGTTCGACGCTTGCCGCCATTGCGGCCACATCGCTTGCAGAGCGTCGTGACCGCGACGCCGCGCTATCAGCAACTGATCCCGACGGGTCGAACACCCGGTACCCGAGCAACTTCACGCGATCGGTCGCGACGAACCACACCAACGCGTAGCCCCACACGAGGGCCGCGTAGCGCCACCCCAATGGGGTCATGAAGATGCCGAACCCTGCGATGAGGGTCGCCACGACCTGCGTTCCCAACACCGCCAGTAGGAGGACACGGGCCGGTCGGATGGACCAGAAGGGGCCGCGGGTGCGGGCCTGGAAGATCGTCAGATGCCCGGCCACCGAGAGCGTGAGGTACATCATTGTTCGAAGCTCGGGGTGACCGAGGTGAAAGACGCGGTCGCCGAGGTAGAACATGCCGAAGGCCGCCACGGGGCCAACGATCCCCAGGATCGTGGCCATCCCGAGCACCACGCGCATGTTCCAGGCTTCGGGTTGATTCCTATAGCGCACGTTGTCGTAGGCGATCGACAGGATCGCTCCGTCGTTGAGCAGGGCGAGCAGCACGATCTGCATGGCCGTCACCGGAAAGAAGTTGAAGATCAGGATCACCAACGAGATAAACAGCAAGACGCGCAGCGTCTCGGCGATCCGGTAGATGGCGTAGCTGTTCATCCGCTGGAAGATCTTGCGGCTCTCCTTGATCGCGTCGATGATCACCGACAGGCCCGGCGTGGTGAGCACGATCGAGGCCGCCGCGCGCGCCGCGTCGGTCGCGCTCGATACGGCGATGCCGCAATCGGCCTTCTTGAGCGCGGGCGCGTCGTTGACGCCGTCGCCGGTCATGCCGACGATGTGACCACGTCGTTGAAGGACGTCGACGATGTGGTACTTGTGCTCGGGGAACACCTGCGCGTAGCCGTCGGCGCTTTCGACTGTTCTCGACATCGCCGCGGTCTCGGTGCGCTTCGTGTCGCCCAGGCTCGCGGCGTCGAGGATGTCCGTGCCCATCCCGAGGGTCCTGGCCGTCTCGATTGCGATGGCGAGCGCGTCGCCGGTGACCATCTTGACCTCGACGCCCATCTGACGCGCCGTGGCGATGGTCGCCTTGGCGTCGGCGCGTGGTGGATCGAAGAGCGGAAGCACGCCGAGGAACTGCCAGGCGCCGTTTC
>Ga0302275_10000614_pt1 | contig 39812 bp, 30 predicted proteins | sample III_Bog_N2_2_FD_200229 | JGI IMG/M metagenome (GOLD analysis project Ga0302275, IMG submission 200229) | Peat permafrost microbial communities from Stordalen Mire near Abisko, Sweden - III_Bog_N2_2 | ecosystem: Environmental > Terrestrial > Soil > Wetlands > Peat | place: Sweden: Abisko... | reverse complement strand
TGGTGTAGCTGGTGGCGGAAAGATTTGACGCGATAAGCAAATACGGGCCGCCATTCGTGGTGGACATCTTGACGTTGTAGCTGAGCGCACCCGGGACATTCGACCACGTCAGGGTGACCTGCGAATTACCCCCGGCCGTCGCAGACAAAAAGTTTGGTGCGGTAGGATTCACCGCCCCCTGGATGGCGTTGAACCAAGCCTTCCCCATCGCCTGATAAGCGTTGTGCGCCGGATGAACCCCATCCTGCAGGCAGATGCCGTCGGGCGAACTTTGGGTCTTGATCACCCCGTTGGTGTCAATGAACAGGGGATACAAGTCCACCGTCGAGAAGTTCGGGCTGAGGGTCGGAACATTGTTCGTGATCCACTGGTTGATCGCCAGCGCAGCGTTGTTGTTGGCGGTGGAGTCCGTGCGCGGGATGTCCGTTGCCACAACCACCTTGGTATTTGGCCGGTTGGTCTTAAACCAGTTCAACAAGTTAATCTCGTTGTTGGTAAAATATTGCAGCGAGTTGCCGGGATTCTGGCCGATGTCGTTCGCCCCCGTCAGCAAAGTGACCACATCCTCCTGCACGGGAGCCCCGCCGGGGGTACCGCTGGTCATCCAGTAGCCGCCCACGTTGGCGTCGCCGACGGGCGGCTGCACACTGGCGGTCAGATTGCTGTACAGGCTGCCCGTGGTATAGCTGGCATAACCATTGTGATATTGCTGCCCGGCTGCGGTCAGCTGCGGCGAAGACTGGGTGGCGGTGGCCCCCACAAAGAGGAAGTTTACATTGGCGTTGGTATTCAGTGAGTAAATGGCATCGCGAAAACCGGGCAAGGTGTTGCCGCCATTCGGGTCGGTCCCGCCACGCGTGATGGAATCGCCCAGCGGCATAATGCGATATGAAGGCGACCCTGACAATAGTGTGAGGACCGCCGGCGGCGTGCTGGTGACGGAGCCGTTCGCGTCGGCCACGATCACCTGATAACCCAGCGCCCAGTTGGCTGTCACCCCGGCAATGGTCAGGACATTGCTGGTGGCACCGGAAATCGGTCCGCCATTGACCAGGTTGGTGTAGCCGCCGCCCGCGCTATTCGTCGCCCGCCATTGGTAACTTAATGAGCTTAAACCGACCGCCCCCACACTGAACGATTTCGTCTGGCCCAGATAGGTGGTTTGCGAGGCGGGCTGGGTCACAATGGCGGGATCCGGCGTCGGGGCAGCGGTAAGGGCGAAATCATCAATCCACATTCCGCCCGTGTTCGCTTGACTTGGGACATGGAAGGCCACCACCATATGTCCATCACCCGGCTCAGTGCCAGTCACGGCATAGGTGACCGTGTAATTGAGCAATCCAACCTTGGTATTGGTAATGGTGGTGGAACTTAATTGGGTCAGCGTACCGCCATTGTTGGCATCTATCGAAAAGGTGTCACCCGTATTCGGGGTATTAGCAGAGCCAGGGGGTTGTCCCGCCCGGGCGGTGAGCGTGTAGGTGGTCCCCGCCACCCATTTGTTGGTCAATTCCTGGTAAACGACACCTGCGAGACCCCCTCCCACATCGTATGACTCGAGCAATTGCAAGCCATCCCTATTCGTTACGCCGGCGGTATTGTTGGTGTACTGCAGGTCCCAATAGCCGGCCGTGGTAGCGGTGGTCCAACCTGTTACGGCAGTGGATGTTGCTCCAGTGCCGCCAATGTAAATATTCTGACTTGCCTGCGCAGGTATCTCAAATGAATTATTGCTGATGGACAGCGAGGTTTGGCTAACAGCCGTGTCAGCGCCCACTAAAAGCAATGCGGCACCGAGAGTAAGAATGGGAAACTGGTTTTTCATTAGATTTGGGGAAGAACTTAATGTTTCGATGAAAACTACGATTTTGAACAGTCTAAAACCGTTGGTACGTCATTCGATATTTACAGGTCTTGATTTGGATTTTCGATAATATACGAGAGGTTCGACACATACGCAAAATAATAGTTTACTAAAACATTTAAGTTAACCGGGCTTTGGCCAAAGACAAACCGGTAAAATGCAAAAGGAAACCGCAGGAAATCAGACGATGATTTCCCCGTAAATTTGACACTTCAGATATGGTCACGGCAATAGTTCGCGGGTGGTGGCGACCGGCCGGTCAGAGGCGCGCAAGCAGTCTTTGGGCCCGCCGCACCCATACGCGGTCGCGGCGGCGCTGGTAGGCGGGCGCGTGCGGGTCATCGTTGAGGACGTCCTTGAGTTCGGCGCGGGCGGCATCCGGCTGGTTCTGGGCGGCATAGAGTTCGGCAAGCTGGACCTTGGCGCGGGGATAGGAATGGTTTTGCGTGATATGCTGCCAATAGAGCAACGCGTTGCCGGCTTCGCCGAGAGCGGCGACGGTTTCGGCAAGGGCCATCATGGTGTAGCCGTAATCGTGATCGGGTTTCACGGCGACGACGCCTTCGAGCAGGGGCCGGGCCTCGGCGGGCCGTTTCAAGCGGAGCAGGCATTGGCCGAGATGGGCGCGGGCGTCGAGGTCGGCGGCGTCACGTTCGAGGGCGGCGCGGTAAGATTGCTCGGCCTCGGCGAATTTGCCGCGCTGAAAATAAACGTCGCCGAGCTGGAAGTGATGGTAGGCGTTGTCGAGGTGATGGATTTTCGCCTGGAGCTGGCGAATGCGGGCGCGGCTTTGCGCGCCGGGCAGCTCGAAGCCGGTGGAAGCGGACTCGCGATAGACAGCAAAGAAATACCAGCACGCGCCGATGCCGAACCCGATAAAAATTAGGCAGGCCCAGAGCCATTCCCGGTGGCGGAGGGCATGCACCAGCATCCAGATTTGAAAGACCGTGACGGCCAGCCAAACCGGATTCGTCAGGAGGGCGGGCAGATTCACGATTTGATTAAGCAGCGAGGCGAACATTCTCCGGCCCAAGCTAGGGTCAACGATTTCGGGTGGCAATCACCGTTTTTCCCTGCGGCCAACTGCCGGCTTGTTTTCGGGGCGTTTCACGTTTATTTAATGACGCGCAGCCGCATGAACCAAACACTCATCATCGTGCCGACGTACAATGAACGGGAAAACCTCCCGCGCATGGTCACGAAACTTTTGTCGCTGCCGGTGGGCGTCGATGTGCTGGTGGTGGACGACAATTCGCCCGACGGCACGGGCCAGCGCGCCGACGAGCTCGCCGCGCAGTATCCACAGATCCACGTGCTGCACCGCGCGGGCAAAAACGGCCTGGGCCGCGCGTACATCGCCGGCTTCCAGTGGGCGCTCGAAAAACATTACGAGTTTATTTTTGAAATGGACTGCGATTTTTCCCACGACCCGGAGGCGATCCCCAGTTTCCTGCAGGCCGCGGAAAAAGCTGACCTCATCCTCGGCTCGCGCTATGACGGCGGCGTGCGAGTGTTGAACTGGCCCCTCAAACGCCTGCTGCTGAGCCGCTTTGCCGGCATCTATGTATGGCTCATTACCGGCATGCCTTTCACCGACCCGACCGGCGGCTACAAATGCTTCCGCCGCCGCGCCCTCCAAGCCGTCGCGCTCGACGCGGTGAAGTCCAACGGCTACAGCTTTCAGATCGAAATGACACATCGGCTTTGGCGCAACGGCTACCAGGTCACCGAGGTGCCCATCACCTTCACCGAGCGCGTCGAAGGCTCGTCCAAATTATCGCGGCACATCGTCATCGAGGCCTTCTGGATGGTCTGGTGGCTCTGGTTGCAGCACGGCTGCAGGCGTTGGGCGGGCAAAAAAATCTGACGCCATTTGCAAACGGACGGCACTTGGGCTATGGGTTCCGCCATGAAACTGCATCTACTCCTCGCCGCGCTGCTGGCCGCCGTCTCGTCCGCGTTGGCCGATTCGCCCCAAGCCGGCAGCCCCGCGCCCGGGTTCACCGGCATCACTCAGGACGGGCATGCTTTCAACTTGGCGGACCTCGTCGGCAAAAAAATCGTGTTGCTTTACTTTTACCCGAAGGATTTCACCGGCGGCTGCACGCGCGAGGCGTGCGGGTTCCGCGACCGCCTTGGGGATCTGCAGACGAACAACGTGGCCGTCGTCGGCGTGAGCCATGATTCGGTGGCAAGCCACAAGAAATTTGCCGACGCATACCAGTTGAACTTCACGCTCGTCGCCGATCCCGACGGCAAGATCAGCGCTACCTACGACGCGAAGATGCCGGTGCTGGGCATAACCCGACGCGTCAGTTTCCTCATCGGCCTCGACGGTAAAATCATCCACGTCACCGACGCCCTGAACCCGCAGAAGCACTTCGACGAGATGCAGGCGGCCATCGCCGGACTGAAGAAACCGTAGGTTGCCCGGCGACAGGCGCGGCCGCGAGGCGGTTGCGCCGAATTAACTTTTCGCGCGGGGTTTATTTCCTAAACTCCCGCCGTGTCTCTCAAAATAGGCGACCCCATTACCCTAACCATCCACGACCTCGCGTTCGGCGGCGAGGGCGTGGGACGCATTGATGAATTCGTGGTGTTCGTACCCTTCGTCATCACGGGCGAAACCGTCACAGCGGAGATCACGGAGGTGAAAAAAAATTTCGCACGCGCCAAGCTGGTGCGCGTTGTCACGCCCGCGCCGGAACGCATCGCGCCGGAGTGCCGCTACTACGGCGCGTGCGGCGGCTGCCAGTACCAGCACATCGATTACGCGGCACAGTTACGCTTCAAGCACAAGCAGATCGCCGATTTGTTCGAACACGTCGGGAAAATTTCGCCGGACAAGGTCCAGCCGGTGCTCCCCTGCCCGTCGCCCTACGGCTATCGCAACCGGATCATGATCCGCAGCCAGTGGAACGGCCCGGCGAAGCGGCTGGTCATCGGCTTCATTCGCGCGGACAACAACTTTGTGGAGGACATCGAGGAATGTAAAATATCCGAGCCGGCGTTGAACGAGCAGATCCGGGCCGTCCGCGCCAATCCGCCGCCGAAGGGCGGCATCAAGGTCGTCCTCCGCGTGCAACCGGAGAACTGGGCGGTGCCGGAAAGCTCCTTTTTCCAAAACAATTTCTTCCTGCTGCCCAAACTCGTCGAGACGGTGCGCGCGTTTCTGCAGGCCGGCGGTTCGCGACATCTGATTGACCTATATTGCGGCGTCGGTTTCTTCGGGATCGAGGCGGCGGACGCAGTGGACTCGTTCGTCGGCGTGGAATATGACCAGCTGGCCATCAAGGCGGCGCGGCAAAACGTCACGGTCCGGGGGATTGCGAACGGGGAGTTCATCGCCGCGAAGGTGGAGGAGGTGTTGCCGGAGCTGCTGCAAAAGTTTTCGCCGGAGAAAACCGCGGTGATCCTGGATCCGCCGCGCAAGGGCTGCTGGCCGGAAACGTTGGAATTGCTGCGGCAAACCCGCCCGGCGCAGGTGATTTACGTCTCGTGCCATCCGGCGACGATGGCGCGGGATTTGAACATATTATGCGCCGACGGTGTCTTTGAACTGTCCCGCGTGCAGCCTTTGGACATGTTCCCGCAGACGCAGCACGTCGAATGCGTGGCGGATTTGCGCCGCCGAAACTGAACTTGCCAACGCGTTGCGATTGGACTCAAACTAAACAAACCGATGCCATCCGAAAGCCAGCCCGACCCCAAACGAACCTTTGCGCCACGCCGCCTGCCGTGGCTGGTGGCCGTGGCGATGCTGGTGGTTTACGGCCTAACGCTGAACCACTGGGTGACGCTGGCGAACCTGCTGCCGGTGGCGAAGGTTTCCGGCTACCTCTGGCAACCGGAACTGTTCGGTCCACTGCAATTTCTGGTGACGTATCCGTTTCGCTGGCTGCCGACGGCGGCAATTCCGCTGGCGTTGAATTTATTTTCCGCCCTGTGCGCCGCCACAACCTTGGGATTGCTGGCGCGTTCGGTGGCACTGCTACCGCATGACCGCACGGAAGCGGAACGGCTGCGGGAACGGAGTGATTTCGGCTTTCTGACCACCGGCAGCGCGTGGTTTCCGCCGGCGCTGGCGGTGGTGCTGCTTGGGCTGGAGTTCGGCTTTTGGCAGCATGCGACCAGCTTCACCGGCGAATCGTTGAATCTCCTGATCTTTGCAACCGTGATCTGGCTACTGCTGGAATACCGGCTGGATGAACGGCTCGGCCGGCTTTATCTCGCGGCGTTGATCTACGGGGCCGGCATGACGGAGAACTGGGCGCACGTCGGCTTCCTGCCGGTGTTCGTGATCGCGATCTTCTGGCTGCGCGGTCTGGAATTTTTCAACCTCCGGTTTCTCACCCGCATGACGCTGTGCGCGCTGGCGGGGATGACGTTCTTTCTGATGCTGCCCTTGGTCGGAAAAATCTCTGGAAACTATCCGATGAGCTTCGGGGCGCTGTTTAAGCCAGCATTGCGGGAGGACTGGCAGGTCATTAAGACCATCGCCAACAGTGACGTGCGCTATTATCTGATCCTAATGTCGATGGCGACCCTTTTGCCGGTGCTGGTCATGGCCATCCGGTGGAGCGCCAACTTTGGGGACGCCAGCCGCATCGGCAAGACGATGGTGACTTATCTGTTCTACGGGATCAACGCGGTGTTGTTCGGGGTCTGCGTCTGGGTCATGTTCGATTCACCGTTCAGCCCGCACGAAATGAGTTTTAATTTTCCGTTTTATCTACTGAACGGGACGCCCGCGCTCACGTTATATTACCTATCCGCGCTGGGGGTGGGATATTTCTCCGGCTACTTCGTTCTGGTTTTCGGTAAAAAAGCCGTTGCGACCCGGCGAAATCCCCGGCCGACGAAGGCGTTGCCCGGCAAATGGAATGCCTTGACCCCGCTGATCTATGCCGGCGTCTATGTGACGGCCGGACTGGCCGTGGGCGCACTCATCTACAAGAATCTCCCGCTGATCAGCTCCGTCAACGATGACACGCTCCTTAAATACGCGCAGTTGACCGAGCAAAACCTGCCCGCCGGCGGCGGAGTGCTTTTGAGCGACGCCGAAGGCATCAGTTCCAGCCCGCAAACCCGCGCCTTCATCCTGCAAATGGCGCTCGCCCGCAGCGGACGCGACCGGCAATTCCTCGTCGTGGACACACAGTCGTTGAACTGGGCGCCGTACCACCGCTTTCTCCACAAAAGATTTCCGCAGAAATGGCCGCAGGTCGTCAAGGATCAGGAGATGGGGGGCATTTCCCCGCTCGGCATCCTGAGCACCTTGAACCAGGTTGCCAGGAGCAACACCATCTGCTATCTCAATCCCAGCTACGGCTATTATTTTGAATTGTTCTATCTGGAGCCGCATGGCCTGACCTACCAGATGAAACTGCTGCCGGAAGCCTCGTTGATGGCACCGCCTCTGACCACGAACCTGATCGCCGACAACCAAGCTTTCTGGAATCACTTTGCCGATACCGAAATGTTGCGGCTGCAAAAAGCGCCGCAACCCCGCGACCCAAACGCCAAACCGAAAAATTTTGCCGAATGGCTGCTCATGCACCTCCACGGCGAATCAGAATTCAACCCCAACGTCGAACTCGTCAATAATTTCTATTCCCGCTCGCTGGATTATTGGGGCGTCGAACTCCAGCGCGCCGGCCAGCTTTCCGCCGCCGCCCAATGTTTCGTCAATGCGCAAATCATCAATCCCGACAACATCGCCGCCGCCATCAACCTCGAGTTCAATCATTCACTGCAAGCCGGTGAGTATCCGGTCGTCGACCCGAGTCGCGCCACGCCCGATCAGTTCGGCAAATACCGCGACTGGAACGCCGTCATGAACGCCAACGGCCCGTTTGACGAGCCGAGTTTTATTTTTGCCAACAGCAAGGTGCTCGTCCAAGGCGGCTTAATGCGCCAGGCCATCGCACCGTTCGCCCGCGTCCGCCAACTCGCAACCAACAATCTTCCCGCCCGCCTCAGGCTGGCGCAGCTTTACCTTTACAACCGGCTGCCCGACCGCGCCCTGGAAGCGTTGCACGACCCGCTGACCGACCACCTGCGTTTTTCCCTGACCGAAAGCAATTCAGCCGAACTCAACCTGCTCGCCTCCGCCGGCTATTTTCAAAAAAACGAACTGGCCCGCGGCGTGAAGCTATTGGACCAGGAGATTGCCCGCCATCCCGATGACAGCACGCTCCTGACCATCGCCGCCCGGGCTTTTTTCATGGGCGGCCTATACACCAACGCCCTCCGCGTCATCGAACATCGCCTGGCCCAGACGCCCGACGACCCGCAATGGCTCTTCGGCGAAGGCTTCGCCAACCTTCAGCTCGGCCGCTACGGCCAGGCCATCGCCGCCATGACCCGAGTCATGGAAGTTTCCACCAACAATCCCACCGCCCGCTTCAATCGCGCCCTCGCCTACCTGAAAAACGATCAATTGGACCGAGCCCGCGCCGACTACGCCGAACTGCAAAACACCTACACCAATTCGATTCAGATTGCGTATGGGCTGGCCGAAGTCGCGTGGCGACAGCACAATACCAACGAGGCCGTCCGTAACTACCAGCTTTACCTCGCCAACGCGCCGACCAATTCCGCCGAGGCCAAAATTGTGCGCGAACGCCTGACGCAGTTGCGCGGCCTTTGACGCCATGCGCGTCACCCACCTCATCACCCGGCTGGTCATCGGCGGCGCACAGGAAAACACCCTGGCGACCATCAAAGGGCTGCGGGCGAAACCCGGGGTCGAAGTGAAACTGATTTCCGGACCGACCCTTGGCATGGAAGGCTCGCTGGAAAATGAGGCGCGGAACATCCTCGGGATTCAATCCCCGGATTTCATCATCCTGCCCGAATTGGTTCGCCCCGTGCATCCGCTGAAGGATTTCATAGCGCTGCGCCGGCTGGAGAAAATCCTGCGCGAACAAAAACCGGACCTGGTGCACACCCACAGTGGCAAGGCGGGCATCCTCGGCAGGCTCGCCGCGAAGCGCGCCGGCGTGCCCATCATCATCCACCACATCCATGGCCCGTCGTTTGGCAATTTTCAAGGGGCGCTCGCCAACTTCATTTTCACCGCCGCCGAGCGCCGCGCCGCGCGGGTCACTGACCATTTTTTCTGTTCCGCCCAGGCCATGACGGAACGCTATCTCGCCGCCGGCATCGGCCGGCCGGAACAGTTTACGCGCATTTTCAGCGGCTTCGAGCTCGAGCCGTACCGGAATGCGACCAACGACCCGGCCCTCCGCCGCCAGCTCGGCTTCGACGAAAGCCATTTCGTCATCGGCAAAATCGCCCGTATTTTCCGGCTCAAGGGCCATGCCGATCTGCTGGCTGCGTTTGCCAAACTGGTGCCGCAACTACCGAACGCGCGGCTGCTTCTCGTCGGCGACGGCGAGCTGCGCTACGAAATAGCGAACCAAGCCCGCGTCCTGGGCCTCGCCGACAAAGTCAGCATCACCGGGCTCGTGCCACCCGGTGAAGTGGCGCGTTATGTCGGAATCATGGATTGTGTAGCCCACTTGTCGTACCGCGAAGCCCTGTCCCGCACGCTGCCGCAAGCGCTGGCCGCCGGCAAACCGGTCGTCGCTTATGACTTCGACGGCGCAGACGAGATCTGCCGGGAAAACCAAACCGGCTTCCTCGTCCGCACCGGCGACACGGAGGCGGTGGCGGCGAAACTGCGACAACTCGCCCTGGACCTCGCGCTGCGACAAAAACTGGGCAGCAACGGTGCGCAGTTCGTCCGCGAACATTTCTCCGTCGAAAAAATGGTGGAAGCCCAATACGCGGTTTACCAGAAACTGGCCGCAGAACGCGGCCTGCGCCCGTGAACTTTCCCTTCAATTTTTTCCTCGCCGCCTTTGCCGGCGCGTTTATGTCCGCGTGGCTCACGCTGCCGCTCTGGTGCCGATGGTGTCGCCGCACGAATCTTGTGGACGATCCCGGCCAGCGGAAAATTCATGCTTCCCCGGTGCCGCTGGCCGGCGGCTTGGCCGTGCTGACCGGTATTCTGCTGCCGCTCGGGATCGGCGCTCTGCTACTGAAACTTGGTCTGATTAAAATTTCCGCCGCGAATGCCATTGTCCACGGCCTTGACCGGCGGGCGCTGGAACTGACCGTGCTCGCCCTCGGCGCGGTGGCCATCACGCTGCTCGGCTGGCTCGACGACCGGGAGGAACTGAAGGCACTGCCAAAATTCATTGGCCAGCTGCTGGTCGCCGTGGCCGTGGCCGCTGAGACGAAACACATCACCCTCTTCGTCCCCAGCGAACTTTTCAGCTACGCCGTCACCATCTTCTGGCTGCTCACGGTCATCAACGCTTTCAATTTCATGGATAACATGAACGGCCTCTGCGCCGGGCTGGGCGCGCTCGGCGCTTTTTACTTCGCGCTGATCGCCGCCGCCAAGGGCGAATACCTCGTCGCCATCACGGGCTTGCTCATGTGCGGCGCGCTCGCTGGTTTTCTGCCGTGGAATTTTCCGAACGCCCGGGCGTTTCTCGGCGATGCCGGCAGCCACCTCGTCGGCTACCTGCTTGCGGTGATGGCGATTCTCCCGCACTTTTACACCCGGCAGGAACCACATCGCCTGGCCGTGTTCACGCCGCTGCTCGTGCTGGCGCTGCCGCTGCTGGACCTCGCGCAAGTCAGCCTGTTCCGCGTGCTGAACCACCAACCGTTCTGGATAGGCGATACGAACCATCTCTCCCACCGGCTCACGCGCGCCGGTCTGAGCCGGACGCAGGCCGTGCTCGTGTTGTGGCTGGCCGCGGCCGTGCTCGGCACCCTGGCCTGCGGATTGTAAAGTATAATTTATTTGGCAGAAGGCGCCCTGCGCGGGGTGCGAACAGAAATTTTAACTAGTCTTTGTGCGTAGAATAACGGCGACCTGTTCCTCGTTTCGATTGTAGCCGATGAATTCAAAGGCATAGCCAGTTTTCTCCAGAAATTCCATGAAGGCCTTATATTCGCCCTGTTTCCAACCGGGATAATTAAAATATTCGTCAAACACGATTACCGCGCCCGGCTTGAGTTTTGGCTCCAACAACTCAAAGATGGTTTTAGCGGAAGAATACAGGTCGCTGTCGATGTGCAGAAAACCAATCAGGCCACGGTGCTGTTCCAAAAAGACCGGCAAAGTTTTATTAAACCATCCTTTAATTAGGGAAACATTTTTCCCCACCTTTGGCAGTTTGGCCACGGCAAAATGCCCTTGATCAAATACACCCCACCAACGCTCCGGCAATCCCTCAAATGAGTCGAAGCCATAGATATTTTTGGTGGTCATTTTTGCGATGTGGTTGATGGTGTCGCCCCGCCAAACCCCAAATTCACAAACCAACCGTTCGCCCGAGACATCCGCGCATTGGAATGCCTTGGTTAGCAACTCGGTTTTGGAAACATACGAATCCACCTGAAACATATTTTCCTCGACATAATCTACCGTAGATGACAAAGCCCGGCGGTGTCGTTCAAACAGAATACTTTTGCCGGCGGTTTCAGTTGCCAGATTAATTACCCGCGTGATGATGTCTCTTTTTACTCTCGACGCCAGTTTTCTAAACATATTGGTATTCGGTTATAAAATCCGCATTGGACAAGTGGGTGAAAGTATTTCAGATATCCCGTCCTTGGCAAGTCGGATGAGGAACAGCCGCCAAATATTCGGACCAAGGATTCAACATTTTGCTTATTGGCCATAGCAACTTTTAGCTCCGGCCGGCGCGAGGACTCAGAGCCACTTTCTTAATTGACATCGTGTGACCGAAATGGCTTTGTATCGGCAAAACTCATCCGGGAGCCGGCACATTCTGCGGCCAATCAGCTTTATGTCCGAATACAAATTCTACTGCCCACAATGCGGCCAGCACATCCTCTGCGACACCGGCCATTCCGGGATGCAAATCAACTGCCCCGTCTGCCAGCAAAAGATCGTCGTGCCCCAGGCACCGACGGCCATCCCCATCCTGCCTCAACCCGTGTCGATTTATTCGCCGCCGCCCGGCGCAGCTCCGGCCAGCGGACGTCCGTACCCGGTGAATCCGGTGGCACAACCCGCCGTACTGGCTAATTCCCGCGCTTTGAAAAACAGTTTGATTATGGTTACCGTGATCCTAGTTCTGGCCGGCCTCGGTGTCGGGGGGTGGTGGGGTTATTCCAAACTGAAATTGCGCCAAAATCCGGTTTTGACCACCCCCAACCTACTCGGCTACTGGCGGTTTAATGCCGCATTCCAGGCGAAAAGTTGCGTGAACGGTTACACGGGAACCTTGCAGGGCAACGCGCGGATTGGCGAGGCCGCTGCCGGCCGGCCACTCGCGGCGGATTCCGGCAACCAAGCTCTGGTGCTGGATGGTATTAACAGTTCTGTCGCCACGAGCCTGACGGGCCAGATTGTAAACCAAGGCACCATCCTCGCCTGGGTTTATCTGACCGCCCAGCCATCCGCGACGGGACATGCCTTTCAAATTGCGGCTCAGGCTATGTACGCGAATGACTTTGACTTCCAAATCGAGACTGACGGGGCCACTAAAATTTACACCGACCAGAGTTCGAGCACGGTTTACGCCCAGGCGTTGCCTTTGAATCAATGGCATTTTCTCGCCACCACGTTTATCGCCAATTCGATGCGCTATATTTATCTTGATGGACAAATGGTGGCCAGCTCACCCTGCGGCGAGCACTCGATCAACAACAACCCATTTTGGATTGGAAACAATCAAATCCATCCTTATGACCCACGTTGTTTTCAAGGACAGCTAGCCGAGGTGGCGATCTTCAACCGTGCGCTCTCGGCGGATGAAATCAAGGACATTTACACCGCGCAAAAATAATCGCGGTTGATCGCCACAGCCGAACCCGCCTTATAATGGTGAATTATTGACCGGGCAAAACACGATAATATTTCTGAGCCCCTTTGTGCACATCGACGCTGTAATCACTCCAGATTTGAACGGGCGATGACAATATTATGTTAGTCAATGTCGTCCACGAATTGGGATTACTCAGATCAATTGAGCTTTGAATGCTGTAATTGTAACCAACCGTTCCTTGAAGAATCACGCCCGCAAACAAGCCCAGCGAAACATTGGCTGGATTCACCACAACTTGCTCAGGCGTGTTGGTGACGCTGCCGTAACTATTGCTCACCACTACGGAATATAATCCCGCATTAGTGAATTGGATGCCAGACAGAAGGTAGTTGGAACCGCTCGCCCCGGCAATCGCCACCCCGTTGAAATACCATTGATACGACAAATTGCCGCTGCCCCACGCCGCCACGCCCAGCACATTCGTATATCCCCAATACGTGATCGCGCCGGCAAACGGCATGTCTATAAAGGGGTACAAAAATAAATTGGCAATACTGCTCGTGATGGAGCCATAATTGTTATTAACTATCACAGAGTATTGCCCGAGGTTTTGTGGGGTCACGTTAGCAATGGTCAGCGTATTGGCATAGGTATTGGGCAGGTTAGTTCCCTCAAACAGCCACTGGTAAGTAAGGGGGCTTGTTCCAGCCGCACCCACAGCATAAAAAGCCGTGCCATAGGCGGTTACCACCTGGTCCTGAGGTTGGGTGACGATCGATGGCGGATACACCAAAGTAAGGTTAACCACGCTGCTGGTGACACTGCCAGAGGTATTGCTGATCACCACATAATAATTGCCAAGACTGTTCTGGTTCGCATAGATGTTTAGGGTGCTGTTGGTTTGTCCAAAAAGAAAGCCATTGGGCGGGTCAATCACCACATTGGGCACACTGGTATAATTATTTCCGGCATTGGTTACCGAGATGCTGGTCAGGACGCCATTGCTGACGGAGGCATACCCAGATGCGCCACTACCACCGCCACCGACAAAACTGATGTTGGGAATATTGCCATAACCAAAACCCCCATTGGTCACGACCACGCCATAAACAAATTGCGAAATGATTTCCGCATAGGCGCCGGCCTGACCAGAACCATTGGCGGGGACAAAATACCATTGATACGTAACCGGTGTAGGGCTGGATACCTTTACGCTAAGGTTGGTATTTTGACCGTAAAGGACAAAGCCGTTGGGCTGATTGGTAATGACAATATTTGGACTGGCGGCATTATAAATTGCGCTGATTTCAGACGCAGCCAAATTGCGGTTAAAAACCGCCACCTCGGCAATTTTTCCCACAAAATACCTGCCTCGAAATTGCAGATTCTCACCGATGGAATATAAGCTATTGTCGGGATGATGAGGGCCGCAGGTGTTGGTGGCAACCCCAATACCATCAATATAAATAACGCGGTTGCTATTGGCCAAGAACGTACCCACAACCATATGCCATTGATTCAGCGGAACCGGCTGGGGACTGACCGTGGAACTGCTCGTGTCCGTGAAAAAATACAATAGATTGTCAGTATGTAGCAGAAAATCGAAATCATTAGCGATTTGACCCTCAGCCGTAATTTGAAAATCTCTGCCAGCAACGGAAGGGTCCTCGGTGAGATAAACCCAGGCCATCGTGGTGCCCGAATTCGTGATTCCTCCAGCCAAGGTAGTGACGAAATAGCTTGCCTGCCCATCAAGAATGAGGCCCTGATTCGCTGGGTCGCTGGCGATGGGAGCCCCAGAGCCCGGCGAGCCGATTTGCGCGTTACCGTAGAGGGTACCTTGATAGCCATTTACCATGCTGTTGGTCTGGTGCACCGGATCAAAGCGCCAGTATCCAAGCAGTCCGGGTGTGTTGGTGACTACGCTAATGTAATTTTGAGCGCGCCCCAGATTAACGGCGGCAAAAATGGTTAGGGTTAGCGTGGCAAGTAGTGTCCGCGTCAAAGTCAGTTTAAAAATAGAAGCCATATAATTTGAGATTTGATACCATTTTAGTCTTACCGAGATTTCCCATAACACTAACTCGGAATTATTTTACCGATTGCCAAAATCGGTTGCAACCTTTTTTCAGATTAATTTAAAAAAACTGATTGGAAATTGTATCCATTGACCCTCAATTACTTGACTCTCCGCGCAAAAATAATCGCCGGCGGTCGCCGCATGTCTTTTCAGGCGTGTCTTTCGCCGGCGGCAGGGTTAAATTTTCGGGGTGAAACTTCTCTTTATCGGCGACATTGTCGGCGAACCCGGACGCACGTGCGTCGAGACCATCCTGCCCCGCCTTCGCCGCGAACACGCGCTAGATTTCGTCATCGCCAACGGCGAGAACGCCGCCGGCGGCAACGGCATCACCCCCGCCATCGCCGGCGAACTATTTTCCGCCGGTGTGGATGTCATCACCAGCGGCGATCATCTGTGGGATCAGAAATCCGTCTCCGAACTCCTCTACAGCGAGCCGCGTTTCCTGCGGCCGCTGAATTATCCCCCGACCGTGCCGGGTCGAGGCGCCCAGGTCTTCCAGGTCCGCAATCTGCCGCCCATCGGCGTGATGAACGTGCAAGGCCGCGTGTTCATGCAACCGATGGAAAATCCCTTCACCACCGCCGAAGCCGAGGTGAACCGGCTGCGCGAACAGACCAAGATCATCTTTGTGGATTTCCACGGCGAGGCCACTTCGGAAAAGATTGCGTTCGGCCGATTTCTCGACGGGCGCGTGAGCGCCGTGGTGGGCACGCATACCCATGTGCAGACGGCGGATGAGCAGATCCTGCCGATGGGCACGGCGTATTTGAGCGACGCCGGCTTCACCGGGCCGCAGGACGGCTGTTTGGGCCGCGAGATCGAGCCCGTGCTGAAGAAATTCCTGACCGGCATGCCGCAGCGCTTTGAAGTGGCGCGCCACCGGGTGCGCCTGCTCGGCGCGCTCATCCGTATTGACGACGCCAGCGGCAAAGCCATGAGCATCCAACGCGTGAATGAAATGGCAGTTTAACTATCAGATTATAAAGATAAACAGGCTTTGGTCCCGGGCGACTAAATGCAGCACTGAAGACGCGGGCAGTCCAGCCGCTGTGCGCTCATCACCATAACTCACCGGCAACAGTTCCAATTTGCCATGCCCATTTACATTCCAGTTCGGCGCGATTTTCGAATTTCTTGTAATATTTTTGGAGTTCCGGTGTCATAGTTTACGAACACGAGCCGGCTCAGCATCGTTAACAAGGCCTTTCTAGCATTTCAGGCCAGCAGTGGCTGGGCATGGCAGTTGTTCGATTCAAGGCCGGAACGTTCGGTAACCATAAAAAACATGGCTGAATTTAAATTCTTCTGTCCGCAATGCGGTCAGCACATTTTGTGCGACACTTGGTATTCAGGGCAGCATATCAATTGCCCTGTCTGTCAAAATTCCATCGTCGTGCCCCAAGCGCCGGCAGCAGCACCGGCACCACCAACGGCACCGGCTTATTCACTCCACCAAACCGCGCCGCCAGCAGGCGGGCATCTGTATGCCGGGACAACCGTGGCCAAACCGGCCGTTTTAACCCAGCCCAAGGTCGTGAAGGATATCCTAGTCATCGTCGCAGCGGTGCTGGTTCTGGCGGGGCTCGGTATCGGCGGCTGGTATGGCTACGCCGCATTTAAATTTGGACATTTACCACCGGGCGCGGTGGCCAATTGGTCAGCTGAAGGAAATGGCAGTGACCCGGTTGGCGGCCACAACGGAGAAGTCATGCCGGGGGTGGGCTTTGAACCCGGAAAGGGTGGGCGGGCGTTTCATTTCACCGGCAACGACAACAGCTATGTGAAGGTGGCGGATGCACCCGAATTGCGGATCACCAACGTCTTGACCGTCACCTTCTGGCTCAAAAAGCTACAGTTGCACGAACGTCCTTATGGAGAATGCCTCGTCAATAAAGGCGGAGATTGGACGCGGGGCGCATTGAACTATGGAGTGGCCATGGATCATGATTCGATCGGAACCGGCGTGGCCTTTTTGTTCGCGGGCGGCAATCGTCACGCCGGCAGCATCACGGATACGGAATGGCACCATTACGCCATTATTGCCACCAACGGACAGCCGGATCCGGTTTTTTACATTGATGGGGAAATTCAGCCAATCAACCGGCGTGAGGGCGCCGCCACCATCAACTTGTTTTCTTCAACGGAGCCACTGTACATCGGGGCTCAGTTGGATGCCGCCAGTGGTTACTTTTACTATAGTAAAACCATGATCAGTGAACTAGCCCTCTACAATCGCGCGCTCTCGCCGGAGGAAATCCATAAGATTTACTCGGCGCAAAAATAATGGCGACCGCCCAGCGCCGGGCGGGTGGTGGCGGTCGGTTTCCACAGCCACCGGACCAGCCCCTGGCAAAGGAGTCCGCCACGTCAACCCGAAGACACGGACAATATCGGTGTTAGGAATGACAAAATTAGTGTGCTGATAGAGGTTGCGAGCCGGCGGCGGACGGGAAAAAATGGTGCATGCACAGGACAAAGCGAGGCATTGACGCCGCGCCGGCGGGGATAATTCCCGCCAGCGTGCGCGGCCGCGTCACAGCCATGTATGCGCTGCTGACGGTCCTGAATGCCGGGGCGTGGATCTGGGCGCTGGTGGCCTTCCACCAGTATCCGATGCTACTGGGCACGGCGCTGCTGGCGTACATCTTCGGACTGCGCCATGCGGTGGACGCAGATCACATCGTGGCGATCGACAATGTGACGCGCAAGCTGATGCAGCAGGGCCAACAGCCGGTCGGCGTGGGCCTCTTTTTCTCGCTCGGCCACTCGACCATCGTGTTCGGCCTGTCGGTCGTAATCGCCCTAACTTCGGTGGCGCTGAAACAGCGGTTCAGTTCCTACCAGGCCATCGGCGGCATGGCCGGCACCGCCATTTCCGCCGGTTTCCTGCTGACGATCGCGGTGGCTAATCTATTCATCCTGATTTCGGTCTTCCGAACGTTCCGGCGCGTCCGGCGGGGTGGCCGGTTTGACGATGATGACCTTGATTTGATCCTCGCCCGGCGCGGATTTTTCGGACGCCTCTTCCGAAGCCTGTTCCGGCTGATTGAACATAGCGGGCAGATGTATTTCGTCGGTTTTTTGTTCGGCCTCGGTTTTGACACAGCCACGGAAGTGGGCCTGCTGGGCATCTCGGCGACGGAAGCCACCGCGGGCCTGCCGACCTGGTCCATTCTGGTTTTTCCGGCGCTGTTCATGGCGGGCATGGCGCTGGTGGATGCCACGGACAGCATCCTCATGCTCGGCGCGTATGGCTGGGCGTTAGGCAGGCCGATCCGCAAGCTCTATTACAACCTGACGATCACGTTTGTGTCGGTGCTCGTGGCATTCCTCGTCGGCGGGATCGAGGCACTGGGACTGATCGGCGATCACCTAAATTTCCACGGCGCCGTCTGGGACCAGATTGGCGCCCTAAACAAAGACCTCGGCACCCTGGGCTACGTCATTGTGGGCGTGTTTGTCGCCAGCTGGTGCGTCTCAATCCTCATCTACCGGCTGAAGCGGTACGACCTGATCGAAGTCAAAACCCGCACGGCGGAATCGCGCACGGGATAGCGGCAGCGTGAGGATATCAGCTTCGTTGGGCTACAATTGGCCGACCAATTTTTCTCGCTCACCATCCGGCACCGGGTATTCTTTCCAGAGTGACAATATTCAATAAAAACCAACGTCGTGCCCTGACCAGCCTGATCATTTTGGCGGCCGGCACCGGCCTGACCGCCTGGCCGGTTCACGGCAGCGAAACCAACGATTACATCGGCGCCAGCTGGGCCTTGGAAGATATGCGGCCGGTCCTCAAGGCGGCGGCGGAAATCACGCCGGCAAAATATCCGGACAGCGACACGGCGACGGTAGAACAAAAATCCGTGCGCGAATATCGCGCGGACGGCACCGCTGAAGCGCAGGATGAAACCTTCGTCAAGACCCTGACTGAAAAGGGCCGGCGCGACAACCGCACGCTCGGCCTAGCCTTCACCCTGCCCTACACGACGGTGGACGTGGTGAAGCTGGAGGTGGTACACCCCGACGGCACCGTGTCGCCGGTGGATGTGGCGGCAAACTCCGAGGTGAACATCGACGACAGCCAGACGGCGATGAACATTTACGACCCGAATAACAAGGTATTGCAGGTCAACCTGCCGAAGGTGGAGATAGGCGACATGATCCACTCCGTCATCCGCCAGACGACGGAGCGGCCGATCATCCCCGGCGACTACGCGGAGGAAAATGTTTTTGAAGGCAGCGGTTATCTCCGCCACCTGGACTACGAAGTTCACGCACCGGCGACACGGCCACTGCAAAGGGTCCGTCTACGGGCGGAAATTCCCAGCACGGTGAGTTACACCGGCGAGACCAACGCGGAGGGCGCGGTCACGCATCGCTGGGAAGTCACCAATGTGCCGCGCATGTTTGACGAGCCGGGCATGCCACCCTACGACAACGTCCTACAGCGCTTGCTGGTCAGCACTTTGCCGGACTGGCCCACGGTGTCGAAATGGTATTGGAACCTAAGCCAGCCGCATCTCGATGCCACCACGCCGGAGTTACAGAAAACCAATGAAGTGCTCACCGCGGGGATGACAAACGACATGGATAAAATCAAAGCCATATTTTATTACGTCTCCAAAAACATCCGGTACATGGGGCTCACGCCGGAGAAGGACCGGCCGGGATTCGAGCCGCACGATGTGAAGCTGACGTTTGCAAAAAACTACGGTGTCTGCCGTGACAAGGCGGCGCTGCTCGTCGCGATGCTGCGCGAGGCCGGGTTGAAATCTTATCCGGTGTTGATCAGCGTCAACGACAAGCGCGACCCGGAGGTTCCGGATCCGGATTTCAATCACGCCATCGTTTGCGTCGAGCAATCGCCCGGCCAATATCTGCTGATGGACCCGACCGACGAGAACACCCGCGAACTGCTGCCGGCCTATGACCGCAACCAGAGCTACCTAGTCTGCCGCCCCGAAGGCGAGCAACTGCTGGTCAGCCCGGTCCAGCCGCCGGAGCAGAACTTGATGCGCATTCAGACCACCGGCACATTAAGCGCGAACGGGGAGCTGGAGGCGAAATCGGAGCTCGCGTTCGAGGGGGTTAACGACGACGAATACCGCAACGCGTTCGTAAAAATGAAACCCGACGACCTGCGGCGGTTCTTTGAACTGCGCCTCAAGCAGTCCGTGCCGGGCGCGAAGCTGGAATCATTGACGCTCTTCCCGGCCAACATGCTCGATATGTCCGCGGGGCTGCACGCCGAGCTGGAATTTTCCGCCGCCGGCCTGACTGCCGCCGGGAACGGAAAGGCCATGGTGGCCATGCCGTGGATCGGCAACAACCTGGGCATCATCAATTTCATCCTGCGCGACGCCACCGGACTGGAAAAACGAAAGTATCCACTACAAACCGGCGTGACCTGCGGGCTGGTGGAGAGCGTGGATCTGAAGCTGGATGCCGGATTTGCCGGAGCCGTGTCGCTGCCGACCTGCACGCCGGTGGCAGACGAATGCCTAGGCCGGCACGAAACTTTTGCCAACACCAACCAGACGCTGGCCGGCACCCGCGATTTCATGCTGAAAACCGTCGAGTTTTCGCCCGAGCAGTATTTGCAACTCAAGCAGACCTTGAAGGCGATGCAATATGACGGGCGCAAAATGCCGGTCCTGGCGCTCGCCGAAAACCGCCCCGACCAGTCACCTGCGGCCGCCACCGGAGCCACCAACACCCCGGTCAACTCCGATGCCTTGATCCTTGATAGCTCCAAGACGCTCACGGTGACCGGCACGCATACTGCGGTCTATCGGGTTAAATATTCCAAGCGCATTTTGAGCTACAACGGCAAAAAACGGGAGGCGGAGCTGAAAATTGAGTACAACCCCGCGTGTCAGGACGCCAAATTAATCCACGCCGTCTCGGTTTCGCCTTCCGGGCAGCGCGAGGAAATTTCGCCGGGCGAAATCAACGTAATGGATGCCGGCTGGAACGGCTCCGCCCAGCGTTACACCGGCGGAAAAATTCTTGTTGCCAATCTGCCGGACGTGCTGATTGGCTCCGTAATCGAGGTGCAATTTGAAATCACCACCAAGCCCGGCAAGCCGTTCCTCGCCGGCTTTGAAGCCTTCCAACTGCCCGATGCGCTGGAGCACAAATCCTTTGTACTGACCGCACCGTCGGACGTCAAGGTGCAGCGGTTGGTCAGCGGACCGCACGGCATCATTCAGGATGAACATTCCGTCGTCAGGGGAGAACAAACCTTCCACTGGCAGGCTGACAGCGTCCAAGCGGTTCCGGCCGAAATGCAATTACCGCCGGAATGGACGTATGCCGCCGGCGTCAGTTATTTTATCGGCGACGCCGACACCTATTACCAGGAACTCAACCAGACTCTGCTCGACCGGTCGCGGCAAAGCACTAACGCGGCAATCCTGGCGCGGCAATTAACCGCCACCGCCACGAACCGGCTCGCCGCTGTGCGGGCCATCCGCGATTTCATTGCCCAATCCATCCGGCTCGCCGGACCAGCGTTCACCGACTTGCCGCTCGCCGAGTTGTCCGCCGCCGACACCACGCTGGCCGACGGCTACGGCCATCAAGCGGATCGCGCCATCCTGTTTCACGCGCTGCTGACCGCCGCCGGCTTTCAACCGGAGTTCGTGCTGGCCTCCGAATTGCCGCCAGTCAAGGGCATCACGGGCGTGGTCAAAACTTTTCCACTGCCGCAAAACTTCCAGACCCCGCTCATCCGGGTGGTCGTAGACGGCGAAACGTATTACCTAAATGACACCGATCAGTACGCGCAGCTCGGCGCGACCCCGCATGACGGCCGGCTGGGCTTCGTGCTCGCGAGCCGCACAGGCTGCGAAATCCACGCCACCAAAAATGGCGGAAACCGCACGGAGACGCAGTTCACCCTTTCGGTCGCCGACGACGGCCGGACGCGCATCGGGGTGCGCCGCGATTATTACGGCGATGATTTTGGCGAAAAGAACCGTTACTTTTCCGAACTGCCGCCGGAGGAACGCCGCCGGTATTTTCAGGAACTCGTCTCGCAGACGGCCCAAGGGGCGCGGCCAGTCGGTGACCTCACGACGGACTTTGACCATTATCCCGGCCGTGAAGAATTTGCCGTAGACGTGGATAATTTCGCCGTGGTGGATGGCAAATATCTCTATTTCAACCTCCCGTTCACTCCCTCGCTTTTCACGGCCGGAACCGACCAGCGCGCCCTGCCCTATTTTATTGCCGAAGGCGGTCAGGAAATCATCCGCACCGAAATTGCGCTGCCGGTGGGCTTTCCCCAGATTGTCATCGCACCCAAAAATGAAACACTGCACGCCCCCGGCGGCACCGCCCGCATCCGTTCAACCAATGGCAACGGCCGCTGTGTGATCACCGATGAATTGGAAACCACGCCGGCCATCGTGCCCGCGGCCGATTATCCGGAAATGCTTAAACTCGAAGCCACCTTGCACCGAAAATCGGCAAACGTTTTTCTGCTCGAAAAGAATTGAGGCCGCGGCCGCGCCCGCGCAGTCACAATTGATGACGGAGCGAACAGGTGTTTCCTAACCCGCCAGTGCGTTGTTAACGATTTGTTGCGCCTCGCGGACGATGGTTTGCAGGTGCGCGTCGTCGCGAAAACTCTCCGCATAAATTTTATAAATGTTTTCCGTGCCGGAGGGACGCGCGGCGAACCAGCCGGTCGCCGTCGTCACCTTCAAGCCGCCGATGGGGGCGTGGTTGCCCGGTGCGCGGGTCAGCTTGGCGGTAATGGCATCACCGGCCAGCTTGGATTCCTTCACGGCCTCGGGCGAGAGTTTGGACAGCTTTGCCTTCTGTTCCGGGGTCGCCGTGGCGTCGATGCGCGTATAGTACGGCGTGCCAAATTCCGCCGTCAACGCGCGGAAATGTTCGCCGGGGTCCCGGCCGGTGACAGCAGTGATTTCCGCCGCGAGCAAATCCATGATCGGGCCGTCCTTGTCCGTCGTCCACACCGTGCCATTGCGCCGGAGAAAGCTTGCGCCGGCGCTTTCCTCGCCGCCGAAGCCAAACGAGCCGTCGAACAATCCCGGCGCAAACCACTTGAAACCGACCGGCGTTTCGCACAGCCGGCGGCCCAGTTGGTTCACCACGCGGTCAATCATGCTGCTACTCACGAGCGTCTTACCGATGGCCACGTCCGTTTTCCATTGCGGCCGGTGCGTGAGCAGATAGCCGATGGCCACGGCGAGATAATGATTCGGGTTCATCAGACCGGCGGACGGGGTGACGATGCCGTGCCGGTCGGCGTCCGGATCGTTGGCAAAAGCAAGGCGGAATTTGTCTTTCAGACTCACGAGGCCGGCCATCGCGTAAGGGCTCGAGCAGTCCATGCGGATTTTGCCGTCGTGATCCACCGACATGAACGAGAAGGTCGGATCCCGCTTCGGATTCACGTTGGTGAGGTCCAGCTGGTAAAGAGAGCTGATGGGCTCCCAGTACGGCAGCGACGCGCCGCCCAAAGGATCCACGGCCAGCTTTAAACCGGCGGCGCGAATGGCCTCCAGGTCCACGACGTTTTTCAAATCCTCAACGTAGGGCAAAATAAAATCATGCTGATGGGTGCTCGCAGCCGTCAGCGCGGCGGCGAACGGCACACGCTTCACGCCGGCATTATTTGCACGCAGCAGTTCATTCGCGCGCCCCTGCACCCACTGGGTCACGTCGGTGTCGGCGGGACCACCGTTGGTCGGATTATATTTAAAGCCGCCGTCTTCGGGCGGGTTGTGCGATGGCGTGATGACGATACCGTCCGCCAGACCGGTTTTGCGGCCATTATTGTGAACCAGGATGGCGCGCGAAATCACCGGGGTCGGCGTCACGCCGTCGTCGCGTTGGATAACAGTCTCCACGCCATTGGCCGCGAGCACTTCCAGCGCGGTGCGCTGCGCAGGCGACGACAATGCGTGGGTGTCCTTGCCCATCTGGAGCGGGCCATCGGTGCCATGGCTGGCGCGGTAATCACAGATCGCCTGCGTGATCGCAAGAATGTGCGCCTCGGTGAACGTGCCATTCAGCGACGTGCCGCGGTGACCGCTCGTGCCGAAGCTCACCAACTGATTCGCATCGGCCACGTCCGGGCGCCGCTCGTAATAATCGCGTTCGAGCCGGGCCAGATCGACGAGCATTGCCTTGGGTGCCGGATGGCCGGCGAGCGGGGAGATTGCCATAATTGTCCCGGCAGCTTACCGAACCCGGTTTCGCGTTCCAATGCTCTTTTTGGAGATCGTAGAATGAACGACAAAGTCTCAATCCTAATTATTTGCCGAGGCAAAACCGGTTGCGATCAATAAAACAAGCATGCCTGCGCCTCCGCGTTGACAATTCCCCGGCCCTGCGACACTCTGCGCGGATGTCGAAACCTGCATTAGGCCGCGGTCTCGGGGCGCTATTGGGCGGCTCTCCGCCGCTGGGCCAGACGACCACCGCGTCGTCCGATTCCGGAGCGGCGCCGGCAGCCACGCCGGACACACGCGAACGCGTGCAGCGCGTGCCTCTGAACCAGGTCCGCCCCTCCGCGCTTCAGCCCCGCAAGGAATTTTCCGACGAGGCGCTGCGCGAACTCGCCGATTCCATCCGCGCCCAGGGCATCGTCCAACCGCTCATCGTGCGCGAACGCGCCGGCAGCTTTGAACTCATCGCCGGCGAACGCCGCTGGCGCGCGGCCCAGCTGCTGGGCCTGCCGGAAGTCCCCATCATCGTCCGTGAAGCCGACGACCGCGCGGTATTGGAACTGGCACTCATCGAAAATCTCCAGCGCGAAAACCTGAACGCCATCGAAGAAGCCGTTGGCTATTCGCAGCTCGCGGAACAATTCCAACTCACGCAGGAAGAGATTGCCACCAAGGTCGGCAAGAGCCGCGCCGCCGTGGCCAACGCCACCCGCCTGCTCAAGCTGCCGGCCCCGGTGCAAAGCCTGGTCCGCACCGGCCGGATTTCCGTCGGGCACGCGAAGGTGATTCTTGGACTGGCGGATGAACGCGGCCAACAGCTCGCCGCCGAACGCATCGTCAAGGAAGGCCTGAATGTCCGGCAGACCGAAGGTCTCATAGCCAAGCTCCAGACCCGCGCTGCGCGAAGCCCGGGCGACACCAAGACGCCGGCCATCGTCCCGGTCGATTCCAATATCGGCCGGCTGGAGGAGAAGCTGCGCGAGAAGTTTGGCACCAAGGTCCAACTAAAATACACCAAGGGCAAGGGCGCGGTGGAGATCTCTTTCTTCAGCGACGACGAGTTGCAGCGCGTCCTCGAAATCCTCAACGTAACCGCTGACTAGATTTTTCATGGTGCTGGAAATTGTCAAATACGGCCATCCCGTGCTCCGGCAGAAGGGCGCGAAGATCGAGGCCATCACCCCGGAAATCAAACAATTGATCGCCGACATGTTCGCCACGATGGAAGCCAGCCACGGCGTCGGTCTGGCCGCGCAACAGGTGGGTGTGGCCAGGCAACTCACCGTCATCGACGTGCGCGGCGTGACCGACCGTCCTTCCACCTTGGAGCTCGACGGCCAGCCGGCGGAGGTGGCGGATTTCATGCCCCTGGTGCTCATCAATCCCGTCATCACACCCGTGGGCGAACCGGCGACCGGCGGCGAAGGCTGCCTGAGCTTCCCGGAAATCTTTTCGGAGATCACCCGGCCCGGCACCGTGGACGTGCAGGCGCTAGATGCGAAAGGCCGGCCCATCGCTTTCCGCTGCGGCGGCCTGCTGGCGCGCGCGGTGCAGCACGAGACGGATCACCTGAACGGAATTTTATTCATTGACCGGATGGACAAGAAAGCCAAGCTGGAACTGCAGGCGGAACTGGACGACCTCCAAGCCGCCACCAAAGCCGAGCTGGTAAAGAAATCCAAGCCGCGCTGACAACGCCAAGCATGGTCAGGGCAAATTCTTCTCCAATTGCCGGCAAATCCTTTCACCAGGATTGCCAGACCACCCGTAACCGGTTCGCTTCACTCACTGCGTTGGCTCATCTTTTCAATTAACACCTGCGCGGTTTGCAGGGCGCGGCTCATTTCCTGGGCGGAAGCGTAGCGATCCGCCGGGAAAGGCTGGCAGGCTTTCAGGATGACCGTATTCAAAGGCATGAATTCCGGCGGTTCCTCGGTGTTCACCAGCGTCGTGGCCACCTCGGGAAACAGCGCCGGGGCACGGCCGGTGCCGAGGACGTAAAGCATCATACCGAGCGCGTAAAGGTCCGCCGCCACCGTGCCGGGCCGTTCCGGCGACGGTGGCAGATAACCGGGCGTGCCCACCAATGTGCGTTCCTGATCCGGCGGACGGATGTCCGTGATCAAGCCGAGGTCCGCCAGCTTGGGCTGGCCGTTCACGAAGATGACGTTTTGCGGCTTGATATCCCGGTGGGTCAGGCCCTGTTGATGGATGAACTCCAGCGCCTCACACAGGGTGACGGCGATGCGCACGCAATCCTTCACCGGCAGCCGCCGGCCCCGTAATCGGGCGCGCTCGCTCACCAAGTCGCGCGGCTGATAAAGCGTGGGGTCTTTTTCCCAGCCACCTTGCAGCGAATCGCCCAACTCCATCACGTAATAGAAATAATCCTTCTGCTTTGGGCTGACCTGCTCGACGCGCAACAGGCCCGGGTGACGGTCGGAGATGGGCTGGTACATCCGAATGCCGTTGAACTCGCGTTCATAGGGCGCGGCGTTGCCCTCAAACTTCGCGAGATAAACCACCTTTAACGCGAACCATTTTCCGGCGCGGTTTCGGGCCAGCCAAACCTTGCCATACGCACCTTCAGCGAACGGCTGCTCGACTAGCTTAAAACCTGGAGTTGCCGGCCGAGGCTCCCTTTCCGTGGTCTGGGCGGCGGACTTGCGCCGGGCTTCCATGGCGATCGTCCAAACCAAAGCACACGGCAACTGCCCCCCAGCGATGATGAGCCAGGGCATCCAGTAGTTGGTCACATAACTCAGCCCGACGGCCAGCACCGACACCAAGATGAAAATCCCCACTGCGGCCGCAACCGCCGGTTTCCATCGCAGCCGACTCAGGCCGACGCCCAGCAGGATGCCCGTCAAGGTGAGCAGGGAAAATTCCGTATCAGTGGATAGTCTTAGGAGCGATTCGCCATTGAGCAGATTCAGGAAACGGGTCAGCAGAATTTCCACGCCGCCCGACGCCTCGCCCGTCCATCGTGTGTACGGTGTGCGGAATTTGTCCGCCTCGCCGTCCGGCATGGACGTCTTGGGTTGGGTGCCAATGAAAACAATCTGGTTGCGGAAATAACCCGGCGGCTGGGACAGCGCATAACTATAACTCAGGGTGGTCCACCCACCGTTCTCGCCGTAATACCGCAGCCAGCGTTCCACCGGCACCGTGCTCAACTTTGTGCCCAGCAGCCGCGCGGCCGTCCAGGAAAAACTGGGATAGGGACCGGGCGAGGGAAAAGGCCATTGCCGCCGCACCACGCCGTCGAGATCCGGATCCAGCCACGCGACGCCCCAGTTCGTTTTCGCCGCGCGGAGGAACAATTCCGCGGGCAACACCGGTTCCGCCCCCGTCAGGCCGGGATGTATCACCTGCGCCTGCTCGGCCATTAAAACCAAATGGCGCTGACGGCTCATCGCGGCAGCCAGCGCGGCATCCGTCGCCGGATCACGCAAGTCATGGAAAAAGGAATCCATCGCCACCAGGGGACAGCCGTCATCCGCCAGGCGGTTCAGCAGTTGCGCGTGCAGGGCACGGTCCCACGGCTGGCCGCGCACCTGATGGAACTGGTCGAACGCCGCGTTGTCCATCAGGATGAGCGTTACCTGGCTGGTCACCGCCGGAGTGCCGAAGCGGAACAGATAATCATAGCTGGCATTGACCCAGCCTTCGCCCAGCGGCGTTGCCCAAAGGAGCCAGCCGCACAAGACCGCCACCACCGCGCCCAACGCGGAGACAAGAAGCGGTTTTTGGCTAGTGATTGGCCCGGTCACAAAGTGCAGGCGCCAGTTTAGGGGAACCTGGACCAAAGGACAAATTGCACTTTTTCTACGTCAATTGCAGGCGGAATGGAAAAAAGCGTACTCCCCCGGCTTGGCTATTGGGCAGCGACCAGCCGGCGGATGTATTCGAAGGAAAAGATGCCGGTGTTATGTCCGTCCGCCCAAGCGGGCTGGATGGCATAGCCGCCCACACGGATGAGTTTGACCAAGTCAAAGGCATTTGGTGCGAAAGGTTTTTCCGGGTTCTTATAAAGGTTGCCCAAGATGTCCACCTCGCCCTTGCAGCCGGCGCAGGGGCAGGCGCGACGCAACCGTTCGAGGGCGATAAAAGCCTCCGTGCCGTCGTCCCATTTCACAGCCAGTTCGTTCCCGATATGTTGAATGTCCAATGGTCTCATGAGCGTTTTTTTAGGAGGCGTTCAAAAGCCGCCAGCGTTTCCGGACTGACATGATGTTCAATCCCCTCGGCGTCCAGCTCCGCGACTTTTTCCGGAACGCCCAAAGACCGCAGAAATGCCGTCACCGTCTCGTGCCGCAGTTTGCACTCGGACGCCAGTTGGTGTCCGGACGCAGTCAAAAAAATCGCGCGATAGGGTTTGGTATTCACGAAACCGGCCTTTTGCAGCCGGGCCAGCGTGCGGTTGACCGTCACATGGGTCACCCCGAGCCGCCGCGCCAGATCTACCACGCGTGCCTCACCCAGCGACACCGAAAGATCTGCAATCGCTTCAACGTAATCCTGCGCCGTCTCCAGCGCGCGGTCCCGGCGTGAACGGCGGAAAGTCTCGGCCGCTAGCGTAGCCGGATGCGGGGTGGCTGCCGGCTTGCGTTGGGAACTCTTCATATTTAACCCAATGAACCAAACGGCTGATTTTTAGTCGAGGTTTTATTTTGTAGATAATGCTACATTTTACATTGACACTCGGGATTCATTCATTGTATCATCAGCTACATTTATGGAGTTAGTCACACATCATAAAGTCTTCCGGACAGCCATAGCCGACCTGCTGATCTTGCTGGCGTCCGAGGCGGCGGCCCAGGAAACCAATTCCCTGCCGCCGGATAAGAGCGGTTACAGCCTTTTCAATCCCGTGCCGGAGTTATTGCTGCGCGATTTGAGCCCCGACCGTCCGGACCAAACCGAGTCGCCTTTCACGGTGGACGCCGGCCATTACCAACTGGAAATAGATTTTGCCAATTTCACTTACGATAAGACCGGCGGCACAACCACGAAGGCGTGGGGGGTCGGGGGGGTTAATCTAAAAGCTGGATTGCTCAACCAAGTGGATGTCCAACTCGTCTATGACAATTATTTGAACGTGCAGACAAAAGAGAATTCCGGCGAATCCGCCGCGCGGTCGGGTTTCGGCGACTTCACTACGCGGTTGAAAATTAATTTGTGGGGCGACGACGGTGGAACGACGGTATTTGCCCTGCTGCCGTACGCCAAATTTCCCACCAGCACCGATGATCTTGGCAATGATGCCGTCGAGGGCGGCGTGATTTTTCCGCTGGCGGTGAGTCTGCCCCATGACTTTGACCTGAGTTTGGAAACGGCGACCAGCTGGATGAAAAACATTAACAGCAGTGCCTACCACGAAGAATTCATCGCCTCCGCCAGCCTCGATCATCAGATCATCGGGAAGTTGAGCGGGTTTGTGGAATTTTTTAGCAAATTCACCACCGAAAGTCACGCGGGCTGGGTGGGAACGGTGGATGCCGGTCTGGAGTATCTCGTGACGAAAAACGTCCAACTGGATTGTGACTGCTACTTTGGCGTGACGCCGGCGGCGGCCGAATACAATCCGTTTGCCGGAATCACGGTGAGATTCTGAGGCCAAAAGCATGGCTGCAAATGATCCCAGTTTTATATGAGTCATTCGGATCCCAAGATTGAACCCGGTCGTGAATCCGCTTGGCGCAAGCCGGCGGGACAGGCTTCATTGCCGGAAGTTCACCGCAGCATTCTCGTGCCGGTGACCGCATCTTTCTGGCGAAAATTGTTCGCGTTTTCCGGGCCCGGCTTTCTCATCGCCGTCGGTTACATGGATCCGGGCAACTGGGCGACCGACCTTGCCGGGGGCGCGCAGTTTGGATACACGCTGTTGTCCATGGTCATGATTTCCAATTTAATGGCCATCCTGCTCCAACATCTATCCATAAAACTGGGCGTCGCGACGGGACGCGATCTGGCACAGGCCTGCCGCGACCATTACTCGTCGCCAACCGTCTGGTTTCTCTGGATCGGGTGCGAAATCGCCATTGCCGCCTGTGATCTGGCCGAGGTCGTCGGTTCGGCCATTGCGCTGCAGCTGCTGTTCGGCATCACGCTGGTTTGGGGCTGTATCATCACCGCTGCGGACGTGCTCGCCGTGCTGTTTTTGCAAAATAAAGGTTTCCGTTACATTGAGGCCTTGGTGATCACCTTGATCCTGACCATCGCCGGTTGTTTTACCGCCGAACTGATCTGGTCAAAGCCCGGTTACGTGGGAATGTTCCTGGGTTTCATTCCCAGCGTGAAGCTGCTCACCCATCCGGACATGCTTTATATCAGTATCGGCATCATCGGCGCGACGGTCATGCCGCATAATTTGTATTTACATTCATCCATCGTCCAGACCCGGAAGTTTGAACAAACTCCCGAAGGCAAAGGCGAAGCCATCAAGTTTGCAACCATTGACTCAACCTTGGCCCTCATGTTCGCCCTGCTGGTTAACGGTGCCATTCTCGCGCTCGCCGCGACGGTGTTCCACTGGTCCGGCCATGCGGACGTGGCGCAGATACAGGACGCCTACAAGTTGCTGAGTCCGCTGCTCGGCGTCGGCGGGGCGAGTATATTATTTGCGGTAGCGCTGCTGGCTTCCGGACAAAATTCCACACTGACTGGCACCCTCGCCGGTCAAGTAGTGATGGAGGGGTTCGTAAATCTCCGGCTGCGACCTTGGCTGCGCCGGCTGATCACGCGATTCATCGCCATCATTCCGGCCGTTTTCATCATCGGCTTTTGGGGCGAGAGCAAAACCACCCAGCTGCTCGTTGCCAGCCAGGTCGTGTTATCCATGCAACTCGGTTTTGCAGTGTGGCCGTTGATGCGTTTTACCGGCGAAACCGCCAAGATGGGCCCATTCGCCAACCGGCTGTGGCTGCAAATTCTCGGCTGGACGACCACTGCCGTGATCATCATCCTGAACTTGAAATTGCTGTTTGACATTTTCATGCCCGCGTCCCTGTTGCAGACATTCTATGCGCATTTCGGCCTGCCCGCACCGACCCCCTAGCCTGCCATGTATCAACACATACTCATCCCGCTGGAAAACAGCCCGACGGATCAGGCCATTCTGGACCACGTCCGGCCGCTGGTGAAACTGACCGGGGCGAAGCTGCTGCTGCTCCACGTCGCCGACGGCTGGGTGGCACGCAATTTCAACCAATTAAAGCTCGCCGAGTCCGAGGAAATGAAAACGGACCGCGAGTATCTGGAAAAGATTGCCACCAAACTGCGAATCGAGGGTTTTTCCACCGAAACACTTCTAGCGCTCGGTGATCCGCCGGCGGAAATTATCAAGGTTGCCGAGGCCAGAAACTGCGATCTGATCGCCATGGCCGGACATGGCCACCGGTTTTTTGGTGATTTGTTCCACGGAAGCACCATCACCCGAGTCCGCCACTTCACGACCATTCCCCTGCTCGTCCTACGCGCAAAGAAACTATAAAATTATTTCGTGACCGGCCGGTTCACGTCCTTGAGCCGCTCACGCACCATGTCGGCACGGATCAGGTCGCGTTCTTCGGCTGTGAGCTTGTCGGAAAGCTGTTTCTGCAGATGCGCCGGCTGAGTGGTCAGCAGCAGCTCATCCACCAGCGCGCGATCGGTGCCGGGAAATGAGCCGAGGTCAAGTCCCAAGCGCAAAAGCGACAACAGGTTCATGGTTTCCTTTGAGGAAATGCTGTGGGCGTTCGCCAAGATGCCATAGGCGCGGCCAATATGGTTGAATACCACTTTCCGCTTTTTCTCCAGCAACGTCTGCCGCGCGTTCTCCTCGTGCTCGATGATTTGGGCCAGGACTTTTTCCAGCCGTTCCACGATGCCCGTCTCGCTTTCGCCCAACGTCATCTGGTTCGAGACTTGAAATACATTCCCCAGCGCTTCCGTACCCTCGCCATAAAGTCCGCGCACGGCCAGTCCGAGCTTGTTCACGGACTGGATGATCGGATTGATCTGCTCGGCGAGGACGAGCCCCGGCAGGTGCAGCATCGCACTCACGCGAATACCGGTGCCGAGATTCGTCGGGCAGGCGGTCAGATAGCCGAGTTCGTTGTCGAAGGCGAAATTCAACTTCTTCTCCAGCGCGGAATCGAGATGGTCAATGGCGTTCCACGCCTCGCGGATTTGGAAACCGGGGCGGAGCGCCTGCATCCGCAAATGATCCTCTTCGTTGATCATCACCGAAAACGTTTCAGCGCGGTTCAACACCAAGCCACTGCCGACATTTTTGGCGGCATGCTCGCGGCTGATGAGGTGCCGTTCCACGAGAATCTGCTTGTCCAGCGCGGTCAGGTTGTCCATGGCCTCGGCGAAAGAATCTGCCATCTCCGGCAGCGCGCTTACTGCCGGCAGAATCGCCTCCAAAATGCGCACGCGCTCCGGCTTTTTCGCCCAGCCCGGAAACGCCGCATCCCGCAAATTGCGCGCCAGCCGGACGCGGCTGGACATCACGATACGGTCGTGCGGCCCATGTTGCTGCGCCGCTTGCGCCGGCGAAATCAAAAACTGATGCAAGTCCTTCATTTCGCCGCCTTGATGGGGGTGGCGCCGCTCAGGGCCTTGATTTCATCGCGCAGAGCCGCCGCCGCTTCAAAATCTTCAGTCTCGACAGCCTTGTTCAATTTTTTTTGGAGCGCCTTGAGCCGGTCGCCCGTCTCGCGCGACTTGCGCAGCGCCTCTGGCGCCTTGCCGGTGTGCCGCGTGCCCTTGTGCATCGTCTTGAGCAGGCCGGCCAAGCCTTCGGCGAACGTCCGGTAACATTCCGGGCAGCCGAGCCGACCGGACTTCTTGAAATCCGCCTGCGAAAACCCGCAGCGCGGACATTTGATCTCCACCGTGCCAGCCGACGGATCCAGCTCCTGCGAAGCACCGAGCCCGAGCATTAAGTCTGCCATCGCGAAGCTCGTCGGGTCATTGATGCCCTTGGCCTTCGCGCAATCCTCGCACAAATCCAGCTTCTGCATCTTTTCCCCCACGATCTGGGTCAGATGCACCGTCGCCGGCTTTTCCTTACACACACAGCATTGCATAAATCTACTTGTATATCGGCTCGCCGGAGACTTTCGTCAAGGCGTGGTATTCCTCAATCAATTTCAGCGACAGCGGTCCGGGCTGGCCGGAACCAATCACACGACCGTCAATCTTGATCACCGGCATGATTTCCGCGCCGGTACCGGTCAGGAAACATTCGTCCGCGTTGAACAGGTCGTAGCGCGTCAGGTTCGTTTCGGAAACCTTCACGCCCATTTGCCCGGCCAATTCCATCACCGTACAACGCGTGATGCCGTAAAGTGCACCAGCATAATTCGGCGGCGTATGCAGCGTGCCACTTTTGATGATGAACAGATTGTCCGCCGTGCATTCAGAGACAAAACCCTCGGCGTTCAGCATCACAGCCTCTTCCACGCCGGCGTTGTTCGCCTCAATCTTGGCGAGGACGTTATTCAGGTAGTTGAGAGACTTGATGGCGGGGTTGACCGCGCTGTGCAAATTGCGCACGGTCGGCACGGTCACGATGTCCATGCCGCGCGCGTAAAGTTCCGCCGGATACACCTGGATTTTGCCGGCGATGATAATGACGCTCGGTTTCTTGCAACTGCGCGGGTTCAAGCCGAGCGTGCCGATGCCGCGCGTAACGATGAGCCGGACGTAGCAGTCGCGCAATTTGTTTGCGCGGATGGTGGCGATCGTCGCCTGCATCATGGCGGCCGGTGAGAGCGGGATTTCCAACAGGATGGCCTTGGCGGAATAATACAGCCGGTCGATGTGTTCCTTTAATTTGAATACGCTGCCGTTGTAAGCGCGGATGCCCTCGAACACCCCGTCGCCGTAGAGCAGGCCATGGTCGAACACCGAGACCTTGGCGTCGCGTTCGCTGCAATATTTACCGTCGATGAAAATCTTCATGCGAAAGAAGCACAGGTTAAGGCATAAAATGAATCGAGGCAAACGTCAATTTCCGCGTGACAACTCGGTTGCGGCTGATAAATTGTGCGGCCTTTCGTGACCCTATGGTCTAGCGGTTAGGACACCTCCCTTTCACGGAGGTAGCCCGGGTTCGATTCCCGGTAGGGTCGCCAAGCCATTTTTTTCGACCTCATTCTTCGGAATGAGGTTGAAAAATGGGCATATTTCGGTGGTTCCATAGCCTTTTTTCGTAAAAACGACCCCTTTTGGGAACAAAACCTTTTGAAGCCGTTCTTTTTGCTCGCTTGAAGACTCCAGCCATAGCCGTGATGCGTTCAAAATGACGTGTGCTGCAAAATTTAGCACCGATTCCACATCGTAGCCTTCGAGCTTTGCGTCATTTTCCGCCATCTCAGCGAGCACAATCTGTTCGTTCAACTTGTCCAATTCCCGCTGATAGGTATTTTGGTCAATCGCTTTTTTGTAAACAAAAGTGTCAACGAGTCGTTCTCTCCGCTGCTCCAAATCCTCAATGTGATTTTTCAAACTGGAGGCGTGAGCAAGGTTTTGCGCCTGCTTCTCTTTCCAGACATCGAGGACAATTTCACCGAGTAGATTTAAGAATTGCGGCTTGGGCCGGAGTTTTTCTAAAAAAACAACAAAAGCAGATTCCATTTCGGCCTTGGTAATGTTTACACGCTCGCACTGTTTATTTTGACAACGATAATTCCCATATTTCTTTTTTCGCCCGGTTGACCAACTTGCCGTCAGTGGGCGACCGCAACATCCACATTTCACAAAATGCCGCAATGGGAAATCCGGGTTGCTACGCATACGCGGCATCACGCTCACGCATCTTCCGTTTAATAAAGCTTGAACACGTTCAAACACTTCTTCACTTACAATTGGCTCAAAGTCACCGCGTTGACGTTCGCTCCAATCACTCACAACCACCCAACCCGCATATACGGGTTTTCGTAATATTTGCTCAAATGTTTGACCTGATACTTTAGTTCCATTAATTGTGCGCAAACCAGCCGTATTTATCATCTCAAGCACTTTTTGTTTGGTGTGCAAACCCGTTGAAAACAACTCAAACGCCTGCCTCACGAGCGGGCCACGCTCTGGGTCAGCAATCAGACTGGGGCTGACATTACGTCCGGCATTGCGATAACCCAAGGGGGCTTTGAATGTCCACTTGCCTGCTTGAATTGCGGCCTTCATACCGACTACGGTTCGCTCCGCTCTCACGTCATTGTCGAATTGCGAGAATACAGAAAGCATTCCCTCCATACATTTCCCTTGTGGGGTTTCATCAAATGGCTCTGTAACGCTACGAAGAGAAATTTGCATTGTTTCAAGATGCGCCCTTGTAATTGAGTGATCACGCACACTCCGAGCGAAACGCGAAACACTATAAACAACCACCCACCCCACTCGGCTTTTGTTCTCCCGACAGTATTCAAGCATTTCCTTGAATTTAGTTCGATTGGCCGTCTTCGCAGACTCCCCCTCCTCCACGAATACTTTAGTCACACGGAATCCATGTTTATCACAATATTCGCGACAGGCATTTTCCTGAGTCGAAAGGCTAAAATTGACAACTTGATCTTTAGTAGACACGCGACAGTAAATCACAGCCTGATTTTTTAAGACGCGAGGGTTTGACATTACTTTCTTTGAATCATATTTATATGATGCATTCATAATATTTATTTCTCATTTTTTGATGTTTGAAAGAGTATTAAGCCTTTTAATGCCAGTAAGTTGACACCGGGCGAGTGTGTAAGAAAAAGAAATGAGGCCGCTACTGAGCATTGGGCATTGCGTTTTCAAATGTATGCGGAACGCACCAAACTCACCAAGCATACGACATCGCCTTATTGAACTTGCGCAGGGGCCAAGATTTGAAAGCAGTTCAACAACCACTCGCGCAAAGGCGTATAGATTGTCTCGAAATCTTTCGAGTTCAGCATCTGATTGAGGGGCATCACTGCCCAAAAACCGCCTGCATCTGTTTATGCTTATCATCGGTATGGACCTTTCAATTATATTTTTGTATCGCAAACCACCCCGTCGTAGGCTCATTTCAAGCACGCGACGATATTTATTTCATACTGATCTGTGATTTGTTTTCGAGGATTCTCCTCGCGTATAGCCAAGTTTATTGGCCGTAGCACCTTGATCCATCCTTAAACCCATTTGAACTAGGTTGCTGGAGACTAAGTTTAGCCTGTCTCGCTCTTTATATGCTGGTTATTGAACCACATTCTGACACAAAAGTCAAGACCAAAACAGCCCTCCACCAATCTATCCACACACACCTTCGACTACACCCCACCAATCAAACAACGCCCGCCTCTACGCCGGGTTCCGGATTCATCCAGTTCATCCGGATTCGCCAGCCGGGTTGTGCGGCGCGTTAAGGATGGATTGTGAGATCTTGGAGGGACGTGGTGTGGTTGGATGGGGGTTGGATTATCAGGTTAACCGGCCAGCATGCTGGTATTTTTTGGATGAACTTTTTAGTTTTCAGATGTGAGGGCCAGTTTCGCCAATAAAGACAGGGTGTTTGTGATGAAGAACCATTTGTCAACCCCTTGCAGTTTATGGTCTGGTAAAATCAGCTGATTTCTGCTATGATCTTTAAAAGTTAGATGGAGCGTCTGGAAGTAAATGACACTCCGCTGAGCAGTTTTACAAATACACATATCATCCTTTGGGGTGATGTGTGTTTTTTTTTGGAACCATCATTATGAACGAAACTGAAACTTTAACGCCGCTGGTGAATGAAGTGTTGTCAGACCACATTACAGGATTACCGGTGTGGGTCAGGCCGCCACGTAACAGTCTGCAAGAGTTCTACACCGGGCTTTCAAAAGCCAAACTGTATGAACTCGCAGGCAATGGCTGTATTAAAAGTCGCAGCCTCCGCGAGATCGGCCAGACCAAGGCAACCCGTGTTTTTAATTTAAAATCAATACTCGATTACATTGAGTCGTGTTCAGACGGCAATGAAGAAACTATTGCTAAATAAGGTCAGATATAATTGTCAACCCTTGGCAGATTGTAGGGTTGCAATTAAAAAAGCAGGGTGGAACAATGCAGTTGTTCAAATAGTGAATTGTGATTGTGATGATGTTTTTTGACCAGTGCGGACAACCTAGGCTTCAGCGAGCGGTTCTCATCTGGTGCCGGTGGACGCGCTGTTTATTGTGGTGGATGGCGTAATTTGCCATTGATGATTTTCGCAAGCCCGGAGGCGACTAATAAATGCCGGGCCGACCAGACCTGATTGGTCATGCTACTGAGAAGCATTCAGGAAATTGCAATCGTTGCGAAATTAATCGAAGTATCGGGGGGATGGCTTCACCGATGCATCTTCGAGCAAGTGCCTAAATACGGCTTGCCTAATTCACAACCCAGTCCCCGCAGGGGGATGGCTGCAATGGAAGCGGTGGAAGATCTCCACCCACGTCACAAACTGGTGCGAAGGACGTCTGACCATTGTAATACGCGAAAGCTCGCTGCTCACGGCGTGGAAAGTGGGACGGGATTAACCGTATGCCAAAAAGCCGGAAAACCGGATGCGCACGCAAGATTTGGTTGCAATTTAAATAGGGTCACAGCGATGACAAGCTTGAAATAGTGTTTCAAGTGAATGGCGTTAAAAGTCTGACTGTGATTTAAAAACCGGAACTAAAAGTTCACCGGGTGGCCGCGTACAGTGAACAAGATTAAACATGGAACCAAGATCGAAGATGCGACTTAATTACAATTCAATGTTGAAACGTGAAACATTCTTCCTGAAGACTGGGAGATTAAGTAATCGGCGTAGTGTCTTGAGACCCACCCGGCAACGTCGTCGTATATCGCAAAATACTCGTCCTACATTGGAACTGGCTAAACTGGCTAAACCCGAATCAGGAATTACCAGCGTCCAAGCCGAAATGTTAACCCCCATTTTGGTAACAGATCAGATCGAACTGGCCATGGAAATTCCAGTAAATGACGTCCTTGGAGCGATACGCAACTAGACTGGATTTGAATTTATATACCCCCCCCCCCCATGAAACTTACACGCGAAATCATCGGCACTGCCATTGCCCGGCACGGATTCTTCAATGCCCAGCAACTTTCCCACTTGGGAATTAAATGGCCGCCACCCACCGGCTGGATTAACCGGCTGGTTGGACTGGATATGCCGGATGAAAATTGGCAAAATATCCTTACTTTGAAGAATAAACCGACCAAAAACCAAACCCCGGCCAACCAGTTAAACCTGTTTGAACCGGTTCCGGTTTCGCCGGTGGCCTTCATCCACAAGGTGGAAATATATTTCGATGGCGGGTGTCACGGTAATCCGGGTCTGAAATACGGATCGTATCAGGTTTTGCTGGATGGAAACCAGATTGCCGGTCGGAACCGGGTTGACTTCGGTCATGGCACCAACAACGAGGCGGAATTTGACGCTCTACTGATGGCCCTTGATGATCTAGTGGCTCATTGCGCCAAAACTGGGCTAGACCCATCCCAGTCCGTCCTTACGGTCACCACGGACTCGACTATCCTCAGGAATCGCCTTATGGTCAAAAACAAGATTTTCAAGAAATACCCTCGTAGCGCGGTGATGTTTGAGTTGGCCAACCGCTGTTTCGGTGTGATGAAAAAGTTCGGTAGTTTCGAGGTCGTGTGGAAGCGACGGGAAGCCAACGTTGAGCGGTTTGGACATTAAGGCTGGGTTCATCATTGCGGTAGTTTTGTGGGTTCTCGGATGAATTTTCTGATTTCTTCATCCCGAAACCCTTACCGGCGTTGAGGTGGTTTAATTTGTGGATGAAAATCTCACGAATCCAAAATCCAGATTCAACCGGGATGACCGGACGGCCAAAGGCCGCTGGTTTGGGCGAACCGGCGCTGGTGGGGGTTATTTGAAGCTGGGGGGCGGTTTAAGGGGGTGGAGCGCTCAGGACGGGGAAAAAGGGGCACCAAACGCGCAGAACCCCGCCTACAGGCAACGTGGGGGTCTACAACCCGCCACCCGTTGCCAATGGCTCCGGTTATGGGGAGTATCTTACTCGCAACATAGGCTATCAGTTTAAGCCAAGGGTTCACAGTCGGGATGGCGTTCCTGCCGCTGGCGGATTGATTTTATCTAAAACGGCGCGATTGAACAATGCAGGGGCTTGACCGGTTTTCATTTCCGACCCCCGTCTCTCGATTTACGCCGATAAAAAAGTCTTTTTTCTCTACGGAGGAACCAAATCATTCCTGCGGACGTGCCAATTATCGCCAATGTAGAAGGCTCAGGAGAAGGCACAATTTCAAGGCCTACTGTCGGTGAACTTCCGACATAATAACTGCCAACAATTGTGTCGTTTTCAATCCCCCAAGTTATAGTGCTGGTTGCGTTGGGCACACTTATTGTTGTGTAGTTGCCATTGTTGTACAAATAACCATAATAGTCGCCATTTTCTTCATAATATCCTAAAACATTGTTTCCTGAAATCCCGGTGGCGAAAGTTGCTGTTGCGCCGGGAACCGCCAACTGTAAAAAGGAAAAGCCATTGTAGAGAAATCCGTATAACGTGCTGCCGCCTTGGTACATTCCAACAATGTTATTACCTGAAATGCCATAAGCGCGTGTTTGAACTGATCCGGGGACATTCAGACTCTGATATGTTGAGCCATTGTAAATATACCCATAACTGGGGCCTGTGCTGCTGGTCGTATAAAAACCAACCTCAGTATTTCCTGAAATTCCATAGGCGTAGGTGTTAACCCATATTTCCCAAATAAGCTTCACAAGCTGATGTTATTGACTTACACTGAAGCCGCATAAACAAAGGCTTTCATCTATGTCCAACCAACAAAAAACGGCGAAT